>JAEEGH010008695.1_pt1 | contig 23905 bp, 17 predicted proteins | sample 9134181 | NCBI WGS metagenome assembly JAEEGH01 (sample SAMN16246544, study PRJNA631951) | gut metagenome | biome: gut microbiome; feature: rumen; material: DP-attached | host: Bos | place: Iran: Karaj | collected 2018-10
CCTATGGCTTCCGCTGGCGTGCCCTCTATGGCTACATCAGCTATCCTGAAGGCTACGAAATCCACGGTATTGACATCAGCCACCATCAGGGCGAGATTGACTGGGATGAGCTGCGTGACAACGGACTGATTGACAAGTTCCCCATCCGCTTCATCATGATCAAGGCCACTGAAGGTGCTACGAAAATCGACGAGAACTTCGTCGACAACTTCTATCAGGCCCGCGAACATGGTTTTACACGTGGTGCCTATCATTTCTACAGCGTCCATTCACCTGCCAAGGACCAGGCCGCTTTCTTCATCAAGAATGCTGCCCTCGAGAATGGCGACCTGCCTCCTGTGCTCGATGTGGAGCATAAACCCAAGAACCAGACTGATGCTGAGTTCAAGGCCAGTGTCAAGGAATGGCTTGACATTGTCGAGCGTCACTATGGCGTCAAGCCCATCATTTATACCTATTATAAATTCAAGATGCGCTATCTCAGCGACCCCATGTTTGATGGCTATCCCTATTGGATTGCCCACTACTATGTGAAAAAGGTGGAATACAAAGGTCGCTGGAAATTCTGGCAGCATACCGATGTTGGCAAATTGCCTGGCATCAAGGGCTATGTCGACTTCAACATCTATAACGGCTCCTTCTACGATTTGCGTAAGATGACCATCGGAGCCCGTGAACAGATTGGCGAAGATGCCTATGCCGACTGACCTTAAATCTCAAATCTCAAATATCAAATCTCAAATCATGATGATTAAGAACCTATCCGTATTATTGCTCATGTTGTTGGCTGCTGCACAGGTGCAGGCTGCTGACACTACTCCCGAGTGGAAGAACCCCGCAGTCAATCATCAGAATCGTGAGGCTCGTCGTGCCAACTTCTTTGCTTTCGAGTCGGAAGCAAAGGCGAGGGCAAGGGAGAAACCCCAGTCGTCACGCTATCTCTCGATGGAAGGCATGTGGCGCTTCCTCTTCGTCAAGAACCATCAGGACGCACCTGCCAATTTCTGGACTTTGAATTATGACGATTCGAAGTGGGAAGACTTCCCTGTTCCAGGACTCTTCGAACTGAATGGTCATGGAGACCGTATCTACAAGAATATCGGCTATGCATGGTGCACAACTTTCGAGAGCAATCCGCCGTATATCGGTGAAACAGAGAACTATACGGGTTCTTATCGACGTGAATTCACCTTGCCAGATGCGTGGAATGGTCAGCAAGTCTTTTTCCATGTCGGTTCTGCCACAAGCAACCTGAAAGTATGGGTTAATGGCAAGTATGTAGGCTATAGCGAGGACTCGAAGATTGCTGCCGAGTTTGACATTACGAAATATCTGAAGCGCGGAAAAAACCTCATCGCTATGCAGGTCATGCGCTGGTGTGACGGCTCGTATCTCGAGGACCAGGACTTCTGGCGCTTTACGGGTATTGCTCGTGAGGTATATCTCTATGCACGTCCGAAGATACATATTGAGGATGTTGTCATCAGTCAGGACTATGTCGGAGGCAAGGGTCTCCTCTCTGTCGACGTGAAGGCCCCAAAGGGGCTCACCATTGAAGCCCGTCTGGAGGATGCTGCTGGCAACGTGGTAGGTTCAGGTCTGCAGCAGACCATTGACAATGTCAAAAGCTGGACAGCAGAAACCCCCAATCTCTATACCTTATTTATATATTTAAAAAAGGGTTCGCAAACGGTGGAGGTGATTCCCCAGCGTGTGGGTTTCCGCCATATTGAAATCAAGGGTGGACAGCTGCTGGTGAATGGTCAGCCCATTCTCATCAAGGGTGCAGACCGTCATGAGCTCGACCCCGATGGTGGCTATGTCGTTTCGGTGGAACGTATGAAACAGGATATTGCCATTATGAAACAGCTCAATATCAATGCTGTGCGTACCTCGCACTATCCCGACGATCCGCGTTGGTATGAACTGTGCGACGAGGCTGGCCTGTATCTGGTGGCCGAGGCCAATCTGGAGAGTCACGGTATGGGCTACGGAGAGAGTACTCTTGCCAAGCGCGAGGACTTTGCCCAGATGCACTTGGAGCGTAACCAGGCCAATGTGCTGACATTGCGCAACCATCCTTGCATCATCATCTGGAGCATGGGTAATGAGGCTGGATATGGTCCTAACTTCGAACGCTGTTACGACTGGATCAAGAGTGTTGACAATCGTCCCATGCAGTACGAACAGGCTGGACACTGGGGTAAGACGGATATCTTCTGTCCGATGTATATGGGCTACGAAGATTGCGAGAAATACAGCAAAACGGACAATCCACGTCCGCTCATCCAGTGTGAATATGCCCATGCTATGGGTAACTCGATGGGTGGTTTCAAGGAGTATTGGGACATTATACGTAAGTATCCGAAATATCAGGGTGGCTTCATTTGGGACTTCGTCGATCAGGGTCTGCGCGACAAGAGTCCTATTACGGGTAAGGAAATTTTTACGTATGGTGGCGACTATGGACGCTATCCTGCCAGCGACTATAACTTCAACTGTAATGGTATCATTGCCCCCGATCGTCGACTGAATCCCCATGCCTACGAGGTGCAGTACTATTACCAGAACCTTTGGATTACTGACAAGGGACTGAAGGACGGCAAGTTCGAGGTCTATAACGAATACTTCTTTAAACCCATCAAGAACCTCAAGCTGGCAGTGGAAATCAAGAACGACGGTAGTCCTGCGAAAACCTACAATCTGGTCATCGACGAGGTGTTGCCACAGCAGCGCAAGACATTTGAGCTCCCGGAACTGAAGAAGCACATACAGGGTATCTTCGGGAGCAACGAGCTCACGATGTCTTTCCAGTTCGAGACTGGTGAGCGCCAGCAGTTCATCGTCAAGCCCTATATCTACGATAAGCTGGAGACACAGGAGCTCGACGAAAGTAATGTGGCCAAGGAAGAGACTAAGAGCTATGTCAAGTTCTCGACAATGGGTACCACGCTGACCATTGGCAAGCAGTCGGGTATGATTGACTATCTTGATGTGGACGGACAACCCATGCTCATCGATCGTCAGAGCATCGCTCCTGAGTTCTGGCGTGCTCCCACAGACAACGACTATGGTGCATGGATTCAACAACGTTGGAGTCAGTGGAAGAACCCACAGATGAAGGTTACTGACTTCTCTGCTACTGGCAATAGTGCTGTTGCCAAGATTGACATGCCTATGGCCACACTCGCCATGACTTATACCCTGATGGCTGACGGCTCTGTCATCGTCCGTCAGCAGATGGAACCTAAGGCCGATGCCAAGGAAACCTGGATGTTCCGCTATGGCATGCAGCTGCAGATGCCGAAGCAGTACAACACGATTGAATACTATGGCCGTGGCCCTCATGAGAACTACTGCGATCGTAACAGCAGCGAGTTTCTGGGACTTTACAAGGCCAACGTCAGCGACGAGTATTATCCCTACGTCCGTCCACAGGAGAGTGGAAACCACACCGATGTGCGCTGGTTTAAAGTCACTGACGGAAAACGTGGTCTGAAGTTTGAGAGCACAGGCCCGATAGAGTGCTCAGCACTGCCATACCTTGTAGAAGACCTGGACGCAGGAGCTTTCAAGGATCATCGTTGGGGTCAGCATAGTGGCGACCTCGTGGAGCGTCCGCTGACCCAGGTGCACATCCAGCAGCGACAGATGGGTCTGGGCTGTGTTAACTCATGGGGAGCATGGCCCGAAAAGCCTTATCTGCTGCCTTTGCAATCGTATGACTTCACTTTCTCCATCAGTCCTGTACGCTGATGGAGAAAGTAAGCAACACTTGTTTTGAGTGCTTATGAAAGATTCTGTATTGATATTAAGTGGTGGCGTCGACTCCGTTACGCTGTTGTACGATGAACAGGAACGGATTGCATTGGCCATCTCGTTCGACTATGGTTCGAACCATAATGCCCGGGAGATTCCCTTTGCTCGTCTGCATTGTGAACGTCTGGGTATTAAGCATATCGTCATTCCGTTGGATTTTATGACCACCTATTTCAAGAGTTCGCTGCTTGAGGGTGCTGATGCCATTCCCGAAGGCCATTATGCCGATGAGAACATGAAATCGACAGTGGTACCTTTCCGTAATGGCATCATGCTCAGCATTGCTGTGGGTATTGCCGAGAGCAACGACCTGAAATATGTGATGATGGCCAATCACGGAGGTGACCATACGATTTATCCTGACTGCCGACCAGAATTTGTGAAAGCCTTTGACGAGGCTGCTGCTGCAGGGACATACGTCAAGGTACATCTGCGTTCACCCTATACCAATTTGACAAAGGCCGATATCGCTCGTCGGGGTAAGGCCTTGGGCATTGACTACAGCGAGACATGGTCGTGCTACAAGGGTGGAGAGCATCATTGTGGCAGCTGTGGTACCTGCGTAGAACGTCGTGAAGCCTTTGCTGAAGCAGGCATCGACGATACGACGGTATATGGGTGTTAGGTGATGGGTTAGCCGAAAAGGGCACGAAGGGCCTCTTCCACTTTCCGTACTGGCACCAGCTCGATGTTGAATTTCTTGCGGTTCAGACCCGAGAGGTTGTATTTGGGGATGATGATGTGCTGGAATCCAAGTTTCTCTGCTTCAGAGATACGCTGTTCGATGCGTGCCACAGGACGTACCTCACCCGAAAGACCTACTTCTCCAGCCATACACCAGCCATCCTCGATGGGGGTGTCGACATTGCTTGAAAGTACAGCAGCAATGACGCTTAGATCCATCGCCATATCAGTGACGCGCAACCCTCCAGCTATATTCAGGAAAACATCCTTCTGCATCAACTTGAATCCCACCCGTTTCTCCAGTACTGCCAACAGCATGTTCAGGCGACGCTGGTCGAAACCAGTAGCAGAACGTTGAGGAGTACCATAGGCTGCTGACGATACCAGGGCCTGAGTCTCGACAAGGAATGGACGCACCCCTTCGATGGCACTGCTGATGGCCACACCAGAGAGTCCGTCGTGGTCTTCTGTCAGCAACAGCTCAGAGGGGTTGCTGACCTGTCTTAATCCTGTTTGCTGCATCTCATAAATACCTAATTCTGAAGTGCTTCCGAAACGGTTCTTAATGCTTCTCAGAATGCGGTACATATAGTGTTGGTCGCCCTCAAACTGAATAACAGTATCGACGATATGTTCCAGAATTTTCGGTCCTGCCAGTGTACCTTCTTTAGTGATATGTCCAATGAGGATGACGGGGACGCCGCTGGTTTTGGCGAAGCGGAGTAGGGCAGCGGCACATTCTCGCACTTGGGCAATGGAGCCTGCACTTGACTCCACGTCCTCGGTAGAGATGGTTTGAATGGAGTCAATGACCACCAGCTCTGGCTGTACCTCCTTGATGTGGTCGAAGATGGCTTCGAGAGAGTTTTCGCAAAGGATGAGGAAGTGGTCAGCAGGGGAACCGCCGACAATTCTTTCGGCACGCATTTTCAGCTGATGGGCACTCTCTTCTCCGCTGACATACAATACGCGTTTGTCGTGTAGGGCCAGCATTGTTTGTAGCGATAGTGTCGACTTGCCGATACCCGGCTCACCACCCAGCAGCACGATACTGCCTGGCACTAATCCTCCGCCAAGTACTCGGTTCAGTTCCTGGTCATGCATATCGATACGTGGATCGTCATGCGCTGATATGTCGCTTAGTTTCAGAACTTTGTTCTGGCGCAACTGATGACCAGCCGAAGCTGCTGCAGATGTGGCGAATGGTTGTTTACGCGTGTCAGCAACCTTGATTTCCTTGAAAGTGTTCCATTGTCCACAAGCCGGACATTTGCCTATCCACTTTGCCGATTCCTGTCCGCAATTATCGCAGACATACATGGTTTTGTCTTTTGCCATTGTCTCTTCGTTTTCTCTATTCTCCTGCAAAAGTACAAAAAATAAGGTAAAATTGAAGTCAAAGTTAAATCTTTTTCGTACCTTTGCACTTCAAATTAGACATATTTATATTTTATGGGAAAGATTATATTAACTGGTGACCGTCCCACGGGCAAGTTGCACTTGGGACATTACGTAGGTTCACTACGTCGCCGCGTAGAACTGCAGAATGCGGGCGACTATGAGAGAATGTTTGTATTTATGGCTGACGTACAGGCCCTGACGGACAATGCCGACAATCCGGAGAAAATCCGTCAGAACATCATCGAGGTGGCTCTTGACTACCTCGCTGCCGGTTTGGATCCGGAGAAGTGTACGCTCTTCATACAGAGTCAGATTACGGAGTTGGCTGAGCTGACGACGTATTTGATGAATCTGGTGTCGGTAAGCCGTGTTCAGCGCAATCCGACGGTGAAGACAGAAGTAAAGATGCGTGGATTCGAAGGTGAAAGCATCCCTTTGGGTTTCTTTTGCTATCCTGTCAGTCAGGCTGCTGATATCACATTGTTCAAGGCTACGACAGTACCTGCCGGTGAGGATCAAGAGCCGATGCTGGAGGTAACACGCGAACTGGTACGTCGTTTCAATCAGATTTATGCTCCCGTGTTGGTGGAGCCTGAAATCATGCTGCCTGAGAATGCCACAGCCCGTCGTCTGCCTGGTACGGACGGTAAGGAGAAAATGTCGAAGTCGCTGGGCAACTGCATCTATCTGAGTGACTCTGCTGACGATGTTTGGCAGAAGGTTCGCTCGATGTACACCGACCCCGAGCATGTCAACCTGAACGATCCTGGCCATGTGGAAGGCAATGCTGTATTCACGTATCTAGACGCCTTCTCGAAGCCTGAGGATTTTGCCAACTATTGGCCTGAATACCAGAATCTGGATGAGTTGAAGGATCATTATCGTCGTGGCGGACTTGGTGATATGAAGTGTAAGAAGTTCTTGAACCAGATACTCAACGAGATGCTGGAGCCCATGCGCCAGCGTCGTCATGAGCTGGAGCAGGACATTCCTGAAATTTACAACATCCTTCGCAAGGGTACTGAGCAGGCTCGCGAGGTCGCTGCCCAAACGATGAGCGAGGTGCGTGCTGCTATGCGCATCAACTATTTTGATGACGAAGAGCTGATTCGTAGTCAGGCTGAACGCTTCCGCGCGAAATAAAAAGCAATAACTATGGAGGTCATCTACGAGGACAATCACATCATCGTCGTCTCGAAGCAGAGTGGTGAGATTGTGCAGGGCGACAAGACTGGCGACACTCCGCTGTCGGAAACGGTGAAGGCGTACATCAAGGAGAAGTATGCCAAGCCGGGTGCCGTATTTCTGGGTGTAGTCCACCGTTTGGATCGTCCTGTCTCGGGCCTCGTAGTGTTTGCGCGTACTTCGAAAGCATTGAGTCGTCTGAACGATATGTTCCGACTGGGCGACGTCCACAAAACGTACTGGGCTATTGTACAAAACCGTCCTCACGAGGATTCCGGTACGTTGGAACACTGGCTGGTGAGAAACGAGCAGCAGAATAAGTCGTACGCCTATGATCGGGAACGTCCTCAGGCCAAAAAGGCGTTACTGAAGTATCGGCTCATTGGTCAGTCAGAGCGTTATTACCTGTTGGAAGTAAACCTGATGACGGGGCGTCACCATCAGATACGCTGTCAGCTGGCAGCAATGGGGTGTCCCATTAAAGGCGATTTGAAGTATGGTGCCAAGCGTAGCAACCCCGATGGCAGCATTTCCTTGCTGGCACGTCGGATAGAGTTTGTGCATCCTGTGTCGAAACAGCCTATTTGTCTGGAGGCTCCTTTGCCAAATGATAAGCTGTGGCAGTCGTTCTCGAATCTTGAAACACTGAATACCAACCTGTCAAAGGAATGAAGAAGGTCGTCTGGTGGATAGTGGGCATTTTGCTGAGCCCTGTATTGCTGTTCGCAATACTGGTGTTCCTCCTTTATCTGCCACCCGTCCAGAACTGGGCTGTTGACAAAGTCGCTGAGATTGCTTCCGAGAAAACCGGTATGCAAATCAGTGTAGGGCATGTTCAACTGAAGTTCCCTTTGGACCTGGCCCTTGACGACTTTAAGATGATTCACGAAGAGGACACCATAGCAGATGTCAGTCGCTTGGTAGTCGACGTTCAGCTACGTCCTCTTTTTGACAAACGAGTGGTTATCAACCAATTGGAGATTAATGACACCAAGTTGAATACCAATGGCTTTATTGATGCTGTTTGTGTGAAGGGCGACTTCAATCGTCTGTTTGTCAAAAGCCGTGGTATAGATCTGAATAAGCAGATGGTGGAGGTGAATGGTGCACAACTGGAGGGAGCAAACCTGGATATCTTGTTGCGCGACTCTGTTCCAGAAGACACCACGACTACCAAGACATTGTGGATTATTAATGCCGACAGCATCAGTATCCGGCAATCGGCTGTAGATGTCCATCTGAATGATAGCACCGATGCTTCAGCTCGTTTTGGCTCACTGGTTGCACGCGAGGTCGTAGTCGACTTGGGCAAGCCAGCTTATAGCATTGGAAGCATCGATTGGTTAGACGGTGGTGTACGCTATGGTGACATTGATATGCCGAAACTCACCTTGCACACAGGATCGCTGGGCATGCAGGGTGACAGCATCAACATACCATCCCTGCACCTGAAGACGCCAGACAGTGAACTCTCATTAACATTCGACATGCCTTTGTCGATGACTGACTCCATCAATCCTGGAAACATGAAGCTGAAGATGGATGCCCAATTTGGCTATCAGGATATGAAACCGTTTATGGGCAGTCTGCCGAAAGCTATGCAGGAACGCTGGCCTCGCTATCCGTTGCATGTGAAAGGATATGTGAAAGGTAACCTGAAATACATGGAGTTCTCTGACCTTGACGTAGAGTTGCCAACAGCACTTGCACTCAAGGCAGACGGTTTTGTGGCCAATTTGACAGATATGAAACGTCTGCGTGCTGACGTGCGTTTCAATGCCGAGGCGCAGAACTTAGCTTTCGTGATGGCCTCGTTGCCACGTGACGTTCAACGCAACTATCGCATTCCTTCTGGCATCCGGGCAGAGGGTAGGATACGTGCAGATGGAGCTGACTACAGTGCAGATATGATGTTGCGTGAGGGACAGGGTACAGTGAAGCTTGATGGAAAGGTGAATGCCGAACTCATGCGCTACAATGCCAACGTTCAGATCAAACAACTGAATGTCCACCACTTCATGCCACACGATTCAATATATACCGTCACTGCCGATATTACAGCCAGTGGTCAGGGAACTGACATCTTCTCGAAGGCTACCACGATGAAAGCTGATGCGAAGATTACCCATATTGGCTATGGCCACTGGAATCTGGACAATATGACTGCTGAGGCAGATATCAGAAACGGTCGTGGACATACTGTTATTCATAGCCGTAATGACTTGCTGAACGGAACGGTAGGTTTCGATGCGCTGATGAGTAAGAGCAAGATAGACGGTACGCTGACTGCCGATATCAATGTACTGGACTTTTATAAGATGGGGCTTCTCCCAGAACCTACATCCATAGGACTCTGTGCACACTTTGATGTCAGTTCAGACTTGAAGCTGACACACATGGTGAGCGGACTGATGAATGACTTGACTATCCGTGACTCCGTTCATACATTCCGTCCTGGCGACATCGGACTGTTGCTGAAAGCTCGCCCTGATACGACCTACCTACGTGCTCAGAGTGGTGACTTCATCGTCAAGCTCGACGCCAGTGGAAATTATGAACGGCTGTTGCGCCAGATTACTATTCTCGGTGATTCCATTGCCGAGCAGTATGCGAACAGAATCATCGACCAACCAACTATTCGTCGTCTGTTACCTGTCATGAAACTGCATGTGGAAAGCAAACGTGAGAATCCGATAGCTACTTTCCTGAAGACAACACAGGGCATAGAGTTCAAGGAATTGCTCTTTGATATAGATGCCTCACCAGCTAAGGGACTGAATGGAAATGGGCACCTTCACTCGTTCAGATTGGACGATACACGCCTGGACACCATTAATTTCCGCATTACCCAACGTGAAAAACACTTGTCGTTTGGCGGACAGGTTCGTAATAACAAAAAGAATCCGGACTTTGTATTTAATGCCTTATTCGACGGTTTGTTCCAACAGCGTGGCCTTACCTTCGGTGTGCGGCTTTATGATGCTGCCGATAAGATGGGTGTCCGTCTGGGGGCACAGGTTGAGATGGTGGACAGCGGCTATAAAATCCGTCTTGTGCCTGAACGTCCTACGTTGGGCTATAAGGAGTTTAACCTGAATAAAGACAACTTCATCTTGTTAGGTCATAATAACAAAATAGAGACCAAAATAGACCTGATAGCCGACGATGGTACTGGTGTAAAAATCTATTCTGACGACAACGATCCGTCAGCTATGCAAGACCTGACAGTCAGCTTGAATAAGTTCAATCTCGATGAAATCACCTCCGTACTACCATATGTGTCACATATGACAGGTTTGATGAATGGTGACTACCATGTGATACAGGATGCTGAAGGCCACTTCTCTGTCGTTGGTGATATGGCTGTACGTAACATGACCTACGAGAATAGTCCTATTGGTAATGTCAGTACCGAATTGGCCTATCTGCAAAAGGAGGGCGATGCTCATGCTATAGAAGCCCGACTGATGAAGGACAATATTGAATTCGGAACGCTTACGGGTACCTATTATAATCAAGATGAGGGTGCTCTGGATGCACGCTTTGTGATGGAACGTTTACCGCTGTCGATTGTCAACGGTTTCATTCCTGACCACCTGTTCGGATTGCAAGGTTATGCAGAAGGTGCGTTGGACATTAAGGGCAAGTTATCCAGTCCGAAAGTGGATGGTGAGGTTTATTTGGATTCATCTTATTTAGAGAGCATTCCCTATGGTATGACTCTTCGATTCGATAACGACCCGGTGCGTATAGTCAATTCAAAATTGCTGTTCGATAACTTCACTGTCTATGCCCATAACGATAACCCATTGAATATTCAGGGAGATATCAACTTCAGTGATTTGGAGCGCGTCATGGTGAATATGCGCATGAGAGCCAAGGATTACCAGATTATCGGTGCTAAGGAAAACCCGAATAGTGTGGCATACGGTAAGGCTTTTGTGAATGTCTTTGCACGTATGAGTGGTCCGTTGGACAATCTGAATATGCGTGGACGACTGGAGGTGTTAGGTTCTACCGATTTATATTATATTCTTCGTGATTCTCCGTTGTCTACTGACAACCAGTTACAGGATTTGGTGAAGTTTACTGACTTCAGTGATACAACGCAGATTGTTGTAGAACGTCCTGTGCTAGATGGCTTCCAGATGGACCTGACTATCGATGTGTCAAAGGGAGCTCATGTCACGGCATTCCTAAATACCGACCACTCCAACTATATTGACATTATGGGTGGTGGAACACTGCGTATGCGCTACAATCCGTTGGACAATTTACAATTGCATGGCAGATACACGCTGACCAGTGGTGAAATGAAGTATTCACTGCCCGTCATTCCGTTGAAGACTTTCACTATCAAGGATGGCAGCTATCTGGAATTTACTGGTGACCCGATGAATCCGACACTGAATATTGCTGCCACCGAACGTACACGGGCTACAGTGAACAGTAGCAGTGGTGCCAGTCGTAGCGTAGAGTTTGACTGTGGTGTCAGTATCACAAGAACGCTGAACGATATGGGACTGGAATTTACATTGGATGCCCCGGAGGATATGCAATTGCACAGTGAGTTGCAGGCGATGGGTATTGAACAGCGTGGTAAGCTGGCTGTTACGATGCTGACTACTGGTATGTATCTTGCTGATGGTAATACGGGAGCATTCAGCATGAACTCAGCACTGAGCTCGTTCCTGAATTCTGAAATTAGTCAGATTACAGGCAATGCATTGCGAACACTTGATCTTTCGTTCGGAATGGACAATTCGACAGATGCTGCTGGCAATAGTCATACTGACTATTCATTCAAATTCGCCAAGCGTTTTATGAACAATCGTCTGAAGGTAGCTATCGGAGGCAAGGTGTCGACTGGTGCTGAATTGCAGCAGCGCAACAACTCATTCTTCGACAATGTCTCGTTGGAATACCGTTTGGATGATAGTGCCAACAAGTTTGTCACACTGTTCTATGAGAATAACTGCTATGACTGGTTGGATGGTTATACCCAGAAGTATGGAGGCGGCTTCACATGGCGTCGCAAACTACAAAGATTCTGGGATATTTTCCGGTTTAAGGATCCACAGCCTGTCAGACCTTTGGCACCTGGAAGAAATGCCCTGCCTACTGACTCCCTAAAAAAGATAACCGATGAAAAGAAATAGTTTACTATTTATAGTGGCGGCTCTCTTATTGGTTTCCTGTTCCATGACCAAAGAGATTCCTGACGATGACCAGCTTTTCACTGGTCTGACCAAGATTACCTATCAGGACTACGAAGCCAATGATAATTTTACGCAGACACAGCTGGAGGTCGAGGCTGCTTTGGCGACAGCACCTAATGGTGCCATCTTCGGTAGTTCCTATTATCGTGTGCCATTTTCGTGGAATGTCAGTGTGTGGAACAAATACCACGGTAAGGACACTCCCTTTGCACGCTGGATGACAAAGTCGTTTGGCAAACAGCCTGTGCTGATGTCGTGGGTGAATCCTGCTCTTCGATCGTCAGTAGCACAGTCCGTGCTGCGCAATCATGGCTATTTCAGCGGTTATGTGAACTATGATGTCGTACCCCAGAAGAATCCGAAGACCGCCAAAATAGCATATAACGTAACGCTAGGACCACTTTACACTTTGGATAGTGTGGGCTATTTCGACTTCCCGGCTGAGGCTGACAGTCTGATACATGCTTCGCTGTCGGATGCCTATATCCATCGTGGCGATCCCTTCGTGGTCAGTCAGCTGGAAGCAGAACGACAGCGTATCAGCTTGCTGTTGCGTAATAACGGTTACTACTACTACCAACCCAGCTATGCCACATATTTGGCCGATACACTTGTAGTGGATGGCAAGGCCCAGCTACGGCTGCAAATGGCAGACAGCATTCCTGAGATTGCCAAGCGCAAATGGTACATCGGTCGTGTCAATATCAACATGAAGAAGACCATGATGGAACAGCCCACAGATTCTGTGCGTGGACGTTACTTCACTGTCCGTTTTGCCGGCAAGCGTCCCCCCATTCGTACTCGCGTACTGATGGCTGACATGAAAATCAGGCCAAGACAGTTATATAGTTATGACAACTACGTTCAGTCGGTAAGTAAGATAAATGCCATGGGATTGTTCTCGATGACAGACTTCTCGTTTACACCGCGTAACGATTCTCTCGACCTTACGTTGAATTGTGTATTCGACAAGCCATGGGACTTTTATGTTGAAACGAATTTCAATGCACGTACCATTGGTAGGATGGGACCGGAGTTGCGTATGGGTGTTACCCGTAAGAACGCATTTCGAGGAGGTGAAAAAATTGATATCAATGTCCATGGCTCCTACGAATGGGCAACCAGTGGAGGTTCATCGATGAATAACTATGAATATGGTGCCGATGCCTCCATAGAGTTTCCACGCATCATAGCTCCGTTCTTTGGTGGTAACCGTCGTCCACGTTCACGTGAGCAGGGGCAGACACGTCGTCGACGTCGTCGTTTCTATTCCACACCGTCAACACTGGCGAAGGCTTCGACTGATATCATCTACCGTCCAGGTTACTACAAAATGCATGTGGCATCTGGCGAATGGACCTATCGTTGGCAAACCTCTGCACAAAGTCGCCATGAGTTTTCTCCATTAACGGTGAAATACCAATTCATGAACAGTCATACTGAAGCTTACGACTCCATCGTACGTATCAATCCCTATTTGGCTGCTACCATGCAGGATTACTTCATACCAGAGATGCGCTATACCTATACTTATACCAGTCCGGTAGCACTGTCACATCCCATCCGTTGGGAAGTGACGCTGGCAGAGTCTGCCAACTTGGTGTCGTTAGGATATGTGTTAGCAGGAAAAGGATGGAACGAGAAGGACAAGAAGATGTTTAAGAATCCGTATTCGCAGTTTGTCAAGCTGGAAACAGATTTTACCAAGACATGGACACTGAGTGATGTATCCCAATTGGTGGGGCATGTCAATGCCGGTGCCATTTATGCCTATGGCAACAGCAACTGGCTACCTAATTCTGAGATGTTCTATGTTGGTGGTGCCAATAGTATCCGTGCCTTTCATGTGCGTGGCGTTGGCCCTGGTCAATTCCCCGGACTTGCAGACAAAGCAGTGTCATATCTTTTGCAGAATGGCGACATCAAACTGGTCATGAATCTCGAATACCGTCGTCAGCTGTTCGGCAAACTACATGGCGCTTTATTCCTTGATGCCGGTAACATCTGGAACTTCGACGAGGATTATGATGATCCAGAAGCCCGTGAGGTATTCGCCAACACCAAATTTCGCTTGAGTCATTTCCTGAACGATTTGGCTTTGGGAACAGGTATTGGTATTCGTTACGATTTGAACTTCCTGATTCTGCGCCTGGACTGGGGAATTGCCCTTCATATGCCATATGATACAGGTAAGTCCGGTTACTTTAATATTAATCGTTTCAAAGATTGTCATACGCTCCACTTCGCTATTGGCTATCCATTCTAAAAACTACATACCTATGAGACTTATGAAAAATACGATGAAGATAGAAATGCTAACCATCATGGCTCTGATATTGTTTCTGGCTTCCTGTGGTGGTCGTAAGCACAATGCCGAGTATTATATGGCAATGGTCGACAGTATCCGTAAAGCTGAACAAGTGAAGGAGATTCAGCAGAAGGCTGGCATCAATGAAGATCCTGTAGTGGCATGGTTCGACACACTGCAACTGCGCACGTTGCCGATCCAGTCGGCAGGAACTGATCTGCCACTATTGGGCGGTTTTGTCGCTGTTCCAATGTCTGTCAACGAGCATTTCGGCTATAATGTCAGTGCTAAGCTGAAGGCTATGAAACTGCCTTCAGCCTATCACAAAGAGGTGATATTGTTGGCTGAAATGGTTGACTCCATCACACCCCGCTTGCAGCTATACGTTATGGATAAGAAACACATGCCCATCGACCAGTTGTGTATCTATGAACAGAAAGCGGAAAAACGCGATAATGATTTTGGAAATACCTATTTGGAATATTTTATCACCTCCAAATATGAGACTACCCTTATGATGTATTACCAGTCGCATGATGTGGAACGCAAACCGGAACTGCTGAATTCTCGGCGTTTCATCATCAACAAAGATGGCATGTTTGAGGAGACCATCATAGAGTTAGAGTAAAGAAGTTAGAAAAGATAAGAAGTTAGAGGAGTTTCGAAAGTCTGCTGCGCAACTCTTCTGACTCATTTTTGCGGATGCTTAATACGATTTCGCATGTGTTGTCGTAGGTTTGTGAAACGATGCGTGGATTCATATCCTTGACAATACGCATCACATCATTCATTTGTGGGTAGGCAAAGGAATATTTGACGATTTCCTCTACCTGTCTGGTCTCGATGGTGGCGTGAACGATGGCATCTGCAGCAGCCTCCCGATAGGCGACGATGAGACCGCTGGTGCCTAAATTGACACCACCATAGTAGCGCACCACAACAATGAGGATGTCTGTCAGTTCGTTGCTGTTAATTTGACCGAGAATGGGTTTTCCTGCTGTCGATGAGGGCTCTCCGTCATCGTTGGCCCTGAAATCACTTCGTTCTGCCCCCAGCATATAGGCGTAGCAGACATGACGGGCGTCATAGTATTTCTTGCGATAGCCTGCCAATAGTTCTTTCACCTCATCAACAGTCTTGACGGGGTGGGCAAAAGCGAGGAACTTACTCCGTTTCTCGGTGTAATATCCCTCGCTTGTACTTGCTATCGTTTTGTATTCGTCAGACATTTGTGAGTGTTGAATGTTGAGTGTTGAATGGTCGCCTTCGGCAATTGTTCAATGATGAATTAAGAATTCTTCATTCAGACATCGCAGCGAAGCGAGAATAATTATTCATTCCACATTCCTCATTCCACATTTAATTTATGTATGACCAGTCCTGAGCGCAGTTTGGGCTCAAACCACGTTGCCTTTGGCGGCATAATCTTACCACTGTCGGCGATGTCCATGATCTGCTTCATCGATACGGGATATAGGGCAAGAGCAGCACGCATCTCACCAGAGTCTACACGACGCTTCAGCTCACCTAGGCCACGCAGGCCGCCTACGAAGTCGATACGCTTCGAAGAGCGCAGGTCGCCAATGTTTAGGATCTCATCCAGAATCAGACGGCTGGAGATGTCGACGTCGAGAACGCCGATGGGGTCACTGTTGTCGTAGGTACCCTCCTTGGCCTTCAGACTGAACCAGTGCTGGTCGAGATAGAGTGAGAACTCATGCATCTGTTGGGGCTTGTAAACCTCAGTACCCTTGTCCTCCACAACGAAGTTTTTACGCAGTGCTTCGAGGAAATCTTCCGATGTCAGACCATTCAGGTCTTTTACCACACGGTTGTAGTCGAGGATGGTGAGCTGCGAAGCCTGGAAGCAGACAGCCATGAAGAAGTTGTATTCCTCATCGCCCTTGTGGTTGGGGTTCTGCTTCTGTTTCTCTGCGCCCACTAGGGCTGCTGCAGCTGAACGGTGGTGACCGTCCGCGATATACAGACTCGGCATCTTGGCAAACTCAGATGTGATGGTCTGTGTGTCCTTGTCGTCATCAATCACCCAGAATTGATGGCGGAAACCATCGATGGGAGCAATGAAGTCGTATTCGGGCTTAGTGGCGGCATAGCGCATAATCAAGGCATCGAGAACGGCATTGTCTGGATAGGCGAAGAAAACCGGCTCGATATTAGCATTGTTCACTCGAACATGCTTCATGCGGTCTTCCTCCTTGTCGCGACGAGTCAGCTCGTGTTTCTTAATGTTCCCCTTCTGATAGTCATCAGTATGGGCACACACCACGAGACCGTACTGGGTCTTGCCATTCATCGTCTGTGCATATATATAATAATGTTCGCGCGAGTCCTGTATCAGCCAGCCCTTATCCTGGAACTTCTTGAAGTTCTCAGCAGCCTTCTCATAAACACGTGGGTCATACTCCGACGTACCCTCTGGGAAATCTATTTCGGGTTTGATGATATGATACAGACTCTTTTCGTTGTCGCCTGCCTCAGCACGTGCTTCTTCACTGTCAAGGACATCATACGGGCGACTTTCAACCTGTTCCACTAGTTCCTTCGGTGGACGGATGCCTTTAAATGGTTTTACTATTGCCATGGTTTTATTATCCGTTATTTCGTTATCACGATATTACGTTATTACGTTATTTCGGCAATTAAAGATTTGCCTTGATCTTCGCAATCATCTCAGCGTATTCCGTGTCGCTGAGGTACACCTTACCTGGATTCATCTGGAATGTGCCGCCATAATCGGGACCATCGACATACTTGGGAGCCAGATGGAAGTGCAGGTGCGACAGTTTGTCGCTATAGGCACCATAGTTGATTTTCTCAGGGTTGAAAGCCTTCTGCATGGCACGGGTCACACGGGCTACGTCAGCCATAAAGGCATTACGCTCTTCGTCCGAGAGTTCGTTCAAATCATTGACATGGTCTTTATAGGCCACGAGACAACGTCCACGATAGGTCTGCTCCTTAAATAAAAACGCGCGAGAAACGGAAAGCTCGCAAATCTCAATCATCAGATCTTTCAGTGTCTGATTGTTTGTGCAGTAAAGGCACTGCTTGGGGTCGCTTTGCATAATAGTAAAATGTTTTATAGTAATTATTCTGCAAAGGTACGAATAAGTGAGCAAAATACAAAAGAAAAGCTAAAAAAACTATTGGTCCAACTTTGGCCATGATAAAAAAGTTAAGAAAATATTTGGAATTAACCTAATTATTTGCTATTTTTGCAGGCAGAATAACTAAACCATTTCCTACATGGAGTTGAATGAAACTTTTGAATCACAGATAAACAGAAGTGATTATAAGATTCTGATTGTCGATGATGTCGTCAGTAACGTGCTGTTACTGAAGATATTGCTGACAAATGAGAAGTTTCAGGTCTGCACAGCCAATTGTGGTAACGCCTGCATTGAACAGGCCAAGAGCGAAAAGCCTGATTTGATACTCCTCGATGTGATGATGCCTGATATCAGTGGTTTTGATGCGGCTGTCATCCTAAAGAAAGACCCGGAGACGATGGATATCCCCATCATTTTCCTTACAGCATTGAATAGTCCCAGTGATTTGGTACATGGCTTCCAAGTGGGTGCTAACGACTTTCTTACCAAACCTTTTAATAAGGAGGAGCTTGTTATGCGTGTGATGCACCAGATACAGCTGGTGGCCGCCAAGCGCATCATCGTCCAGCAGAACGAAGAATTACGCCGCACTATTTCGAACCGTGACAAAATGTACTCTGTTATTGCTCACGACCTTCGTTCGCCAATGGCCTCTATTCGTATGGTACTTAATCTTGCTGTCAACGTGGTGTCGCCAGATGTAGTGGGACAGGAAATCTTCGAGTTGCTCGACAAGGCTAACCGTGAGTCGGAGGAGACGCATGATCTGTTAGATAACCTTCTGAAGTGGACCAAGAGCCAGACTGGACGTCTGAATGTGGTCTATCAGGATTTCTATCTCGACGAGGTTGTACCTGGCGTGGTTGACATCTTCCAGATGATTGCTGAAATGAAGAAGATACAGTTGCAGTATGTTCCTTCTGACGAGAAGTTGTTAGTACATGCTGATAATGATATGGTAAAAACCGTTATCCGTAACTTTATCTCCAATGCTATCAAGTTCACACCTGAGGGTAAGGGCATTGATGTCTATTATAAGCGTGAGGGTGATTTTGCCCGTATCTGTGTGCAAGACCATGGTGTCGGTATTGCTGCTGACCGCATAGACAGCATCTTCCATAAGGGTGAGACAACCTATGGTACAGGTGGTGAGGAAGGCTCCGGTCTCGGACTTCAACTTTGTCAGGACTTTGCCCGTAAGAATGGTGGTGATGCTTTCGTCGAGTCTGTTGAGGGCGAAGGCTCTACATTCAGCTTTACGATACCATTAAAAAAAGAGGCCTGAGCCTCTTTTTTTAATTAGTGATTAGAAATTAATTAGTGATTAGAAATTAGTAATCATAATTTTAAATTCCTAATTATAATTGAATTTATTCTGACTTGAACAGGTCCTTGATGCCACCGATGCTACCCAGCAGATTGGTGGCTTCGTAGGGCAGGTAGACAGTCTTTGTCTTGTCACCTTGAGCCAGTTCTTGCATCATTTGGATATATTTCTGAGCTAGCAGGTAGTTGGCAGGATTGGTTGACTTGCCTACGGCTTCTGTGATCAGTTCGATAGCCTTGGCTTCAGCCTCGGCCTTACGGATACGGGCCTGAGCCTCACCTTCGGCATGCAGGATGGCCTGCTGCTTTTGGGCGTCAGCGCGGTTGATGATAGCCGTTTTCTCACCCTCAGAAGCCAGAATCTCGGCAGCCTTCTCACCCTCAGAGGTCAGAATCTGGGCACGCTTGTTACGCTCAGCCTGCATCTGCTTCTCCATTGCATTCAGCACCGTTGCAGGGGGCACGATATCCTGAAGCTCTACTCGGTTTACCTTGACACCCCATTTGTCGGTGGCATCATCCAGCACGGCACGCAGCTTGGTATTGATAGTGTCACGTGAAGTCAGCGTCTCGTCCAGTTCCAGCTCACCGATGATGTTACGCAGTGTGGTCTGTGTCAGCTTCTCGATGGCGTTGGGCAGGTTCTGAATCTCATAGACAGCCTTGAAAGGGTCTACAATCTGGAAGTAGAGTAGTGCGTTGATTTCCATTTGGATATTATCCTTGGTAATCACGTTTTGTGACGGGAAATCGTATACTTGTTCGCGGAGGTCAATGCTGTTCGAGTAAGAATAACGTCCACGAGCCAGCACCACAATCTCTTTGGCCCTGTCGATAAAGGGGATGATGATATTGATACCCGGATTCAGCGTGGCGTAGTAACGTCCCAGACGCTCTATGATTCTGGTTTCTGATTGTGGAATAATCACAAGTGCCATTTTGGCAAAGATAATTACCAGTACAACGATGGCGATTAATACATAACTCATAATGTCCATAATTTTATTTGTTAAATTGGTTAATTAGAAAATTCGTTATTCCGTTATTCCGATATTACGATATAATGACTATAAAGTTTCGACAGTAACGATTGTGCTCTCACGTCCGATGACGCGAACTGTGGTTCCAACTGGAATGTCAGTTGCACTCACAGCTTTCCACATGTCACCATCAATCTGCACATAGCCATTGCCTCCTACAGAAATAGGCTCAGTCACCTTGCCTGTACGACCTATTAGAGCATCTGCATTCGATACGCGGTTGGGATCGTTTTTGTGCAACCATCGGAGGGCCACAGGTCTGACAAACAACACGCTGAGCAATGAGAAGACGGCAAAAATAAAGATTTGCCAGTAGATGTTCAAACCGACGATTGCCCCAATGATGGCGAACACGGCTCCAATGGAGAAGCAGATGATGAAGAAATCACCCGACGAAAGCTCCAGAATCAGGCAGATGACGGCAATGACGGCCCATACCTGCCACATGTTTGCTAAAATGTACTCAATCATAGTTGTAATGTTTATTGTTATTTCGTTATTCCGGTATTCCGTTTTTTCAATTAAATTGAAAGGACGAAGTCGTCCCAGTCTTTGGTGGTGCCCTTCTTGCCGAACACCTTTTGGTATAGGCGGCTGCGCGTGGAGGCGACGCTCTCCTTAGAATGGGCAGTCAGCGTGGCGATATCTTTGGGTTGGATGCGAATCTTGATCAGAAGGCTGACATGGTAGTCCTGGTCACTCATATTGTAGAGACTGAATAGTTTTTCAGAGAATCCGTTATAGACATTGTTCACCGACTCCGCCAGTTCGCCCCATTCACTTTCAGCCATACTTCGTCCTTCGGCGAGGTTCTTCTTGATGCGTAGATAGACTGGCGACGAGAAGAGTGTGCTCACATCCTGACGTGGTTCAATGACTGCTAACTTCTGCATGGCATGAATGTTGTCAAGTCGGCTCTGCAACAGCTGTATCTTTCTGCGGCTGTTCTGTATCACCAATATAAATAAGGTAATATAGAATACGGTGCAGATGATGAGCAGGAATAACTCGCGGTTGGTCAGTATCATAGCTATTTATTATTTGACAATTTGACAATTTACAATTTGACAATTTATTTTTTCTGATGCAAAGTTACGAAATAATTGTCGAACCTCCAAGAAAAAAGGTTTGCAAAAGTTTGCAGAGCGTCATTTGCGCACTTTTGCAAAGAAGTAAACACGGCTTCCCTATATAAAACAGCAACGTCCGCCGTGCTGTTCAACACGGCGGACGCTATTATCATTACTCTTTCTCTCAACCGATGTTGCGAGAAGTAAAATTCAGTCTTAGAGGGCGAACTTGTAACCGACGGTCAGCTGAATGACGTTGTTCTTAAGATCCTTCATGCCTTCTTCGCTTTCCTTGTTAACCTTAGTCAGACCAAGGTTGTAGCGGGCGTCGATGACGATGGGAATTGTGGGAATCTGATAAGAGACACCCATGGGGATGGAAACGTCAACCTTCTTGCAATCACTGGTGATTTTCTGGTCAATCTTTGTAGATACGCTTAAGTTGCTACTTTCGTCTTTAATAGTAGAAGTATACTCATAGTTAGCACCTGCAAGGAAACCTACCTGGACACCAGCCTTGATGGCAAAACCCTTGAACACATAAGTTTATATCAAATGCAAAGGTAAGTGTTTTTTTAAATATTTCCAAATTTTTTAATAATTTTTTTTAATCATTTCCGTTTTAATTGAGCAAAATCATTGTTTTGCTTGTATTTCTCTGCACAAAAAGAGCTTACACATGCAAAATGGTTGAGGCTTCGTGCCGATACCTTCTATGGGTCGTCCGTATAATGCCTTGCAGGTGTTCCGCTGGCACTTTCGGGTCAAAGGGATGACACTTTACCCCCCATAACAGGCTCTCGCGACCCTCGAAAGTGCCATGTCTTGCTCTCGAAGAAGGCTTCTCTTCGACCCGAAGAAGGCCTACGAAATGTTTTAAAAAATATATAATATGTAGCAAAATAGTGCATTTCCATCAGCGCCAACATCTTCTGTGCTGACCCGACGGCTCTGGAGTATAATGGTCGCCTGTATGTCTACGGATCGAACGACCACCAGCAGTTCATTGCCAACGGCAAGCAAGGAGAAAACAACTATGGCGAGATCAAGTCGATCGTGGTGTTCTCGACGGACGACATGGTGAACTGGACGTTCCACGGTACCATCGACACGAAGAAGCTCTGCAGTTCGTGGGTGACGAGTCCTTGGTACAAGGGCTATGGTGTGTCGTGGGCCCCGTCGGTGACTTGGCGTTCCACAGCAGATGGTGACGAGTTCTTTCTCTACTTCTGTAACAGCAGTCATGGTGTCGGCGTGCTGTCGGCCAGCAGCCCCATTGGCCCGTGGAAATCACCAAACAAGGAGCTGATGATCCATTACGATACGCCGGGTGCTAATGCCGCAGGTACGAATGCCAACTTTGACCCGGGTGTGACGATTGACGACAACGGCGTGGGCTGGATCAGTTTCGGTGGCCTTGGTCCCAGTACAATCATGCCAGATGCTGCCCGTATTGTGAAGCTGAAGCCCTCGATGACCGAAGTGGATGGTCCGGCTGTCAAGATTCAGGTGTGACAGGTACCAGGTTCCTGTCATATTGAGCACAAGAGGTTTTAATAGAATCTGCAGATATATTTTTCTTTCTATCCGAAGGCACTTCATGCCCCGTCTGCACGGAGCGAGCGGGGGAGGATGTGCCTTTGGACGAGCCGGGAAGTGCCTTCGGACGAGCCGGGAAGTGCCTTCGGGTGAACACAGGGTGCCGATGTAGAGGGTAGTTTGTGACGATGTAACATGAAGTTTCCCTAGGACAAGCATGATGTTTGTGCCGAGGAAACTATGCTATAGTGGCATACCCTGTTTGGTAATCAGTAATCACGGCGGCGGTATGCAGTAATCTTACCAGCGGTAGTCAGTAATCATACCGCTGGTAAGCGGCACTCTTACCGATGGCTTGCAGTTTTTTGTAAATAAGGCTCTTTCGCAATATACCCTAACACCCTAACCCAACAGGGAGCAAACGCCCTTGCCGAAAGGGTTTGCGTTGGGTTAACCCATGCGGTGACACCCTATCCCAGGGTTAACCCTGGGTTAGGGTGTCGGCCTATACCTTAACCCGGTTCAAAGCCCGATGTGCAGAGGGCTTGAGAGGGATTGGGTTAGGGTGTTAGGGTATTGGGGTGATGGGGTGTTGGATGGGTGTTTCGTAGAGATGCCTTTTATGGGTCGTGCAGATAATGCTTTGCTGGTGTTCCGCTGGCACTTTCGAATCGTTCCGATGGTACTTTACCCCCCAAAAGGATTATCGGAACGTGTCGAAGGTGCCATGCCTTGCCATCGAAGAAGGCATCTCTTCGCCCCGTAGAAGGCATTATTTCACGGGTTCGATGATGGTGCGGATGCCTTTGATTTTTTCACCCTTGGTGAGACGAAGCACCTGCTGGAGCTTCTCACGACGGATGGCGACATAGGTGTAGCGTTCTTTGACGTCAATGCGTCCGACGTCATTGGAAGAAAGCTCTCCTTTCTTGCAGAGGAATCCGACGATATCACCCTTCGACAACTTGTCCTTTTTGCCCTTGCCGATGTAGAGGGTGGACATACGAGGGAGGGATGGGTGTTGGGCGTTGGGTGATGGTGTATAGTCTTCGACGTCGCCATCCACGTAGTCGGGAATGTGTTCTTCGCTGTTGAGGATGAAGAAGGTACGACCAATGGCATCCCAGCGGGCCGTGCGGCCTACACGGTGGATGTAGCCTTCTTCGCTCTCTGGCAGATGATA
>JAEEGH010008696.1_pt1 | contig 23905 bp, 16 predicted proteins | sample 9134181 | NCBI WGS metagenome assembly JAEEGH01 (sample SAMN16246544, study PRJNA631951) | gut metagenome | biome: gut microbiome; feature: rumen; material: DP-attached | host: Bos | place: Iran: Karaj | collected 2018-10
CGGTGCTGATGTGACGGCTGGCAGCCGTGGCGTTCCTCAGGGTCGATGCGCTCAGAACGCTGATGACTACCACTCGTCCCAGACAGGCAAAGAGTGACCAGCCTTTGTGCGTGAACTGCTTAAAGACCAGTGCCTTGCGCTGATTGAAAAGGGTTTTGTACATGATGTTTTGTTATTTTTCCCTGCAAAGGTATAAAAAAAAGTTGAGAGTTAAGCGTTGAGTGTTGAGAGAATTTTGTACTTTTGCAGCAGTTATGAAAGATTCTGTATTGATATTGAGCGGTGGCATGGACAGTGTCACCTTGTTGTACGACGAGCAGGAGCGCATTGCCCTGGCTGTCACGTTTGATTATGGTTCCAAGCACAATGCACGTGAGATTCCCTTTGCACGGCTGCACTGTGAGCGGTTGGGCATACGCCACATTGTGATACCCCTTGACTTTATGACGCGCTACTTCAATAGCTCGCTCTTAGAGGGCGGCGAGGAGATTCCTGAGGGACACTATGCCGACGAGAACATGAAATCGACGGTGGTGCCCTTCCGCAACGGCATTATGCTCTCGATTGCCGTAGGCATTGCCGAGTCGAACAACCTGAAATATGTGATGATGGCCAACCACGGCGGCGACCACACCATCTATCCCGACTGTCGGCCGGAGTTTGTGGAGGCATTTGACAGAGCTGCCGAGGCTGGAACTTATGTCAAGGTGCGGCTGCGCTCGCCCTATACCAACATCACCAAGGCTGACATTGCCCGACGGGGCAAGGCGCTAGGCATTGACTACAGCGAGACATGGAGCTGCTACAAGGGCGGCGAACACCCTTGCGGCAAGTGCGGCACCTGCGTAGAGCGTCAGGAGGCACTGGCCGAAGCGGGGATTGAGTGTTGAGCGTTGAGCGTTCTTCGCCGAGCGAAGCGGCAAAGCCGAGCCGGAGCGTTCTTGCGTCCCGTTCTTGCTTAGGCAAGCGACCAGTGGTCGAGCGGGTAGCAAGCGGCAGAGCCGAGCGAGCGGATTAGCCAAATAGGGCGCGAAGGGCCTCTTCAACCTTACGTACGGGTACTAACTCTATTTTGAACTTCTTGCGGCTCAACCCTGAGAGGTTATACTTGGGGATGATGATGTGACCGAAGCCCAGCTTCTCGGCTTCGGCAATGCGTTGCTCGATGCGGGCTACGGGGCGTACCTCGCCTGAGAGTCCCACCTCACCACACATGCACCAACCGCTCTCGATGGGCGTATCGACATTACTGGACAATACGGCGGCAATGACGGAGAGGTCCATCGCCATATCCGTGACACGCAGGCCACCGGCAATGTTCAGGAACACGTCTTTCTGCATCAGCTTAAAGCCCACACGTTTCTCCAACACGGCCAGCAGCATGTTCAGACGACGCTGGTCAAAGCCCGTGGCAGAGCGCTGCGGGGTGCCGTAGGCAGCACTGGAAACCAGAGCCTGAGTCTCGACGAGAAAAGGCCTGACACCCTCGATGGCGCTGCTGATGGCCACACCCGAAAGTCCGTCGTGGTCTTCGGTGAGCAGTAGCTCTGAGGGGTTCGACACCTGTCGCAAACCGGTCTGCTGCATCTCGTAGATGCCTAGTTCAGAGGTACTTCCAAAGCGGTTTTTGATGCTGCGCAGGATGCGGTACATGTAGTGCTGGTCACCCTCGAACTGGATGACCGTATCAACGATGTGTTCCAGGATCTTCGGTCCTGCCAGCGTACCTTCCTTGGTGATGTGGCCGATGAGGATGACGGGTACGCCACTCGTCTTGGCAAAGCGCAAGAGGGCAGCGGCACACTCACGTACCTGGGCAATGCTGCCGGCCGAGGACTCCACGTCTTCCGTCGAGATGGTCTGTATGGAATCAACGACGACAATCTCAGGCTTCGTCTCCTTGATCTGTTCGAAAATGGCTTCGAGCGAGTTCTCGCAGAGAATGAGGAAGTTATCATCGTTTAGTTGAGAGTTTAGAGTGTTGAGTTTAGAGTTCTCAGTTCTACACTCTCCACTATAAAGTCGCTCCGCCCTCATTTTCAGCTGGTGAGCACTTTCCTCACCGCTGACGTAGAGCACCCGCTTATCCGTCAGGCCCAGCATGGTTTGCAGGGAGAGCGTGGATTTGCCGATACCGGGCTCTCCGCCCAGGAGCACGATGCTGCCAGGCACCAAGCCACCGCCCAGCACGCGGTTGAACTCTGCGTCGTGCATGTCGATGCGTGGGTCGTCGTGAGCCGAGATGTCACGCAGGCGCAAGGCCTTGGCTGCATCCCGCCCCTGGCTGGAGATGCCGTTGGCACTCCCCTTCCAATGGGAGGGGACAGGGGGGAGGCTCTTTACCTCCTTAAAGGTATTCCACTGTCCGCAGGCAGGGCACTTGCCAATCCATTTCGGTGATTCCTGTCCGCAGTTCTCGCATACGTAAGCTATCTTGTCTTTTGCCATGATTTGACGTGTTGACTGTTCTTGCGTGCAAAGGTATAAAAAAAAGTTGAGAGTTGAGCGTTGAGTGTTGAGAGAATTTTGTAATTTTGCAGCGAATATGAATAAACTGGTATTTTTTCTATTGGCCGTGACGCTGTTGTCGGGTTGCGGACAATCCTATGAAGAAGCAAAGCGTGAGCGACATCAGACGCGTGTCAGGCTGGCCAAGGAAGACTCGGCAGCCCTGAAGATTGCCGTGTTGCCCACCCTTGACTGTCTGCCGCTGTATGTGGCGCAGGAGCTGGGCCTCTATGATACGACCCTTGTCGATGTGCGACTGAAACCGTTTACGGCGCAGATGGATTGCGACACAGCGCTGATGGGTACCACAGCCGAAGGAGCAGTAACAGACCTGGTGCGCATGGAACGCTTGGTGAAGCAAGGTGCCCGTATGCACTACGTGGCGCAGACGGGAGCTTACTGGCAGTTGTTTACCAATCAGAATGCCCGTATTCATCAACTGAAACACCTGGAGGACAAGATGGTGGCCATGACACGCTACTCGGTGACCGACATGCTGACGGACAAGGCCGTTGACAGTGCCAAGGTGAAGTCGGAGTTCGTCTTCCGCATCCAGGTGAACGACATTGACGTGCGCATGCAGATGCTGGAGAATAATGTGATGGATGCCCTGTGGCTTCCTGAGCCCCAGGCAACAGAGGCACGTCTGGCTCATCACCCTGTGTTGCTGGACAGCCGTCGGCTGGGCATGAACTATGGTGTGCTGGCATTTAACCAGAAGAAGATGAGGTCGTATGATCGCAGGGTACAGTTGGAGGCCTTCGTGAAAGGCTATGATGCTGCCTGTGATACCATCAACAAGCTGGGTATCGGTCATTTCCGTGATTTGGCCGCCAGGTATTGTAAGGTAGATGCATCGGTCATTGACTCGCTGCCGAAGAATATTACCTTCCTGCATGCCCGCGGACCTTTGCAGCAGGATATTGAAAAGGTGAATGCGTGGCTGAAGAAGTAGAGTTGAGAAAAATGGAACGTAACGACTCTTTGAAACGGGTGTTGTCTTGCCTGGCAGACCGCAATCTGGGAGGAGCCCTCACGGAGCTCCGCAATTTCTTTGCCCTTTATTCACAGCCGCAGGCCGAGGCAGAGCTGGAACCGTTGCTGGCAGAGTACCAGATGATGTCCAACTACTGGAAGCGGGGCTATAAAGACCCGCAGCTTGAAGCCAACTTCAACCGTTTGCTGCAGCGAACGTGTCAGTTGTATGCCGATACCTCGCGCTGGCGCCGTATCATGGCGTCGCCCTTCATGTCAACGGTCTATTCCTCGCTGGCACAACAGCCTAGGGAATGGTCGGTGGCCAACATCCGTCAGGAACTGGAGGCGTATGTGAGCGATGTGGCTATGGTGAGTCTGGAGCCTGCCAACAAGCAGAAGACGCATCTGCAAGAACTGAACACCCGTCACCTGAAGAGCATGAGCCAGCTGTTTGATTACCTCTGGACGTCGCGCCACTGGTCGGATGCCACAGCACAGGCATTTGAAGAGATGCTCCTGTCGCCGACCGTCGATGCCACAGACCAGCAGCTGATGATTTCGGCCATGACGCTGTCGCTGCTTAACACGTTCGACATGGCCAAGTTCCGCGTTCTGGTTCATGTCTATAGGCAGGCTTTGGTAGAGGCTGTACGCCAGCGGGCCTTGGTGGGTTGGGTCATGGGACGCAGCTACACCATGACCATCGTTTTTCCTGAAGAGCAGCAGTTGGTTAACGAGATGATGGAGGACGAGGCAATACGCAGGGAACTGCTGGAGCTGCAGATACAATTCCTCTATACTGTCAACGCAGAGAGCGACACCGCCAAGATACAGTCGGAAATCATGCCCGACCTGTTGAAGAATAATCATTTCCGCATCACGCGAAACGGAGTGGAAGAGGTGGAGGAAGACTCGTTGGAGGACATCCTGCATCCTGAGGCTGACGAAGAACGCATGGAGCGGGTGGAGGAGTCTTTCCGTAAGATGATTGACATGCAGAAGGAGGGGTCTGACATTTACTTCGGAGGGTTCTCGCAGATGAAGCGTTTCCCCTTCTTCCACCGCATGTGTAACTGGTTCATGCCTTTCTCCATGACCCATCCCGAGGTAACGGAAACCCTGAGCACCATCCAGCACAACCGTTTCTTGCAGCAAGTGCTGAGGAAAGGACCTTTCTGCAACAGCGACAAGTATTCGTTTGTTTTTGCCTTTAGTCAGGTGCTGGAACGAATGCCACAGAGCATGCGCGACCTGATGGAACAGGGAGAAGCAGCTATCGAAGTGGTGGACGACGAAGAGTCCGTAACGCCTACCTATGTTCGCAGGATGTATTTGCAGGATCTCTACCGCTTTTTCCGACTGTTCGCGCATACGTCTCAGTTTGACCATCCGTTCAAGACTAGTGAGAGTGAACTGGGGCAGGTGCTCTTTTTTGCTTCTCCTTTATTCCGCAACACAAAACTGGAACTCTACTACGACAAGCTGGGCACCATGCTGCTACGCAGGAAGCGTTATGAAGATCTGAGGACGTTGATGAAAAACCAGGGTGAGAGCCACCGCACTTATACCTATTATATGCTGGCGGCTACTGCTATCAGGAATACCAAAGAGCCGATGGACAGTAAAGTCAGGCTTGAAGGCATCCTGGAAAACTATCGGAACGCCCTCAACCTCAATCCGTTTGCGGAAAAGGCAATGCAGGGCGAGGCACGTATCTTGCTGGAAATGGAACGCTACGAGGAAGCGATTGCCACTTACGACCATCTGATAGCCATCAACCCCGACAAGCAGAGCTATGTGCTGAACAGGGCTGTGTGTCTGGAGAGGCTGGAACGTTACGAGGAGGCACTCAAGCCACTCTTTCGGCTCAACTACGAGCAGCCTGATGATGTCAACGTTTCGCGTGTGCTGGCTTGGACGCTGCTGGGCGTAGGGAAGTATGAACAGGCACTCACGCTGTATGAGAAACTGACCACTGTGGAACAGGCAGCCGCTGAGGATTTCCTGAATCAGGGCTATTGCATGTGGCTTGCCGGCAATGTGCAGGGAGCTATTGACAGCTTCCGCCATTACCTCAAGGAAACGGGAGAGCTAGCCATCAACATCATCAACAATGAAGAGCGGATGCTGAGCAAGAAAGGCATCAGCAACGAGGAGATGCAGATGATGTACGACGCCATCGCTCCTTGAGCCATTCGTACCCCCATATCCATAACAGCGGAAGTCCTACTCCCACAATGGTGTAGAGTACCCAGAACCAGTCTTCACGAGAGTGTTCGTGAATAACCATGTGGCAGCCAATCTGCCGTGGGTCAAGCCCATAATACCATATCTTCAGCAGGCTTACCAGTTTGAAGCACAGGATGTGGAAGACGAAGATGGACAGCGTGTGGTCGCCGCAATAGATGAGGAATCGCTTGACGATTCCTTCTTTTTTGTCAATCCACGTACTGATGTTATACACCATGAGGCAACCCAGCACAGCCGGCAGGGGGAGGGAGAGGAACTGCTCGAATGTAGAACGCCAGTTCATGTTAGCCCACAGGTGTTGCGAGAACCACCATACGATAATGGCAAAGAGCAGCGTGGTCCACCACTTGATGCGATACTTGTGTTCCCACTGGCGAAAGATGAAACCGCAGCCAAAGAAGAAGCAACCCATGAGTTCACGATAGCCGCCCTGGATGAGGGTGATGATTTTCAGTCCTTCGTAAGTCTTCCAGGCACATAGCAGCAGCAGCACAGCACAGACGATGTAAGGGGTAGGGCCTACGCTGGTTGTAGGGCTACTGGAGCTCATGGGGTCTATAGTGCTCTTGGGCTTGATGAACTTCAGTTTTCTAAGAAGCCAATCCACTCCCTTATATATAATAAGGTATAGAATGCTGGCCACGAGGAGCCCTCGGAAGAACCAAAAGGCACCGTTCAGAAACTGGTCGTAACCGCCCATGGCCGTCACGATGTTCCACAGGCATTGTTCTGTCTGGCGCCAGGCGTAGGGATGCGTCACACCTCCTGACTCGTTGCCATAGACCTCGTTCAGGATGCCGATGTCGAACATCCAGTTGTGAAGTATCAGGAAGATGATGCTCCATTTCACAAATGGCAAGTAAAGTCCCTTGAGGCGTTTCTTGATGAATGTCGTCTCGTCGTTCAGATAACGCAGGGAGAAGAAGTAGCCGGCAGCGGCAAAGAACAGCGGCATGTGAAACTCATAGAGGAAACGGTGGAGCACGTCGGGTGACTCGGCATGACCGATGACCATAAGAATGATGGCAATGGCCTTGCAGATGCTGATGACGGTGTTGCGCTTGGGGCTTGTTGGGCTCATAGGACTCATGCACTTAGAGGAATGGACTCAGCAAGTGGGCAAACCAGCCGCGGAACTTCTGCCAGGGGGTACGGAAACGGTCCCATTCCTCAGGAGTGAGATAGACCGACTTCAGCTTGTCACGCTCGAACATCTGTTCTAACTCATGGGTGGTTTCAGGGTCCATGATAACGGCATTCTCCTCGTAGTCCCAGCTCAGGCTACGGGCGTTGAGGTTGGCGCTGCCCACGGTGCAGTACTTACCGTCAACCATGATAATCTTTGAGTGGTGAAAGCCCGGCTGGTAGAGCCAGACGTCAATGCCGTGCTTCATCAGCTTGTGGACGTTGTAGAAGACGCAGTCAGGCGTCAGGGGGATGTCGCTCTTGGCTGACACCATGATCTCCACCTTCACGCCACGCTTGACGGCATTTTTCAATGCCTTCTTCAGTTTGTGGTTGAGGGTGAGGTAGGGGTTGATGAGCTTGATGGAGTCCTGTGCCGTGTTGATGGCCTCTAAATAGAAAGTGCGAATGATGTCAGCCGTCTTCTGTGGCTCACGGTTGATGATGCCCACCAGCTTATGGCCTGCCGTTGTCGTGGTGTCAGGGCGCAGGTCGTGGAAGCCATAGGGCTTGAACGTCCGGAAATACTTCTGGTCCCAGAGGTCTTCGTCAGTCACCTTCCGCCAGAGACTCATGAAGATGAGTTGGAGGTCGTGTACGGCAGTGCCCTCGATGCGGCAGTGTATGTCACGCCATTCACCCACCTGTTCGGTTCCTTCAATGTAGTAGTCGGCCACGTTCATGCCTCCCGTGTATGCGATTTGTCCGTCGATGACGACAATCTTCCGGTGGTCACGTGCGAAGACGTGATTGACCCAGGGGAAGCGGATGGGGTCGAACTCGTATATCTGGATGCTGTCGTTCCACAGCGCCTCCAGGTGATGCTTCTTGAGGGGCTTGTTGTTGGAGTCGTTGCCGAAGGCATCAAACAGCGCACGTACCACTACGCCTTCCTTGCGTTTCTCACGTAGCAGGTCGAAGAGCAATGATGCGATGCTGTCGTTGCGGAAGTTGAAATACTCCAGATGGACACTCTGTTTAGCCTGACGTATGGCTTTGAACATGTCTTCGAACTTGTCGTGTCCGCTGAGGAAAAGTGTCACACGGTTGTTGTCCGTAAACCTAATGCCCTTTTCCTTCAGCACTTCCACCATAGCTGAGTCACTACTAAGAACCTGTGCATGGATTTGTTCCATGCACAGTATAAGTAGTATGATTAGCAAGGATTTCCGCCTCATTGCTTACGGAATCTTAAACGGTACTCGAGCGGCATGATGCCATACTTTTCCTTAAAGGCATGGGAGAAGTTCTCTGCAGTCATGAAGCCGACGTTAGCGGCAAGCTCATTCATGTTGATGTTTGTACGTGTCAACAGTGAGCAGGCGTGCTTCAACCGTAAGTCACGTATGAGCTCAGTAGGCGTCTTCGTCGTGATGTTACGTATCTTGTGGAAGAAGGGTACACGGCCCATCCCCATGGCGTTGGCCATCTCGTCAAGGCTGATGGAGCCTCGGCTCATGTTCTGCAGCACGTATTGCTCTACATTGTACATGAGCTGTTGCTCCAAGACGCTATTCATCGAATAGTCGCCCATCGTCTCGCCTTCCTTATAGATACCGGTGGTGAGTGAGTCGTCCTGTTGCGGCTGGTCAGATACCAGAGCGTTATTCACAGGTATCGTTTCCTCGTCGTTCAACTCCATGCTGTAGGTCGTTTCCTTCACCTTGTTCTCGCTCTCGTCGAAGTAGAAGGTGGAGGTTGTCATACTGGAGTTCTGACTTTCGAGCATACGTGTCTCACCGCCTTCAATGACATTGTGGTCGAGTTCAATGGGAGCGATACCGAGCACCTTGTTGAAACGCATAACGGCTTCCTGGATGTTGAAAGGCTTGGCAATCATGTCATCGGCCGACAGCGTGATGTTCAGGTTCTTCATGTCCGAAGGCGTCAGCACGCTGTCAGTCATGAGGATGAATTTCACCTTCTCCGTTGTGGGGTTGGTCTTCAGCATGTTGCACAGGTCGCTACCTGTCATCTCAAGCATATCCTGCTTACAGATAACCATGTCGGGCTTAATGACCTTGATGTCTTCGGCTGCTACGGCAATGTTGTTATAGATACGCAGGTCGTAGATGAACTGCAGCTGTGTCTTGATGAAGTTGAGGAAGGCTTCGTTGTCGTCAATGAAGACCAGCACGAACTTCTGTGCCGTCTTCTCCTGCTCACGTGGCTTGATTTCGTAGGTCAGCTCATCGGCTACAATCTTCGGCAGGCTGACCTCGCCCTTGTCGTTGAGGCCCATGCGCTCGTTGACCGTAGAAATGGCCTTTGCCTCAGGATTCTCCAGCGTTGACTGCATCTCGGCAATACGGGTGATGACCTGAAGCATCTGGAAGTGCAGGGAGTTAAGCTGTTCCTGGCCTTCCAACGATGTTTCCTTCTCGGCGAGGCTGCCGATGATGGTTGTCATGCGGGCCATCGGCTGACGGAGGTCGTCGCTCGTCTGCTTGATTTCTTCGCGCTGACGTTTCAGCTGGTCGATAACGTTCTTCTTGCGCTGCCATATCTCCTTGAGCTTATTGAATCCGAAACGCCACAGGTACAGCGTAATGGCAATGAGCAGCACATAGATGACAATCATCCACCATGACAACCACCAGGGATGCAGCACGATAATCTCCAGCGTACGCTCCTGGTTACTGACGGCACCCTCGGCGCTGACGGCCTTGACGTGCAGGGTATAGGTCTTGCTGCCCAAATCGCGGAACGTCACACCGTGCGAGAGGGCATCGCCGTTGTTCCAGTCGTCGTCCAGACCTTCCATCCAGTACATGAACTGCAGACGTTCGCTCTGGTTGTAGTTACCTGTTGAGAACTTAATGGTGATGGTGTTCTGTTCGTTGCCCAGCTCTAAGCGGCTGCTCTCGTTGAGTGCCTGAGGCAGCAGCACACGGCCGTCGTATTCGTGACCTGTCTGAATCTCCTCCTCGCCGACAAAGAGCTGAGTAAGCATTACGCGGGGAAGAGCTTCGGTGTCATCCTTGGTACGCTGACGCACCCAGTTGACGCCATAGAGTCCGCCGAAGACGACGTTGCCGTCAGACTTGGTGATGATGGAACCGACATTGAACTCATTCGACTGAAGACCGTCAGTTGTATCGTAGTTGTAGAGTCCGTAGTGGTAGGTTTCCGTATCGTGACTGCGCTGTACGACGACGCGCGACACACCTTTCTTGGTCGTAATCCAAATGTTGTGGGCCTTGTCCTCTGCCAAGCCGCAGACGGTGTTGTTGGTCAGTCCTTCCTTCTCTGTCAGGTAGTCGAGCTCGTCGGTGTTCAGGTTCAGAATGTTGACGCCTTCACGCGTACCTATCCAAATCAGTCCTCTCGAGTCCTGCAGCACCTGGGTGATGTAGTTGTTGGTCAGCGCCTTGAGGTTGGTGGAGTTACCCGTGATGACCCGCTTCTCGGTTGTTGAGAGGTTCAGCAGGATGAGTCCCTCGGCCGTTCCCACCAGCATGTTGTTGCCTGAGGCAAGGAACAGCGAGGTGATGTTGTTGGTCGAAAGCTTTCCGTTCTCACGTGTGTAGCTGGAGAAGCTGTTCATCTTGGGGTTATACACCTGCAGTCCACCGTTGGAGGCTATCCAGAGGTTACCTATCTTGTCAGCGCAGAGGGCGTTGATGTGGTCGTCAATCAGCGTCTTCATGCTGTCAGTAGCTACAGAGTAGATGGTTACCGTGCCGTCCTTGATGCGGGTGAGACCGTTCTGTCGTGAGCCAACCCAGAGGCTTCCGTCAGGAGTAGTGGCCATGCATGTGGTCTTCTTGCTGGCCAGCGGTCCGTCGTAGCCGATGATACCCTTGTCGCTGGTGCCGTACCAGATGTTTCCGTTGGCATCCTGCGCAATGGCTGTGATGTCACCGTTGAGCAGCGACTCAAACTTGTAGATGTTACGTCCGGTATAGGCCAATCCAGATTTCTCCGTACCTACCCACAGTAGATCTGTCTCATCGATGTAAAGGCTCTGAATGCCAATCACGTCTTCATGCGACTGGTTGTCGTTGATGCTGCGTGGATGAACGGATATCAGCTCCTTGCTTTCAAGGTTGTAGTGCATCAGACCATTACGGTCAGTACCAATCCAGATGTTTCCGTGGCTGTCGCCCGTGACGCTGTTGACGGCGTGGTCCACGCTGATGCCTGACAAACCGAGCTTATCTCCGAAACTGGTGTCCCACTGGTTGGTGTTCTTGTTGTAGATGAAGAGCGTGCCCTGTCCGTAAAGCCAGACATTCTCATTAATATCGGAATAGACCTTCAGACTCTTGGTGTGGCGCAGGTGGTGCTCAGCCACATAGTCGGTCTGCCATACGGTGTGCTGCTGGTGCATGATGTCGCAGCAAACCAGACGGCCGTCGTCATAGACCATGATGGCACCGTCACGACATTCGCCGATGGAGCAGATGATACCCTGTGGCACACCGTGGGTGTCGTTGGTGTAGCCAAACTCATGCAACAGCTGCTGCTGCATGTTGTAACCCACCACGCCCTTGTTAGGGATAGAGGCCCACAGGTTCTTGTGCCTATCGACATACACCAGGTTGGGGTCGCCCTCAATGCCCATGCGACTGAACACCTGTTTCATGTCGCGCTCAAACGTCTCTGTCTGGGGATGATAGACGCAGTAGCCTGCAGCCGTCTCCACCCACAGGTTGCCGTCAAGCGTTTCCTGAATGCTGTAGATATAGCTGTCGGCCAGCGAGGAACCGTCTTGAGAGTCGCTCTGGAAGTTCTTGAACACGTAGCCGTCAAAACGGTAAAGGCCTGCAGGGGTACCTAACCAGACGTAACCCCTGGAGTCTTTCAGAATGCAGTTAATCTGGCTGCTTGACAAGCCGTTCTGGGCATCAAGCGTCTTGAACAGATAGACGCCGGCAGCTGCTATTGGCATGACGATGGCCAGCAGCAGCAGTATCTTTTTGATTTTCTTCATATATCTTACCATCAATTCTCAATTGTTTATTCTCCATTCTCATTATCCGTTGTTCATGAGTGCAGCACTATAGTGGTCAACGACGCCGAGCAGACGGTTGTCGTCGCTGACGACGAGCACAGTATGTATCTTATACTTGTTCATGATACGTTGAATTTCTGTAATCGTTGTCTGGGGCGTGACGGTCTTGGGCTTCGTCGTCATGATGTCGCTCACCGTATGGTCGAAGAACTCTGCCTGCCACTTTTCCATAGCTCGGCGGATGTCTCCGTCGGTGATGAGACCTACGATGCGACCGTCTTTCTCGGCTACGCCCAGCCCCAGTTTGCCCTTGCTAACCAAGATGATGGCCTCGCCTAGGTGCATCTCAGGTGGAATGACGGGCATGTTCTCCGTCAGCATCACATCCTGTGCGGTGGTCAGCAGGCGCTTGCCCAGCTCGCCGCCTGGGTGGAACTGTGCGAAGTCCTGCGGCTGGAAGTTCCGTTTCTCAATGAGGGCAACAGCCAGCGCATCGCCCATGGCCAGCGTAGCGGTTGTGCTGCTGGTAGGTGCCAGATTCAGGGGGCAGGCCTCTTTCTTCACGCTCACGTTGATGTGACAGGTGGAGTACTTGGCCAGCAGCGACTGCGGATTGCCGCTTATGCCGATGATGGGTATCTGCATGTGCAGCACCATGGGAATGAAGCGCAGCAGCTCGTCCGTCTGTCCTGAGTTGCTTATGGCGAGCACCACGTCGTCCTTGGTCATCACGCCCAGGTCACCGTGAAAGACGTCCAGGGGGTTGATGAAGAACGAGGGTGTGCCTGTCGATGAGAAGGTGGCGGCTATCTTGGCGCCGATGTGGCCGCTCTTGCCTACACCCGTCACGATGACTTTACCCTTGCAGTTGAGAATCATCTCAACAGCTTTGTCGAACTGCTCGTCTATCTGGGGTATCAGCTCGAGCAGGGCATCTGCCTCATCCTTGATGCATTGTATGGCATATTCTCTTGTTGTCATAACTCTTAACTCCTAACTCCTAACTTTTCCACCAACTTCTCCAGTTTGTCCAGCTCCAGCATATTCGCTGCATCGCTTAAACCTTGGTCGGGGGTGGGGTGTACCTCAAAGAACCATCCAGTGGCTCCAAAGGCCTTGGCGGCCATCGCCATAGCGGGAACGAAACGGCGGTCACCACCTGTCTTGCCGTCAGCTCCTCCTGGGCGCTGTACGCTGTGGGTGCAGTCCATGATGACGGTAGGTACGATCTCAAGCATATCGCTGATGTTGCGGAAATCCACCACCAGGTTGTTGTAGCCGAACATGTTTCCGCGTTCTGTCAGCCACACCTCACGGGCTCCGGCATCACGTGCCTTCTCTACAGGGTAGCGCATGTCAGGACCGCTCAGGAACTGGGCTTTCTTGATGTTTACCACTTTCCCTGTACGTGCGGCAGCTACTAAAAGGTCGGTCTGACGGCAGAGAAAAGCGGGAATCTGCAGCACGTCCACCACCTCGCCGGCAGGTTTCGCCTGCCAGCTTTCGTGAATATCGGTCAGCAGGCGCAGGCCGTACTTGGCCTTGACGTCAGCCAGCAGCTGCAGACCCTTCTCCAGACCAGGTCCTCGGAAAGAGCGTATCGACGTGCGGTTTGCCTTGTCGAACGATGCTTTGAAGATGATGTCAGTTCCCAGTTTCTTATTGATATCCAACAATTTAGCGGCTACCGTTTCCAGCAGCTCGGGGGACTCAATGACACAGGGACCTGCTATGATTGTACCTTTCATATCGTCGTTTCATTACACATTACCTTGCAAAGGTAAACAATTTTTCTTTAAACATAAATATGTTTAACAACATTTAAACCTGTGGCGTGTCTTTCAGATGAATGTCGCGCTGTGGGAACGGTATCTCTATGCCGTGGTCGCCCAACGTCTGGTAGATGCACGACATGAGGTCGCTCGTGGCATAAATCTTCTTGACAGCATCCACCCACACAATGAGTTTCATGTTGATGCTCGAGTCGCCAAACTCGGAGAACACCACCTTGACGGGCTTTGCATTGTCCATCCATTTGTGGCGCATGTTGGTGACGGCCTCCTCAATGAACTTGGCCACCTCCTTGATGTTGGTGCCGTAGGCAACGCTGAAGGGGATGAGCACCAGCACGTAGCCGTGGTTACGTGTCAGGTTCTTGTAGTTCTTGGTAAAGAGCTGTGAGTTCTGGAAGGTGATGACCTCGCCGTAGAGCGAGTTGACGATGGTGCTGGTGTAGTTGATGCTCGTCACCTTACCCATCGTGCCATCGACCTCAATCCAGTCGCCCACCTTGATGCGTCCTGCCATGAGCGAGATGCCGTAGTAGATGTTCTCGATGATGTCCTTCAAGGCAAAACCGATACCAGTTGACAAGCCTCCTGACACGACGACCAGCCACGTGAAGTTGACATCCATGATGCTGAGTGCCAGCAGGACCCATGCACCCCAGACGATGACCTGAATGACATTCTTGCCCATGACGGTGCGACTTTCGGCGGTCGAGGGGTCGGCGTGAACGAAGTGCATGCGTAGGAAGTCGAGGCAGATGCTGCAGATATACCTGAAGAAGAACCACAGACACACATTGATAGCCATGGTGATGAGACTCAGCTCAATGTTGTCGGTATCGAGGAACTTATAGCGGAAGGCGCCCCAGCAGAGGTCACTCAGGCTGAACACGTCGGCAGCCCAGAAGATGCTGAGCATCACGGAGGCTACAGCTGTGACAGGCATTGCCACATCGGTGAAGAATCGGAAGAACCAGGTCTTGGTGACAGGCTTCTGGCTGAAACCATGACGTTCGGCATACTGCTTGAGATAGAGCCTTACGCAGGTGATGGTGAGGATGCACGTCAACTGCATAATCCACCATATCAGCATCTGCACGGCCATCAGCGTATAGCCGGCCCACGAGAGGACGGTTGAGATGATGAATACGGCCAGCGAGATGTAGGTGTAGAACATGTCGGAACGAGGGATGTTCTTGTTGTGGCGGCCAATCATGCTCCATTGCCAGATGGTGCAGATGAGCAGGATGGGGGGGAAGATGATGTTCACCAGCTCGTTGGGTGTCAGGATGATACGAATGGCAAACACAATGAAGCCGATGACGAGCAGCGGCGTGTAGATACGGAAGGCACTGCTGATCTGGTCGCCCTTCACACGCAGGAGCAGCGAGATGAGGATGACCCCCAGCAGCCAGGCAAACTCCACCAGCAGGTCGCACGCCATATCCAGGAAGTTCTGGTCGATGGTGGCCTGCATCAAGCCCATGATGATGGCAAAGGTGATGGTGGTCGTTGCCAGCACAATGCTCTTACGCTTTTTCCAGAACTCCTCCGTCTTGAAGCGCTTGGGCATCAGCCAGCGAAAGAAGATCAGGTTGAGCAGCGAGGCAATGATGGCATAGACAATGATGGAGATGAACAGTCCGAAGATGTAGATGCTGTCCCATTGTGAGCCGATGCTGTTCTTGGGATTGTACTTGCGTTCTACCGTCCGCACCATCCGATGCCATTCCCTGCCGAAGTTCTGCAGTACCTCGAAGTAGGTGTCGCTGCCGTTCTTGAAGATGTTGGTCTGAATGTCGTTGTAACGCTTCTGCGCATAGTCGTTAAGGTCTTTCAGACGATCCTCGGTAGCATCGTGATAATCAATGTATTCCGTCAGCTGAGTACTGTTTTCTTGTAGAATGTTGCGGATGCTGGTGGCCAGAATAAGACAGGCTTCACGGTTTTCCTGCGCCTGCTTGCTCAGAATGGCGGCTGGCACCTCCTCCAAGCTGATGATGAGTGAGTCGTAACGTGCAATATCCACATTGTTGCGGTTGAGGAACGAGCGGAAGGGCAGCTGCAGTTGCTTGAACTCCCTGTACTGTTCCGTTGCCTCGTGGCAGGCGTAGGTCAGGTCGAAGATGTACTCCTGTTGCTGTGAGTAGAGCATCAGGGCATTCTGGTTACTTTGTATCATCACGTTGCGTAGTTGCTGACCAATCTGGTCGTCCATCCGGCTACGGCGCTCCTTGCGTGCCTTCATCTCCAAATAGTTGTTAGTCAGCTCCGTACGCAGTATGGTGAGTGTCTGTTCCAGATCTTTCTCCTTCAGCACGGCATGTGCCTCAGGCATTGCCAAAACCAACGCCAACAGTATGACGAGTATCTTTTTCATCCTTGTTTGTTTAATTTCAGCCGCAAAGTTACACATTATTTCAGAAAAAACATTAACTTTGCACGAAAATATAAGCATTTTATTACTTATGATACTGATTGCAGACAGCGGAAGCACCAAAACCGACTGGGTGTTGGTTGGTGAAGAGGGACAGACGGTCAGGAGAATGACCACCGAGGGCTTTAACCCCATCATGATGGACGTGCCGTCCTTGCCTGAGTTGGGGAATGAATGGAGTGGGGGAAAGGTCTTCTTCTATGGTGCCGGCTGCACGCCCGAACAGGCCCCCATGGTCCGCGACTTGCTGGTCGGGCTTTTGCCTGGTGTGACGCATTGTGAGGTACACAGCGACCTGCTCGGAGCCGCCCGTGCTGTCTGCGGACAGGAGCGAGGCATTGCCTGCATCCTGGGTACTGGAGCCAACTCCTGTCTCTACGACGGAGAGCGCATCGTGCAGCATACGCCCGCCTTGGGCTACATTCTTGGCGACGAGGGAAGCGGTGCTGTTTTAGGTCGCCGGCTGCTTAACGCGCTCTACAAGGGACGACTGCCCCAGCACCTTCGTGAAGCCTTTGAACAGGAGATGTCCTTGACCATGAGCGACGTCATAGAACGTGTCTATCGCCAGCCTATGGCCAACCGTTTCCTGGCTTCGCTGTCGCCATTTGTCGCCCGTCATCTTGACGAGCCGGAACTGCGTAGTCTGGTGATTGACCATTTCCGTGAGTTCCTGCGTTATAATGTTGCCCCCTACAACGCCCCTCAGCTGCCTGTCGGCTTTGTGGGAAGCATTGCCTTCCACTATCAGGCAGAAGTACGCGAAGCCGCTTGTATGGAGGGATTTACCCTTGGCAACATCTTGAAAAGTCCCATTGAAGGTCTGCTCAAACATCATTGTTGATGCCATCCGTGCGATGGAGCCTGCATGGGTAAAAGTACAAGGGGGAAAATTTTCCCTCTTGTCGCAAACCTACGATTTGCCTAACGGAGGGCGTCACTTCGGATGGGTTATCCGGCGACTTGGCAAATAAAAGGGGAGCAGTTCGAAAACTACTCCCCCTGGTGGTTAGAATATTGTTGATAAAAAAGTTTTGTTTGTTCACGTTCGGAAATGAGAGCAGGACTCTCATTTCACTCACTTATTCACAAACTTATGGCCGTTCTGGATGACAACACCCTTGTAGCTGGCGTCAACGCGCTGGCCGGAGAGGTTGTACATCGGAGCCTTAACGCTCTCAGTCTCAATGGCCTTGATGCCGGTACCTTCCTCAGGAACAACCAGCTCAACCTTTGTCAGCGTGAAGCCGAGACCCTGGAAGCGGAGACCGTTAGGCTGCAGGTATGCAAGCGCTGCTTCGTTAATGGTAGCCTGGAAATGATTCTCATCCTTATTAAATTCACCTTGTTCCATCAGCTCAACGAAGTCATCCCAGTTCTGATACTTGAAGATAGGATTGTATTCAGCGGTTACATCCTTTACTGAGCAGTAGATAATATCGCCCACTGCAGCCACGTCGAAATACTTGACATCAACAGTAGAAGAAACATTCCAGCTGTTATAAACAAGCTCACCTTCCCACATGGTCAGTCTGCCGCCTGCCTCAGGACGAACGGGAACGTCACCACCGTCAGCAACGAACTCTGCGGCTGAGCCGAAATAGATAGCGTCAACGGTTACTTGTGCTTCGCCTTCACCGCCCTGGATAGTCAGCTGCTGCACGTGCTGGGCATATACATCACCAATGCCTACGCCGTCAACCTCAGCGTTACCGTGTACCATGATGGTCTTCTTGTCAATCTTGATGCCAACAATGCCACTTCCGTCAGGCATAGGTACTGTTGTAGAAGCAAACACAGGACCCCAGGTGGCTTGTGACGTCCACTCGTCATAGGTAATACCGAAACTGGGTGTTCCAGAAGCGTTTGAGTACAGAATCCATACATAGTCGAACTCCGTCATGTCACGATAAATGTGAAAGGCACCGCCTTTCCAGCCTGCGCTCATCGTAATGGTAGAACCTTCAATGGAACAGTTGTCCCAAGGCGAGAAGCTGTTTACGGGAATCTCTTCCTTAGCGTTTGCACTAACGGCCATCAGGGCCACAGCAATTAAAGTAAAAATTTTTTTCATAACGTTTAATTTAGATTAATATAAAATAGATGATTCTCTTTCGTTTTGGTAATTCGCGTGCAAAGGTAATATAATCCGCGAAAAAATGTTTTGCGTATGGCCTCAAAATGTTAATAATTTGTAACATTTAACATAAATGAGGCATAAAACACGGTAAGAAGATACGTTTTCTTGCGAGTTTTTCCTACATTTGCAAATAAAATCGAAAAACGATGAAAAAGCTGCTATTCCTGATGATTTTGGTGGTGGCGGCGGTTTCCTGCAAACAGGAAAACCAGAAAGCTGCCCAGTTTGTAACCGTAGAAAACGGCCGTTTCATGCGCGCAGGCGTACCTTATTATTATGTAGGTACGAATTTCTGGTATGGTGCCATTCTCGGCTCAGAAGGGCAAGGGGGCGACCGCGAACGCCTGTGCCGTGAACTGGATGAGATGAAGCGCATGGGTATTGACAACCTGCGCATTCTCGTAGGCTCTGACGGTGAGCGGGGCGTGAAGACCAAGGTGGAACCCACGCTGCAAGTCAAGCCTGGCGAGTATAACGATACCATCCTGGCAGGACTGGACTACCTGCTCATGGAGATGGGCAAGCGTGAGATGGTGGCTGTGCTCTACCTCAACAACTCATGGGAGTGGAGTGGGGGCTACGGCTTCTATTTGGAGCAGGCAGGATTAGGCAAGCAGCCTCGTCCTGACGATGTGGGCTATCCTGCCTTCATGGAGGCGATGACCAAGTATGCCACTAACGAGAAGGCCCACCAGCTTTTCTACGACTATGTGCGCTTCATCATCAGCCGCACCAACCGCTATACCAACGTCAGGTATGTGGATGACCCTGCCATCATGTCGTGGCAGATTGGCAACGAACCGCGAGCTTTCTCCACTGAGGCGCTGCCTGCCTTCGAGAAGTGGCTGGCCGAAGCCTCTGCACTCATCCGCTCGCTCGACCAGAACCACCTCATCAGCGTGGGCAGCGAGGGCGCCTGGGGCTGCGAGATGAGCTATGAGAGCTGGGAGCGTATCTGTGCTGACAAGAACATTGACTACTGCAACGTCCACCTCTGGCCCTACAACTGGGGATGGGCCAAGCCCGACTCGCTCATTGAGAACCTGCCGCGTGCCAAAGAGAATACCAAGGAATACATTGACAAGCATCTGGCCATCTGCGAGAAGCTGGGCAAGCCGCTGGTTATGGAGGAGTTCGGCTATCCGCGTGACGGCTTCAAGTTCGAGTTGGGTACACCCACACAGGGACGTGACGGCTATTACGAATACGTTTTCTCCTTGGTAGCCGAGAATGCTGAGAAGGGTGGAAAGTTTGCCGGCTGCAACTTCTGGGGCTGGGGCGGTTTTGCCCAGCCGAAACACGAACAATGGCAGGTTGGCGACGACTACACCAACGACCCCGCACAGGAGGCTCAGGGACTGAATAGCGTCTTCGCAAGTGACTCCACGACGCTGAAAGTCATCCGTCAACAGGTGGATAGAATGAAAAAAGTCAAATAATACAAACATCCGACAACATAGTATCATGGTTTGTCGGATTTTTTGTTTATCTTTGCACCATCTTTTAAGACCCAAAACTGTTGATACCAAAATGAGAAGACTAATTACCCTATTATGGACCCTTGTGACGGTGCTTGCTGTCAGCGCTCAGATTCGCGGTAACAGCATCGCCGTCAGCGTGGTACCTGACCATCAGGACTGGAAGTACGACGTGGGGGAAACGGCTACCTTCAAGGTGTCTGTCACCCGCAGTAACACACTTATTGACAACGTGACCGTGGACTATGCCGCCGGTCCTGAGATGTATCAGGATGTCAAGAAAACAGGTGTGGTGCTCAAGGATGGTACATTAACGCTCAAGGGCAAGATGACAAAGCCCGGTTTCTATCGGGTGGACGTGACGGCCCGCGTTGATGGCAAGGAGTACAAGGGTGCCTGCGGAGCAGCCTTTTCGCCCGAGCAGCTACAGCCCTCGACGTTGATGCCCCAGGACTTTGCCGCCTTCTGGCAGAACGCCGTCAGCGAAGCCCGCAAGACTCCGTTGAACCCCACCCGCCGGCTGCTGCCAGAGCGTTGCACGGAGGATGTGAACGTCTATGAGGTGAGTTTCCAGAACATGCACCCCAACTTCCGCACCTACGGCATCCTCTGCGTGCCTGTGAAGCCCGGCAAGTATCCTGCTATGCTGCGTGTGCCGGGTGCCGGTGTGCGTCCCTATGGCGGCGACGTCTATTCTGCTTCCCAGGGCGTTATCACGCTGGAAATCGGCATTCACGGCATTCCCGTCACGATGGAGCAGAAGGTCTATGACGACGTCTTCAACGGTGCCCTGATGAACTATTGGGAAACGGGCATGGACGACCGCGACAAGTCTTATTACAAACGCGTGGTCATAGGCTGCATCCGTGCGAATGACTATATTGAGCAATATACGGAGTGGAACGGGCAGGGACTGGCCGTAACGGGCTCGAGTCAGGGTGGATTCCTCACGCTGGCCACAGCAGCCCTCGACAAGCGCGTCACCTGCTATGCGCCGGTACATGCGGCCCTCTGCGACCATACCGCCTCGCTCAAGGGCGTTGCCTGCGGCTGGCCCCACTATTTCTACTGGAACAAGGGAAAGGGTGAAGAGAAGAAGATAGAAGTCTCCCGCTACTACGACGGCGTGAACTTCGCCCGTCTCATTACGGACAAGCAGAAGGGCTGGTTCTCATTCGGCTATAACGACGACGTGGTGCCTCCCACCACCGCGTGGGCCACGTACAACACCGTGAAGGGCCCGAAGGAGATTTCCCCCTATCAGGCCACGTGGCACTTCTGGTTCCAGGAGCAGTGGGACGAATGGGAGAACTGGCTGCTGAAAACGTTGAAGAATTAAGTCAACTTTGCAAGTCGAGTAAGGAGTTGAGGAGTACTACTTGAAGAATTAAGTCAAAAACGTTACAAAAAAATACAGAAAATGAAACAGTTTCTATTGTTTATCTTTGGGCTGTCATTGTTTGCAGCACCCTTGAACACGGCAAATGGAGGATGTAGTAAGAAACCGCAGGAGGAACCCGTTGAAACACAGGTAGAACAGCTGATGAACCGGCTGCATGTGCTGAGGGAGAAAGGCGTCATGTTCGGTCATCAGGACGATCCGTTCTATGGTCTCACCTGGGCGTACGACAAGGACTCCAGCGACGTGAAGACGGTCTGTGGCGACTATCCTGCCGTCATGGGCTTTGAGCTGGGCGGCATTGAAATGGGCGACGAGAAGAACCTCGACAGCGTGCCCTTCACCCGCATGCGTGAGGAAATCCAGAACCACTACCGTCGCGGCGGCATCGTGACCATCAGCTGGCATCCGCGCAACCCCCTGACCACCATTCCCGGTGGCGGCAATGCCGGGCAGAAGTTTCCTGAAGGAACGGCCTGGGACGTGAGCGACACCACCGTTGTCAAGAGCATCCTGCCTGGCGGCAAGAAGCATGATGAGTTCCAGAAGTGGATGGAGCGGGTTCACGACTTCCTGGCATCGCTGAAGGATGACCAGCAAGTGCCTATCCCCGTTATCTTCCGTCCCTGGCATGAGAACACGGGCTCGTGGTTCTGGTGGGGCGAGAAGCTGTGTACCGCCGAGGAGTATAAAGCCCTGTGGAACATGCTGCAGGATTATCTGAGCTCTGACGTTGACTTGCAGCTCGTGTGGGCTTATTCCCCCGGAATGGCATCCGACCTGACGGAGGAGAAGTACCTGGAGCGCTATCCCGGCGACGACCGCATACAGCTGGTAGGCATTGACGGCTATCAGTGGGGTACGCGTGAGGACTTCATGAGCCAGCTCGACCAGAACCTCGACATGCTGACCAAGTTTGCTACTCATCATGAGAAGATAGCTGCGCTCACAGAGTGCGGCCTGAAGAACCTGACAGAGCCTGACTGGTGGACAACGGCTTTGATGCCCATCGTTCACAAGTATCCCATCAGCTATCTGCTGGTGTGGCGTAACTATAAGGAGGAGTGGTTCGGACCTTCGCCCTCGAAGCCTGATGCCCCCTTCTTTGTACAGTATTATAACGACGATAAGTCATTGTTCCTGAAAGATATACAGTAAAAAGAATATATGAATTTCAAAGAAAAAGTATCGGCCCTGCGAGCCCATCACGAAGAGCTGCTGAGCCGCAAGAATGAACCCATGGAGTGGGGGAACGGCATCTACGACAAGTGGAAGTTCCCCATCCTGACAGCCGAACACACGCCGCTGGAGTGGAAATACGACTTCTCTGAGAAGGACAACCCCTACCTGATGCAGCGCATCATGATGAATGCCACGCTGAACGCTGGCGCGCTGAAGTGGCAGGGCAAGTATCTGCTGGTGGTACGCGTGGAAGGTGCCGACCGCAAGAGCTTCTTCGCGGTGGCAGAGAGTCCCAACGGCGTGGACAACTTCCGCTTCTGGGAGGAGCCCATTACCATGCCTGATGACGTGATACCTGCTACCAACGTCTATGACATGCGCATCACCCAGCATGAGGATGGCTGGATCTATGGCGTGTTCTGTGCCGAGCGTCACGACGACTCGCAGCCTGGCAACCTTAGTGCTGCTACAGCTACGGCTGGCATCGCCCGTACCAAGGACCTGAAGACCTGGGAGCGCCTGCCCGACCTGAAGTCGAAGTCGCAGCAGCGCAACGTGGTGCTGCACCCTGAGTTCGTCAACGGAAAGTACGCTTTCTATACCCGTCCGCAGGATGGCTTCATTGATACAGGTTCTGGCGGCGGCATCGGCTGGGCACTTGTCGATGACATCACGAATGCCGAGGTGAAGGACGAGACCATCATTTACGAGCGCAAGTACCATACCATTACGGAGGTGAAGAACGGTGAGGGTCCGCACCCCATCAAGACCTCGAAGGGCTGGTTGCATCTGGCTCATGGCGTACGTGCCACCGCCGATGGTCTGCGCTATGTGCTCTATATGTACATGACGGCGCTCGAAGATCCCACGCGAGTGATTGCCCGTCCGGGTGGATTCTTCCTCGTGCCTGAGGGCGACGAGTATCTGGGCGACGTGATGAACGTAGCCTTCGCCAACGGCTGGATTGCCGATGAGGATGGTAAGGTGTTCATCTACTACGCTTCGGCCGATACCCGCATGCACGTGGCTACAACGACCATCGACCAGCTCATTGACTACTGCATGAACACGCCCGAGGACGGCTACTACACAGCTGCCAGCGTGGAGACCATCAAGAAGTTGGTGGCAAAGAATCGCGCCAACAAATAATCGTAATAATGTAATAACGAAATAACGAAAAAAACATGGCAACATTAAAAGAAAAAATCGGTTATGCGCTTGGTGATGCCGCAGCGGGTGGTATTACCTGGAAAGTGATGTCTATAGCGTTCCCGCTGTTCTTCACCAACATCTTCGGACTGACCGTTGCAGACACGGCGACGCTGATGCTCATAGCGCGCATGTTCGACGTGGTGACCGACCCGCTCATGGGTTCTTTGTCAGACCGTACGCAAAGCCGCTGGGGTACCTACAGGCCGTGGCTCATCTATGGCGCCATCCCCTTCGGACTCATCTTCGCCTTGCTGCTCTATACCCCCGACTTCGGTATGACGGGCAAGCGCATCTGGGCCTACTCGCTCTATCTGCTCATGATGGCTGTCTATACGGCAGTGAACGTGCCCTACGGCTCGCTCTTGGGTGTGATGACGAATGACGACAACGAG
>JAEEGH010008698.1_pt1 | contig 23903 bp, 19 predicted proteins | sample 9134181 | NCBI WGS metagenome assembly JAEEGH01 (sample SAMN16246544, study PRJNA631951) | gut metagenome | biome: gut microbiome; feature: rumen; material: DP-attached | host: Bos | place: Iran: Karaj | collected 2018-10
TCGATGGAGGCAAAGGATTACGACAAAACCCTTGACCTCACCAAGATAAAGCCATACGGCGACACGATGAACGACGGCAAGGTGCAGCTGAGCTTCACGTTGCCGGTGCCTGCCGGCGCCGAAGCCGAGGAGGCCGCCAAGCAGCTGCTGAAGAAGATGGGCTTCGAGAACCCGCTGGTGGTGTACCAGAAGGAGCTGACCGAAGGTTTCTGCTTCATGAACTGCTACGGCTCGCTGACCCACACGGTCGACTACACGAGCATCCATGTGCCGAAGGTGGAGAGCACCACGATGGACATGCACGAGTGCGACGAGTATATCCGCGAGCATATCGGCCGCAAGATTGTCATCGTCGGCGCTTCGACGGGAACGGACGCCCACACGGTGGGTATCGACGCCATCATGAACATGAAGGGCTACGCCGGCCACTACGGCCTGGAGCGCTACGACATGATCGACGCCTACAACCTGGGTAGCCAGGTGCCCAACGAGGAGTTCATCGCCAAAGGCATCGAGCTGCATGCCGACGCCCTCATCGTCAGCCAGACGGTGACGCAGAAGGATGTGCACATCAAGAACCTCACCGAGCTGGTGGAGATGCTGGAAGCCGAGGGCTTGCGCGACAAGGTAATCCTCATCTGCGGCGGTCCGCGTATCAGCCACGAGCTGGCCAAGGAGCTGGGTTACGACGCCGGCTTCGGTCCCAACACCTACGCCGACGACGAGGCTTCGTACATTGCCCAGGAGATGGTGGCCAGAGGGTGGAAATAGGCCTCACCCCCAACCCCTCTCCAAGGAGATGGGAGTGGATAGCAATCAAACAATCAAACAATATTTAACATGGAAAAAGAACAGATTAAACCTTTTATCGCCAAGCGTGCGGCCAAGGAGCTGCATGACGGTGATGTCGTCAACCTTGGTATTGGTCTGCCGACCCTTATCCCCAATTTTCTGCCCGAGGGCGTCAAAGTGATCCTGCAGAGCGAGAACGGCATGATCGGTATGGGTCCCACCCCCGAGGAGGGTAAGGAAGACCCGTGGTTCATCAACGCCGGCGGCGGCTTTGTGACTCCCGTCGAAGGTGCCAGCACGTTCGACAGCGCCACCTCGTTCGGCATCATCCGCGGCGGCCACGTGGACGTCAGCGTCCTCGGAGCCATGCAGGTGGATGAGGAAGGCGACCTGGCCAACTGGATGATTCCCGGCAAGAAGACCCCCGGTATGGGCGGCGCTATGGACCTGCTGGTGGGCGCCAAGAAGGTGATCCTCGCTATGGAGCACACCGCCAAGGGCAATCCCAAGATTCTGAAGAAATGCACCCTGCCGCTCACCGCCAAGGGCCAGGTGAACATGATTATCACCGAGATGGGTGTGATGGAGATCACCCCCAAGGGCATCGTCCTGACCGAGATCAACCCCGAGTTCACCGTCGAGCAGGTGCAGGCTGCCACCGAGGCTACCCTTATCGTCAGCCCCGACCTGAAGCCGATGAATGCCTAGTGATGAAAGATGTGATGATGTAGGGACACAGCGTGCTGTGTCCGCAAGCGGCGAAAGGAGAATTCGGCCGGGTGCGGGCATGGCGCGCGATGTCCCTGCAATCTTTCAAACAAAACCGTTATAATAAGATGAGAAAACTAATCTTGGCCGCTGTCGCGTTGATATGCCTGACCGGCACGGCGGTGGCGCAGCGCCACGTGGAGTTTCGTTGGCACGGAGCCTATCTTGTGGCGGACGCCTCGTATGGCTTCAACCTCAACCGGGGACAGGACGAGTTCGACACCATCCCGACCACACTCAACGCCTTTATGCCGGGTCTTTCGGTGGGCTACCAGTTCCGCAAGGAAGCCGGCGTGGGGTTGGGATTCAACTATGTGGCCGACCCGACGGGTGCCTACACACAGCTGCCGGTATTTGTTGAGTTGCGCAGCCATTTCATGCGCAACCAGTTGACGCCCTACACGGCGTTGCAGGTGGGCTACAGCCTGCCGCTGGGGGCTTCGTCGGTGGCTGACCCTGTGAGCAGCACGATAGAGGAAGGTGGGCTCTATTTCGGTCTCGAAGTGGGTGCCCGCTATGCTTTCAGCCGTTCGGTGGCCGTTGCCGGCCATGTGGGCTACCGCCTGCTGCAGTCAAACCTGGTCAGCCGCAAAGACCTGCAGGGACACTCCATCCTGTCGACGCCAGTCACCCTGCATGTGCTCGCCATCGGTGCGTCGGTCTATTTCGGCAACTAAGCGATGCGCAAGGGACTGACACTCTTTCTCGCAGTCTTTCTGCTGGCCTTCGGGGGGCGGTGGTCGGAGGCTTGCGGACAGGTGCCGGCGCGAGCCGAAGTGACACCCTACTATGACGAGGCGGCCATCGAGAAGCTGGCCTACCGCGAGTCGCCCTACTATATGGGTCTCACGGGCAGTTGGCAGCAACGACAGACCGACTCGTCGACGCTCTACACCAGGACTTTGGATGTGGAGCGCAACTGGAAAGACTATCGCGTCTTCCTCAATGTCCGTGCCGGACGTGCGGTGCGGGTGTCGCTGAACGGCAAGGAAATCGGCTATGCCGACGACTCGCGCCATTGGAATGAATTCCTGCTCAGTCCCGAATTGCGGTACGACCGCGACAACAGTCTCACCATCGAGACGATGAAGCAGTCGAAAGGGGCGCTGCTGGAGGACGCTGCATTGACGGAGGGCCTCAACGGCGAACCCTACCTGCTGTTCAAGAACGACCCCAATGTGGCCGACTATACGTTGACGGCCGACTATGACGCCGTCAGCGCCACAGGGTTGTTCTCCCTGAGTGCCGACATCTATTGCGGCAAGCGCAAGGGCAAGTATTATCTCGAAGTCGAGGTGTGGGACCCGCAGGGTCGCAGCCTTGACCGCATGGGCCGCTGGGTCGTTTTCAATGGCAAGAGCGAGGAGACGGTCGATATCAGCCGCTCATGGACGGGTGTGCACCCGTGGAGCGCCGAAGCCCCCAACCTCTATACCGCCGTCGTCCGTCTGCGCAACGACAAGATGGAAGAGGAGGAGACCGTCGGCACACGCTTCGGATTCCGCCGAGTCGAGGTGAAGGAGGGCCTGCTGCAGCTCAACGGCAAGGCCATCACCCTCAAGGGCGTCACCTATGGATTGGAGCATACCGAGGGTTATTCTTCGCGCCAGCAGATGCAGCGCGACATCGAGCTGATGAAGCAGCACAACGTCAATGCCGTACGAACGGCCCGCTTCTCGCCGATGGACCCCTATTTCTATGAACTCTGCGACCGCTATGGCCTCTACGTCGTCTGCGACGCCAACTTGATGCCGCTCTCCGAGCAGCACCAGGTGGTGGCCACCGACCAGGAGTATATGCCCCTCTTCGAGAAGCGCGTGGAGAACCTTTACGGCAAATACAAAAACCACACCAGCATTATCGCCTGGTCGCTGGGCAACACACGCGACAACGCCGTCTGCATGACAGCTGCATACAAGCGTCTCAAGGCGAAGGAAAAGATGCGTCCTGTCGTCTTCTCCGGCGCCGAATACGGCGACGCCACCGACATCGTTGCCCCCATGTTTCCCGAGCTGCAATCGCTCAAGCAGTCGCTCAAGAAGCAGGGTGACCGCCCCTGCCTGCTGCTGGCGTCGGTCGACAAGGAGCATTTCTCCGAGTTGGAACCACTCTGGCGTCTGGTGGAATCCAACCGTCAGCTGCAAGGCGGTTTTGTCGACGGATGGCCGTTGGGGACCGCCATGCTCTCCGAACTCAAACACCTCTACCGCCCCTTCGATGTCAGATTCGACAAGATGACACCCGACGACGGCGAGTTCTTCGTCTTCAACCATAACGATTTTGCCAGTTTCGGTAATTATTCTCTCGACTACAATATCTTCACCAACCTTCGTGACGCCATTACCGGCGGCGAGTTGCCTGTCGTGTTGCCTCCCGGCACTCGCGACAAGGTGAGTATCCGCATCCCTCATGTCGACCTTGAGGCCGGCGAAGAGATATTGGTGCGTTTCTCGCTCAAGGCCAAAGGCCAACGCGGCACACCTGCGGCTACGATGGGTACCGTCGAATTTCCGTTGCCGCAACGGTCGCACAGCCGTCGGATGTACAACGTGGCGACAACTCCGGAGCCTGCTGACGCCGATACGCAGCAGCTGCGATACCAACTCATGTTTGTCGGGCACGACGACTGGGTGGCCACCCTCGTCGACCGGCAGGAGCGGCGTCCCGATGCCCACACACTCTGTATTGACAATATGGTGCGTTACACCACACCCGACGGTACTACCGTCTGTGATGTGCGCTTCACACATACCCGTTTCGGTTCCGGCGATGTGGTGGTCGACTACACCCTCGCGCCCTCCGACCAGAGTTTGGAGGGCAAGCTCCAGCCGCTGCTCCTCGTCTGGCACAGCGGCGACAGCCTCACTTGGTACGGCCTCGACCGCGAGGTATGCTTCCGCGAGAACAACTCCGGCCTCGTCGGCACCTACAGCAAGCCCGCCCGCGATATCCGGCGACAACAGGTGCGTTGGTGTGCCGTCCGCAAGGGTGGGGAAGGGCTCTTCATGGAGGTGATCGGGCGGCAATGCAGCATCGCTTGCGACGACCGCCATGTGGCGCTGCTGCCGCCGCAGGGAACCAGTTTCCGCCTTCATCTGCGTCCCTTCCGTCAGGCCGACCCGCAGCGTTTCGCCGGCGTCGACTTCCCCGTGATGACTGTCGGCATGCTCCAGCCTCCCGTTATCGCCGCCGCTGAAGTTCGCTTCTCGCAACCCCTCATGGTGACAATCAGCGCTCCTCAGCCGTGCGAAATACGATACACCCTTGACGGTACCGACCCCACCGAAACCTCGGAGCGCTACACGGCCCCGTTCTCCATCAACACCACCACCGTAGTGAAGGCTCGCGCTTTCGCCAAGGACATGCCTTCCTCGTTCACGGCCATGCGCCGTTTCAACTACGACTACATCGTCAAGACCACTTTCTCGCGTAAGGCCAACACCCCGTATAACGTGGGCACCGACACCATCCTCTTCGACGGCGAGAAAGGCAACATCGACGAACTCACCCGCGGTTGGCTGGGTTTCTCCGGCGCGCCCGTTGTTACCACCGTGCAGATGGCCAAGCCCGTCGACGTGTTGAGTGTCACCCTCCGCTATGCGCATACGCCCGCCACCTGGGCTTTTGCCCCGCGCAAGGTGCAGCTGGCCCTCTCGGCCGACGGCGTCGCATATACGGACACCGTCACCGCCACCGTCCCCTTCGACCCCGCCGACGAAGCGGAAGGCGCTCCCCGTGTGGTTGAACTCAAAGTTCCTGTCGACCGAGCAGGCATCGGATTTGTCAAAATCATACCCCAAACCGTCGAAACCATTCCTGCCTGGCATCGCGCCAAAGGACTCAAACCGTGGCTTTTGATGGATGAAATAGAAATAATTGAAAAGTAGTATATGAAATTCAAGTTCCTGAACACCATATTCACAATTGCGGCAACCCTGCTGCTTTTGACCTCCTGCGAAGTTGATTTCTCGCCCAACGCCAAGTATGTGGAGACGCCGGTCGTCTATTGTGTCCTCGATCAGGACGACGACACCACCTGGGCGCGTGTGGAGCGGTGCTTCCTCGAAGAAGGCAGCATCTATAACTATGGTTCTGAGAGCCAGCTCTATACCTATCCGCAGGGGGCTTTGCAGGTCACGCTTGTCGCCTACCGCAACGGCAGGCAGATGGCCACAGTGCAGCTTTCCGACACCCTGTGTGGCCGGGAGGACGGCACCTTCGACAACAGCCCTCAGCTCCTTTTCTACACCACTGTGCCCCTCGACAGCACATACATGTACCAGCTGCAGGTGCGCCATACCGACAATGACAGCCTCATTGCCTCCACCGACTCCATACCCCTCATTCTCCAAACCGACGAACGGCTCATTACAACACCCTCCAATACGCAGCGTTTCAGGTTTGTAAACAATAAATGCAAGATTGCCTGGATTGCCCTTGAGAATGCACGTCGCTACCAGCCCTTTGTGCGTTTCTACTATGGTGAGAATGGCGACACCCTCTCGCTCGACCTTTTCTGCAATATCGAGACCTCGGGACGGCTCTCCACCGAGTACATGCTACAGTCCTTCCTCAATTCCCTCCAGCAAGCCCTTAAGGACGATACCAACCACAAGCAGTACCTCGAGATCGTCGACATCTACCTCACTGCCTGCGACGAAAACCTCAACGTCTACATGAATTCGGTCAACAGCGGCTCAAACATCACACAGGCCACCGACACCTACACCAACATTCGTGGCGGTGTCGGCATCTTCGCCGCCCGCCGCACCCACCTCTTCAAGAGTCTTCTTTCCGACAACTCGATGAATCCCATAACCTCCAGTGCACCAGGTTTGCGGGCTTACATCAGGGAACTCGGTATCGGATTCGACTAACCTCGGGTCGCCAACTGCAATCCACCCGTTTCCTTCCGCCATTCCGACGGTTGTTGTTAGGTTGTACTTGGGTTTTCCCCGAAGGACAGCTATGATATAACTGTTGGATAGGAAAAGATGCGCTTCGAAGGAGTGGAAGAATGTGTGGTTGACAGATGATTCTGAGGGCGCTAAGTAATATTTTTTTGCTGTTTTGAAAAAAATGTGTAAATTTGCATTTTCGTTATTATATAGATTATATTAAAAATCAATAAAATAAACAACCAGATGAACATCACAAGAGAGAATTTAAGTGATTTGGAACTCTGTATCAAGGTTGATATAGAGGAAAAAGACTACATCGAGAACGTTACGAAACAACTAAAAGACTACCAAAAGAAGGCTGTGGTCCCCGGTTTCCGCAAAGGTATGGCCCCTATGGGTCTCATTCAGCGCATGTACAAAGGCGCCATCGTGGGTGATGCAGTACAGAATGAACTCAACAACAGTCTCTTCAAGTATATCGACGACGAAAAGCTGCATATCCTTGGCATGCCCATGAGCGACGATGAGAAGACCGGAGAGGTCGACTTTGCCAAGCAGCAGGCTTTCACATTCTACTTCAACGTGGCTCTGGCTCCCGAGTTTGAAATCGACTGGAGCAAGATCAACGTGGTGTACAACCAGATCAAGGTGACTGCCAAAGAGGTGGAGAACGAGATAGCCAATGTGACCAACCGCTATGGCAAGTTTGAGACCCCCGAGACCGTCGGTAAAGGCGACATCATGTATGGCAAGTTGGTCGAACTCGACAAGAAAGGCAATGTGAAAGAAGGTGGTATAAGCACTTTCGTGAGCCTCAACCTGATCAACCTCAAAGACGAGGAGCTTCTGCCTCTCTTCGAAGGCAAGAAGGCCGAAGAGAAGATTGTCTTCAACCTTTACAAGGCTTTCCCTGTGGCCGACATCGAGCGCGCCCTGCATATCGATACTGACGCCGCCAAGAAGTTCAAGAGTGATGTTGAACTGACCCTCAGCGGTATCTCCCGCATCATCCCCCACGACATCGACGAAGACCTCTTCAAACTCGTTTTCCCCGACCAGAAGATTAAGGATGCCGACGCCTTCACCAAGGCTATGAAGAAAGAATTCGAGAAGGCCAACGGCGAGCAGAGCGACTTCCTCTTCGTCAACCAGGTGCGCAAGGCATTGGTCGAAAACTTCGACAAGCCCCTGCCCGAGGCTTTCCTGAAGCGTTGGTTTGCCAGCCGCGGTGAGAAAGACATGACTCCCGAGAGCATCGAGGCCGACTGGGCCGAGAAGTATCTGCCTTCGCTCAAGTGGGAACTCATTGAAAGCAAACTTGAGACCATCAGCCCTGTCGAGCCTACCAACAACCAGTTGGTCGACTATATCAAGGACATCCTCCGCCGCAACGACAACAAGCCCGAAGGCGAGAAGAAAGAGGAGACCGAGCAGCGCCTCGAGCAGGCTGCCCGCAGCATCGCTGCCGATCGTAAGAACGTGCAGCAGGTGGCCGATCGCCTCTATGCGGAGAACCTTGCCAAACTCTTCAAAGACCAGCTGAAGCCCACTGTGGAGAAGGTTTCTGCCAAAGAGTTTGCCGAGCGCGCCAAGAACTAAGAAAACTCATTAACTGACCATTGAAAATTGAAAATTAAGAAATGAAGACTATGAAACAATCAATTATTCATTTTTTTACCCGTTCTCGCATCGTCATTGCGTGCGTCGGCCTCGTTTTCGTTTCTCAATTTTCAATTTTCAATAGAGTTCAGGCCCAGGAGAATGACGGCCTGATTTACCCCAACGCCATGTACGGCGCGGTCAATGTTGGTGGTTTTGGCTATTCCCATAATGGGGAAAGCTCCTTCGGCGCCCCCTCGTTCAGCCTCACCGGCGGTTGCTGGGTGGGCACCTCGCTGGCGGCGCAGTTGGCCGTTGACGGTGCGCTGTCCCCCAACACGGCTGGCGACAACACCCTGTTCCTCTTTACGGGTGCTGAGTTCAAGTGGGACGTCAATTCCACCTTTTTCCACATTTACAACAAGGACTACCTTTATCCCATACCATTCTATCCTTTGGTCGGTTTGGGACTTTCAATGTGTAACCTGGGCGATACGGCTACAGTCGACTACGCCTTCCACATGATGCTTGGCTTGCAGGTGCCTTATCGCATCAACGAGAATATCGACGCCTACCTGCAGTACAAGTGCTTCTTCTTGCGTCAGGGGTTCGACAATTCGCCGGGCGACAATTACATGCACACTTTTGGTGTCGGCTTGCTTTTCAGCCAGCGTCGTGACCCGTTCCACCGTCGCACCATTTTCTCCACTCGTGACAAGTCCGAAGACTGGTTTTTCGGTCTTGGTATTGGAGCCAACTATTCAGCATTCGACCTCTTCACCAATGACAACCTGGGTGGCACGACGATGATCGGTGTGGCTCCCGAGATTATGGTGGGTCGCAACTTCAGCAACTTTTGGTCGGTGCGTCTGCAGTTGAGCGGTATTTCGGCACATGAGATGTATGACACCGTGTGGCAACAGCCGGGTCAGTCTTATCGTTTCTCCCACCTCCATGCCGATCTTATGCTCAATGTCAGCAGTCTTATCTGGCGTCAGCGGGGGGTGAAGTTCAATGTGATGCCCTATTTGGGAGCCGGCCCTGTTTGGCGCTACGACAACCTGACGTTTGACGTTGGAGCCGATTTTGGCTTGTTCCTGCGTTACTATGTCGGTCGCAAGAGTGACATCTATTTTGATGCCAAATACCTAATGGTAGCGCCCGCCATCGGTGGCGGGCGCGGTCCCTCAGGTAATTTCTATGGAGTGGGTTTGCCCAGCGTGACGGTGGGCTACATCTACAACTTTGGTCAGCACACAACGCGTTACCGCATGCCGCTGACGTCAGTTATTTCACGGTAGGTTTGCCTGCCTGGCGCCAGGCCATGATGCCGCCGCCAAGGTCGTAAACATTATAACCCTGCTCGGCAATCATCATTGCTGCGCGGGCGCTGCGTTTGCCGGTGCGGCAATAGACGGCTACGTCACCTTTCAGACGCAGACGCTCGATGAAGTCGGGTTGGTTGACGTCAACGTTTTCGGCACCAGTAATATGTGCTTCGGCATACTCGCTGCGGGTACGCACGTCGATGACGCGCATCTCACCTTTCTTTACCAGCTGTTCAAAGTCGTTGACGTGCAGGATGGTGATGCGGTCCTGTGGTTTTACTTGCTCTGTCTGCTCGGTTTTCTTGCTGCAGCTGCAACCAACAGCCAGCAGGGCGGCGATGGTCATAAGTAGTATTCTCTTCATGTTCGTGTGTTTTGTCGCTATAACGATATAAGGTTGTATTTATTATGCGAAATATTCTATTTTTGTAAGGCATCGGCGATGCGTTCGAGGACATCGAGTAGCATCGTGCGAGGGCAACCAAGGTTGAGGCGGAAGCAATGCTCGTAGTCCTTTCCCCCGAATGTCGTCCCGTCGTTCAGGACTACCTTTGCGTCGTTTATAAGCTTGTCTTTCAGTTCTTCATGTGAAAGTCCATGGGCGTTGTGGTGGGCTGTTGGCACCGACGACAAGTCGAGCCACGCGAGGTAGGAGGCTTCGGGGAGGACTGCTTTCACGTAAGGCATCCTGGTTTTCAAAAAGTCGTCGAGCGCCTGCACGTTGCCACACAGGTAGTCGAGCATCTGCTGCAGCCATTCTTCTCCTTGTGCGAAAGCTGCTTCGGCGGCGGTGAAAGCGAAGATGTTGCCGCCCGCCACCCCCAAGCCGTCGAGCCAGCTGAAGAAACGCTTGCGGAGGTTTTTGTCGCTGATGAAACATACGGAGCTGCCCAAGCCGGCGATGTTGAAGGTCTTGCTGGGCGCCATGAAGGTGATGCTGTGGTGGGCAGCGACCTCGTTGACGGTGCTGTAGCTTACATGCTGATGGCCGGGGAGGGTGAGGTCGGCATGTATTTCGTCGCTGATGACGAGGACGCCCTTGCGTTCGCAGATGTCGGCAATTTTAGAGAGAGTCTCTTTGCCCCACACCGTACCTGCGGGATTGTGTGGGTTGCTCATGATGAAAAGCTTGCATCCATCGGCTTTGCGCTCGAAGTCGTCAAAATCGATAGCAAAACGGCCGTTCGTTATCTTCAGAGGACTGCATACCAACTCTCGCTGGCTCTCCTTGGGCAGGTTGAGGAAAGGCGGGTAGACAGGTGTGGTGACAAGAATCTTGTCGCTTGGTTGAGTGAGGCATAGCAGGGTGTAGGCGATGCCTGCCACGATGCCGGGGATGAAATGCAGCTCTTCTTTGGTGGCATTGATGCCATAGTGTTTCTGCAGCCATGCGGTTGCCGCCCGCCAGTAGCCGTCGGAGGGCATCGTGTAGCCCAGCACCTCGTGGTCGCAACGTTTGCGTATGGCGTCGATGACGAAGTCGGGCGAGCGGAAGTCCATATCGGCCACCCACATGGGAGTCAGGTCGTCGCGCCCATACATGGCGGGCAGCGCGTCCCATTTGAAGCAATCGGTCCCTTTGCGGTCGATGGGCTTGTCGAAATCGTATTTCTTCATTTTGATTTAGATTTAAGTTCTCTCAGAATGGTCTTGTGCTGTTCGGTGACGCGGAAGCTCTCGCAGGCTTTCTGTATGGTCTTGTTGCGTACCCAGTCGGGCAAGGTGGGGATGATTGCCAGCGTGGCGTCCCATTGTTTGGCGAGGGCTGTGGCGAAGTACCAGGCCTGCATCATGCAGATGTAGTATTCTTCGCGGTTAATGGCAGACACCCATTGCAGGTGTTCTTTGCGGAAGGTGCCGTCGAGGTAGAATGTTTCCAGCATGCCGATGGCGAAGCGTACGGTGTACTCATGCTTTTCCTTTAGCCAGAGTCTGATATGCGGCAGAAGTTCGTCGCAATGACGTGCGAAGCAGCGTGGCCTCAAACCGTCGCAGGTGGCCCAGTTGTTGATGAAAGGCAGGAACCGTTCCACCTGTGTGAGGCATTCGGCATAGTCTTTCATGCTGCTGAGGAGGATGGCGTGCAGCTGGTTTTCTTCGTAGTATCGGTGGGGGAGGGTGGCGAGCAGTTGCCTGGCATCAATTGTCTTGGCCAGCTGGCGCAACAGGGGCATGCGCACGCCGATGATGTAGCCGTCGGGCATTCCTGGCACCAAGCCTCGGTGGAAGTCGCGGTAACACGTATCTTGCAGGGCGAAGAGTTGTTCTCCGATGGTCATAGCAGTTTCAGTATTTTGTTGCGTGTGTGGCGCACGCCGGCACCCAGTTCGGAAGGCTCGAGCAGCAGCAGGCTTTGGCGCAACTCCTCAAGCAATTCGGGGTAGGGGAGGCTGAGTTTGTAGGCGAGTTTTATGCACAGCGCGCGGACGCCGTAGGGTTCGTCGCCGGTCATCATGTGTGAGAAACAGAAATCCATCAGGGTGACGTAATAGGAGGGAGGCTCGTCGGAGGTCTGCCAGTCGAGTCTTTCGAGAAGAGCCAAGGTGATGCGACGCATCGAACAGTCGGGAGTGTTTGTGGCAAGGTGAACCAGCATTTCGCGGTGTGTGGCAATATGGGTGTTGTCCGATTTGGGCAGGTGTGTCAGCGCCCATGCGGCGTGTACCGCCTCGTCACGATTGTCGCCCTGCATGGTGTAGAAAAGCCCCTCGAGTATGGTGGAGTCGTCGTGAGCCCGCCGTGCGATTGCTTTGACCTCGTCTATGTGTATCGTTGCCATCGTCGTTCAGTTTATCGGGCAACTCAGCGGACTTGTCAGTTCGCATCCGCGGTTGCGAGCCAGCCACAACGCGGCATAGCTGCAGGTTGCCTTCACGCGGCCGCCTCGTTGTTCGATGGTCTCCACCGCCCTCCGCACCAGCTCCGAAGCGATGCCCTGTCCACGCAGGCGGTCGTCGACAAAAGTGTGGTTGATAACATACACGCCGTCGCGCTCGGGGAAAGTCACTTCCCCCACTTCCTCGCCATTCTGCATGGCGGCAATGCGGTTCTTATAGGTGATGTATTCCATTAAAGTGAAAAGTGAAAGTTGAAATCTTAACTCTTAATCATTAACTCATAATTTGTTAAGCTTATCCAGGACGATTTTTTCCATGATATAGTAGGTGTCGGGTTTGGGGTGGCAGCCGTCGTCGCTGAGCGATTTAGGTAGGCCTCCTTGTTTGTCGGTGAGGGCGGAGTGGTAATCCACATAGGCGATGCTGTTGGCTTCGGCATAGGCCTGCAGGCGCTTGTTGATGCCTACAATGGTCTGTGCGGCCTCCTTGATGTCGGGGTTCCACACAAACGAGGCGCAGGGCGGGATGGAACTGATGAGCGGCACGATGTCGTTGGCACGCGCCAGCTGGCACATGGCCACCACGTTCTCCACCACCTTGTCTGGCTCCACCCAGTAGGCGTTGTGCGCCACGTCGTTGGTGCCGGCCATGATGACCACCGCCTTGGGGTGCAGGTTGACGACGTCGGCCGTGAAGCGTGCCAGCATCTGGGTCGACGTCTGACCGCCGATGCCCCTGCCGCAGTAGTTGTGCTGCTTGAAGAACTCAGGGTGGTAGAGTGCCCAATATTCGGTGATGGAGTTCCCCATGAACACCACCTCCGGGAATTCGCCACTGGCGATGATGCGTTCGTTGTCGGCCCTGTAGCGGCCGAAGCCACACCAATCCTCTTGTGCGAAGCCTGAAAAAGACATGATTGTAAAAAGTATTATAAGCGTTGTTTTCTTCATGAAACGGTATTTTACGATGCAAATATACAACTTTTTTGGAATCAACTCCAAAAAAGTTATGACTTTTTAGGAATTGATTCCAGAAAAGTCATGTTTTTTGATGCTAAATTACATCCACAGGACGCCTTTTCCATTGTTGTTCAAAATTTTTGAACATGCAAAAAATTTGAACAAAATTTGCTGTAAAAAATAAGAAATAAATAAACTACGCAAAAAAATTACAACTATTGCCTCAAAACATCATCTCTTCATACAGCTGTATTGTCTGATTTTTTTCACTTTGCAAGTCGCTGTATTACTTTTCTTTGCAGCATATTGTATGATTATTTTATGATACAAAAATACAACTTTTCGCAGATTTATATGAGAAAAAATACAACTTTTTGCATGTTTAAATAAAAAAAATTACAACTTTTTGCAAATGCAGAAAGGGTAATTATGTAACTTTTTGCAATAATAAGCCATTGTGAAAAATTGATAATCGGTTCTATTCCCACGTTGGCTCCACATGTTTTAGTTACACGTTGGCTCCACATGTTTTAGTTACACGTTGGCTCCACATGGTCGCCGACCTCAGTTTAAGAATTCCCGCATTTATTCTTACTCGGATTGTTCATAATAATAGGAGTAGTCGATGCCTTTCATGAATATTTCGCGGTCGTCGATGCGGTCGGTAAGGGCTTGTCGCAGCAGCTCGCGAATACGACTACTGTTGGTATGGCTTGCTATCATGGCGTCGAGGTATTCTTGTTTGTCTATTTTGCTCCAATCGACACACATCTTTAAGCGTTTCTTGAATATCATATCAAGCCAGATACGTGTCGAACGGCCATTGCCTTCCATGAATGGATGAGCAGCATTCATCTCTACATACTTATCGACAATCTGATCGAAAGTTGTTTCAGGCATCTGCTCCACGGTTTTAAGATAGCTATGCAAATGCTCCGCCAAACAGAACAGGGTATTGCCTTTGGCAATTGTCTTGGTGCGTATCTTGCCAGCAAAGTCGTAGAGGCCACCAAAAAGGTAAGCATGAATCTGTTGTAGTGATTTCACTTTTCCCACATCCCTGCTTGCCACAAGGTTGCTTTCCCACAGGGTATAGGCCTTCTTACGGCTTTGTCCGTCAATGGTGTTTTCGCTGTATTTAAACCAATCGAGGAAAACCATAGCCTGGGTGTTAGGTATGGCTTTTGCCAGTTTTTCAACTCCAGACTGACTGATTACGTCTGTGTTATACTTTTTCCCATCGGCCGCGGTGAGTTTCAGTTGGGTAGTGTCACTCACCACCTCGTTCTGCTCTTTTTTTAATTTTGCCTTGAGGTATTTCCAGTAGTTGCGGTTCTTCTCATGGTCTTCCTGTTCGTTGATGGCCCCGACAACATCGAGAACCGAAAACCACCAGTGGTTTTGTTTCTCATCCCAAATTGCACGTACCTTATGGTCTTTATAGAATCGTATAGATATTTTGTTGCTCATTTGCCGTTATATTTATTCGCGAATTCTGACATTAAAATTTATACGTTACTCACGCATTTACACATTTTCACATTCACTAACACATTTACGCATTTACACATTCCCACATTTGCACTTACACATTCACGCATTTTATATTCTCTATTTCTGCTGCAAAGATACGAGTTTTATTTTTGTTACACGTTGGCTCCACGTTGTCGCCGACCTCAGTTTAAGCAATCAATTGTTCAAGATTTACACATTCATTATTACATACTATATTTGGTACATATTCCATCTATTATCCCATTACTATAACTCCTGGTTTTACTCCAGTAAGTGGTTCGCAGTATTCTTTGCAGACCACGCGGTCGCGCATCAGTTTGGGATCGTTGAAGTTTCGGTTGATGTTTATTGTCAATTCGGAATAGTTGTCTGTCTTATCGTCTTTCTGGTAAAAATATGGCTTTATCGATACGCAGTTGCGGTGTTCAAAGATGGTGTTAAGCAAAGTTCTATCGCTATTGCCACAAGAGTGGCCCATAATGACGACTTGGAAAAAGTCCGACTCGATGAACTCAAGCATACGACGGTAGTTGTTGTGCTCCTGATAGCGGATGGACTTCACATGACGCATACATTCTATGTCGTTTTGTTCCTTGAGTCTCTTATAATTCTCGTCCAACTCATCCCCATAGCCAAAAATCACACTTTGGGGATTGTCTAATTTTCCATGTATATAGTTGATTGTTGCCTCGCCATCCAAGTATATTTCAGGGGTACTAGTATAGTTGAAGTTTAGCAACATGATATTCGAGAGTGTAAAGAAATCTTCAGCCTTATAACGATATCTAACCGACACCTCGCATCTTTTGATGGGACGAAATATTTTTTCTTTAATACTCTCAATCAAAGAAAAATCACTTTTTTCTATTTCAAGCAAGTACTCTATTAACTTTCCTCTCAAAAAGTCCAGCTGGTTATTCAGAATCTTGTATCTGTCGCCAAAATTTTTTTCCCGGACTAGAATCTCGTAGTAGATATTTTCAATATCCACCCATTTCTTAGACTCGACGCTTTGGCTTATTCTCTTTAATAGTTCACTTTTATATTCGATGACGCCGTACCGGAGTTTCCTTACCCATTTTATAAAATTATACCCATCAAATTGATTGGGGTTTAATAATTTCTCAATATATTTATCGGCCACCAACTTCCAACATAAATAATGGTAATCACCCAATAATTCAAATGAGCATAATTCATCTTCTTCTTTCACAGATTCGAATTTCAACAATTTATTCCCCCATTGAGTCCAATACCAATTGATGAAATCCACATAGCTTGTTTTCAAACCGTGCGCCAAGTCGAAGCCGTTGCCTATGAGTACAAGTCTATTCATCTTTTTTATCCTAACATCTTCTTTGTTTTTGCATCTTTGACAATAATTGCAGAATCACATTCATTCTAACCCAAGCTTCTTAAAGAAGATCTTATTCCTCATTTTCGCATCATCAACAAGTTTTCTGTAACTCATTATCTCGACATATGCATTATACGCTTTAATGTATCCAAAATAACCTTCTCCATCCGGGCTTAGAGTAAGACTTGCATTATCAGCAAATTCTTTAATTTTGGAGACGATATCGCAAACGATATAAATATATACCGGCGTACAATGTTGGTCAATTTTTATTGGCTCCAAACCTTCGGGCATTTCATACTTTCCCTCAAGAATTTTCTTGGCGTATCTGCAGGCTTGTGTTATTGGGTTTTCTTCGTCAGGATAGTTAGTCCTTTTGGGACGCTTGAACTCAAATATTGTAACTGGTGACGTTATTACGTTGTCTCCATTTCGATAGAACATTCTTTCCTTGAAGAAAATTGCCAAATCAGGTTCCTCATGTTCAACTTTTGATATTACTTTATCTGATGCTATATACTGTGTAAATACCAATCGTTCATCGAGAAGCCACAGATTGTGATTGTTATATTCAGTTTGTCTATCATTACTGACCATCGGGAATATCAGATTATGCACTTCGCATTCCAAGTGTGCCTTTCCTGCCTCTGTTCTCTTTCTCAAATTATCAAACAGGTCGAGGACCTTCTTTCTTGTACAAACATAATGCGCCAGGTCGTTTTTCCCAGTCTCTGATACGGCTTGTAATATTTCTCTCACCTGTTCTTCTATTGTTTCGGGATTATCTTCATTCCCATCTTGTTTACTGATTATTTCCTTAAGTGCGATTCGTGTTTTTTGTTCTTTTTCAAATTTTGTTTTTTGGAAACGCATTTCCAATTCTTCTTCGGATATCCCCATTGGCATATTTTCAAGATCAATATCATCAATTAAAGTCTTGTGCCACGGAGCTATTTCATTTACATAATCAATAACCTTTTGCTTTTTCTCCTTAAATCTATTGTCCATTGATTCAATAAAGCAAGTTTTTGCAACGATTGCAGCCTCTCTCTCTATTTCGTTTTGAGATAAGTCATGAAGCGCATCATTTTCTTTAGAAAATTCGAAAGAATCTCTTTCCGTAGAGACATTTTCATCAAGATACTGTCCTATCACACACACCAAAACCGAGAAGTTCTTAGTTTGTCCTCCAGTAACTTCAAACAATTGTTCTTTAAACTCAGGAATATAATTGTGTATGGCCACATCGGAGACTTCTCTATGGTGAGCCGTAAGGCATAGCTTGCTTACAAGATTGGAGTAATAAATCTTATAGACATTTACGTTGAAGGTGTATTTCTTATTCGATCTTTTACTTGAAATAACAAGTTCTTTGTTGTCAATTATTTGTTCAATGTCGTTTCCACTCTTTACGTAGTCATTAAGAATAATATCATTTGATTCATCATCTTCTTTTAATGTGATCAGCGGCAACGTTTTGTCATCAAAAAAAACCAATATTTTTTCAACCAACTTTCTAGCAATAACATCTAATCCCTTGTCAATATTTGCATTTTTTTTGATGGATTTTAAGTGAAGGACGGTTCCTGTTGTGGGGTTACTACGAGTACAAATGCTGTCTTTTTCGTTCTCGATTATTTCTGATTTATGACCAAATGTAAAGGAGCGTGTCCTATATATTTCACCCTCTTTATAAACACTTTCTACAGAAACATGACTAAAGTATTTTAGATACATAAACCTTCCAAATCCCTTTCCGCCAATCTTGTATTTATACCCACTCTTATAGGTATCAAAAGACTCTCTGTTCTCTTTGTCAAACCCCTTACCATTATCAATAACATCAATGGCCACAATGTTACCATAACCACGGGTCTTATCATTATCATCAAAACTCCGTTGTCCATCTCTTTTAACCACAATCTCAATATGGCCTCCGGGTTTCCCCGCAATAGCATCAATAGAATTACATATAGCCTCAATAATGGGGGTAATATAGGTCGTTTTCCCATTGATATCCCTGACGATTCCTTCAATGTTTATCTTGCTCATTGTTCTGCCCTTTCTGTAAAAAAAATATTTTTAATTCTCAAATGCTTTAATTGCCTCTTCATATTTCTTTATCCAATACGCTCCGCGTTCTTCCTGATGATTGAGCAGAAGCAATTTGCTGAAGTCTTTTCCGTTCAGTTTTTCCAAAGTTTTTCCTAATCAATCAGTCGCAAAAATTAGAAATGTCCATATGTGGATCCTTTTTCTGCAGCCTTAGGCAAAGATGCGTCCTCATTATTTGTATAATGGATAAAGTCATGATCTTCTGTGATTTGAGAAGACTGATTGTTATTGGATTGATCATCCTCAATGATTTTATTATATGTACGCTCTAATTCATTAAGCAATTTCATCATGAAGTGCTTTTCATCTGGATACTCTGTTTTCATCTTTGCTAAGATACTGAAGCCCGTATTGGCATATTGCTCAACCAAATACAATGCTTTATCTGTATCTGTTATTTCATCGATATCAGAGATGTGTGTGGATAATTCCTTGTCAAAGAATATGCTTTTATACTGATATAAGATGTTTTCAATGTAGGATGTCCTGATAAAACTGACCGAAGTTGATAATGGAGTTGGGGTCCCATTATTGAGACCAAGAGCCAGTGCAAAATTAAATAGTTCCGCACGTGAAGCATTTGAATTGTCAAGAAGGAAATATTTACTATTGTCTAATTCTTTTACAATCCCTTCGATATTCTCTTTTGTTATACTTATTGCTGCCTTCATAACTCGCCTATTATTTTGTGTTAGTGACATTATTCCTCATTTCCAGCGTATGGAACGTGTTAAAATTATCGGCTAAAATTCTTTTCACATTATCATCATACTCTGTCGGAGTAAAAGTCAAGATAACTTGTTTATTCTTTGAGATTGTCAGAAGCGTATTCATAAAATTGCTTCTGTTTTCAACACCGACTCTTCCAATAGGCGTATCAATAAATAGAAGTGAATCGTGCTTTGAAACATCCTGAAGAGCTAATGTGAATGATAATGCTAATAATGCTGTTTCTGCTGCACTGCACGACCCCAAACTCTGTGTTCCGTATGAATCAAGTAATCTAAAAGCATAGTTTTCGAGGATTTCTACTTTAGAAAAGGCCTCTTTTTTCCAAATCAGACGATTAAATATTTCAAACGTTTCTGCTTGTATTTGGAGCCTACACTCTTCTAGAATTTCATCTTTGCAGTTCTTTAAAACTTTGCTACAGTTCTGACAGAACTCTTTTTGACGCTCAATAGCTTCCAAATCTTTCTGCTTTGCAATTAATACTTGTAATTTTCTATTCTCTTCTTGATATACTTTCTCTGATTCCTTTTTGCCAATTTCTTCTGTTGCCCTTTTCCCTATTAGAAAGTCTCTTTGTTTATTGAATTCATCCCGTTGATTTAATGCACGAGTTATTTCATCGTTGTTTGGCACAGATTGAAGATATTTATGCAGTTTTTCATAACGATCTTCCTTCTTTTTTATCTCATCTCGAATTTCAACCAAATCTTGTATTATTTTTTCTTTTTGGGTGTTGAAAGACCGAAACTTTTCAAAAAATGAATTAATCGATCCCAACGAACGGTTAAGTTCAGATGAAGTTGCAGATGCTACTGCCAAAGATTTCTCTAATTTTTTCACACATTCTATGCTATGATCATCGAGATTCCCCGAGTCGCAAATAGAGCAATGCCGACTAGCTAATATTTCGGCCAATATTTTTTTGTCAATTCGAGGAGGCAGATTGCCCATCTGATCCTGAGTCCTAATATAATCATAAAAAACTTTTAAGGACGGATATAGAGCAAAAATAGTATAATATTCCCTTGTAAATTTCATTAACTCCTGGGATTTTATTTCCTCTTTTGAACGATAATCTTCAATTTCTTTCTCAAGATGTTCGAATTCTTCTGTTTTTTCCCGAAGGGACTCACAGCCTTTTATCGTGTTGGTCAATTTAGATATTTCATCTTCACAAGTATTAATTTGTCCCTTTAAAGTATCTATGGTTTTCTCCGCAAGTTCAATTTGTTCAGATATTCCATTCACTTTGTTTTGTTGCTCGGCAATTTCTTTAGAACCCATGCTGGCAATCTTAGGATCAAGCGTACCTTTAATATATCCATCCAAAAAGTCATACACTTTCTTCAGGTACGATGCTTGTGTTAGTTCATTGATGCCTTTACGAACATTTTCCAATTGGTTTTGTGAAAAGAATTTTTCTAACTGTTCTCCATCAAAAAAGATATAACTATTAATCTCTTCTGGTAGATATTTATGTATTAGTTGTGTAGTTTCCTCATTATCTTCAATAATCTGAAAACCACCGTCTCCCATCATAGAAACTGTAAGTTTATCAGACAATGGTATGCATGCATCATCTGTTACATTAAAGTTACCCTCTCGAGTAAATGTAATCTTGCCTTGATGCTCATCTGTAAGAATGGACAACTCTACTGATACTTTTGATGTTCCTCCTCCAATTTGTCTCAGTTCATCGATTACTTGATTGTTCAATATTGGCAATGCGGTTTCCTCATCTCGTAGATGCATTTCTTTATTGTAAAGACACCAGGTAATGGCATTAACAATATTTGTTTTACCTACACCATTTTCTGCAAGTATAATATGGAGATCATTCTCACTATTGCCTTTACTGAATCGCAGCGACAAATCTTTCATTTGCCGCATATTCCTGATATGAAGTGATTCTATCCTCATGGCTAAATTGTTTTAAGAATAGGTTCCAATAACCGTTTCAGTTGTTTCCCCTCGTCAACCCCTTGAAGCAAGTGAATCATTGCTTCATAAACAACCTTTTTGTCGGCAGTCTTCTCTGCTAATTTCTTTTCTACATTTTCATTCAGTGCCATTTTTCAATATTTTAGATTCATGATTACTTTTAATGCATCTGCGGAATTGATAGCGTTTTCTGCAATTTCAGTCAAACGGATCGCTTCTTTTTTCTTTACCCTTCTTTCAAGTTCAATTTCTTCTCCTTCCAATCCGTGTATTTTGTCAATGCAAATATCGTATAGGTTAGCAAAAGTTTTGCCCTCATCCTGCCGTATGATTCGGCCAATCCTTTGTACATATTCCCTAGGGTTGGTGCTACTTGCCATTAATATGCCAGTACTAGCACTAGGTATATCAATACCTTCGTCCAAACACTTAATAGCGACCAGGGCCTTGTACTGATTTGATTTGAAAGCTTTAATAATATATTCTCTTTCTGAAATACCTCCGTACTTCCTTTCTTTCTTAGTTCCTTCTGACTCTGTCAACTTATGGAAGATAATATTTCTATTAAATAATATTTTCATCACTCTTTCCAGTTGTTCAGGAGAAACAAAAATAATCAGGTTACTTAGTCCATTTTTCTTCTCTATTACATCCAAAATTCTTTCCAACTCCTCGTATTTTGCATCTGCGTTTTTTAGAATGTTGGCACGTCTCTCTAGTAATCTATCATATTTTTCTTGAGCATCGGCTTCTGTTTTTATTCTGGATTGCAGCCTCAATAATTGTGAAGAAACCTTTTTGTACTCCAAAGTTTCATCTTGATTTAGGGGGACAGAGGAAATATGATAGAAGTAGTTTACCAAAAAATGTTTACCTGTTAATGGGTTAGTTTTTGTTAGTGCATCGTGTATAGTGAATTCATAATTAGAGTTGCCAAAATAGTCCAGTAGGACCTGAGTGCCCTCATCATCAAACCATCTTGTTGGGGTTGCACTTAACCCAATTCTGTACTTGTATAATTGTAATAATGCCTTTCTATTATTTCTAGCACCAAGCCAATGAACTTCATCTCCAACAAAAATGGCTAATGTGTCTTGAGAAAGATCACTCTGTATTGTTGAAATAAATTTATTTGAGGATGCGGTTGTATGTGTGGTAAAAATAACAACGTGGTCGGCTAAACCAATAGCATTATTCAACAAAATCTTGCTTAAAACCGTTTGCCATTGAGGAATAGTGCCATCAATTATTGCGCTCTCATCAAAGCCAAGATTAAACTTGTCCAACTCATATTTCCATTGTGCAGACAACGTGTTTTGAGGAGTGGAGATGATTGTTAAAGTTTTGTTTACGGACTTCTTTACCCTTGCTATTCCGGCAATAGCAGTTCTTGTTTTACCAGTTCCTGTTGCCATTTCGAATAGTAACCGATAGGAATTGTTTTTCCATTTCGCCAAGGCATCCTCCTGATAATAGAATAGAGAAATATCTTTGTTTTTCGCTAATGATTGTTTCTTCTTGTGATAATGATTAATTGAAATCGATTCAATATCAAAATTTCTTGAATATTGGATTAGTTTGTTTTTGATCGCGTCAGGTAGATTAAATACCTTGATATTATTCCGTTGTCCATACCAAATTTCTTCAAATCTTTTTTTGTCACGCAAATAATAATCACTTGAATCAGTCCAGTCTTTGAATACCTTAAATTCTTCATCATTGTACACCCATGCAGATGCACTCTCATTAATCGAGCCACTAAACGATAGTTTATTTCCATCACCATCTGTCAACACACCAACTTTTTGATGAAAAAGACCATTACCCATTAATTCTGAGGCTGGGGATATTTCCCCATTCTCGTTTTTCACAATGGCCAACTTCATTTCCAAAAGGCCGTTGTAGAGCATCCAGCCCAAAGCCTTAACATGATTGCTTTCAAACTCATCTTCGATATTATCTACATACACTCCCAAATCCTCTAGCTCTATAGAATCTGGTGCATTTGTAATCCTTTCAATAATTGCGGCATCATCGGAATTGAGTATAGGGCTCGTGATTATTCTCATTTTTCCTTGATGTATAATGAAGTCGTGGAGTCCTCTAGATGCGATAGCCAATGCAGAGGACGAGAAGAATCCGGCAATTCTATCATATTGTACAGATTCGCTAAGGACAGGAACATAGAAGTCCTCTATGATGTCATCTATGCCAGATTCATAGCATGGTTTTATGTTTAAATCCTTAAAACTCATTTTCCAGAGACTCCTTTATGGTTTGAATTATCATATTTACATTGGGTCTTCTTCTGTTTTGAGTGGTTGGAGATAGAATACTTAGTATTTTGTCTCGTACATCATCTGTGGCTCCTGCCATGAAGTAGTTTTGGATATAGGGTATGTAAAGACATAGTTTGGGGAGGATGTTTTTTCTCTCGGTATCGCATAATTTGACAAATAAGTTACCTAATGCGTTCGCGTTTGCGCGACATCTATAAAAACGACATAATCCTAATTGTGCGGACGTTTTCATATGGTTTTCTCCATATTTTTTGTCCGCCACATTGTTTCTCTTCTCATTTCGCATCATGTATCCCATTTTAGAGTAATCGACATCAGTTATTCCACAGTTTTTTAAGATAAACGGAACTGTGTAGTAAACATCTTTAAAGTCACTAAACTGAGAAATGTCTTTTTTGTCTATTTTGTTTGGGACAAACCCATCTGATATTATCTTCAAAATGTCATCACACCCATATTTTTGCAGTGTCTTAAGAAGTACAGCGGATCTTTCTTCCATCTCGAGAAGAGTTTCGTCGGCATGAGTATAAAATGCTTTCAACAAGACGCGTTCATTAATGGCGTTTCCAATGATGTTGTTCCAAAAATCATTGTTCATTGTGTGTTTTACACCATCAATGATGATTTCGGTATCACGATACCAAAGAATAGGATTTATCATTTGTTTGAACGACATGTTGAAAAAAGATAAAAAGAGGTTTTTATGTTCTTTGAATCGATCCAAAAACTCAAGCACTGTTCGCAATGGTGTAGAGATGC
>JAEEGH010008699.1_pt1 | contig 23899 bp, 24 predicted proteins | sample 9134181 | NCBI WGS metagenome assembly JAEEGH01 (sample SAMN16246544, study PRJNA631951) | gut metagenome | biome: gut microbiome; feature: rumen; material: DP-attached | host: Bos | place: Iran: Karaj | collected 2018-10
GTCATGGTTACCCATGAGCCGGATATCGGGCAGCAGACCAAACGCATCCTGGTAATGCGGGACGGTCACCTGAACAGTGACGAAAGGCTGGTACACGATTATGTTCAATGAGTCAATCAAGATGGCCATTGACGGCATGATATCCAACAAGCTGCGTACGCTGCTGACGCTGTTGGGTATCATCATCGGCGTGGGCGCTGTTATCGCCATGGTCAGCCTGGGCTTTGGGGTCAAGGAACAGATTAAAGATAATATCTCCCGCCTGGGCAGCAATCTGCTCATCGTCCAGTCCGGCGGACGCACGGCCACCGGGGCCCGCATCCAGGCCGGCAGCGGGGCACGCCTGACCGATGACGATGCCAAAGCTATTGAGAAGAATATTGACGGAATCAAACATGTAGCGCCTATGGTCTCCCGCGGTTACCAGCTGGTTGTGGGCAATCAGAACTGGACGACCAACGTGCAGGGCTCTACCCCTAATATTATTGATATCCGTGACTATACGGTAGAGGAAGGCCGTAACATAAACGACCATGACATGGCAGGCAAGGACCGTGTCTGTGTCATCGGCAAGACCATTGTGGATAACCTGTTCCCGGACGGGGATCCCGTAGGCAAGACAATCCGCATCAACAAAGCACCGTTCAAGGTGGTGGGCGTACTGGGTGCCAAAGGCCAGTCTTCCGGCGGCCAGGACCAGGATGATGTGGTGTTTGTTCCCCTGACCACGGCTATGAATCGCATGATGGGCATCACGTACGTGAATAACATCACCATACAGGCAATGAATGAAAATGTCATTGACAGCGTGCAGGCGGAAGTGGAGAATCTGCTACGCATCCGTCACCGGATTAAAAGCTCGGATGATGATGATTTTTCCGTGCGTAACTTGGCGGCCCTTATGGACACCATGATGAGCACGGCTAACACCATCACCATGCTGCTGGGCTGTATTGCGGCCATCAGTCTGCTGGTAGGCGGCATCGGCATCATGAACATCATGCTGGTATCCGTAACGGAGCGTACCCGGGAAATCGGGATCCGGAAAGCCCTGGGTGCAACGTACAATAATATTCTGCTGCAGTTCCTGATCGAATCGGCCGTTATCGGTATCATCGGTGGCTTCTTAGGCGTAGTACTGGGCATCGGTGCCTCCTATGCCATCAGTACATTTGCAGAGTGGAAGACAGTTATCTCCGTTCCGATTATTATCATTTCCGTAGTATTCTCTGTAGGCATCGGCGTGTTCTTCGGTATTTATCCGGCTCGAAAAGCCGCGTTACTGGATCCCATTGAAGCTCTGCGGTATGAATAAAAAGGAATGTAATATGCAGGAAGAGCGAAGTACAGTGCAAAAAATCAAGAGTTTTTTACAGGCCTTCTCGGAATTTCTGAGAAGGCCTAAAACCATTTTTGATATAAAAGACCGGCTCCGGTTGCTCGTCCTGTTTGTTGTAGTAATCGCAATTTTGGAAGGGATGCTGTGTTATTTTGAAAATGTGAAATAAGAGGGGATTTCTTTTTGCTTTTATTTACAAAAGCAGGGATAGATTGCTATAATATAATGTAATACTTTTGGAAACAGGACTTGCGTTTTTTATCGTGCAAACGCAGATAAAATGTTTTCTTGTGCGGGAGGCAAGGTCATGGAAAGGCTGGCAATCATGGGAGGAACCTTTGACCCGATCCATATGGGGCATCTTCGCATGGCCTATGCGGTGCAGCGGCAGCTGGACTTTGACAGGGTCGTGTTTTTGCCTGCCTATCTCCCTCCTCATAAGCAGACCCGGTCGGACTTTGCATCCTGGCAGGACCGGCTGGCGATGGTGGAGCTGGCGATACAAAATTATGATAACTTTGTGGTCAGCAGCCTGGAATTTGACCGGGGCGGCATATCCTATACCTACGATACCGTAAACTTCATGCAGGAGCTGTGGCCCGATGCGGAGATTTACCTGATTATCGGGGAAGACTCCCTGACCCAGCTGTATACCTGGTACCGGGCTCCGGATCTGTTGCGGCTGGTGCATTTTGTGGCGGCGGAACGGCCAGGTTATGAAGGCGAAGTCGGCGTAGCCAGGCTGACCAAAGCGTATGGCTCCTGGGTCGCCGGCAAAATCATCCACGCGGAAGTGCCGGAAACAGCGATTTCTTCGACAGAGATCCGGCAACGGCTGCGGGAAGGGAAACCTGTCCGGGGCATGACGCCTTTGCCGGTAGAACAGTATATATATGAAAGAGGTCTGTACCGGGCAGGAAAGTAAAGACTGTAAAGGAATCTTTTGTTACGTAAAAAGGAGAGAAGAACTCTACAATGACCATAGAAGAAATGCGTATCCTGTTGCAGCAGAGTCTGAAACCGAAACGCTATGAGCATTCCGTGCGTGTATACAAGACGGCACTGAAAATGGCGGAACATTATCATGCAGATGTAAACAAAGTGGCTGTGGCGTCCCTGATCCATGACTGCGGACGTCAGATTTCCAAAGAATACAGCGTTGGCAAGGCAAAGGAACTGGGGATCCCTGTCGATCCGGTGGAAGAAGCCCAGCCCATCCTGCTGCATGCCAAGCTGGGCGTATATTATGCCATCCATAAATATGGTGTAAGTCCTGATGACAGGGAAGTGCTGGATGCCATCCGGTATCATTCCACGGGCACGGCTGACATGACGCAAACCGCAAAGATTGTGTTCCTGGCGGACCTGATCGAACCGGGCCGGGAATTTGAAGGCGTGGAAGCGATCCGGGAAGCCTCTTTTCAGGATCTGGACAGGGGCATGCTTCTGTCTTATGACAATACCATCCGCTATCTCCTGGAAGATGGTCTGCTGATCCATCCGGACGCTATTGCGGGATATAACCAGCTGGCGGCGCAATCCAAAACAGCGCAGTCCAAAAAAGAAAAGCTCAAAAAGAATAACTGAAATCAGAATAAAAAAGAGGATATAAATGGATTCAGAAAAAAGAAACGGAAACCCTGCGGAACATAACGGCAATGACAACAGGCACTATCACCGTCCTAAACGGCGCAGACTGCGTTGGGGACGGCTGTTTCTGCTGCTGGTTGTGCTGGCTGTGCTGCTGACCTCTGTTTTCTGGGGTTCGGTGTGGGTGTACACCAATATCATCAACGCCCCGGAAAAGAAAGTCGTTGCGGCAGATCCGGCCATTGAGAAGGACGAAAAACTGAACCAGCGCATCAATGTGCTGCTGCTTGGGATTGATGACGGGGACAGTGAAGCGGATGAAAGCGAACCAAAGCGCACCGACGCCATGATCGTAGCCAGTTTCGATCCGGAAGCCCATAAAATTTCACTGATTTCCCTGCCCCGGGATACCATGGTCATCCTGCCGGGGCATACCGGGTATGAAAAACTGAACTCTGCCTATACGTATGGCGGGGTCGCCATGGCTAAACAGACGATTGCCAACCTGTTGCGCATCCCTATCCATTATTACGCGCTGGCAAACTGGAAAGGTTTTATTGAGATCATCAACCTGATTGGCGGCGTGGACTTATATGTCGACAGGGATATGCATTACGAAGATCCCTGGGCCAACCTGAAAATCGATATCAAGCACGGTTACCAGCATCTGGACGGGGAAAAGAGCGGTCAGTATGTACGGTTCCGGTCTGATGAACTGGGGGATATCGGGCGGGTACAGCGTCAGCAGAAATTCCTGAAGGCGTTGGGCCTGCAGATGTTCTCCGTGGAAAATATAACAAAGATACCTAAACTTCTGGCCACAGCGAAACAATATGTGGAAACGGATATGGATACGGTGACCATGCTGAAAGCCGCCCGCAGTTTTAATATTATGTCCGACAACAACATCAAGTCAGGCATGTTGTATGGGAATTTCTATGATTCACCTTCCAGCGGTATCAGCTATTGGAGGTCTAACCGGTCGGAAATCGAAAAATCACTGACAGAGGTAGACATCCCCTTTATGGCACTGAAAGAGAATTCGGATGCCAGTGATCCGGTGACAGGCGTAGATGATCTAGGTGAAGGCAGCAACAGTGATTCGCAACGGAGCGCTGCGGCTGCTGCCGCAAGAAGGTCTTCGTCCGAAAACCAGAAGAACGCTGCAGAAGTCCGCCGGTCCGAACCGGAAAAGAAAGCAACGTCACAACAGAAGGCCGGAGGTTCCTCATCAGGAACAAGCGGTGCATCCAAGTCTTCATCTTCGGTATCCAATGCGCCGAAACCGGCACCTAAGAAGAGCGCGCCCCCTGTAATACGCAAACCGGTAATCAGTAACAAACCCCAGGCGGCGCCAAAGAACTGAGAGCATGTTGAAACAAAAACTATAATGAAAAGTATGCGGAGGTAGACTGTATGACCATGCAGCCGAGAGAATTGGCAGAGAAAATTGCAAAGATTGCGGACGATAAAAAAGGAAAAGATATACTGCTTCTGAACATGGAAGGAATATCCTACATGACAGATTATTTTGTCATTGCCAGTGCGTCCAATACTACCCTGGTACGGGCCATTGCCGATGCCATTGAAGACAAACTGGCGGAACAGCAGGTGTTCTGCAGCCATAAGGAAGGGTATAACGATGGCCGCTGGGTGCTGATGGATTTTGGTGATGCAGTGGTCCATGTGTTCCTGGAAGAGGAACGGAACTTCTATAATCTGGAACAGCTGTGGGCTGACGCGCCCAGCGAAGAATTCAAGGGGACCGATGATGGAGAATAACCTGCGTTATAAAGCCGGCGATGTAGTGACCATGAAAGTTTCCCGGGTCTCCGAAATGGGAGCCTTTCTGGACGCAGGCACCGGCAATACGTCGGACGACATCCTGCTGCACAAACTGCAGCAGCTGACTCCGGTGAAGGCCGGAGATGAAGTGCGGGTATACCTGTATCTGGATCCCCACAGGCGTCTTACCGCCAGCATGAAGCTGCCTAAGATGAAAGAGGGGCAGTTAGGTTACGCCAAAGTCATCAACGTAACAAAAGACGGGGGCTTCGTGGATATCGGCGGAGAACGGGGCGTTTTTCTTCCCTATACAGAGATGCTGGGAAGGGTAACCGCCAATCAGAAGATATGGATTAAACTGTACCGGGACAAAAGCGGGCGCCCTGCGGTGACCATGAAGGTTGACAAGGATCTGGCCAGAGCGGCGAAACCCATCGGCGGGGACGCCAAAGTGGGAGATTCTGTTACGGGAAGCATTTATAATATTACCAAAGACGGTTTCTTTATTTTCACCAACGACCGGCACATCGCGTTCCTGCACCGGAGCGAAACGGACCCGAAACGGTATCTTGCTTATGGAGAACAGGTCACGGCCCGCATCACGTTCATCCGGGAAGACGGGCATGTGGATGTATCCCTGCGCAAGCAGAAAGAAAACGCTATGGTGGATGATGCGCAAGTGATTCTGGAAACGCTGCAGTCCCGGAACGGGCGCATGCCGTACTGTGACGATACTCCGGCGGAGATTATCAAAACGAAATTTGGTATTTCCAAAGCGGCCTTTAAGCGTGCCCTGGGCCGCCTGATGAAAGAGGACAAGGTGTACCAGGAGGATGGCTGGACGATTTTGAAGTAATAGCGTAACCGTCATGGACGCATTTTACCCATAAGCTATTGGAGGTGACCGCAATGAAAAGTTCGACGATGTTTCGTACGACTGTTTCTGCTGCGCTTTGTCTGACCCTTACCTCAGGCGCGGTAATGCCAAAACAGGCTCTGGCCTGGGACTGGCTTTCTGCAGGGCTGGCTTTGTTCCAGGTAGGGGCTGAATATGCGTACCTTAACAAGCAGGTCAGCTATCTGGATAATAAGGGCAGGGATAAATACATGGGCCAGATCAAGGATAAATACGGTATTAATACCGATCCTGTGGCCAATGCCATGCTGGCCCGTATCATGACCCGGCTGTCTGACGCGGTGGCACTTACCGATGATTCGATTGTCAAAAAACCGTACAATTATTTTGTCAATAATGATAAATCCTTCAATGCGTTCTGCACCCTGGGCCATAATATGAGCGTCAACATTGGCGCGTTTGAGAAATTAAATTATAATGAAGACGAGCTGGCCTTTGTCATTGCCCATGAAATGGGGCACGGACAGAAAAACCATCCGGCTGCCGGTGTGAAGCGTGCGTTGCCGGTTTCTATTGTAGCCGCCCTTTATGCCAGCCAGAACCGGAACACGGCTTCTTCCATAGGCGCTGCCCTGGTAAGTACTGTCGGTACCGCCAAGTGGGTGACAAAACCGATGGAAAGTCAGGCGGATAAACTTGCTTTTGACTATGCCGTGGCAGCTGGGTACAACGTGGGCGCCGGTGCGGCCCTGTGGCAGCATATTCTGGAACAGAACGGCAGCAAATCCAGCGGTTTTGCGGAATTGTTCAACGACCACCCCACAAGCATTTCACGCCGTAATAATTACAATAAAAAGATTACGGAGTGGAGCGGCAACAAGGTAAAAGTAAATGAAGAAAACGGGTTGATTTCCGTAGCAGGACAGCCTTTTTATACCCCAGCCAAAACCAGTACCATGAGCCCTCAGGAACAGGCTTTCCTGATTGCCGGAAACCTGTCTTCCGTGTTCCACGACGGCGGGCAGTACGAACCCGTCTGGACCAACAGCGAAAACACATTACTGGTAGGCGAACAACCGGTGATGGGCTTTGACGGAGTTGCGGACGCGGACGCGGTGGAAAAAAGGCTGCGGGAGATTTTAAGTGGCAGTAAAAATACTGTAAAGTCCTCAACCGGAACGGAGACGGATAATAATAAGACAAAACTGAACAAAAGCGTAAAAGCGGAGACAGAGATCAATATGGATGGAAAGGCAATCCGTCCCATGACTATGCGTGAAAAAGTGGCAACAATTATGCTAAATAAATAAATATTATATCAAAAAGTTTAAAAAGTAATTGTAGTATTCTGAATTTAAAAAATCCCTTGACTTAATCCAACCTCTATGATAATTTATTTTTATTAGGAATCAATTCTATTAAAATTAAATTATCGGGAGGTTTTTATTGTGAAAAAGAAATTAGTAGCGGCTCTTTTGTTGGGAACGATTGCGATAGCCGGCTGCGGCGGGAATAAGCCTGCCGACAAGAAAGCAGAAAACAAACCTGCGGCGGCAAAGGAAGAACTGGTCATTTCTGCCGGTAACTATATTATGTCCGGCAAATATGACCCTACATTAGGCTGGGGCATGTGGGGTCCGGATATTTTCCACTGCAAACTGTTAAAGATCGGTACCGGCAATAAACTGGTCAACGATCTGGCAGTCAAAGGTGAAGTGAGCCCGGATGGACTGAAGTACACTTACGAGATCCGCAAGGACGCCAAATTTGCGGATGGCAAACCCCTCACGGCAAAAGATGTGGTATTTACTTTTGAAAAGACAAAATCCCGTGCCTCTGCTATGGATCTGACGGTTCTGGACAGCGTAAAGGCGCTGGATGATTATAAAGTGGAATTTGTGCTGAAAAAGCCCTGGTCCAGCTTCCCGTATAAACTGGCCTGCGTAGGCATTATCCCGCAGCACGCTTACACGGATACCTACGGTGAAAAACCCATTGCCTCCGGTCCGTGGAAGGTATTGGAACTGCAAAAATCCCAGCAGCTGATCCTTGCTCCTAATGAACATTATTATGGAAAGAAATCCGGATTCAAAAAAGTTACCATCATGAAACTTGACGAAGATGCAGCGCTGGCAGCGGCAAAATCCGGGAAACTGGACGCGGTCTATGTGAACGCGGATGACGCTGCCACCAAAGTGAACGGAATGAAAGTGCAAACCTTTGATGCCCTGGATCTGTTCCTGATCAATCTGCCTACGGTTAAGGAAAGCAAAGATGCAAAAGGGCAGACTGTCGGGAACAATATTACCAGCGACCCGGCAATCCGTAAGGCGCTGAATGTGGGTATCAGCCGTAAGACCATCATTGACAAAGCAATCAACGGCATGGGCAAACCGACGGCCTCCGCCGGAGATATTCTCCATGGGAAGACCGGCGCGATTGCAGACGGCAAAGTAGAGGAAGCCAAAAAGATTCTGGCTGATGCCGGCTGGAAGGACAGCAACGGGGACGGAGTCGTGGACAAGAACGGTGTTAATGCGGAATTTACTGTGACCGGCCGCAGCAATGACCTGGCCCGTTATAATACGGTAGTGGCTCTGGCCGAAGAAGCAAAAAAGTTCGGTATTAAAATCGTGACAAAATCCGCTCCCTGGGCAGAGGCGCGGAAAGCACTGCATACTCCGACCTGTTGGGCTTTTGTTCCTGACGATCCCGTTTTCATTTATGATAATTTCCACTCTTCCCAGATTGGAAAGAACGTAATTGGAAACCCTGCTTCTTACAGCAATAAAACCGTGGATGAACTGATTGATAAGGCGTTGGTTTCCACTGATCAGGCCGAAGCCGCCAAATTCTGGATGCAGGCGGAAGACACAGCAGAAAAAGATGTTCCGTATCTGATGATTTCATATCCCCAGATTGTATATCTGGTAAACGAAAACCTGAATATCCCGGGATATGATAAGCTGATCCAGCGCGGACAGGGTATGTCTCCTATTGAAAATATGAATGAATGGACCTGGGGCAAAAAGTAATCTGTAACGGACAGCTTCTGCAGGTGCATAAGTATTTCACACCTGCAGAGGCTGTAATGTTTTTATAAGGCTCGAAGTAGTAATAATAATTAATAGTAGTCTTTGCTTTAGGGATTTATTGGAAAGGAGAGCGTCTTGAATAAAGGTCTGTTACGATACTTTGGGAAAACGGTTGCCCGTATGCTGCTCCTTTTGGTCGCGGTGTCCATGATCAGCTTTTTTCTCGTCAATAATGCGCCCATGAACGCGGTAGACGCTTTCCTGGGCGAAGCCAAGGTCACCGATGAGCAGCGCGCCCTGATCGAGGAACGCTGGGGGCTGAACAAGCCGCCGCTGGAACGCTATCTTATCTGGGGCAATAACGTGTTGCACGGTGATATGGGGGAATCGCTGTATTACCACCAGCCGGTCTCCAAAGTATTAAAAGAAAAATTTTTGTCTTCGATTGTGCTGATGGGTACCGCCTGGATCCTTTCGGGTCTGATCGGTTTTGTTCTGGGTGTTCTGTCCGGTGTGTACAGGGATACATGGATAGACCGGATCATAAAGACGTTCAGCCTGGTCCTTGCTTCAACTCCGGTGTTCTGGATCGGGCTGCTGATGCTGGTTGTGTTTGCCGTGGAACTTCAGTGGTTTCCGCTGGGGCTGGCGGCGCCTATCGGTAAATCCGTGAATGATGTGACCCTGGCGGAACGGATCCATCATCTGGTTCTGCCGGCCCTGACACTGAGTATTACGGGAATCGCCAATATCATTCTGCATACCCGTCAGAAGCTGATTGATGTGATGGAGAGTGACTATGTTCTGTTTGCCAAAGCCCGGGGGGAAACCCTGAAACAGCTGGTGACGCGGCACGGGTTGCGGAATATCGCGCTGCCGGCCATTACGCTGCAGTTTGCGTATTTCAGCGAACTGTTCGGGGGCTCGGTGCTGGCGGAAAATGTCTTTTCCTATCCGGGACTGGGAAGTTCCGCGGTTTTGGCCGGACTGCATGCAGACGCGCCGCTTTTGCTGGGCATCGCGCTGTTCAGCGCGTTGTTTGTGTTTGTCGGCAATCTGACAGCCAATATCATATATGGCGTCATTGATCCGCAAATCCGGGAAGGAGGCGGTATCAATGGCTGAAACGAAGTTCCAGAAAGTGGAGACGGCTGGGATGAACCGCCGCCGCAAGGTTCTCCTGATCATTGCCGCAGGTGTGCTGGTATTGGCGGTGATCAGTATCTGGGGCGCCTGTATGGATCCGGCAAAATATGCGCCAAACTATGAGGCCCGCCGTCTGATGCCCTCCCTGTCACATCTGTTTGGGACGGATCATCAGGGCAGGGATATGTTTTTCCGCACGGTCTGCGGCCTTTCCACCAGTATTCAGATCGGGCTGCTTTCGGCCGTGATCAGCTCCCTGGTGGCACTGTTTCTTGGCAGTCTGTCCGCAGTATTCGGTGGCAGGGTCGATACCGCAGTGGGGTTTATGGTAGACCTCTGCATGGGGGTTCCCCATCTGATCCTTCTCATGCTGATTTCCATAGCCATGGGCGGCGGCGCTGCCGGCGTTATCACGGGCGTTGCGGTGACCCACTGGCCCAACCTGACCCGCGTGATCCGGGCCGAGGTGTTGCAGGTGCGTTCCGCCCAGTATGTACAGATTGCCCGGAAGCTGGGCATGAGCAAATGGCATATCGCCGCGAAACATATTGTGCCTCATGTTTTCCCGCAGTACTTGGTAGGGTTGGTTCTGCTGTTTCCCCACGCGATTCTGCATGAAGCGGCGATCACATTCCTGGGTTACGGTCTACCGCTGGACACGCCGGCGGTCGGCGTAATTCTGGCAGAATCCATGAAACATCTGGCTACCGGTATGTGGTGGCTGGCATTTTTTCCGGGCATTGCCCTGTTGCTGGTTACCCAGTTGTTTGATATCGTTGGGGATTACCTGAAGATTCTGATTGATCCCCACAGTGCGCGGCAATAGAAGGGAGGATGACGGTATGGAAAAAGAAATCCTGTTGGACGTACAGCATCTTTCCATTGGATTTGAAAGTTATAATGCAAAAGTTGAGAAAGTTTTTTTTAACGCGATTTCGGACCTGAACCTGACCGTGCATAAAGGGGAAATCGTGGCCATCGTCGGTTCCAGCGGTTCCGGCAAGAGCCTTCTGGCCCATGCGGTGATGAACATTCTGCCCGATAATGCCCGGACAGGCGGTACGATGTTTTATAAGGGCGAACTTTTGACACCGGAACGCATGAACCGGCTCCGTGGTCATGAAATCGCTTTTATTCCCCAGTCTGTAGCGTTCCTGGACCCGCTTATGCAGGTGGGAGAGCAGGTTGTCGGTACGCTGGGCGAAAAAGCGCGGACTTTGCAGCAGAAAGCATTTGAACATTTCGGGCTGAAACAGAGCGTGGCAAAACTGTACCCGTTCCAGCTGTCCGGCGGCATGGCCCGACGGGTGCTGCTGTCCACCTCCTATGTGGCGGAAACGGAGATGATCATTGCCGACGAACCCACGCCCGGCCTGGACCTGAAAATTGCCATAGAGGCACTGAAGGATTTCCGGATCCAGGCAGACCAGGGAAAGGGCGTGATTCTGATCACCCATGATATTGATCTGGCTCTGCATGTGGCGGATAAAATTGCGATTTTCTATGACGGACGGGTGGTGGAAACAGCGGACACACAAACCTTCCGGGGTGACGGGCAGGGGCTGAAGCATCCTTACAGCAGGGCCCTTTTTCATGCGCTGCCCCAGAACGGGTTTAACCTGCAGCGTTGCCCGAAATGCGGCGCGACCTGCGCCACCTGGAATGTGGATGAAAAAGGAATGAGGTGCGGCTGTGGCAATTCTTGAAGTAAAACATGTTGACTTCCGGTATGGCAGCGGCCCCTGGATTTTAAAAGATATCAGCTTTTCGGTAGAAGAAGGGGAACGTGTTGCCATTTTAGGTCCCAGCGGTTACGGAAAGAGTACGCTGGCCAAAGTGATTGCAGGTTACCTGCAGCCCCAGGGCGGTGAGGTGCTGTGGGAAGGGAAACCGCTCCCGCCGTCCGGCTTTTGCCCAATCCAGCTGATTTACCAGCATCCGGAGAAAGCCCTGAATCCCCGCTGGAAGATGAAAGATTCCCTGGAAGAAGCCGGGGTTCCGTCCGGGGAAGTGCTGACAGAAATGGGGATACAGGAAAAATGGTATGAACGCTGGCCTAACGAATTATCCGGCGGCGAGCTTCAGCGGTTTTGTGTTGCCAGGGTGCTAAAACCGGAGACGCGTCTTCTGATCTGCGACGAGATGACGACCATGCTGGACGCTATCAACCAGGCACATATTTGGAATTTTGTGTTAAGTTATGCGGGGAAACATAATATGACACTGCTGGCTATCACCCACAATCAGTATCTGGCCGACCAGGTGGCAACCCGTGTCCTCCGGATTCCGGAACTGAACCATATTCAGGTGGACCGCTCGGAGTTGTAAAAGGAAAGAACCGGAAGCTAAAGTACAGAAATGCTTATTGCATATTATTCCTAACTGTGATAAAATTACTCTGATTTAAATACATTATCCTCGGATATAATTTGTCGGAGTCTTTGTATGATGTTGTGGAATTGGAGAGGAAACCAGGCAACTCGCCCGAAGAAACAAATAAAATGCAGGGCCTTCTGACAATTTATATAAAAAATTTTAATTGTCCTAAAGGAGGCAAACGAAATGAAAAAATCTTTAGTACTGGCAATGGCTATGGCTCTGGGCGTAACTGCCTCTGCCTATGCCGCCAACCCGTTCTCCGATGTACCGGCCGGCCACTGGGCTTATGACAGCATCTCCAAATTAGCTGCTGCCGGCGTTATCGAAGGCTATGGTGACGACACTTTCCGTGGCGACCGCCTGATGACCCGTTATGAAATGGCACAGATCGTAGCGAAAGCTATGGCCAAAGGCGCCAACGTTGACAAACTGGCTGCGGAATTTGCAGATGAACTGGATGCGCTGGGCGTTCGCGTAGCAGCTCTGGAAAAGAAATCCGATAATGTTAAAATTACCGGTGAAGCGCGTTTCCACTATGGCCATGAAAAAGCAAAATGGAATGGTGGGAGCGAAAAGGCCAGCGAAAGCGGACTTCGTACCCGCATTTATTTTACCGGCAAAGTAAACGACAACTGGAACTATGTAGCCCGCGTCCAGAACCAGCAGATTTTCCATGGCGAAGATGACTGGGGCGAGGAAGGCGATTTTACTGGCGAAGAAGACACTAAAATAAATATCGCCAAACTGGAAGGCCGTCTGGGCGGCGTAAACGTAGTAGCCGGCCGCGACGATGATGTGTTTGCGGACGGGAACATCTATGATGGCGAGCAGGATGTCATAAAGCTGTCTTATGGTGATAAATGGTATGTCAGCGGCGCTTATGGCAAACTGACCGACTTGAATGACAAGAATTGGATGGTTGCCAAGAAATTCTGGGCTGCGGAAATCGGCTCTAATATTGACGGCAGCTTTGTAAACGGAAAAGCCGGTTATTTGAGAACCAAACTCGGTGATGACGGTATTGAAGTATTTAATGGCGAAGACAGTGTAGGGATCTGGTATGTTGGCGCAGACTTCAATCTGGCGAAAGACCTGGGACTGAACGCCATGTATCTGCGTTCCAACCGGGATAAATTTACTGATGGAATCACCAGCAAAAAAGACGGTTATGTTTTCGGCCTGTCATATAAAGGTGCTGAAGCGGATGAACCCGGCAGCTGGGGTCTGTCCGCCAAATACTATCATCAGGGCAGAGGAACCTACCTGGCTCACACCATTGATGGCGAAACCGGATTCGCAACCGGTTTTAAAGGCTGGTCCGTTGGCGGTGAAGTAACGGTTGCCAAGAATATGGTTGCCAGCGTAACTTACTATGACACCAAAGCTTTGAAGGGCGATCAGGAAGAGGATGCCAAGGCCAAAGTAATCTGGAGCGAATTCAACATTTTCTTCTGATAAGCTGACACCAGGAATATAAATGAATAAGTGATTTTGAAGAGAGCTGCGTTTTGCGGCTCTCTTTTTTAGTTTCCTATATAGTCTTTAAAACAAAATTACAATTTGAGAGTTAAATCCGGATTTATCTTAGTGGTTTTACAAAGAAATTTTGAGAAAAAAATGGAAAAAATCGGGAAAAAAGCTTGACAAAACGAGTTTAAACTGTTATATTTTACTAGGATTACGATAACCTGTCGTATCTGTATTATCCTTGGTTACAGACGTTGGAACGGAACGGTGTGCTGTACGCGACGCAGAGGAAACACGGTCACTCGAGCGGGTAGCGTGTAGGACTCCGCAACGGAAAAACGTTTTGTAATAAATACAAATTTGTTTTTCTAAAAGGAGGAAAACGCAATGAAAAAATCTTTAGTACTGGCAATGGCAATGGCTCTGGGCGTAACCGCTTCCGCTTATGCCGCTAACCCGTTCTCCGATGTACCGGCTGGCCACTGGGCATATGACAGCATCTCCAAATTAGCTGCTGCCGGCGTAATCGAAGGCTATGGCGACGACACCTTCCGTGGCGACCGTCTGATGACCCGTTATGAAATGGCTCAGATCGTAGCGAAAGCTATGGCCAAAGGCGCAAACGTTGACAAACTGGCTGCTGAATTCGCTGATGAGCTGGATGCTCTGGGCGTTCGCGTAGCAGCTCTGGAAAAGAAAGCTGACAACGTTAAGATCACCGGCCAGGTTCGTTGGCACTATGCAAGCATCAGCGGCGACAAGAGCGATCATCAGCATCAGCTGCGTACCCGTCTGCTGTTCACCGGCAAAGTAAATGATTCCTGGAACTATGTAACCATGATTGAGAACCGCAGCGACAAGAGCGACTACCTGGGAGATGAAGGCACTGCTGTACAGCGCGCATACTTAGACGGCCGTCTGGGCGGCGCCAAAGTTATGGCTGGTCGTTTCAACCTGACCCGTGAACCCGGCGGAAACATTTATGATAACCGTGTTGACGGCGTAAAAGTTGCTTACGGCGACAAAGTAAAACTGGGCGCTTACTATGCAAAACTGGCTACCACTTCCTGGAAGAAATACGCTATGGGCGGCGAAAAGATGGGCACCAATGCTTTCGGTGAAAAGGGCTATGCATGGGGCGTAGACGCTGCCGCTAAACTGGGCGACAAAGTAAACCTCTTCGTTGGCTATGACAAGTTTAAAGATCATCATACCGATGATGACAACGGAATCCTTGATGCTGGCCTGGGTGCTAAATTCGGTGACTTCGCATTAGACGGTGTTTACCTGCATGGCAACGGCGATGGCTATGAAAACAAGAACGGTTTCGTAATCACCGCTGCTTACAAGGGCGCAAGCTTCAAGAAAGCCGGCACCTGGGGTCTGGAAGCTAAATACTACGATCAGGGCGACGCTACTTTCGTAGCTCACACCATGAACGGCACCATCCCGAACGAAGGCGGCTTCAAAGGCTATAAAGTAGCTGGTTACTATGCAGTAGCAAAAGGCATGGTAGCAGGTGTTGAATACTATGACCTGAAGGGCAAAGAAGATCCGAAGTCCAAAGCTCGCACTCTGTGGACCGAACTGCAGGTACGTTTCTAATCTGAACCTGTAGGAAGTCAGGGGATTGCCTGATAAACAGTTAAGAAATAAGTAACATTGGCAGGACTGCTTCGGCAGTCCTGCTTTTTTGTAGAAATAATATAGAAAGTTCACAAATTTGACTAGAATGATTCCCGGAAATATGGTATTATACTATGCAGTGAAACGGTTACATGCAGTTTGTGTAAAACGTAGTTAAATAGCTGTGCATAGGAGGAAGTGTAATGAAAAAACTATTGGCGTTTATGGTCGCGTTATTTACGGTCATCCTGATGGGCGGTCCCCTGACCGGAACAGCGGAAGCAGCCTATGTGGCGGTTGTTCCCATTGATATTGACGTTGACAAGGTGGAACGGTCCGGTGACCTTAACGGCTATTACTGGGATCTGGTGATCGACAAGTTCCAGTATCCGGATTATGAATTGCTGGACGATGAAAAAGTGTCTGCTGTTTTGCCGGAAGAAGGGTTGAAATCCTTCGATAAGGCTTCCCTGGCGGAAGTGGCGGATAAAACAGGGGCGCAGGTGGTGGTGGCCATGCGCATTTCCGAGGTAAAGGAAGAACCGAAATCGTTTTTGCGTGAGCCTGCCGTACTGTGCCATATGAAGGGTGAACTCGCTACATACAACCTGTTGACCGAGAAATACTATTACAAGAAAATTAATTACAATGAGCAGATTGAGGAAGTACTGACCGTACGTAATGACTGGCTGCAGAACGCCTTTGCGGATTATCTGCGCCGCGGTCTCTACCGTACGATTGAACATAAAAAGAAAGAAAAAAGCCGTTTTTAAAACGTGGGATTGTATAAATTAAAGCTCTTTCAGAGGCTGCGGAATTTTCTGCAGTCTCTTTATTTTTTGTATCTTCCTCTATCTTTTTATTTCTATTTCTGTTATAATAATATGGCATAATTTTAAAGTGGGTTTTTGTTTGCTGTCAGCGTAAACTGGTAGTCTGGTGTACCTGCTTTTATTATCGATCAGTGTGTCTCGCTGAAACGTTCAAGCGTATTGGAGGGAGTTTTTTGAAGAATAAGGAAATCTGCCGGGAAACTACTACCCGGGGCAGCGGCAAGATGGGACTGGCCTACATGGCGCTGCTGGCAATCTGCTGCAGCTGGGCTTATGAGGGATTCCGCTTTAACAGTACCGGCATAGTCAGTCCCGTGGGAATGGGGCTTAATTTTCTCTGGCTGGGGCTTTGGATCTGGAAGGTATATTACCGGTACGAAGTGATTCTGCGCCAGAATGAACTGGAAATCGTGACCATCGGGTTATGGAGGCAGGGCAGTTACAAAGTTGACCTGAGCAAAACGGAAAGCTTTGCCCAGCATTACCGGCACGATTTTTTCCGCCGTACCCGCATCAAGCATTATATCCATCGCTACAATATGGCGGACGTCAATCCTACCCGTATTCTGGCTTTCAAGGAAGGCAAGGGGCTGGCGGCAGTCATCTTCTGCTGCAGTGATGAGTTTTTAAAAGAACTGGTGCGTCTGATGCCGGACAAGTATCTGGAGTTTTAGGAGTGATCGTATGATAGATATTTCTACTGTACCGCCGGCGGCTGTGACCGGCCGTCTGTTTACCGTCTTTTTTCTGTCTTTTTTCATTATCTTTATTACTGCGCGGCTTGTAGGAAGCGAAAGGAAGGCTTTGTGGTTTAAGCGCCGCACTAATTACACGCTGCTGAACCGTCGCGGTATTTTTGGTGAGTACATGAATTTCGGGTATCCCCGGACCTGGCAGGGACTGTTGGTGGCCCTCGCCATGTATGGGCTGATCTTTGCCCTTGCAATTGGGTACATCTGTTTTTACCCGTACGCGTAAGGCTTTGGGTGACTGAAAACCTGTTTTCAGACAGGTGATGTACTTTATAACAGGATGTTATTTCTGACAGTTTGAGAAGGAGTTTGCAAGTGATTAAAGGAACGGTAACGGAGACCCATGGCGAACGCGCCAAGGTCCGTGTCAATTTTAAAGAAACGACCGAACGGGGGCTGCGGGCTTACATCGACTGCTGGAATCCCATCAGCGCCCATCCGGGAGATAATGTGATTATAGAATACCGCAAGGTCGATGCACGCAAGGCAAAATGGTTCCAAATCATGCTGCCCATTTTATGTCTGGCGGCCGGCGGTATCTTCGGTTATGCTTTGGCCGGCTATTTTAAGATGGATTTCTGGTTCTGGCCCTTTGTGGGCGGCAGCATAGTGGTCTGGATGTATATTGCTTACAATTACATTAAAATCTTCCGCCGGGATGCCATCAGCGCAAAAGAACAGTTGACCGTGGCGGAAATCGAACCGGCAGAGTACCTGATCAACACAGAAGAGGAAGTAGAAGAACTGGCTGAGAAGCCCAAGTCATTTTTGTATAGCGGAAGGTAATGAATTGCTGTGCAGGAACTGTTGAACAGGCGAAGCGCATCAGCTGAGCGCCAGAAAAACAGTTCCCGTGCAGTCATTTTAAAGGTGTATTAAAAAAAAGAAAAGGAGTTGATAGTTTGTCAGATTTTAAAATTAAAGAGATGAGCGAAGAGGACCGGCCCCGGGAACGGTTGTGCAATAAGGGGGCTGAAGCCCTGTCAAACGCGGAACTGCTGGCAATCCTGATCGGCAGCGGTACAAAAGAGCATTCCGCCCTGCGTATCGCCGAAGAGATGACCCGGAATGAAGGTCTGTACCGGCAGGTGGCCCGCTGGCACAGGGTGCAGGAATTCAGGCACATCAAAGGCCTTGGCAATGCCAGAGCCGCCCGTATTTTAGCCGCGATGGAACTGGGAAGGCGGATAGCCTGCGCATCAGCTATTGACTCCGAACATATCGCCTCGCCGGGCGATGGAGCGCAATATCTGATGGGCAGACTACGGAATGAGACTCATGAAAAGTTTATTGTCCTGCTGTTAAATACGAAAAACCGGATCATTAAGACCGAACAGATTGCGGAAGGGTCCCTGACCAGCGCCGTGGTGCATCCCCGGGAGGTGTTTGCGCCTGCTGTGACAGCGCATGCGGCCTGCATCTTGGTGGCCCATAACCATCCGTCAGGGGATCCGTATCCCAGTACGGAGGACCGCAAGCTGACCCATGCGCTGGATGAGGCGGGAAGCATTCTGGGAATCCCGCTGCTGGATCATCTGGTCATCGGCGACGGGAGGTATTACAGTTTTAAGGAGCATGGCGATCTGTAGTCTGGCTTGTTGAAATATCGAAATAACACTTGTGTCCGGACAAGTTTTCCCGCAAAAGCGGAAGACTGTACGGATTTTGAAAGATTGTATGGGGTGAAAGCAACATGTTTAGCATATTCTCCAGATTTTCCCATGACTTGGGAATCGACCTTGGCACCGCCAATACGCTGGTGCATTGCAAAGGAAGAGGGATTATTATCCGTGAGCCTTCGGTAGTGGCCGTGGACAGCGAAACCAACGAAGTGCTGGAGATTGGCGCGGAGGCGAAGCAGATGATCGGACGCACGCCGGGCAACATCATTGCCATCCGTCCCATGAAGGACGGGGTCATCGCGGATTTTGATATTACCCAGTCTATGCTGAAATATTTTATCCATAAAGCCATCGGGTATCATTCCCTGGTGCGGCCCCGTATTGTTGTAGGGGTTCCCAGCGGCGTGACGGAAGTGGAAAAACGTGCGGTTGTGGACGCGGCGATTCAGGCGGGAGCCCGGGAAGCCTATCTGATCGAAGAACCCATGGCGGCAGCAATCGGAGCCGGCCTTCCGGTGCAGGAGGCTACCGGCAGCATGGTCGTCGATATTGGCGGCGGTACCTGTGAGGTAGCGGTCATTTCCCTGGGAGGCATCGTGGTATCCCGTTCTATCCGTACCGGCGGGGATGCCATTGATGACGCGATTTCCCGTTATATCCGCAAGACGTTTAGTCTGCTGATCGGCGAGCGTACGGCGGAGCAGATCAAGATCACATTAGGTACGGCTATGTTTGTTGACAATCCGGATACCATGGAAATCCGTGGCCGCGACCTGGTCAGCGGTCTGCCCAAGAATCTGACGATCAATGCCAACCAGGTCTGCACCGGTATTGCGGAACCGGTTGCAAGTATCGTGGACGCAGTGCGTAATACGCTGGAAAGGACGCCACCGGAACTGGCTTCGGATATCATCGACCACGGCATTATCATGACAGGAGGTTCTTCTTTGCTGCGGAATCTTGATAAGCTGATCAGCAAGGAGACCGGCATGCCGGTATACGTCAGTGATGAAGCGCTGGCCTGCGTTGTATTGGGAACCGGTATCTGCGTGGAGAATATTGACACATATAAGAAAGGCTTTATGGCTTCCAGCAGCAAGCTGTAAGTTATAGGGCCCCGGATGGTAGATTATGAAAAAGCAGCAGTTTGTGACGGTGCTGGCCGTGCTTGGGATGTGCGCCTGCATGGTACTGGCTGTGCATCAGCGGTGGCGCTTTCCGTTAGTGAACGCGGTTGTGAATACTGTGTTGCTGCCTGTTAATGCGGTGGTCCGCCAGATTAATGACGCAGTTGTTTCCTTCCGCGAAAACCAGCGGCTGAACGCCACCCTACAGGAAGAGAACAGTCGGCTGAAAAAAGAACTGGAAGCTCTTCGCAGCGCGGAATACCGGCTGAAGCAGCTGGAGGCTGAAAACACAGAATTGCTGGCGATGGCAGGTTACAGGCAGCAGAGGGATGATTTGAAACTGCTGCCCGCCCGTGTGATTGGCGTGAGCCTGGGGGATCTCCATGAATTTTTCTTTTTGGATAAAGGCAGTGCTGACGGGGTGCTCGCCGGCATGGTAGTAACTACCAGTGAAGGGATGGCCGGCGTGGTGGATCAGGTTTACCGTCATTACAGCCGTTTTATGCTGATTTCCGCAAACCGGTCCCGCATCGGGATCAGGGTGTTGCGAAAAGAATCCCGTGCCGTGGGTGTGCTGACAGGTCAGGGACCGAACCGTTCCCTGCTGCAGGGAGAATACTTCGGCCGCGATGACGACGTGCAAACTGGTGATATGCTGGTGACCAGCGGCATTGGCGGTAAATATCCGGCAGGCTTGCTTGTTGGTACGGTCAGGGATGTAGAAGCAGATGTTACAGGGCTGCAGAAGCTGGTGCAGATCGAGCCGGCAGCCGACCTCAGCCGCCCGGACAGGGTGTTTGTTATTTTACAGGAAGATGTTAAGCGGCGTATCGAAAAAGAAATAGCGGAAGAAGCCGGGGAGGCCAAACCATGAAGATGTGGTCATGGATTGCCGCAGCGTTTGTTGTTCTGGTGTTGCAGACGACTTCTTTGGGATGTTTTGGGGGCAATCTGTTTTTCGACTTGCCCTTGCTTTTTATTTATAGTGTAGGATTGTTTTGGGGCGCCCGTATCGGTCTTGTCTGCGGTCTTGCCTTTGGCCTGCTGCAGGATGTTTCTTCTCCCGCGGTGTTTGGCTTTTATATGATGACGCGTGGGCTGGTGGGGTATGGTACCGGCAGTATCAAGGAAATGATTTTCAAGAACAACTACGGTTACCATGTAATGATTATCGGCTTTATCAGTCTGCTGCTGCGCTCCTTGTATGCAGTGCCGGTATTCTGGCTTGCAGGGTTTGGGAAAGCGACGATTTTCCTGTATCTGCAGGACTCACTGCTCTATTGCCTGGGAAATATGTTGCTGGTACTGCCTGTTACGCGTATCCTGCTGGGTTTGTACCGGTGGACGACCGAGGACGATGTGACATATTAAATATAGAATATACAGGTAACTGACCGGGATCCCAGAGCGGGAAGTGACGGGGCGGAACCGGTGTAATTTTGAAAGGGTTATTGCGTTGCTGAACCATACCAGTGGGGATCGTTTAAAAAAGATGCTTGCGGTGGCGCTGGCTGTTTTTGTGGTCTTAGGCGGCAGGCTGGCCTGGCTGCAGCTTTATAAAGGCTTGTATTATGGGAAGCAGGCTGACGGCAACCGTATGCGCAGCGCGGTGATCATGGCGCCACGTGGCCGGATCATGGATATGCACGGCAAGGTACTGGCAGACAGTTCGCCGGGGTATGTGCTCAGCCTGCAGGCAGGGCACTCCTTTTCGGATGCGGAGGTGAATCTGCTGGCCCGCCTTCTGGCAATGCAGCCGGAGGTGATCCGGAAAAAAGCAGACAGGGCGGCGGGTACCTATGAACAGATTATGGTCAAAAGCGAACTGACGCCCCAGGAGATCACATCACTGGAAGAGCATCTGAAGAACCTGCCGGGTATTTCGCTGAATCTGCAGCCTATGCGGCATTATTTGTATGGCACATCGGCAGCGCATGTATTGGGTTATGTAGGCGAAGTTTCGGAAGAGCAGATAAAACAGGGCAAATATAAAGGACTTTCCCCCGGCAGCATTGTGGGGAAAGACGGACTGGAGTTTGTCTATGATGCGGTACTGCGGGGACAGACCGGACGCAGGACGGAAGAAGTAGATGTAAGGGGCCGTGTGGTGCGCGAACTGGCAGGGCAGGCTCCTGTTTCCGGGAAAGGTCTGGTGCTGACGCTGGATTTTGCATTGCAGCAGGATCTGGAGCGGGTGCTGGATAAACAGATGGCCGCCTTGCGCAGCAGCGGGATCGCGCCCAATGCCTACGGAGCGGCAGCGGTAGCCATGGACCCGAACACCGGTGCGGTGCGGGCGCTGGTCTCACGTCCGGGATATGATCCCAACTGGTTTGTGGGCGGCATATCGACATCCCATTGGAAGCTGATCAATGAAAATATATTCCGCCCGCTGACGAATAAAGTCATTAACGGCGAATATCCGGCCGGTTCAACCTTTAAGGTGGTGACAGGTTCGGCAGCGCTGGACAAACATAAAGTGACGCCGGAAGAGATGATTTTTGACTCGGGGAAGCATTGGCTGGCCGACATGGGCAATGCCGGCGGGGAAGCGTTGGGATGGATTAATTTCCAGACGGCTTTCGCCATGTCAGATAATGTGTATTTTTATGAGATGGGGCGCAGGGCCGGCATTGAAAACCTGAACGCCTATGCAGCCCAATATGGGTTTGGCAAACCTACAGGCATTGAACTGGCCGGTGAGTCGCCCGGACTGATTGCCGGACCGGCAGCTAAGAAAAAGGTGTTTAACGAAGAGTGGACACTAGGTGATACCTTTAATGCGGCCATTGGGCAGGGTCTGACTCTGGTAACACCTATCCAGATCTGCCAGATGCTGGCATCGGTGGCGGCGGACGGAGTAATCCACCCTCCCTATCTGGTGGAGAAGGTAGTCAATGCGGACGGAAGTGTGTTTGAAATACCGGAGCGGCCCCAAAGCCGCAGGCTGGAACTGGAACCCCGGACCGTTCAGCTGATTCAGAAAGGTCTGAAAGGAGTGACCCAGCCGGGAGGGACCGGTGCCTGGTTTGCCGGGTTGCCGGTTCCTGTGGCCGGCAAGACCGGGACTGCGGAGAATCCACATGGGCAGGACCACGGCTGGTTTATCGCCTATGCCCCGGCGGAGAAACCGGAACTGGTCATTGCCTGTATCGTGGAACAGGGAACCTACGGGGCTACGGCTTCCGGGCCTGTCGTATATGAAGTGCTGGAAGATTACCTTACAGGAAAATTGAAAGCAGAAAGGAAATAATACATTGCGCCGGTATTTACGCAATCTGGACTGGATTTTAATATGGACCATTCTGCTGCTGAGCGTTACCGGCATGGTACTGATTGCAAGCGCTACCCACGGGGACACAATGGTTACGGGGCAAAACCGCTTTGTACAGCGGCAGGGGCTTTTTCTGTTGGTGGATGTCTTCCTGGCAATAGGGATTATTTCTCTTGACTACCATTCGTTAAAACGGATTGCCCTGCCTTTATACGGTTTTACGGTGTTGTTGCTGCTGGGGGTCATGTTTTTCGGTCATGCCAGCCTGGGGGCGCAGCGCTGGATCCAGATCGGTCCGGTGACCTTTCAGCCCAGCGAATTTTCCAAAGCCTTTATGATTGTTTGCCTGGCTGCATTTTTGGATGAGCGAAGTGAATACCTGGAACAGTGGAGAGATTATCTGCCTGCCTGTTTGTTTATGCTGGCCCCCTTTGTACTGGTACTGCGGCAGCCGGATCTGGGAACGGCCCTGGTCTTTGCGGCCATTGCCTTCTCCATGTTTTGGGTGTGCGGTTTTAAGGTCAGATGGATTGCTGTCCTGACCGGGGTGTTTGCCTGTGTAGCCCCGGTGTTATGGCAGTTTTTACATGAATACCAGAGAAACCGTATCCGTGTTTTTCTGGATCCGGAGCTGGACCCTTTCGGGGCCGGATACCATGTGATCCAATCCAAGATTGCCATCGGCAGCGGCATGCTGTGGGGGAAGGGATGGATGCAGGGAACCCAGAGCCAGCTGGACTTTTTGCCGGAAAACCATACGGATTTTATCTTTGCGGTAGCCGGGGAAGAGTTTGGCTTTATCGGATCCATCGCTATTTTACTGCTGTATATGATATTGATCTGGCGGGGCATGACGATTGCGCTGAACGCGGAAGACCGCTTTGGAACATTACTGGCTACAGGCATCACGGGCATGTACCTGTTCCACGTTTTGGTGAATGTGGGCATGACCATCGGTATCATGCCGGTAACGGGAGTGCCGCTGCCGTTTCTCAGCTACGGGGTCAGTTCCCTGACCACCAATATGCTGCTGGCCGGGGTATTATTGAATATCAATGTACGGCACGC
>JAEEGH010008702.1_pt1 | contig 23897 bp, 19 predicted proteins | sample 9134181 | NCBI WGS metagenome assembly JAEEGH01 (sample SAMN16246544, study PRJNA631951) | gut metagenome | biome: gut microbiome; feature: rumen; material: DP-attached | host: Bos | place: Iran: Karaj | collected 2018-10
AGAAAGGGTTCCTCGACCCGTGCCCTCTTTGGGACGATGATGGCCGCGCCTGGCTTTCCCACGGCCTGGCCGGCTCACGCGCCGGGCTCAAGAGCGTGCTCTTCGTAGCACCTATGTCTGCCGATGGTACGCGTCTTGAAGGCCCTTCACGTATTGTTTATGACGGACATGAGACCCAGCCCACTATTGAAGGAACCAAGTTCTACAAGCGTGACGGCTGGTACTATATATTCTCACCGGCCGGCGGCGTTGCTACCGGCTGGCAGACGGTTCTGCGTTCAAAGGACCCGTACGGCCCCTATGAAGAACGCATTGTGATGGCCTGGGCCCCCGGGACCATAAATGGTCCTCACCAGGGCGCCTGGGTACAGGCCCCGGACGGATCGGACTGGTTCATCCACTTCCAGGACAAAGGCGCCTACGGCCGCATAGTCCACCTCCAGCCCATGCAGTGGCTCGCTAGCGCCTGGCCCCTGATAGGCGAGGATCCCGACGGTGACGGCGTAGGCCAGCCCGTAGCCGGCGGCTCTGTTGCTTTGAGCCAGGCGTTACGCAAAAACGCCCAAAAACAGGCCAAAATGCGTAACGGGTGGCAGTACCCGGCCATCCCCAGTCCATATTGGCATATGTTTCTTCCGGACGGCGGCGTGCGCCTATACTCCGTGGAGCAGAAGTGGCCCTATACCAGCCTGTGGGACTGCCCCAACGTGCTTCAGCAGAAGTTCCCGGCGGAAACCTTCACGGTTACGGCAAAGTTGAACTTCCGTCCCAACCCGCAGCTTCGCGGTGAGACTGCAGGTTTTGTGGTGATGGGTAACGACTATGCCGGCCTTCGTTTGACGGATACGGCCGGCGGTGCGGTTTTGACCAGGGTAGAATGCATCGGAGCGTCAAAGGGCGCTACGGAAACGGCCTCTGAACTATGTGTGCTGCCGTATGAGAATCATCCTCAGCCACATCAGTATGAATCCCGTAACGTGCCTTTGGTGAATTATCCGGACCGTCAGGAAGCAGTGGTATGGGTTAAGCTTGAAGTGGCTCCAAGGCCTGTTGAAGGCAATGTCCCCGATGCCGTATGCAATTTCTTCTACAGCACGGACGGTTCGGCGTGGATACCCGCAGGCGGTGAATTCATCGCCCGGCCTGAACTATGGATTGGCGCTAAGTGGGGATTCTTCTGCAACCGCTTCAATCCTAAAAACGACTCGGGGTGCTTGGATATTAATACAAACGTTTGTATATTTGCAGAAAGACAATAATCAAACACAATCATATGACCAACATTTTCTCACTTGAAGGCAAAAACGCCTGGATCACGGGCGCTTCCTACGGTATCGGTTTCAACATTGCAAAGGCATTCGTCGCAGCCGGCATCAAGAACATCATTTTCAACGACATCAACGAGGCCGCCCTCCAGCGCGGTCTGGACAATTACAAGGAGGCCGGCATCACCAACGTGCACGGCTATGTATGCGATGTCACTGACGAAAACGCCGTGAAGGCCCTTGTGGAGAAGATCCACAAAGAAGTGGGCCAGATCGATATCCTTGTGAACAATGCCGGCATCATCAAGCGCATCCCCATGCATGAGATGAAGAGGGAAGAGTTCCAGCAGGTGATAGACGTGGACCTGGTGGCCCCGTACATCGTCTCCAGTGCCGTCCTTCCGGAAATGATGGAGCGCCGCGAAGGCAAGATCATCAACATCTGCTCAATGATGAGTGAGCTTGGCCGTGAGACAGTGAGCGCATATGCTGCCGCAAAGGGTGGCCTCAAGATGCTCACCCGCAACATCTGCAGTGAGTACGGTGAGTACAACATCCAGTGCAACGGCATCGGCCCCGGTTACATTGCCACTCCCCAGACCGCACCTCTGCGTGAGCGTCAGGCCGACGGTTCCCGCCACCCCTTCGACTCCTTCATCTGCGCCAAGACCCCGGCCGGCCGTTGGCTTGAACCGGAGGAGCTTGGCGGCCCCGCCGTGTTCCTTGCCTCCCACGCCTCGGATGCCGTGAACGGTCACGTCCTCTACGTGGACGGCGGTATCCTGGCATACATCGGCAAACAGCCTAAATAATGGAACAGGTATTCAGTTACATAATCGGCCTTGGGGCCGCCGTGATGATGCCCATCCTCTTCTTCATTCTGGGGGTGTGCATTGGCATCAAGCCCGGGAAGGCGCTCAAGAGCGGTCTGCTGGTGGGCGTTGGATTCGTGGGCCTGAGCGTGATTACGGCGCTGCTCACATCGTCCCTGGGAGGGCCCCTGAAGCAGGTGACGGAGATTTACGGCCTGCAGCTGGGTATATTCGATATGGGCTGGCCGGCGGCGGCTTCCGTTGCGTACAACACCACGGTTGGCGCGTTCATAATCCCGGTGTGCCTTGGAATCAACATCCTCCTGCTATTGGTTAAGGCTACCAACACCATCAACATCGACCTTTGGAACTACTGGCACTACGCCTTCATAGGCGCCGTGGTGTATTTCGCATGCGACAACATCTGGTGGGGCTTTTTCGCCGCCGTGATATGCTTCATAATCACGCTCTTCATGGCCGATCTCACCACCAAGAAGTTCCAGAGCTACTACAAGGACCTTGACGGAATATCCATCCCGCAGCCTTTCTGCCAGGGCTTCGTGCCTTTCGCGGAGGGACTCAACTGGTGCATGGACAAGATCCCCGGATTCAACAAGCTGGATATCGACGCAGAAGGGATGAAGAAGAAGTTCGGCCTGCTTGGCGAGCCTCTTTTCCTTGGTGTGATAGTGGGTCTTATCATAGGCTGCCTGAGCTATCCCTCATGGAACGAGATTGTTTCCCATATACCCGCCATATTGGGCCTCGGTATAAAGATGGGCGCCGTGATGGAACTCATTCCGCGTATCACCGGCCTGTTCATCGAAGGTCTAAAACCCATTGCGGAGGCCACCAAGGAGATGGTTTCCAAGAAGTTCAAGAACAGCGCAGGAATCAATATTGGCATGAGCCCGGCTCTGGTCATCGGCCATCCTACCACGCTGGTGGTTTCCCTGTTGCTTATCCCCGTGACGCTGCTCCTGGCAGTGATCCTTCCTGGCAACCAGTTCCTGCCCCTGGCATCCCTGGCGGGCATGTTCTACGTGTTCCCGGCCGTGCTGCCAGTCACCAAAGGTAACGTGGTGAAGACCTTTATCATCGGCCTTGTCGCCCTTACCGTGGGCCTCTATTTCGTGACGGACCTTGCCCCCTGGTTCACCCAGGCGGCGCAGGACGTGTACGCCCGCACCGGGGACGCCGCCGTGGCAATCCCGGAAGGCTTCCTTGGAGGCTCCCTGGACTTTGCATCCAGCATCTTCTCCTGGGTCATCTTCCATCTTGTCCATGACTTCAAGTGGATTGGCAGCGGCATCCTTGTGGTTGGCACCACCGTCATGGCCATCATCAACCGCAGAAGAATAATAAAAGCATCATATGAAAAAAATACTGACGGCAGCATTACTGCTTAGCACAATTGCCATGAGCGCACAAACAAAGTATACAATCCAGACCGCGTGTCATCCCGCAGACGTGAAGGGATATGACACTGAGACCCTCAGGGAACGTTTCATGATGCCCGAGGTCATGGTCGCAGACCAGATCACTCTCACGTATTCCCTGTACGACCGCTTTATCTTCGGCGGCGCCGTTCCTGCCACCAAGCCACTTAAGCTTGAGACCATCGACCCTCTCAAGGCCGATTATTTCCTGGAGCGCAGGGAACTTGGCGTCATCAACATAGGCGGCGACGGCATTGTGACCGTGGACGGCAAGGACTATCTCCTCAAGTTCAAGGACGCCCTTTATGTGGGACGCGGCAATAAAGAGGTGGTATTCAAGAGCAAGGACGCCTCCAATCCTGCCAAGTTCTACCTTAACAGCGCCACGGCTCATCATGCATACAAGACCCAGCTCATCACCATCGAGGGCCGCAAGGGTTCCATCAAGGCCAACTCCTTCGCCGCCGGCAAGATGGAAGACAGCAACGACCGCGTGATAAACCAGCTCATAGTGAACAACGTTCTTCAGGAAGGTCCCTGCCAGCTGCAGATGGGCCTCACGGAGCTCAAGCCCGGCAGTGTCTGGAACACCATGCCGGCCCACACCCATGCACGCCGCATAGAGGCCTACTTCTATTTCAACGTGACAGAAGGCAACATGATCTGCCATTTCATGGGCGAACCCCAGCAGGAGCGCATAGTATGGCTTGCCAACGAGCAGGCCATCATGAGCCCCGAATGGTCCATCCACGCCGCCGCCGGCACCTCCAACTACATGTTCATCTGGGGCATGGCCGGAGAGAACCTGAACTACGGCGACATGGACAAGATCGCCTACACAGAGATGCGCTAAATGCGTTTCCGCATAGTCCTACTGCTTTTTACAGCCCTTTCCTGCAGCAGGGGAGTACAGCTTCCCGCGCTTCAGGAGGGGCTTCTTGATATGGCCGATACCCTCACGCTGGGCCTGGACCGCTATCCGGGTGCGCAGCTGATAGAGGTTGCATCGGCCTCAGGCTACGCCAACAATGTACTTCTCACGCACTTCCGGGGCCGTTACTACTGCATGTGGCAGGCATCGGACAGGGACGAGGACACCCCGGACACCCGGGTCCTTTACTCCGTGAGCCCGGACGGTCTTTCCTGGGGAGAACCGATTCTTTTGGCCGCACCAACGGATACCACCTTCGCCACTCCTGGAGGCTGGATAAATAGGGCCGATACCTTATCGGCAGTCATCAATTACGTCTGTTCGGCGGACCGTTCCCAGGGCGGGAACGCCTTCTTCGTGAGCACTGTGGACGGCTCCTCCTGGACAGCTCCGCGTCCTCTCCGTATGGCCGATGGCAGTCCCATGCAGGGCATCCTGGAGCAGGATCCGCTGCTGCTGCCATCCGGCCGCACTGTGGGCGCAGCCCATTTCCGTCCCGGCCTGCAGCCCTGCCCGGTGTATACGGATTCTCCGGGAGCATTGGACGGCTGGCATCGGGCCGATTTCCCTTCCGGCGACGGCAAGCCTCTGGAACCAAGTCAGTTCCGTCGGCCGGACGGCTCCATTGTTATGCTTTTCCGGGACCAGACTTCATCGTTCCGAAAACTTGCGTCCGTGTCCTTTGACGAAGGCGTTTCCTGGAGCGCCCCGGCCCTTACGGTCATTCCGGATTCCCGTTCAAAGCAGTGTGCCGGCAACTTCCCGGACGGCAGTGCCTTCATGGTCTGGAACCCCGCCCTGGGCAAGTCCCGCCGCCTTTTGGCAATTGCCGCGAGCCCAAATGGCGTGCTGTTCAGCCGCGCCTGGGTGCTCCTTGGCCCCGGGGACCTTCCGCCCCGCCGCTTCCCCGGCCGCTACAAAACCTTGGGCTACAGCTACCCCAAGGCCTTCGTGGAATCCGACGCCCTCTGGATAAGTTTTTCCGTAAACAAGGAATCAGTGGCCCTCCTCCGCCTGTCTCTGTGACCTCACCTTTATCTTTCCCGCCTTTCTGCGAAGTACAAATTGTGGCCTGTATTTGTACTTCACAGGCCATTTTTGCCACTTTTGCCCCCAAATCTCCTCGCGAAGTACAAAACTAAGTGCAGTTTTGGACTTGGAGATAACTTACAACACCACACAACGACGAATCTGTTTTGCGTCAGTTTTTCTGCCAGCGATTGGAGAAGGAGTACTGTTGCGAACAAAAGAACGTCTGGCATCTGCCCATATGGCATTGGCCATATCAGTTCTTCTGGACGGAGCGAGATCGTAGACTGTTCCACTTGTATTAAGGAAACGAGGGAGATAATGACTGTCAATTATGGCACACAGTTCAATGTCCGTAAGGACTGCGCGGTCGACTCTGCCCTGCTCCATAACCAGGGCCTGCCGCATATCAAAGTCTGGAACGCCATTCTCTATCGTTTCCAAGGTCACGGGCGGTAAGGTATTGTCTTTTAACTGCTCTTCTACTATCTTGGAATCCGTAAGGCGGTTCATTTGATAAAGGAAGTTACGCGGGGTGATGTATATTTCCTGTACGTATGCGGTGTCCAGGATGTCTTCCCGCAAGATGAGGCCGTTTTCTGCCATACGATATGATAATGGCAGAGCGTGGTTATGGGGCAGATAGTTGTAACGGGAGCGAGGTTCCAGCAGGGCTGGGGTGAAGTCCTTGCCCAATTCCTTGCGGAAGAAGGCGTTTGCAGAGCAATGAGGATACTCGAACGGAGTTGAGGCCAATCCATGATGCAAACCTTGCTTGATCACATAATTGGCCGCTGTCTGTGTGTGGAAAACACCCTCCACGTCAAGAGAGAAGGCATGATTCTCACCAAGCTTTCCCTTGCGTTTGTACTTTGTGTTGAAGTAGCGTGTATATGCATAACGCTCCTTCGTCAAAAGTTCCGAGATATTGTCCTTCTGGACAAGCTGGTTGTTGTGGGTGGGGATAAAACCCTCCGCCAGCAACCTTGATTCTGTTTCAAGTACAGCGAGTGCCAGGCAGTTAAATCCCATAACAAGGTCCTGGTCGCTTCTGTACATTACTTCGTCGTGAGACGAGAGGCAAATATGAACGGTCTTACGCATAAAATAATAATTGTACGCGTTCTGTCTGCACCGTTGACAATTCTGTCATTCAGGACATGCTACAATAATAACGCCATATTCTCTCAAAAGTCCACGAAGTACAAATGAAGACCCATGCTTGTACTTCGCGGACTATTTTTGTATATTTGTACCTGTATTATCATACACTGAAACCATATGAGAAAACTGCTATTACCTTTAACGGCTCTGCTGCTTGCGGTGACCTCCTGTTATAAGGATTTGGACCCGTTTGAGGGCACGGACGGCATCCGTTTCAACCTCAACGGCAAGAAGTACGTGCAGCAGAGCGGATGGCTCAGCGTGAGCCCGCTCAATGAGACGGAAGATGGAATCGTCATCTCCTCCAGCATGTCAGGTCCTTCATTCCTGGATTTATGTACTTTTACCCTGAATCTGTGCCCGCTGGAGCAGTTGACAGTTGACAAGGAATTCAAAACGGGCGAAAATGGAATATCGGCAGAGATAGAACTGCTCCTGTCCGATATGCCCAGTCTGGGAGAAGTTGTTAGTGCAGTCTCTGACACTTCGGAAGAGTCTGAAGAGGGGGAGGAAACCACAACTGAGACCAAGGAAAAAGTGCCGCCGGTGCAGATGTCCGGATGGGTAAAGCGCGTGGCTTCGGAGACCGGTAAGCTGGAAGTTCTCTTTGAACTTACCGGTAAAGATGAAGCCGGCAATCAGTATGAACTTAAACACGGATTCCTGAGACTATGAGAAAGATAATCATCACTTTGGCAGCCGTATTCATCGGCATCCAGGCCCTTGCACAGGGTGGTTTCAGCGTATCCACAGGCATCTCCTACAGCCTTTACGACATGTCTCCCTCAATGGGCGTCACGGCAGCATATGCAATACCCGGATCGTTCATCGGTTTCTTTGTGGAGACGGACTGGAACTCCGTTTCCAAGACACTTGAAGGCGGTCCCAGCCCCCTGGTGGAAAAGACTTCAAGGGTTCACATCCTTCCCGGCATACGCCTTTACTATCTGCAGAAGAGAAAATGCAGGCTGTGGTCCGGCTTCGCCTTCGGCGCACGGCGCGTGGGTGAATCAGAAACATTCAACGGCAGCACTGTGGGAAGCTCTTCCTGGGGTTTCTCCGCTCAGGATGTAAACTTCGGATTCTCCTTTGGTCGCAGGCTCACCCTTGACGGCGAGTTTGGCCTTGGCACCGCCTGGGTTGGCGCAAGAATCGGCCTTGGTTACAAGTTCTGATGAAAAAGATTCTGCTACTTCTCCTGCTTGTCGGGCCGATTGCGTTGGCCCAGCCCAAGCAGCTCACTGTAAAAGAGTTTCTTAAACTTTCCAAGACAGACACCACAAGCTACGTAGTGAAGGGTGTGGTTGCCAAGGTGCGCAGTACCGTGAGCGGCAGTTTCCTTCTGGAGGACAACACCGGCACCCTTCTGGTGTACGGCCTTAGGCATCCGGAGCACAAGGACTGGAACTTCAAGCAGATGGACATAGTGAAGGGAGACACCCTCACCGTCCTGGGCCGATTCTCCGTGTATGACGGCACCACGCTAGAAATGAAGGACGGCCGCCTCCTTGCCAAAGCAGACGGCCCGGACCACAACATGCCCTGGATGGACCGTCTGGACCGCAAGCCTTCTTTCAAGGGACGCGAGGGTGACGATGCCGAGGAAGCCTTCAAGGAATGGGTCCAGGCCCGCGTGAAAACCCCTGAAGGCTGCAGTGGCGGTACCGTCTACGTCAAATTTGTGGTAGGCCGCAAAGGCGGAGTTCAGGAAGTCCTGGTGCACAGAGGTGTGAACCCTCAGCTCAACGCAGAGGCTGTGAGAATCGTATCCTCCGCCCCTAAATGGAAACCAGCCATAATGGACGGTACCGTGGTGCGGGTTACTTATGTGATCCCAGTGGTTTTCCCTGACGGGAATCAAACTAATTGATGCAAGGTTTTGCCATTGACTGGATTATATATGAAAAGGCTGTTGACATGAGAACGAAGTACTTCCTTATCTACGTGTTTGTAGGAATTGCCTTCCTGGCAGTTTCTGCATGGGTTTTCCTATCCGGCGGACAGAACGCAAAGGCCATCAGGGCCAAGTACAGACTTGGCGGCATACTCATTATGGCTTGGGCGATGATTTCAGTGGCATCCTGCACGGCCATTACGGGAATTATTGACGGTGGCGGAATGGTGGAGTGCTACGATCCCGTTGAACCTGAGCCAACGGAAGATATCGTCTCCTTTACACTTCCTCAGTCAACTAGTAATGATATTAAGGCCGGTGACATCATAAAAGTTGAGATTAAAGCCCCTACTTCGGACAAGTACGCTTTGCTCGTTTATTACCTTGAAGGAACATCCCCTCCAATGCAAAGAATCGATGTCCAGAGGACAGACTTGATTGTTGAGAATCAGGACAATGCCACTTTTGAAGTTCCTGTTTCTGAAGATATCGATTACAAAGGAAAAGCATATATAGAAGTTCTCAAAGTCCAGGATGGTGATTCTGAAATACTGTTAGTTACCGCTTATGGATTGATTATTGTCAACTTTATTTGATGCCGCGTTTCCAAATCAGTAGTATAGTCTACGAACTTACCGGGGCCTGCAACCAGTGTTGCAGGTTCTGTTATAATCACTGGCGCCCGGAGGGAGCGCCGGCTCCTAACCCCGCAAAGGCGCGGAAAACACTCCGGAAGCTGCTCTCACAGTGTTCTGTTGGCACAATATCTTTCTCTGGCGGTGAACCGCTTTTGCTCCCCAACATACACGACCTTGTGCTTCATGCCCGCCTGAAGGGAAGTCACGTGAACGTACTCACAAACGGCACTCTGCTCACTCAAGACGCCCTGGACAACTTCGTTAGTCTTGGAGTAAGAGCTGTTCAGATACCGCTTCTGAGTGCAGATCCAGAGGTCCACGACTATCTTACAAGCGTGAAAGGTTCCTGGGAGAAAGCCGTGGACGCATTGCGCCGTGCCGGCGGCAAAGGAATAGGCGTAGCTGTTCTTGTAATCACCAAAGTCAACGCCCCTGGCGTAGAGGAAACCCTTTCACTCATACGTGACTGCGGAATCCGCACCGTTATGGTTAACCGCTTCAACATAGGCGGAAACGGCATCAGGAACCTGCGTGAGCTGGTTCCGGACAGGCAAACCCTTGCCGATGCCTTTGCCGCCGTGGAGTCTTTTGCCTCCGCCAACCCGGACATGCGTTTTGTGAGCGGAGTCTGCACGCCTCTGTGTTTCCTTGACACCGCCCCGTATCCTCACATACAGTTCACAAAGTGCAGTACGGAACTCACCGGCCGGCCCGTCACCGTCAACTACGACGGCGACGTCCGTTTCTGCAATCACTCCCCAAGAGTGCTGGGTAATATTTACTCCCGGGCAATCGCAGATATCCTTCAAGACCCGGACATCAACGCCCTCTATGCCGGAATGCCGGCAGAGTGCCAAACCTGCCACCTCCTGGAACGCTGTGGCGGCGGTTGCCGCGCCGCCTCCGAGCAGCTCTACGGCACCTTCTCCCGAAAGGATCCAATCCTTCAGGCAATCGAGTAAAATCCAAGTCCAAAACGGCGCTTAGTTTTGTACTTCGCGAGGAGGTTTGGGGGCAAAAGTGGCAAAAGGGGCCTGTGAAGTACAAATACAGGCCACAATTTGTACTTCGCAGAAATTGGCTTGAGCCAAGCGTATGTCCGAGCAAGGCTCTTTGAGATTTCTCAAAATAGTAGTATCTTTGTAGAATATGGGAAACAAGTCAACCTGGATAGCAATTGTGGCGGCGGCGGTGCTCATTGCCGGGATAGCATTCGCCGTTACGCGCCTGTATGGCACCGGCGGTGCCAAGAAGGCGGACAAGGCCACTCCGGCAGAGTGGGAGATCCTGAGGGCAGTGCCCTCGGATGCCGTTGCCGTGATGGTCTTTGACGGCTCCAGGGCTGCAAAGAAGGTCATCGCAGACTCTACCGGCCTGTTAAAGCCCTTCCTTGCTTCAGACAATCCCGCCCTCATGGGCTATCTTGAGCAGTCCGGCAAATATTGCACTGCAGTTGCGCTCATGACCAGCGGCGCTCTTGTTCCCTTGGTAATCACCCAGACCAACAAAGCCGATTCCGCTTCAATTGCAGATCTGGCACAAGCCGCGGCAAAGGCCGGCCTCAAGACTGCAGTCAAAGAGAATTTCCTCATCGCATCAAGGAGTGAAACATTCTTGGGTTCATCGTCCCGCCATATAGAGGAAGGCTCGTCCATTCTGGGCGCACGTAACCTGAAAGAGCTCACGCAAAGCGTAAAGGGTCCGGCAGTAGCCTTCTTGAACCATTCCCATGCGGGAAAGCTTCTGCAGGTGTATTCCACGCCGCCCGTGCGCAAGCAGTCGGCCTTTGTGAAAGACCTTACTGCATGGAGCGCCTGGAGCGTTCAGGACCTTGAAAAAGACCATATCGTCCTGGAAGGAACGGCCCTTAAGGGAGAAGCCGCCGCCAGTTGGTTCGCCGCATATCAGGGTGCCCCGGCAGAGCAGGTGGAGTTCCCGGAAGCCCTCCCGTACCACGCCTCGGAGGTTATCTCCGTCCCCATAACGGAGAACTTCATCACCAGCCGCAAGGCTTTCGAGGATGGTCGCGGCCGCCTGAGCAAGGTGGAAAAAGCCCTTAAAGATAAGGGAAAACGGGACCTCACCCCGGCGGAGTGGTTCGCCAGCCTCCAGCCCAAAGAGGCTGTGAAGGTAACCTTCTCCGATGAAGGAATAGACCGCAGCGTAATCCTCATCCACAGCGGCAAGGACCTCAAACTGGGCACGGAAAGCTCCAATCCCTACCGCGGCACCATCGGCCTAATACTAGGCGAGTACTTCGCAATAACGGATACCGTCTGCTCTCAGGCAGGCTCCAAATGGACCGTCTGGGGAGACGTCCCGGGCATCCGCGCCTTCTCCAAGGGGGACTACACCCTCAAGGAAAGGATGGCCGATGCCTCCATCCCCACACCCTCCGGCTTCACCGTATACGCTTCTCTCACGGACAGCCCTCTCACCCTTGACAACCTCTTCTCTGCCAAGGTCGCCGATGCTCTCAAAGCATGGGTAACAGGCAGCGGTTACGCACCCGCAATGGCATCCCTGGACCTTTCCGGGAACATGCCCAAGATGAAGCTGGAAGTGTACAAGCGCGCCCTCAGGGGCACCAAGGTGCAGGTTATGGAAAGGGATACCACCGTGGTGGTCCCCACCGGCCTTTTCCCGGTAATGAACTTCTCTACCGGCCAAACTAACTACCTATATCAGAACAGCCACCTGTCCATATGCCTCAACGATGAAAACGGAAAAGGCGTCTGGGGCGTCCCGTTCAAGGAAAGCCTCTGCGGCAGGGTCCAGAATATAGACTACTTCGGGAACGGAAAGATCCAGTTCCTCTTCTGCGCCGGCTCAAAGCTCTGGGCAATTGACCGCCTGGGCCATTGGGTGAACGGTTTCCCGGCAGAACTTGGAAAGCAGGTCCTCCTGGGACCCGATGTATACGATTTCACCGGCGCCTCCGGCTACACCGTCATGGTCCTCCACAAGGACAACACTTTGGAACGATACAACCTCCACGGCAAACGGCCGGACGGCTGGAAGGGCATCAAGGCTCCGGAGACGGTGAAGAACCTTCCGGAACTCATAGAGGCAGGAGAGAAGCGCTTCTGGGCGGTCCGCACGTCGGTCCGCACCATAATCTATCCCTTCGAGGGAGGAGATCCCGTGGTGAACCCGGAAAGCGGCAAGATGATTAAGCCGGATTCCGCCATCTACCTTAACGGCAAGAGCATCAAGGCGGAATGCTACGACGGCAAAACACGTGAATTTAAACTGTACTAAACCGAAAATATGGAATTTAAGTCTGTCAATAAAATTCTTCAGAAGAGTTTTATAGATAACTGGGACCGCCCGGCCCTCACAAACTACCAGGGTATGACCCTGGCCTACAGGGAAGTGGCCCACAGGATCGAAGCCCTGCACATAGCATTTGAGCAGTGCGGTCTGCAGAAAGGGGACAAAGTGGCCATCTGCGCCCGCAACCAGGCCAACTGGGGCGTGAGCTTCCTGGCAGCAATCACTTACGGTGCCGTTGCCGTCCCCATCCTGCATGAGTTCAAGCCCGGTAACATCCACTACCTGGTTAACCATTCGGAAGCAAAGGTCCTCTTTGTTGACGATGTCATCTGGGAAGGCATAATCCCGGAGGAGATGCCGGACCTCCAGGTTATCGTCCAGATAAACACCTTCAAGTTCTACTATGCCGCCACGGAAGAGCTCTACAGCATCCGTGAGCATCTGAACGAGGAGTTCGGAAAGCGGTACCCCAACGATTTCAGCCCGGAAGACCTCAATTACTACGAGGACTCCGCCGAAGAGCTTGCAATCATCAACTACACCTCCGGAACTTCCGGCTTCTCAAAGGGCGTAATGCTGCCTTACAGGGCTCTCTACTCCAATATTGAGTTCGCCGCAAAGGACGCCTGCCCCATGCTCAGGGCCGGCATGAACGTAGTGTCCATGCTGCCCACAGCCCACATGTACGGCATGATGTTCGAGTTCCTCTTCGAGATGACGATAGGCATGCACGTACACTTCCTGTCCCGCGTCCCCAGTCCCAAGATCATCATGAAGGCCTTTGGGGAAATCCATCCGGACATCATCATCGCCGTGCCGCTGGTCATGGAGAAGGTATACAAGACCAAGCTCAAACCGCTTATCCACAAGACGCGTTTCTACCGCCGCATTCCGGTGCTGGGTCCTTCCATCGAGAAGAAGTTCTGCACGGAGCTCACCAACAGCTTCGGCGGTCAGTTCGAGGAGGTCATCCTTGGTGGCGCCGCCTTCAACCCGGAGGTGGAGAAGTTCCTGCACAAGATTGGCTTCCACTATACTGTGGGCTACGGCATGACGGAGTGCGCCCCCATCATAGGCTATGCCCATTGGAACAAGGTAAAAGTTGGTTCCGCCGGCCGCGCCGCACTGAATATGGAAATCAGGATCGATTCCCCGGATCCCCAGAACATCCCCGGTGAGGTCCAGATAAAGGGCCCCAACGTGTGCCTTGGTTATTACAGGAACCCTGAGGCCACCCGCGAGGCTTTCACCAAGGACGGCTGGTTCCGCACCGGTGACATGGGTATCCTTGATGCCGATGGCTACCTCTTCCTCCGCGGCCGCTCCAAGTGCATGGTGCTTGGTCCATCCGGCCAGAACATCTATCCGGAAGAGCTTGAGGCCGTGATCAACACCTTCAGCTATGTGGTGGACTCCCTGGTCATCGAGGACGAGGGCGCCCTCACCGCTCTTGTTTATCCGGATTACCACCAGGGAGAGCTTGACGGCATGACCCTGGAGGAGTTCAAAAAGCACGTCACAGGCTTCCTGTCCGCCATTAACCAGGAACTTCCCGGCTACGCCCAGATAAAGAAGATAGAGCTCATGTCCGAGGACTTCGAGCGCACTCCCAAGAAGAGCATCAAACGTTATCTTTACCAGAGAGGATGAGCAGCAAATTCGACCACAGCTATCTCCAGATGGCAGAAATATGGGCCCAGAACTCCTACTGCAAGCGCAGGAAGGTAGGCGCCCTCATCGTAAAGGACAAGATGATTATCAGCGACGGCTACAACGGCACGCCCTCCGGCTTCGAGAACATCTGCGAGGACGAAGACGGCGTAACCAAGCCGTACGTCCTGCATGCGGAGGCCAACGCCATCACCAAGGTGGCGAAGTCCGGCAACAGCAGCGCAGGCGCAACGCTCTATGTCACGGCTTCCCCGTGCATGGAGTGCTCTAAGCTCATAATCCAGTCCGGCATTACCCGCGTGGTGTACAGGGACGCCTACCGTCTCATGGACGGCATAGAGCTCCTGAAGCGTGCCGGAATTGAAGTGGAACAGTCAGAATAATGAAGCAGAGCACCCGGCAGATTCTTCAGATAGTGCTTGGCGTGGTGATAGGCGCCATGCTCACCCTTACTGTGGTCAAATACCGTGATTCACGGCACTTGGTCTCCACCCGCTACGGCGGCAAGTGGGCCAAACTGAACCTGGTCCTTGACCTTCTGGAGAAGAATTACGTAGATTCCATCAAGGTGACCGAGCTGTCGGATGCCACCATCTCCGCGGCCCTGGCGTCGCTGGATCCTCACTCCGTGTATCTCCCTCCCGTGGAGCTGTCGGATTCTGAAGAGCAGCTTGCCGGCAATTTCGAAGGCATAGGCATCCAGTTCAACGTTCCGGCGGATACGGCTATCGTCCTGGAAGTAATTGCCGGAGGCCCGTCGGAAAAGGCCGGCCTGCTCAAAGGGGACCGCATCGTCAAGGTCGATGACCGCATAATCGCAGGCGTCAAGTTCCCCCAGGACAGCATGGTCCGCCTCATGAAAGGCCCGTCCGGCACAAAGGTAACCATCACCGTACGCCGCTCCGGGGAAGAGATTCCCTTCGAGATTACCCGCGGAAAAATTCCCGTCCACAGCGTCGACGCATACTTCATGCTCAATGATACAGTGGGCTACATGAGGGTAGGGAAGTTCTCCCGCACCACATACAAGGAAACCCACGACGCCACTGCAGAGCTTGCCCAGAAGGGCATGAAGCACCTTGTCATGGACCTCCGGGCCAACTCCGGCGGCTACATGGACCAGGCCCTCCTCATGTGCAACGATTTCCTTGCCGCAGGTGACACCATCGTCTATATAGAAGGCCTCCACCGTTCCCGCGAGGTATTCCGTGCCGATGGCCGCGGCTCCTTCCTGGACATGGGTATATCGGTCCTGATAGGGGAGAGCACCGCCAGTGCCAGCGAAATCTTCGCCGGCGCCATCCAGGACAACGACCGCGGTACCATAGTGGGCCGCCGTTCCTTCGGCAAAGGCCTGGTGCAGGAACCCTTCTTCTTCTCCGACAAATCCGGCGTCCGCCTCACCGTGGCCCGCTACTATACCCCCTCCGGCCGCTGCATCCAGAAGCCATATTCTCAGGACGATGACTACAGCTACGACATCTACCGCCGCTACGCCGACGGCGAAGTTTTCTCCGCGGACAGCGTCCGCCTGGACAAATCCGACGTCCACCATACCCGCGGCGGCCGCACGGTCTATGGCGGAGGCGGCATAATGCCCGACGTATTCGTTCCCATGGACACCACCACAACCACGCTGTTCTACCGCCAGTGCTCCCGCAAGGCCACCAGCATGCGTTTCGCCGCCGTCATGTTCGACAAATACGGCTCACGCCTCGCCTCTATAGATTCCTTCGCGGCCATGGACAAATTCCTGGTCCAGGAGAATATCGCCCGGCAGTTCGTCCGCTTTGCCATGGACAAAGACAAGATCAAGTGCAGTGAAGCCGAATGGGCTGCCTCCCGTTCCTACATGGAGCCCGAGGTCTTCGCCCTCGTTGCCCGCTACTCCGCCCTCTCAGAAAACGCCTTCTACAAGTACTACCTCCCCATAGATTCCACAGTAGACGTGGCGTTGGAGAATCTGTAATCCACCGTCATTCCGGGCTTGACCCGGAATCTTATTATTAGTATATTTGCAACCTATGAGTGAGTATATCGTATCGGCAAGGAAGTACAGGCCGGACTCCTTCGAAACGCTCATCGGCCAGGATACCATAGCAAGGACGCTGTCAAACTCCATCAAGAGAGGGCAGCTGGCACACGCATACCTTTTCTGCGGGCCGCGCGGCGTGGGTAAAACCACCACCGCCCGTATCTTCGCAAAGATGATCAACTGCTCCAATCCGGGTCCGGACATGGAGCCCTGCGGAGAGTGCGAATCCTGTGTGAGCTTCAAGGAAGGCCGTTCCTACTGCATCCATGAGCTTGACGCCGCCTCCAACAATTCCGTGGAGGACATCAAGACCCTCATGGACCAGGTGCAGGTACCGCCGCAGGTGGGAAAATACAGCGTGTATATCATAGACGAGGTCCACATGCTCTCCACCCAGGCCTTCAACGCCTTCCTCAAGACGCTTGAAGAGCCCCCGGCACACGCCATCTTCATCCTGGCCACCACGGAGAAGCACAAGATTCTCCCCACTATCCTGAGCCGCTGCCAGACATACGATTTCAACCGCATCACCATCCCGGACATGGTCCGGAATCTCCGCACCATAGCCACCAGGGAAGGCGTCACCATAGACGATGAATCCCTCCACGTAATAGCCTCCAAGGCCGATGGCGCCATGCGCGACGCCCTCACCATCTTTGACCAGACAGTAGCCTTCTGCGGCACCGAGGTCAAGTACGATGACGTAATCCGCAACCTCGGCGTCCTGGACTACGAGTACAGTTTTGCCATGGTGGAGAACTTCCTCACAGGCAACTACGGCGCCGCCCTCCTCTCATTTGACGAGATCCTTGCAAAGGGCTTCAACGCCCTGCACTTCGTAGCATCGCTCTCATCCCACCTCAGAGACCTCATAGTTGCCAAGACAGGAGGTCTGGAGGCCCTTCTGGAACTTCCCGAGTCCCTCAAGCAGCGCTACAGGGAACAGGCTGCAAAATGCGACGTCAAGTTCCTCTTCGATGCCCTTGGCATCACCACAGGCTGCGAAAGCGCCTACAAGAGCGCCGTGAATCCCAGGCTGCATATTGAGTATGCAATCATGAAGCTCAGCTTTCTGGTGAATGCGCCTGCTAAACAAGAGATTCCCGGGACAAGCCCGAGAATGACGCAGCAAGTAGCAAGCCCGAAAGTGACGCCGGCACCAACACCTGCTCCGGCACCAGCGTCTTCACCTGCACCTGCGCCTACGCCAGAAGTCGCACCTGCACCTGCACCGCGCCGCCGTGCGGCAAAGACGGGATCGGCGCTGTCTATGAATGCGCTTATGGAGGAGAAGAAGGAAGAGGAGAAGCCGGAGGAGGCCGCTCCGGTGGCCGCTCAGCTGCCGGACGACGACACCGTGCGTCTCCAGTGGAAAGAGCTTGCCAAGCAGTATGCAGACAAGCCCCGCCTTGCCAGCACCATCGCCAACGGCCACACGGAAGTCCGTGAAGATGGCGGCGTGAAAATTGTAGATTTCATAGTCAAGAACGAGGCCCAGAAGCAGTGGATAGAAGATAAACTCCTAAGGGACCTTGAAACCAAACTCCGTGGCCTCCTGGGCACGCCCAAGGTAAACATCCTTGTGTCCGTCACCCCGGAAGAACCCACCGAAAAGGTCCCCTACATGCCCGAAGAAAAGGCCAAAGACCTCATGGACAAAAACCCTGACTTCAAAGCCTTCGCCGCCGACCTTGGCCTGGACACTAAATAACTACGTCATTCCGGACTTGTATTTTACGTCATTCCGGACCTGATCCGGAATCTTTAATTACTGAAAATGAAATTAAGAGCAGAACAACTTGTCAAGAAATACGGCGTCCGCACCGTTGTGAAGGGCGTGAACATGGAAGTGGAGCAGGGAGAGATAGTGGGCTTCCTGGGCCCCAACGGTGCTGGCAAGACCACCAGCTTCTACATGATCACTGGCCAGATCAAGCCCAACGGCGGTCGTATTTTCATAGATGACGACGAAGGCGGCTCCGTGGAGCTCACCACGCTCCCCATGTACAAGAGGGCCCAGAAGGGCATCGGATACCTCCCCCAGGAGGCTTCCGTATTCCGCCGAATGTCCGTAGAGGACAACATAATGTCCGTTATGGAAGTATCGTCCTCAACGAAGGACATGACCAAGGAGCAGCGCATAGAGCGTATGGAAAGGCTCATCGACGAGTTCAATCTCTCCAAGGTCCGCAAGTCCCTGGGTATCCAGCTTTCCGGTGGTGAGCGCCGTCGCTGCGAGATTGCCCGCGCCCTTGCCGTAGACCCCAAGTTCATCCTTCTGGACGAGCCCTTCGCCGGAGTTGACCCCATCGCCGTGGAAGACATCCAGTACATTATAGCCAAACTAAAGTACCGCAACATAGGCGTCATCATCACGGACCACAATGTTGGCGAAACCCTGGCCATCACGGACCGTGCTTATCTGCTGTATGAAGGCGTAATCCTGCAAGAAGGTACTCCTGAGCAACTTGCGGCCGACGAAGATGTCCGCACAAAGTATCTTGGCTCCGGTTTCGTGCTCAAACGTTCCAAGTCTGTGGAGCGCGCACGCAAAGAAATGACCGGCCACGAATAGTTTTGGCACGGCTCTTGCATTTACTCTAACCGGTTAGTATTAGTTGGTTAGTTTTTAAAGCGAAACAAAGGCACCTCCAGTAGTTGGGGTGCCTTTGTTTTGTTCTTTTTAGATTCCCGGAACAAGTCCGAGAATGACGAAAGGAGGTTTACTGGTCTTCTTCAAGACGGAGCTTCTGAACGTAGATGGCCTTCTGCATAGCCATACGCTTGATCACGGAAGGCTTCTCGAAGTTCTTGCGGGCACGCATCTCGCGGACGGCGCCGGTCTTTTCGAACTTGCGCTTGAACTTTTTAAGGGCTCTCTCGATGTTTTCGCCTTCTTTAACGGGAACGATGATCATGCTTTTTACACCTCCTTTTTCTCAATTGGGCTGCAAAGATATGACAATTTTTCTTACTGACCAAATTTATTTCACATCAATTACAAGCTCAAGTGTTTCAACGGTGCCGTTGGCGAACGAAAGTACGGCCACAATGCTGTGTGTGCCGGCGGTGAGGGTGATTTCACCATTGCCGCTGAGGCCGTTGCCATCATAGCTCCAGGCTATGGATGAAGGCTCCTGGCCGTCCGCAAGCTCCAGCTGGGGGAAGAATCCGTCACCGGCAGTGTAAATGCCGTTTCCAGGGTCTGCAATGGCGTTGAATCCCATTTCCTTAAGACTGGATACCGGGGCATTGGCGTTTGTGACCGTGAAGGATACTTTCTTATCGGTGCTGGAATATGAAATATCACTGAAGGAATAGCCAGTGTCTTTCTTGTTCCAGTCCACTGGCGTATAACTTGTCTTTAACTTGGAGCCGGGGAATACGTAATCCGACAGCGTGTATGAAATGTAGTTCAGAGACGACTGGTTGGCGGCAGGTATTATGTAGAAGCAGGGATGGCTGCCATAAGCGTTGATGCTGTTGTAGTTTTCCCACTCGGCCCATTGGGCATAGGGAGTGATGCCGCCAACCCTCCTGGCTGTAGATTTGTCAACGTGATAGACTGTAAGTCCGGCTGGAAGGTATTTGTCCCATCCGGTGGCGTCGCGGCACTCATACAGGAAATACTCGCCATCCACCTCCGTCAGGCTCTTATATGCAACGCCATACCTTACAGAAGGGAAGCTTACCTGACCTGAAGGAAGCTCCGGAACGTCGCCGATAGTCATCCAGCCAAGAAGGATGCGCTCTTCCGAGTTGAAGTATGGAGGAGTGCGGCTGTCGTTGAGGTAGCAGCCGGCGTCCATAGTGGAGAAATAGTACAGGCCTAATGCCTCGCCGTTGGTCTCGTAGTCCGTGTCATAGAAGTCAGGAAGACCTAAGGAATGTGCAAACTCATGGCAGGTTGCGCCTATGCCGCACATAGAGGATCCGCTTGAACCCTTAAGCTCCGAAGTGCAGAAGTACTTGCTGAAACGAATGCCGTCAAAGTAACTGTTTTTTCCAATACTGACGTACTGGACGTCCCACTGGTGGGGCCAGATGGAATTGGCGGGACCGCCCTCTGCCTCACTGTAGCCGGCGTAGTAGAACAGCGCCATGTCCACGAAGCCGTCATTGTCGAAGTCATACTGACTGAAATCCACCTGATCGTCCAGGGCCTTGGCTGCATGGATGAGGGCCTCTTCCGGCCTAACGTCGCTGTTCCCGCTGTTCTTGCCGTAATAGGCCATGTTGTTTGGAAGATCCACAGGACCATATACGTCGAATACGGGAATGAACTGACCGTCGGAGTTGTCCATGTAATAGTCACGGACCGACCCCGTTCCGCCGTTGTCGGAATAACCTTCCTGATTCAGCAGGGCGTCGAATTTCTCCGCCGGAGAGGATGTCTTGAATGAAAGATCCGTGAACTGCACAAGGAAAACGGGGATATGACGCTCTCCGTGGGTCATCTTGTTGTCTGTATGGGTTCGCGGGCGGACTGCATTTGCCGCGCGCCTGCGGGCGACGCCGTTTTGTCTTGCGTTGGAATCGATGGTTGAAGGCCTCCACCAGCCGTCCTCTCCCTGTTCCATCACCTGGGAAGTGCCGGCGATTGTTGTCCAGTGGAAGAACTCGTCACCATGACGCTGGAGGGTGATTGTTGTTCCGTCCGGCTGGGTGGCGGTAAAAGGTACGGGCGATGCCGGTCCTGCGAATGCTGCGGTGCAGATGAGAGCGGCTGCGGCCGCGGTAAGAATAGTCCTGATTCTCATAAGCCCTTACTTTTTAACGATGAAACATGTTGCAGGTTCCGCCTTGAGCCACATGAGCTCATCGTTTGAATCGATGACGGTAGTGCTGAAACTGGAACGGAGGGTCTCCTTGAAGCCGGTCCTCATGACCACGCTTACATTGGCCGTCGAGCCCGTAGTCAGATTCTTTTTAATACCGGTGACGCTTATGACGGACATCGATGACTGGTTCATGAGCCTTAAATCAAGGCTGCCGTCTGTCAAAGCCTTGCGGCCGGACTGGTTCCATCCGTTACTGCCAAGGACATAATCCATACCGGCAATACCGTAGAAGCCGGGCGTGGTGATGAAAAGGAAAGGATCTCTTCCGCTTTGGATAACAGTTACCGTAAGCGAGCCGTCTCCACCGGTAAAACGTATGGTCGCGGTCCTTTCCGCGCTATCGCTATTGGGCTCTACCGTAAATGTCTCCGTGGCTTCGTTCAAAGCCTTGGTGACGCTGTGCTTTACCCAGCTTGCAGAGCACTCAATTGCGTATTGAACATTTGTACGCGTGTGTACGCTGAACTCTCCGCCTTGCCAATCGAACGATGCCTGGGAGTCTTCGCTGAGGATAACGTCCTTCTGTCCCTGAACCACTGGTAATTCCACAACCACGGTCCCGAAGGTAAGACGTATTGAGCCTTCCCTGGATCCGATATTCTCGTTGGGATCACTGGCTACGCAGCTGAGACTTGCGTCTCCTGCATGTCCTTTGGCTGTATTCAGCACCAGCCAGTCTTTTCCGGAAGCTACTTCCGCCGTCCAGTCACAGGGTGATTTGAAACTCACCTTGGATTCATTGGTGCCGGCAAGGACCACGGGGGAGGGATTGAAGAACGTATCCATACCCTGCTGGGTGATAGGATAAGAGCGGGAGCTCTTTCCGGCCTTGACTACGATATCCAACTCCCTTGAATCCTTTCCCGTATTGGGGGCCAGGGTAAGGGTGAAACTGCCTTTATTGTCTTTGCCGATGACAAGGTTCTCTATGGTTCCCCAGTCCTCGCTCACTTCCGCTTTCCATTTGATGTCGCAGGTTACGGAAACCTGGATGTTGCGCTGGAGGGCGTTGGGTGTTTTCTCCGATGGCGAAATAACCAGGATTTCCGGGGTCTTATAGGCGTCGAAATCCAGGATTTCGCACCCGACGGCCGCTCCGGTCACAATCAAAACTGACAGGAAAAGTATTCCCCTGTTTATAATTCTCTTTATCATGTTCATAAAAAATGTCTGCAAATATAAGAATTATATTTAAGGTTTTGTTTTTTTTATTACATTTGTATGTAACAATTAAGTTAGGAGATCCCCGATCAGGTCGGGGATGACGTGAGGAAATAACTAAAACCAAAATAATATGAAAAAGAAGACTGCTGAAACCACTTATCCCTGGAAATTCGCTTCCGTGGGCGGAACCGTAAGAGTAAACGTACAGAGCGGGCAGGACATCGCCCATCTGGGAGAACTGGACCGTAAGATGTGGACGGTGCTGAGCTGCCCCACCGATGGTCTGGAGTTCGACGAAAAGACGCTTAAACTCATCGACGTGGACGGTGACGGCCGCATTCGCGTGGACGAGGTAATCAAGACCGCCCAGTGGCTCACCCGTATCCTCAAGGATCCGGACATCCTCCTCAGGGAGCCATCAGAGCTGGCTTTCGACCAGTTCAATACGGACGACCCTGACGGCGCAAGGCTCCAGGCATCGGCCAGGCAGATTCTTGCAAACCTCAAGCTGGAGAAAGAGGCAATCAGCCTTGAAGACACCGCGGACAACGTAAAGATCTTTGCCGATACAAAGTTCAACGGGGACGGAATCGTAACTCCCGCGTCGGCGGAATCTGAGGCAGATGCAAAGCTCATAGAGACCATCGCCGGCATAGCATCCGCAGTGGACCGCAGCGGAGCCGCAGGCGTTACCGCTGAGCAAATAGAGGCTTTCTACGCCGCCTGTGCAGATTATGTTGCATGGAAGGACGCCGGCACCAAGGACGTCTTCCCGTATGGTGACGCCACCGCAGACGCACTTGCCGCCGTAGACGCCGTCAAGGCCAAGGTTGCCGATTTCTTCATGCGCTGCCGCCTGGTTGGCTTCGACGCCGCCGTGGCAGGTGCCGTAGACGTGAACGTAGACAAGATTGCCGCCATAGAGGGTAACCTTGCCGATGCAGCTCCTGAAATTGGCCTCCAACCCCTTGCAAAGCCCAATGCGGAGGGAAAACTGAGCCTCACGGAAGGCCTGAACCCCGCATGGAAGGGCGCAATCGAGGCCATGGCAGCCCTGGTGGCTCCCAAGAAGAAAGCCCTCACTGAGGCCGATTGGGACGCCATCCTTGCCTCCTTCGCACCTTACACCGCATGGCTTGGCGCCAAAAAGGGTGCAGAGGTAGAGGGAATAGGCCTGGACGATGTGAAGGCCATCCTCAAGGAAGACCGCAAGGCCGCCCTCCTGGAACTCATAGAGAAAGACAAGGCAGAGGAAGCCAACGCCCTTTCCATAGAGGAAGTTGACAAACTTCTCCGCATCACCCACAATTTCTACCGCTTCCTCAACAACTACGTAGTCCTGGCCGATTTCTATGCCCCCGACAAGAAGGCCATCTTCCAGGCCGGCCGCCTCTACATCGACCAGAGGAGCACAGACCTTTGCGTCAAGGTGGCCGGTCCCGCGCCGGAAATATCGTCCTTGAGCGGCATGTACATCCTGTACTGCGCCTGCAAGAGCGAAAAACTTGGCAAGGCCTTCAACATTGCCGCAGTTCTCACGGACGGTGACGTAGACGGCCTCCGCGTTGGCAAGAACGCCGTGTTCTATGACAGGGAGGGCAACGACTACACCGCCCAGGTAGTGGCCATTGTGGAGAATCCACTGTCTATCCGCCAGGCCTTCTGGGCGCCGTATAAGAAGGTTGCACGCTTCATCAGCGACCGTATAGACAAGAAGGCTGCAGAAAAGAATGAAAAG
>JAEEGH010008704.1_pt1 | contig 23896 bp, 17 predicted proteins | sample 9134181 | NCBI WGS metagenome assembly JAEEGH01 (sample SAMN16246544, study PRJNA631951) | gut metagenome | biome: gut microbiome; feature: rumen; material: DP-attached | host: Bos | place: Iran: Karaj | collected 2018-10
CAGACAATCAAGTCCAAGATGACCGGTATTGTCACCAAGTTCAAGCTCTGGACCAACTGGAACTTCATTAAGAACAAGATCATAGTCAAGATCCGTGATTTCTTTTCAAATCTTCTTGGAGTCAAGCCCAGGGACAAGAACGACTATTACACCATCGGCAACTGGATGCTGTCCAAGCGCCTTTTGTACGCTGCAGTGATCATAATCGGAGTTATCAGTATCTGGTACATATCCACGGAGACTTCACTCTTTAAGCGCTTTGGTCAGGAGGGTGTAAGGACCTACAAGTATGATTCCTTAAGACTTCGTACTGCCAAGGGTCATGTGAAGATAACCGGAAAGAGCGGATATCTTGCCTATGACGGCACTGTGGAGGACGGATACGTCAAGGGAACCGGCACCCTGTATAACAAAGCCGGAAACGTGGTTTATACCGGGGAATTTGACCGCAACATGTACGAAGGAACCGGAACAGCCAACTATGACAGCGGCAACAAGAAATATTACGGCAAATTTCACGAGAATCTCTATGAAGGCGATGGAATCTTCTACAGAGAGGACGGGACCATGATCTACAATGGTGCCTTCTCCAAGGGCCTTCGAAACGGTGAGGGAACCCTGTACGACACCGGAGAGAACGAGATCTTTACAGGCATGTTTGCCAACGGAGATATCGTCTACAGTGAGCTGCTTGGCAAGAGTGTCAAGGAGGTCAATGATCACTACAAGGGACACCGTGATCTCTTTACAAGGAGCAACGAGTCCGTGGCCATCATGGGCAGCATCGGAGCACTCTATCACGCCCAGAGCGATGAGGAAGCGCTGGATGACGACGAGATTGTGGATGCCGTATATGTACTTAACGATTACTTTAAGAATGCCGGAGCACAGGTCAATACTGTTTCTGACCTGAAGGATATTTTCGGGGAGCCCATATATGAGGGCAATTCCAATGTCATCCTGGCAGAGGCTGTGGCGATCAATTTACTCAATCAGACCCAGACTGCCGTAAACGGCAAGGTTAAGATGAATCTTGATCAGACCTTTACCGATGTGGCAGAGGTACAGAGTTTTGACAGGGAATATGTGGTCTATATCACTTCCTTCCAGAGAGGGGATATTATCTATTCCTTCGTTTCGGGAGCAGATGACGACCTGTTCAGTTTTTATTTCATAACAAGCGGAGAAGATGATGGTAGTAGCCAGGCGAGCGCATAATGCCAAACTGAATATCGCAAAAAGAGTATTAGCCGCTGTGCTTACAATGTCCTGTGCTGCTGCGTCACTGGCTTTGATATCGCCTCCCATAACAGCTCAGGCTGCCAGGGGCAAGAAGCTTAGCCTTAAGGCTGCCAGATCTCTCGCTCTTGAGGCCTCCACGGACTATGAGGCTGCGGGGGATAAGATCGTGGCCAAGCAGGCTGCCTACGAGAGTGCGGTCAAATCCATCACTCTGAAAAAGAAGAGTATGTCCACCTTCAGGTGGTCGCCGCTTCTAAGCTTTAAGTTCCCCACCACACCTGACTTTGGTGAGGCTTCTGAATTCAGTTTCAAGCCCACGTCACTGGCCTACGATGTCAAGGTTGCCCAGCATAACATGCAGGACAAGGTATTTGAGATAAATGAGAAGGTCAACAACCTCTACGTTGAGATCGTGGTGCTTCAGGAGACCATAGCCTTTAATGAGAAGAGGGTAGATGCCTACACGACAGGACTTGCCAAGAACGAGGCCAAGCTCAGGATCGGAGAAGCCACTAAGGCAGACGTCGATAAGCTTGAGAAAAAGCTTGAGACCACCAATAACAAGATAGCTTCAGACAGAAGGACACTTGAGGCCGACCTTAAGAAGCTCAGCAAGATGATAGATCTTGATGTGTCCACGGGCTATACCTTTGAGAAGCCCTTTGTGGAAGCCATGATCGAAAGATCCATGCTGGATGCTCTTATAGAGTACACAGAGGACCGGGATGAGAACTATTACGAGGCCTGCACCAACGAAGTCAAAGCCAAGGCTGAACTGAATATCAATTCAGGCCTTGTCAAGAGCAAGTACGGCCGAGATTACAACATGATCTCTTCTTATGTCAATGCCGCGCTGAAGGGAGAGCCTGTAAACAAGAAGGCCTTCAGCAAAGCTTACAAGGACTTCCTTAAAAAGATTGACAGCTACTGGGAAGGTAAAAAGAGAATCCTCTTCTTCAAATTCCCTAAGATCTGGTTCAAGGGAGATATGGACGGAACCAGATATATCGAGGATGATCCCAGTGCCCTTCAGACCAACGTTCTGGACTATGCATCAGCCCTTACGGAGAAGCTTTCTGCTAAGGAAGAACTGGATCAGAGTGTAACAGACAGTTTTAATAATTACATTTCTGTTCGTAATTCGTATAAACAATATATAAATGATGTGGATGCAGCGGATAAGGAGCTCAAGAAGGCAGAACTTCTTAACAGAAACGGAGAGCTGTCCTTTGAGGAGTACGACTCCCAGATGGAGAGCTACGAGGAACTCCAGAACAGCATGCTTGACGCCATGAAGCTCTACACCACCACCCTTTACAGCTTTGACAGGCTCACCTGTGGCGGAATCAGCGCAATTCTTTCCGGCACAGATGCCGACATGAAGACAGCAGTAGTGGGCGAGAGTTATCCGGAGAAGAATACAGCTGAGGGTGCTTACTACACCTTAAGGCCTATAATCCAGAGTCAGGAATTTGAGCTCACTGTAGTAATCCCAGATGATTTTGAGATTGAAGTATCGGACTATGAACTGTGGGTTGACAATATCCTGATCGGTGAGCGCAAGAGCACTGACAAGAAGCTGCGGCACCTGATGCTGACTGTGGATGGAGTCACCGAAGCCAAGATAAGACTCTATAACGGTGAAGAGTTCATTGATGACTGTGAGATAGATCCTACGGTTGAGTCAGGTCCACTGACCATAACCACAGGATATGACATCAAGAGGATCGATCCGAATCAGATCGGCACATATGATGTAACTCTCAATGACACCACCGGGATCATGGAAGTCAAGTTCACCATGGACGATTCGTCGATCCTGAAATACAAGGTGCTGACCGAGGACGGCAGGACACTGGGAGGTCAGGATCCGGTAGAGATAGACAAGCCCTTCAAGCACTTAAGACTGGTTCAGCAGTCTTTGTCAGAACTTAAGCTTGAGTTCTATGACAAGGACGGAGGAGTTCTCTACAAGGCAAGATTTGATGTGGCAAACAGTGCAATTTTAAAAGAGGATGAAGAAGAATGAGATTTAAACTTCCCCGAAATTTCATACTGAAAGCCGTTTCAGTGGTACTTTGTGTCACTGTCCTGGGGACAGTCCTGGGAAAGCCTATCAGGTCGCAGGCTCTCTTTGATCCGGACAAGGCCATCAATTATCGGACCTTTGCATCCAGGACCACGGTTGAGGACTCGGTTCTTTTCATAGGAACCTATATCATCCACAAGGATGCCCTAACTGATGACCTTTATCAGAAGGCGGTGGATTCGGGAAGTGAATCCGGACAGTCAGATATCTACTATAAATCCGAGATCTCTGACGGGCAGTGGTTCGAGACGGGCACTATAGATAACGGCATAAGAGGCATTTCCATCGAGGGCCTTCCGGTTTCAATCGATACCATCAACCCTCTGTATGTCACTTACTATGTTGGCGCAGACGGAGTTCTCAGGGATGCCAAGACAATGGCTGCCATAAATCCCTTTGATCTTCCGGACCCCTATGATCTGGCCGGACTTCCGGAACTGGATCCCATCAGATCCCAGTACACAAGCTCCAACTCAGCCACGACCATCTCTCAGGAGGATTTCCTTGCAAACAGGAACTCCACGGATACAGGCAATATCAGGAGCGATGTTTACCTGTACCAGCTGTTGTCAGCCTTCTTTTCTCTGGAGATCAGGGACTCGCAGACCGACAGGCTGGATCAGCAGCTGAAGGACCTTAACAGTGTTTACATATCACTTAAAGGGGCAGGACAGGATGAGGAGGCCAAGCTGGTCTATGACCTGATGTCCAAGATCGATGCCACAAGAAGAGCCATTGTAATGGAAAAACTCTCAGAGCTTGACGACAACCTTTTGAATGCCCTGTATGAGCTCTGCAGCGGAAGTAACTACACTCCCTACGGCGACTTCAAAGATGCCAGCAATGATAAGAACCCCAACAGGGATGAGAACATCAAGAAGATGGAGGATTCCACCAAACATCATTTCCTTTCGGTTGAAGGTGTACATCCCATCCTGAAAATTCTTTTTAAGACGGTTAATGTAATTACCAATAACGGCTGGTGGACAGTAATCGAGAAGGACGAACGTGACAGGGAGGCCAGAGCATTAGATGCTAACCGTGACAATGAAGATTATGTCTATGACGAAGCACCCACGGAGAACCCGTTCAATGCCGACTCAGCACTTCTGGATGCCATAGGAACTTCTATAGGAAACTGCGGCAACAGCTATACCACATACCTCTCTCAGGCGCTGGTTGATTCAGATGACCTTCTGGGACATGTAATATATGACTACAGTGTACAGGTTATAGATCAGTCAACAGGCGGCGGACTTGGAGGCCCTGTTACATTTTTGAAGCACGCCACCAACATAAGAGACGATGTTATAAGTGATAAAGAGGGCGAACTTGCCCTGCTTAGGTCATCACTTCTCTCAATGGGCAGTTCAAGATACGTCCAGGCTGCTACGGCAGGAACCAATTCCACTTACGCTTCTCTCAGCTCAGAGGGAGCCAAGAAGAGTTCCCTGGAGGATCAGAAGACCGACGAAGAGGGCAAGAGGACCATGTTCCAGTACCTGATAGAGTCAATGAGGCAAAGGAGCGATGCTCCCAGCGCACTGGAATATGTCAATGAGAGGATAAAGATCACCGAGGAACTTCTTGATCAGATTCCTTCCGATGAGTTCAAGACCTACTCCACATCCTCGGTTCAGGCTCATCTGGCATGGCTTAGGAACGAAGCCCAGAAGATAATAGATTCTGATGAGGACTTAAAGAGCAAGCTGGATCAGCTCAAGGAGAAGAAGGAAGAACTCCAGAAGAAGAGAGACCAGTGCCTTGACAACAACGACCTGGCTGGAGCCAAGGCCTACGATGCCAAGATAGCAGCGGTGGATCAGGATATTGACAAAGAGAACCAGAATCTCATCAAGGGAGATCTGGACGACCTCAATAAAAAGAAAAACGATGCTCTGGCCAAGGGAGATACGGCCGCAGCGTCAAAGATAGATTCAGATATTGATGCCCTAAAGAACAACGCGGATGCCAACAGTCTCACAGATGGTCTTGTGGACAAGGCCATGAGCAAGCTGGCAGATGATCAGGACGCTGACCTCTCAGGTCTGGCGCAGGCTCTTGCAGATGTGGGAGCTTCCGACAAGCTTGATGAGCTGGCAGACAAGGCCGCCGGCAGCGGAGCATCGGCCGATACTCTCGCGGGGATCCAGAATGCCAAGGATTCCATGAAGAACAGAAGCAACCTGGCAAGCGCAGAGGATCTTCTGGCAGAGCTTGAGGGACTTATGGGCAAAGGCTTTGGTGATATGAACGATACTGAAAAGGCCGAGGTAGATGCAACCCTTTCAAAGCTTGCCAAATCCGGTGCAGACGGCGCAGGAGATGGCTCCGGTGCAGGAGACGGTTCAGGCTTAGGAGATGGATCGGGATCAGGAGATGGCTCAGGATCAGGAGATGGTTCCGGTTCGGGATCCGGATCGGGCTCAGGCTCAGGTTCCGGTGACGGATCCGGAGCAGCAGGTGATCTGGCCAAGCAGCTTACCAATCAGCTGCTTGCTGATGGCAATGCATACCTTTACAGGCAGCTGGAGGGAGATAAGTCAACGGAGTTTGTAAATCTTTTCACTATATCCAATATCACAGGCTTCAGGTATTTCTACGATGATACCAAGGCCATAGGATCAATGACTCAGGGAACCAAGATATATATCTTTACCCGCGGAAGCGATGAGATGCACAAACAGAAAGCTTCCTCTGACCCTGAGACCATGAGGAAAGAAGCCCGATTCCAGAATTACCTGTACATCACGGAAGACGATGCGGACAACTATTTTGGATGCAAGGCAGAATACATTAAAAGTACCGATTATGCTGTATGTCTGACACCCACAATGCAGACTAACGTGGAACAGCTTGTGGCGCAGATGCAGGAATACTTACAGCAGTAAGCTTGAAAGGACAGACAGATGGCAGATTATCCGATAATTGCAGATGTAAGTCAGTTTATTGTAGAGACTTTGAGAAAGAAGATGTGTCCCGAACCCATCCCGTCTCCCAACAATATCGAGATATCCTCTCCTGCATCCCAGGACGTGGACTATCTGGTGGGACTCTACCTTTACGATATCAAGGAGAACATGGAGGTAACTCAGCCGAGATATATCCAAAAGGGAAGGGCACAGCTAGCAAAGCCGCCAAGACCATATGATCTGTATTATATGGTATTTATAAACGGATCCGGCCAGATGGGCCTTAAGGATCCGGATATGCAGAAGATCATCGGGAAAATAGCGCAGATAGTGAACGATAACAGTTCAGTAAGACCCAATGATCTACAGCCATGGTTAGAAGCACAGGAACCTCCGATAGTACTGTCTCAGGCGAAGATAGGTCTGGAGGAAAAAGAGCGGGTATGGCGGATGGTAAACAAACCTTACCAGGTAAGCCTTTTCTACAGGGCAGCACCCGTTTATCTGTCAAGCGGTGAGGTTATTGATACTCCTCGCGTAACAGATGCAAGCTTCGAACTTGGCATAACAGGCGAGGAAGGGGGTAATTAGTTAAGTGGCAACAGTGATTACAGCGCGGCTTACCCTGGCAGTCAGGCTCGTTGATACAACAACAGGCAGGGAACTGTCGGAAAACGACGTCAGGTTCTACATTGGTAAAGACCTTGTTCATCCGATGAAGAAGGGATCAGGCACCTACGTGTTCGTAAACATGGGCAGAGAAGATTTTCTTATGCGGATATGTGCTTACGGATTTGACGACTATGAACTTGATGTGAAATATGAAACGCTGGATCCAAGGCTTCCTATGATCGATGTTTTCCTGATGCCGTCAGAGAAAAATCGGGTAGGAGGAACGGTACTTCAGATTAATGGAACCCTTCAGAAGCTCGAATACCTTGAGGCGATTGACTTAAATCACCCCATAGGTGCCTTCCAGAGCGTGGTCACCAAAAAGGGAGTAACAAAGATGACGGTACTTCCCATGACCACAGGAGGCGGAGTGGCGCTGGACACCATAGAATATGCGATCCTCTCCAAAGACCAGCAGCGCTATGAGGTCTTTACGGTAAATGAGCAGGACACATCCAGCAGCGTCATTTTGAAATCGGCTCTTAAGTTTGAGCACGAGCTAAATGACAGGATCTTCCGTATAGTTTACGGAAGAGCAGGCCCAAAGGGAGCCTTTGTCTTGAAAGTCAGAGATGAATCAAATACCTTAAATTATCTGCTTCATTTTAAAGCAGGTGACACAGAGTATTTAAGGCCGATCGATTTTCATCAGGAGACCGGAGAGATAAAACTCAGAACGGGCGCAACTAAAATGATTGTCTTAAAAGACGAGGAAGAAGAGAAGGAAACAGAGAAGAAAGATGAGTGAACTGGTTACAGCAACAGCATCATGCATGTGCACCATGGGAACAGCACCGGCACCTCTCAAGGTAACCACCAATGCCAAGGTTTTGGCAGGAGGCAAGCCCTGTGGAACCATCTCGGATTTTTCATCACTGGTGAATGTAGGTCCCTTCGGGATGTGTACATCACTGGCCAATCCCCAGGTAGCGGCAGCTACGGCAGCAGCTCTTGGAGTTCTGACTCCACAGCCCTGTATCCCACAGCCGGCGGGGGCATGGATCCCCACCAAGCCTAAGGTCCTCATAGGCGGCAAGCCCTGTCTTGCCTCGGACTGCAAGGGCATGTGCGCATACGCAGGCTCGATTTCCATCACATTTCCTGGTCAGGTCAAGACAGTAGCAAACTGAAAAACTAAGAAAAGAGGTAAAGTATATGGCAGAGTATTTATCACCGGGCGTATACGTTGAAGAATATGATAATTCTCCCAGAAGTATCGAAGGCGTTGGTACAAGTACAGCAGGCTTTATCGGACTGGCAGAGAAAGGCCCCCTTGAGGGAGCACCTCTCCTTGTTACCAGCATGAGAAGTTTCAAGCAGCAGTTTGGCGGCTTCCTCTCAGAATTCGGTTACGGCGAATACAGATTTCTTGCAAACAGCGTAGAGCAGTTTTTTGACAACGGCGGAACAAGGTGCTACGTAATGAGAGTCGCACCCAGGGATGCCAAGGCAGCAACAGCTAAGAAGGGACTTCTTAACATAACTGCATCCAGTCCCGGCGTATGGGGCAACAAGGTTCAGATCATGGTTGCAACCAACAAGAAGAGAAAGATGCAGCTTCTTGAGAAGACAGAGACAGGCTTCATCGCCAAGACTCTGGACGGCTTCAGAGAGGGCGATCTGGTAGAGTTCGAGGGAACCTACACAAAGATCAAGACCATCTTTGACAGAGAAGTAACCTTTGAGGATGATCTTCCCGATTCAGCTGTTGATACAGCGATCATCCCCAAGTCAGTAGTTTATCTGGTAACAATCGACATGTCAGTTCGCTATGCTGATGATGTTGAGAATTACTCAGAGCTGTCAGTTAATACACAGTCTCCGAGATACATCGGATCAAGACTTGCAGGCAGCGATATCATCAAGGTTGATGTAGCACCTCAGAAGACACCCGGCAATCCTGTAGCAGACATCCTCGGCGATGATGTAACAGACGGCGTGTTCTTCCTGGATGGCGGAACAGACGGATCAGTTTCCAAGGTTGATGCTTCCACCTTCATCGGTGAGGACAACGGCCCTGGCAAGCGTACAGGTCTTCAGGCTTTTGTAGAGAACAACATCGTAAGCATGATGGCTATCCCCGGCATCACAATTCCGGAAGTAGTTGTTGCACTTGTTGCTCACTGTGAGAACCTCCGTAGCCGCTTCGCAGTTCTGGATATGCCGAGAGAGATGTACAAGACATCAGACCTCATCGGATTCAGACAGCTGGTTGATTCAACATACGCAGCAATGTATCATCCTTGGATCCAGGTATTTGACAGATCCTCCAACAAGGCTGATTTCATTCCTCCTTCAGGAGCAGTTTGCGGCGTATACTCCAGAACAGATATCGACCGCGGTGTTCACAAGGCACCTGCTAACGAGGTTGTATTCTGTACCGGACTTTCAGTTAACTATACCAAGGATGAGCAGGATATCCTGAATCCGGAGGGCATCAACCTCATCAGGACCCTTCCCGGACAGGGAATACGTATCTGGGGCGCAAGAACAGCTTCCAGCAACAGCGCATTCAAGTACGTAAACGTAAGAAGACTCTTCATCTTCGTGGAAGAGAGTATCAAGGCCAATACCAACTGGGTTGTATTTGAGCCCAATGACCCTACTCTCTGGCAGAGAGTTAACCTCACGATCTCCAACTTCCTTGATGGACTTTGGAGAAACGGAATGCTGGCAGGCGAGTCCGCAGCTGATTCCTACTTCGTAGAGATTGGACCATCTACCATGACAAGAGATGACATTATGAGTGGAAGACTTATCTGCAACATCGGTATCGCACCTTCACGTCCTGCAGAGTTCGTAATCTTCAGAGTAACTCAGCACACATCTGAAGCAGGCGGCGGTGGTGGAGAAGAATAAAGCTCCGCGATAATGCACGTTTCTTAATCAAAAACACATAAAAGAAAGGAGTCATAGAATATGGCTACTGGAGCATATGATAACGGTAAAGGATCTTACTATCCCTTAACCAAAATGAATTTCCTTGTGACAGTTGATACTATCGCAGGAACTGCAGCTTTTTCAGAAGTTACAGGTATTGAGGCAACAGTTGATGTAATCGAATTCCGTCAGGGCAACTCCGGATCACTGGCACCTGTTAAGCTTCCCGGACTTGTAAAGCACGGCAACGTTACTCTTAAGATGGGATACATCATTTCCAGTCCCTTCAAGACATGGATCATGGAGTGTGTATCTGAGATGCGTGGACAGCCTCCACGTCAGAACGTAACCATCGAGCTCATCGACATCAATGCAGGCGCACCTACATCTGTTGTAACATCATCCGTTGGAGCACGTCAGTGGACACTGACCAACGCATGGGTTACCAAGTACACAGCTCCTGATCTTGATGCCAAGAACTCAGACGTAGCAATTGAGACAGTTGAGATTGCTTACGAAGAGCTGGTTATCCCCAACTAAGAAAAAGCTTTATTGGCTTTTCGGGCGCAGGAAATTTTTCCTGCGTCCTGTAAAGAAAATAAAGAGACTTAAGGAGGAGAGATAAAAAGTATGAATACAGTTTATGACTTCACACTTCCAAAGGGATATATGGATTCAATGGGACAGCTCCATCAGAAGGGGAAGATGAGACTGGCCACGGCGGGGGATGAGATCTCGGCAACCAGGGACCCGAGAGTTTTGTCCAACCCCTCATATCTCACCATCGTTATCCTTAGCAAAGTGGTGACTGAGCTGGAGGGACTGGATGCAGTTACCGCCACCACAATAGAGCAGCTCTTTACGGCAGATCTGGCATTTCTTCAGGATATGTACCAGAGGATAAACGATATTGAGCCTCCCACAATGCAGTGTGTATGCCCTGACTGCGGCAGGACCTTTGAGGTTCCTCTAAATTTTACACAGGAGGGCTAAGGCTGTATCCCAAGGATGATCTCTACAGGGAAATGTCTTTTATCTCCTATTATTTCCACTGGGGGAGCGAAGAGGTAATGGAGCTGGACCACGCCTCAAGGCGCAGATGGTGCCGGGAGATATCGGAGATCAACAAGAGTCTGAACCCCTCTAAGAAGAACAAAGAAAAGAGTATTTTTGATATGAAACCCAGCAGATGAGGTAGATGAATGCCAAGAACGTATACTTCCGTTGAAGATGGACAAACGAAGATCAGGACCAGCGATGAATTGTCTGGTGGCATAAAGGCTGAGTCCGTCTTACTGGGCAATACCAGTTTTGACGATATCAACAACCCGGTTTATGCCTTTAATTTCGTGCTGGAGGTTGAGGCTTTATATTTCCTTCCATTGAAATCCGTAAAGGCCTTCACCAAGGAAAATGAATTTGAATACATCAGAGAAGGCGGCGTAAACGACTACGTGCACCTGAAGAGAAAACCCATCAGTAAACCCTTTACCTTCCAGGTAGAGAGATATGTGGGTACAGAGAGATTTCTTGATCCTCTGGCTCTTGGAACGGAGCTTGTACTGCCGCTGGCTCTTTATGTCTACAGACATAAGGGCAGGCAGGGATTATCAAAGGGAACCGGAGAGGATGCAATGCCTGCAAGGGTATATCTCTTTACCGGCTGTACCGTAATGCAAAAGGACTATGGAGAACTGGATGCCGAGAGGTCGGCTCTTTTGACCGAGACCACCACCATCTCCTACCGCGAACTGATCGTTATTACCAATCCTTTCAATAATGCTGAGAAGCCTGAATGGGCATTCAGCGAAGATAACAAGAACACGGATGGAACCTACAAACCCAAGTATGCAGCCTTCGCCAAGAATGATGATAGGAACAGCGGCACCTATGCCTTTAAGGTTGGCACAGACCAGTACGGCAACAAGACGGTGATGAGAAAGCCCGAGGATACAGAGCATCACGATCCATGGGACGGATCAAAGAAGGCCGATGTCAAGTGGGCACAGCAGAGTGGTCCGGACAAGGCAAATGCCACATACGAGGTCACAGAAAAAGACGGTCAGAGAGAGGTCAAGAGAAAAGACAAATCCGACTACAACAGACCTCAGTATGAGATGAGTAAAGATATGGATAAACTCAAGTATGCCACAGAGTCCTATCTCGATCAGAACACCGGTGAAAAGATATACGACAAGGTTCCTGACGAGCACGGCAAAAAGCATACGAAGAGAGTGGATCATGCTCAGGTCAACAAACCTGCATGGGACGGCAGCAGAGGAACTGTAAATGCATGGGCTAAACCGGCCGGACCTGACAAGAACAATACAGTCTATCAGGTAGATACCAAGGACGGAGTCAGCACCGTCAAGAGGAAGGATTCTTCCGACTTTAACAGGCCTCAGTACGAGCTCAAGAAAAACAAGAGAAAGCAGCTCTATTCAACGGTTGCCTATAACGATCAGAATCCTGCATCTGCTACCTACAAGGTTGAGGGTGATACAGTAACCAGGGTTGATAAGTCAGATCTCAACAAGCCTCAGTACGAGATGAAGAAGGACAGGCAGAAGAACAAATATGCCAAGAAGGCAGAGAACAAAGATCCCGAGCTTCGTGAGCAGTACGAGATGAAGATTGACGGCAAAGTAAACAAGTACGCCCAGGTACCTCCAAAAGATTCGGACAGAGCAGAGCTAAAGGCCCAGTACGAGTACAAAAAGGACTTGCTAAACAACAAATACGCTGCGGTTCCGGAGCATGATAAGGACAGGGCTGTACCTGTAACCTGGCCACCCACAAGAAGGGCTCTGATGGCTGATATGCTAAAGAAATAATTACGAAGGATGCGATGCGGTAAATGCTAACGATCTCAGCACCTATTGATATAAAGGCAAAAAGTACATACGTAAAGGATCCGGAAGCATTTTATCACAGGATAATCGGGAATTATTCCCTGATGGAGACCAGGGTCACTTCGGAGGACCTTCTCCATATAACCGCCACACCGCCTGAAATTTATGTCTCCGAGGCAGAGGGCATGACCAGCATCCTCTCCACCAGCGAGAGGAATGAGACCAATATAAACAAAGTTGACATCCTCAACAATGTGATGAACAGGATACTGGTGTCGGCTGACGTGGGCCTGACCTATCAGGACAGGGTCTTTATAACGGATGCCCTTTACAAGATGGGCATCAGGGATGACAGAAGATTCATGGAATCCTTCTATCAGATGGCCCAGGAGACCAAAAACACAAACACTCTGATCAATCTTTACCTGGACAGGGGAGAGGCTCTTCGGGAACTGGTAGAGACCATTGAGTCAAGGCAGAAGGAACTTACAAGAACAGAGGAGAGAACCCTGGAAAGAGAGAGGGAGAACTACCTCTATAACAGCGTTTTGGACAGACTTAAGACCGGTGCCATCTATCAGATAGTATCCAATTTCAACAGAACAGTTGAGGAAAATGAGATAGATGCAAACGAGTACTCGCTGTCAAACCAGAGCTATACAGCGCAGCATATACTGCTTTCAGTCCTTAGGGACAGGGCAGGTGTATCCACTGAGAATCTCACTTTCCTTAGCAGTAATACCTATGAAGAATCTCTTTTAAGTGAAGAGACAGATATCACCAATGTAAAGAATGAGATGACCTCAGCGGTGCTGATGGATCTTTTGAAAAATATTTATCACACCGCATATGACAGATTCTACACCGCAGGGGATACTTACTACAGGTTTGAGGATACATTCTTTGGCGCCTCGGACCAGACCTTTATAAGGCTCCTTAACAACCTGCAGACTGATTTCCAGGTGAACAGGATCCTTGAGGAATATGTCGTGGGCTCTGTTTCGCAGGAGGCTGCAGACATCGAATTTCCTGAGGCAGTATCGCAGCTGGATCTTACCGAGGAGGATATACGCAGGATCAGTGAGATTACAAGTGTATCCGATATCACTAACAATGAGAGACTTAAGGATCTTGTCACTCAGACAAGGAAGCAGATCGAGATCAGGAATCTCTTAAATGAGACCAGCAGATTTACAAGCACTGACCTTGAACTCCTTCGCAGGGTGGAGGAGGGACATGCCACCGAGGAGGACATCAGGAGAGTCAAGGAGATCGTCACCTATTCCGGCATCAGGAACGAGGAGAGGATCAGAGATGTCCTTGAGCAGAACATCCAGACTACCCGCAGCACAGACGTTATAAACGAAAACAACAGGCTCACCAGCACTGAGATAGAGCTTCTGGAAAAGGGCGAAGAGGGAACAATGACAGAGGAGGAGATCAAAAGGATCACCGAGACTGTCAACCGGATGAACATCCAGAATGAGAGAAGGCGCCAGCACTATGTAAATGAGATCAGGAGGATAAGAAGTGAACAGCCCCCTGAGAACAACGGCGCAGCCACCTTCCAGCAGACCAGACAGGATGCGGTACTTGCCCTTAGCAATCCGCAGAAGCTCATGGAGCAGCTGGAGGCAAGAAATGAAGTTAGGGTACAGAGACAGAATACAATTATAAATGAACTTCGAAACATCTTCCCTGACCAGACCACGGAGGTTTACCAGATACTTTCAAGGCTCAGGGAAGGGGATGTGAACATCATCGAGAACAATATAGCAAGACCTGCAGATTTAGGAGAGCTCATCTATGACATCAATACAGCCGGTGAGCCCTCGGAAGCTGAGAGAAAAGCCAGGATCAAGGCCGAGAAGGAACAGGAAGAGATCCGCAAAGCTTTGGAGAGCGTCAGGGAGCAGGAAAAGGCTGTCACGGCTGTAAGAAGGAGCGTAAGGACTCCTGTGGAGACCGTTCACAGACAGAGCGAGACCCTGACAACAGAGGAACTAGGCGAGCAGCTGAACATGATGCAGTCCAACCTCAACAAACAGATGAACAAAACCGTTCAAAACGAAGTTGTCACTGAGAACAGGGTGGTGCATCAGACACAGGTTGTACAGAATGAGACCCAGCAGACACAGCTGCGAAGAAGAGATATAGAACAGCTCATCGAGAACGGAGTCAAGAGCCAGATGAGCACTATCTCCAATCAGGTCATGAACAAGATAGAAAGACAGATGAAGAACGATAAGATGAGAAGAGGCTTCTGATCGGCAGCCTTTTTCGGAAAGGAGGATCCTGATGGCAGGAAGTGCGTTTTCAAATCTTGCCTCCAGCGCGAAGGGAATATTTACTGACGGGGCTGCGGAGAAAGCAGTGCTGTACATATACCTGATCGATCTTTCACAGAAGATATATCAATCGCAATTCGAGGGTGAGATTGTAGACTTAAGAAACTTCGAGAAGGATCTTATAAAAAAGACAAGAGAGACTGCCAAGATAACAGATACCTTAAGCGGAATGGGGGCAGATATCAAGAATTATTTTACCAAAGGATCCAGATCCAGTGACAAAGTTGGTACGCTGGTGGACTCCGGCCTCGGACAGGAGAGTCTGTTTGTGAAATATGAATTCCAGTATAATCCGGCTTCAATGAGGATATACTCGGTAAATGGTAAGGTTCAGGAGAGAAATTCCAATGCAGGCGGAGTAGATAAGCTGTCGGTTATGGACTTCTCAGGAAAGAGTAAGCTTTCTTTCGATATAATCTTTGATGACTGTGACAACATGAATGCCTTCATGGTCAACGACCTGGTCAATACCAATCTTACCGGCGCCGTTAACAAGGGAATCAATGTGCTGCAGCATGGTGGTAATACATACAGCGTCAGAAAGAGAATGGATGCCATTATGTCTCTTTTATCATCTCCTGCAACCCAGCAGGTAATATTCTACTGGTCAAAGATGGTATTCAGAGGGACCATAACTGATGTTCAGAACACCTTCACTATGTTCAACCCCCAGGGAAATCCCATAAGAGGGACAATGCACCTGGAAATCACTCAGGATAAGGCTCTTTCAGAGATGAGATTTATGGAAGGAACCTGGTCATATGCCTTTAAGCAGGTCTTTAAAGAACCTGAAGGCGGTATGGGAGGCGACCTGGTGGCAGGAATTGCAGGCGGGCAAAGCAAGCTCGACATGTTTACTAATAATCCTTTCCTGAACATATAAGGAGACAGATATATGGGAGCTTTAGACGTACTACAAGGCCTTGGAGATTCCGCTCTTCAAGGGGTTAAGGATATGATGGGCATGAACCAGAAGGCCATTCTGGAGATAGCTGACTTTTCAAACACCAAGATCCAGCTAAAAAAAGCCCAAAGACCTGAGGCACCCATGGGGAACCTTGGACTTGGAAGCATGAATGAGTTTGACCTCAAGGCCGTCAGTCAGTACACCGGTTATCTCGGAATCGGTTCTGAGGGAAAAGGCGGTTTTGACGCATATAAGGGATTTAAGAAATACCGGTTTGAATGTCAGTTTAATCCTGAACAGATCCAGGTTACAGGATACGGTGGTGAGGAGCTGCCTATTCAGAGTTACCGTGCACAGGGCGAGCACAGAGGCGGTTCACACATGGCCTCAGCCAACACCCGTATAGACTTAAGCTTCAGGCTGGTATTCGACAAGACCAACATACAGGATGCTTTTTACTACGATAAGTTTATCCTGAGCCCCACCAGCATAGTTAAGGGCGCAGCAACCGGTGCTAAACAGGCCTATAATGCAATAAAGAACGGCAAGGCAAACAGCTATTCCGTACAGCCTGAGGTTGAAGCACTGACAGCCATAGTAAGAGATAACAACAAGAGACTTGCCAGGTTCTACTGGGGCGATATAGTTTACGAAGGCATAATCAATACCGTCAGTGCCGAATATGTCATGTTCAATGTAAACTGCGAACCCATAAGGGCTTTTGTAAATATAGGTATGGTTCTCTATGACGAGCAGGTAGCAGGAGCTCATGCCGACACCTGGGCTAAGGAATATCTTAAGGATATCTACAGTCTCAAGGATGGTTCGATACTTGATGGACTTGATGAGAAGCAGCTTGATACCGGATTTGGCGTAGAAGATGATCTTTCAGATTTCTTCAGTATGATGAATGGGGGTTAAATCTTTTGGCAGGTATTAACCTTGAAGAACTACATAAACAGTATGAAGGATATTACACGCCCCTGGTCAAGGTGATGGTGGGAGAAGATGACCTGGAGGAGTTAAAGAAGCGAAGGCTCAAAGTCAGTGATGTCTCTGTGGAGCTTACCAGCGATTACAAGGCCAGCATCGCCAGCTTTATGCTTCTGTATTCCTACAGTCCGGTGGACGGCTCATACTTCACCAAAGACCTGAAAAAATATATCAGCATGGGCACCGGAATCTCCATATACATGGGACACGGAAGCTCCATGACTGAAGTGTTTGTGGGATATATATCAGGCGTTAACTTTGTCTACGACGTACATGATGAGGACTCCATCGGCATCAGGATAACAGCCATGGATGTCAAGGGCATAATGATGGCCAATAATTCCTCCAAGCGTCTCAAGGCAAATTATTACTCGGATGCGGTAAAAGAGATACTGGACCAGGCACCCTATCAGACCTTAAAGAACAACAACGGAATTGTCAGCATATCCATATCCGATACCCCCGACAAGCCGCCGGGAGGAGCCGGAGGACAGCAGGTAGACAACAGGCTTGAGATGGTGGCGGAGAGCGACTATGAGTTTGTGGTCAAAGCTGCCAGGAAGTTCAACTTTGAGTTCTTTTCCGTTGGAGGAAATATTGTATTCAGGAAGGCCAAGGCCAATACACAGGAGCTTGGAGAAATCAATCCCCATAACAGCATAATCAGTTATGACATAGGGTACGATATCACCGGAGTTGTGGGTGAGGTCAAGGTCAGGACCCTGGATATAGGCAAGGCCAACAAGATAGAGGTCAAGAAGAAAAACTCCAACAAGTTTTCCCTTGGCTCAAAGGCCAAGTCTCTTGTCAAGAATCAGGCCTACGTCTACATCGATTCCGCCATCGAGTCCCAGCAGGATGCCGAGAACAGAGCCAACTATATCCTGGAGGAGACCAGCTACAGGCTCGGAAGCCTTAGCATGACCCTGAAGGGAATACCGGAGTTTGTACCCGGGAGATTCATATCTCTTAAGGGCTTTGGAGACGGGGCATCCAACAAGTTCTATATCACGGATGTGATACACGAATATGACGGCTACAGGTATACAACGACCATAATAGGTAAGGCGTCAACCCTGTAAAGATAAATACCCCTAAGTAAGATACGGGGCATCAGAATAACCTCCCGGGAGGAAGATATGCCATTTTTTGACATTGCCTGTGATGTGGCAAAATATCAGTTCAATAAGACAGAGATGGGAGATACCCGCATCAGCGGCGTGGTCCTGGGGACAGTGGTCAAAAACTACGACGAGAACAAGCAGGGCTTTGTCCAGGTCAACATAAGCACCAGGGACTACGACGAAAACAAGCTTGTCTGGGCCAGGATGGCTATCAGCTACGGCGGAGACAAGTGGGGAGAATACTTTATCCCGGAGGTTGGGGATCAGGTGCTCCTGGTATTTGAACAGGGCTTCATAGACAGAGGATTCATAATAGGTTCCGTTCCCAAGACCAGCTCAGGATTTATGAAAAAAGCCTTTGATGAGCACAACAACATCAAGAGGATACTTACAAGGAACGGCAACCAGATAGACATAATAGACAACCACGAGGGAGACGGAGAGAAGGACAAGATCACCATCACCACCTCCACGGGAGCTCACAAGTTTGAGCTTGACAATGAAAAGAAAAAGATCCTTATATCCGACAAGGAAGGCGAAAACAAGATCGAGATGAAGACCGAGAACGGTCAGATGGAGATCATTGCAAAGCAGAAGCTCACCATCAAGGTGGGGGACAACATCAAGCTCTTTATGAACGGATCCAACGGAACGGTGAGTATCGAGGCCACCAAGGTAAAGATCGAGACCGACAATTCCACAGAGGTAAAGAGCAACAACCGCGTCAGCTTCGAGGGTGGAAATGTTTCCGTGGCAGGAAACTCAATGTTAAAGCTCTCCAGCAGCGGCCCCGTAAGCGTAGAGGGTACACCTATAAAGCTTGGATAATGAAAGGATAACAAGAGATGGAACAGTCTTTTTTAGGAACGGGAGTGGCATTTCCTCCCAGGATAGACCCGGCTACAGGCAGGTTTAAGCTAAGCAGCGGATCCCAGAGTGTAAAGGAATCAATCTATCTGATACTCATGACCCAGGTCACTGAGAGACTGACCAGGCCTGACTTTGGAGCCGAGACTGCCAGGTATGTTTTCATGGATGTAAATCAGACGGGGCTCACCATCATGAGAAGGGAGCTGACCGACGCACTGCTTCGGCAGGAGCCAAGGATCGCCAATGTCAACATCACCACGAACATGGAGGCTCAGCAGGGCTACATAATGATAGGGATTGATTATACCCTGGCTCAGAACAACAAGAGAGACAATCTGGTATTTCCTTTCTATCTGAACGCCGAGCCTTTGCCCAATGATGAGGAAGAGTACTACGAACCGGAGATAATCGATACCTGATATACTCGTTGGCGGAAATAAAAAATATGCGGGGGATATATGGTCAATGCATTTACACCTCAGTCCGCTGAGGATATAGAAAACAAAATAGAAAAGCTCAGCAGATCCTACACTCCCGAGTGGAAGTTCGACAGGGATGATCCGGATGCGGGCACAGTAATGGCTCAGATCTTTGCCAGACAGACAGAGGAGAACAACAGGCTCATGAGCCAGATGCCGGAGAGGTATCACCTGGAGTTTGTAAATATGCTGGACTCCACCCTTCGCCCGGCCCAGCCCGCTGCCAGCATGGTTGTCTTTAACATGGATGGCGGAACTGTCATGGGTACACCGGTGCCCAAGGGAACCAGGCTCACTGCAGAGTCTGACCTTACCGATTCAGGATTTGTGGTATATGAGACCGACAGGAATCTCTTTGTCACCGATTCCCAGATAAGGAGCGCCTTCATGACAGATGCGGAATGCGGTACCCTTACTCCGATATTTGGTGATATCAGGGTGCCTGAGGTATTATCCGGAACTGCCAGGCTCATAACTACTGATGAGGAGAATACAGAGGCGGCAGGTGAGATCGAGGAAACCTCTGAGGAGCCTCGGGATGACAGATACCGCGTACCGCCCTTTACTCTCTTTGGAGAGAAAAAGACCGTGGGCAGAAGTATCTTTACCATGTATGAGCCAAGGCTCTTTGACGGTGTGAACGAACCCATCTACATAAGGTTTGAGGGCGGTAATGACATCTTCGAGCGGGTACTTGCTGGAGAGTTCGTCTTTAAGTATTTCAGCAAGGAAGGCTTTACAGCATTTGATAAGGTAAGTCTCTACGAAGATAAAAAGACCTTTGTGCTCACAAAGAGCAAAGAGTGCAGAAAGGTAACAATAGATGATAAGGACTACTCGGTAGTGACGCTGGAAGCCACCGGCATCCTGCAGGAGTCACTGGATGTGGAGGATGTTTCCATATCAGCAGGAGGTGATTCCAAGGCTCCTGAATATGTAGGAGATGGCAGCATCGAGTTTAATCCTTCAAAGTTTGCGCCCTTTACGGACACGCTGGCGGTCTACAATGAGTGCTACATCGGCCACACACCTTGTTTTTCCAAGGCAGGTGCAAGGATTACCCTGCAGTTCAAGGTCAATTATACAGACAATATCATCAGGCTGACTCCGGAACAGGAGGAAGCAGAGCTTCAGATAATTAAGAGAAAACCCAAAAAGACAGCCTTTGATACACCGGTGAACGCCAAGGTCAACGAGGTAATCATCGAGTACTTCAATGGTATCGGTTGGAAGAAGCTCATATGTGACAGCGAATATGCAGGCATGTTTGAGGGATGCGAACATGGCAGCTACTCTCTGAAGTTCATCTGTCCCGAGGACTGGATGGAATCCGAGAGCGGCCCCTACAGCGGCAAGTGCCTGAGGATGAGAGTTGTAAAGGCCGACAACTGTTACATGAGGCCGGCTATCCACAGCTATCCCACAATAGAGAACCTGAAGATATCCTATTCCTATGAGGGCAAGTTCAGACAGCCCGTCAGGATCGAGAGGATCGCAGGAACCAAAAAAGAAGACATAACCCACCATCTCTTTGACAAGAAAGCCTTTACCATCCTTTCAGGTATTGATTACCACGAGGATGCCCTGTACATCGGCCTTGACAAGAAGCTTACAGACGGTCCCGTCAGCGTATACTTCCAGCTGTCGGATGTGAGCAGCCAGAACGGCGTAAGGGTCAAGCTTGAGTACTACGGAGCAAACGGCTTCACAGAGATGAGGATGACAGACCTTACCGAGGACTTTACCAGATCCGGGACACTGATGTTCATGCCGCCATCCGACATGACACAGACTACCCTGGAGGGCAACAGGCTCTACTGGCTCAGGCTCCTTAGGAACAAGGTCCAGGACAGCGATTTCAATGACGCATTCCTGCCGCACATCGTCAAGCTGTGCATGAATGCCGTTACCGTCACCAATGTACAGACCTCTGACGAAGGGGACTACTACATTGACGATGTGCTTCCCAACAACAGCGTGAATCTGGGCTTTGACAATATCCTGGACGCTTCGGTTTGGGTCAATGAAAAGGGCTATACCAGAAAAGAGGAGATGGAGACCCTGATGCAGCAGCATCCCGACAGAGTCAGGGCAGAGTACGATTTCCTCGGAAGGATATCCGCCTTCTACGTGCTCTGGGATGAGGTTGACAGCTTTGAGAATACGCCCCACAGAAGGTGTTATCGCATAGACCGAATGACAGGGAAGATACATTTTTCTGACGGCAACAAGTGCGATATGCCAAGGGTTACTGATGACATAGCCTTCAAGGCCAGCATCAGATCCACTGACGGAGAGCTGGGAAATCTTGACGAGGGCGAGATCGCGTCCCTGACCAGCAATGCTCCGTATATTGACAGTGTATACAATCCCATAAAGGCCCATGGCGGCAGCAGTCTTGAGACACTTGACCACGCCATGGCAAGATGTGCAGGCATCATGCACTCCAGGTGGAGACTGGTCTCTGAGACCGACTATGTGCGCTATGTCATGGAGTATTCCGACAGCGTGGACAGATGCAGCATCGTGGTAGGAAAGACCATTGACGGCGGCAGCAAACCCGAGGATATCTCAGTGGTCCTTCTGATGAAGGACTATGCCGACGGAGCATTTTCTTTCCACAGGATATCCGCAGCCCTGCATAGGGACATACTGGCCAGATGTGCAGTGACCGTGGATCCGGATAACCTCCACATTGTGGAGCCCATCTTTGTCAGCGTATCCGTCTGCGTATGGGCACTGGCTATGGACATGGACGATGCCTTTGAGGTTCAGAATGAGGTAAAGACCGTTCTGAACAGCTACCTGGATCCCGTAGGCAAGGAAAAGGGAGAGGGATGGGATATCGGAACCCTTCCCAAGGAGAACCAGATCCTTATGAGACTTGGGGTCCTTCGGAGCAGGGCAGTGATCCAGAGGATCACCATGATTGGCAAATATATAGACGCTACAGGCGAGCACGAGCTTGACACCAAGGACATCGAAATATCACCCTTCATGGTGGTCAAGAACGGCGAGCATAAAGTTATTATCACCAATAAATAGTTGCAAGAGTAAGGAACAGAGCCGATGCTAAGTGTTGATGAATTACAGGCAAGAACCTACGAAGAGAGAATGGAAGATGTGATGAGGGAGATCCCCATCAGGTCATCGGAGTGGACCAATTACAACGCCTCTGATCCGGGAATTACCATCCTGGAGACCATGACGGCATTTGAGGCACTTCAGGGATCTGAGATCGTCACCCTAAGCTACAGGGCCAGAATGGCACTTTTAAAGCTTGCAGGCTTTGTGCCCCAGAGGGGCAAGTGCGCCAAGGTTCTGCTCTCATCAGATCAGCTTAAGGGACCCTGTAATCTCAAGAGCGGTGAGAGATTCCATTTGGGAGACCTGTGTTTTGAGACCAACAGGGAAACCCTGGTGGGACAGTCAAAACTCTCGGGAGTTTTTTCCTATGATGGTGACGAATACAGGGACGTGAGCTATCTGCTGGACAGGGAGATAAGCGTTCCCGCCAGGATCTTCGGTGACAATCCCAAGGCCGGAAACAGCCTGTATTTCATTATTGACGGGGATCCCACGAGGCTCAAGGAAGCGATCTTTTACGTAAAGGTAGTTGAGAACCCAAGACGTAACAAGACAGTGGACAGGACTGAGCACATCTTTGCGGATATTGAGTGGGAGTGCTTTACTCCGGCAGGTTTTGAGAAGATAAATGCCAGAGATTTCACCTCAGCATTTGTAAACAGCGGAGAGATCAGACTCTCTCTTCCCGAAAAGGCAGCAGAGTATGACGGAGCTCCGTTAAAGGGCTACTGCATCAGGGCAACCCTCACCAGGGCAGAATATGACATAGTTCCGCGCATGACCAATGTCTTCGGATTCTTGTTCGAGGTATGGCAGAAGGATACCAGATCTTATTCCCAGACCTACGGCAGGAACGACAGGATAGTAGTAAACTCCCCCATTGGACAGAATGTCTACTATCTGGTATTCGGCAAGGAGAAAAAGGGCTCATCCTACAGAAGATATGAGCTCACCACGGGCTATGGTCAGCACGGAAGATACTGTACACATACAGAGGCCCCGGACGGGACCATGACCATCGAGTTTTCCGAGAGCAATTTCGGATATGCTCCGATGAAGTGCAAGGACTGTGTAAGGATCGTCCTCTACAACGAGGAAGTAATGCGCAGCTACAACGTCGGGAAGGTCATCGGATACGATGATCAGGAGATAAAACTTCCGACCCAGAAGATAGTACATGAGACTTTCTTCCTGATAGCCAGGAGAAAAGATGAAGAGGGATATCTCTACGATTTTGTAAGACCCGAGAAGAAAAATGAGGGTGACCTCTACTATCATCTCCTGGAGGGAGAGGGAAGGATAATCATAGAGGATCCCGGAGATTACATCGATGCCGATCTGTTCATGGGAAGCGTATCCCTCATGAGCGGTGACCGCGGAAACATTGCCGCCGGGAACATGATACAGATAGATGATGAGAACATAACCGGTGGATTCTATA
>JAEEGH010008705.1_pt1 | contig 23893 bp, 21 predicted proteins | sample 9134181 | NCBI WGS metagenome assembly JAEEGH01 (sample SAMN16246544, study PRJNA631951) | gut metagenome | biome: gut microbiome; feature: rumen; material: DP-attached | host: Bos | place: Iran: Karaj | collected 2018-10
GAGGTCGTGTATAGGAGCACATGCACGTTGTCTACGTTGATTAGTCTGGATGCAGAACTTCACGCTGAGGAGTGATGTTTCGGTGCCAGACCGTATATGTAGTCAATGAGTTCATACCTCAGAAAAACGGGTATGGAAGCACGCGACTTTAGCCGTGTGAGGCTTCACTTAGAAATGACTCAGGATTTAATCCGGGTCATTTTTTATGCTAGAATATTACGGAAGAAGACTATTATTGGGGAATATGGGGGATTTATTATGAATATAGCAAGGAAAATAAAGATTATTGCAGGCATTATTGCAGTTGTTTTAGTAGCTGTGATAGCCATATTTTTATATAATAACAGAACCGCAAGCGATTATGATCAGATAAAAGAGAAACTCCTTGGCACCTGGATCTCTGACAGCGAAAATGAAGAGATTAACTGGTATGTAGACGACAGAAATAATCTTTGCATGTCTTTTTCTGATAAAGAAAATGATTATAAGCGTATTATTACTGATCTGTGTTACAACGAAGACAGCTTCAGTTTAGAACGTGGAAATATTGTTTATTATGAAGCTGCAGGTGAAATGACATGTATGTGTTATTTATATTTGAACGGCGATGAGATGTATACAACCATCAACAGTAAAGATTTACATCTAATCAGAAGCGGCGTTACACAGGTGAATTTAGATCATAGCAGGTTTTATGTAGAAAAAAGAATGGAGCTTTTGGGCAGTTGGATCGATACTGAAAGTAATTATTATCTATTTGAAGGATATGGCAAGCAGGCGGACTTTGGATTAACAGCATATGTAAAGGATAATAAAAGCATTTATATTATTACAGATATTGTGGAAATAACTGATTCAAAAGAAATATCGTTAATTGATTATGACTATGTAATTCTGACAACTGACACTTCAGATAATTCTGAGGTCCTGATTCCTGTAAAGAATACCAATTCTGGCATAGATCTATATTTGAATGAAACAATCATTAGTCTAAAAAATCTTCATTAAACGCCCTGAAATGCAGTACAGATGAGCCTTTGGAGGATAGGAAGGTGTTGCTTGAATGAAATAGTTAACGCAACCTAGTAACCACTATATTACGAACGGACCTAAAAAATGTTAAATTCAGGTCAGTTATTATGACCAAAAGTGCCTAAAAATGGGTAACTTAAAAAATATACTCCGTTAAGTTCGCAATCTAAGAAGACGACTCGCAATAAGTTTGAAAAAGTTATCGCAACCCATTTGTATCACGAATTATGCTTTTAATGGGGAAATTATCTGCTCAAAATACATTTTTAAAAGAAAATTATTTCTTTAACAGCTCTTTTGTAAGATTTACTTCATTAGCTGAGATTGGCTTTAAGTCTAGGAGCCTCATAAGACGATGCATGTCTTCATCATCATCTGAGATCATCTCATAGGGAGAAAGATTGTTAAGCCCCGGCCTTTTGGTGCTGTTGATGTGGTTTACAAGAAGAGTGATATCTTCCTGCGTGTATGGAGCAAGGGAGGTTCCTTTTGGAATTACATAGCGGATATATTCATGGTTCTTCTCCAGGCGTCCCTTTTGGCCTGACTGCATTGGATCGCAGTAGTAGATGCTTGTCCTTAACGCGCCTTCTATCTCTGTTGAATTCTCCAGTTTGTCTACAACCTTGAATTCACTACCATTATCAGTAAGTCCTATACCAAAGAGTCTTGCAAAACACTCCTTTCCAAGACCTTTTTCAAGGAAGTCAAACCTATCAATCACTGAGTCTGCGGTACAGTCCGACATCAGGAATACTATCATCACACTGTTCCTACGAAAAATCATTGTAAGCAACACCTTTTTCTGATTTCTCTTGCCCTTCACAGTGTCCATCTCAAAAACATCCTTCTCGGATCTGGTCTCCATAAGAGCTGTAAAGTCCTGGTATGTACGGCCTTGCCTAAACTTCTGGTTGAGGATTCCAGATTCCGATTTCTTTTTCCTTCTGCTTTTGTACCTGGTCTGTCTGCGCAGATCTATGTTGCGCACATCTAAAAGACCATCCCTGATGTAGATATAAGCGGTCCGGCTTGTTATCGGAATCTCCTGCTCATGAACCGCAAATATATGAGCAAGTGGTTGGCCTTTCTTGATACCTTCAGAAAGTATGGTGTTTACATCTGCAAGTTCTTCCTCTGTAAGATGAATACCTTCTCTTGACTTTTTCCTTACTTCTTCGGATTTCTTATTGGCAACTTTTGCTTCGTAGAAGTACCTGTCATCATTACAGTACCTTCTATTGTCGCAGCCATTGCACACATATGGAGGTTTCTCATAAGCCGTGCACTTAGTGCTGTAATAATCAGGACAGTATTTGTGGCAGTTTTTTGAGCAGGCATAGCAGTACATAGGGCATGCCTCGTCACCGCATACATGCCTTTTGGTGCATCCTTTAGCGCCGTTACAGTCATTTCCTGCATAGTAGCTTCCCTTTACAAAGAGGCGGTGTTTCTTTATCTCCCTGGCAATAGACGCAACGTGGCGGTTTAAGAGTTCTGCGATTTTTGTAAGAGGTTGCTTCCTTATCACGCCGATTTCAATTGTTTCCCTATCATTTAGTTTCATTCTGGATATTTTTTCAGACATATTCCCCCTATCCTGAGCAGTATTTAGATTTCCCCATGGACCCATTTTAAATGAAATATATACTATTAAATAGTATGTATTGAACAAGTATACAAATCAGGCTAGGGAAAATATAATTAAGAGGAATAAAAATATTAACCAGACTAATAATAAGGGCTCAAAAAACTTTTATTTATGCGTAAAAAAGTGGTGAAATGAAAAATAAATTTAATTCATATTGCAGAGTAGAACCAGTAAAAGAATATTCAGCTGAAGATATAAAAAGAATCAGAAAGAAAACCGGGACTACGCAAGGATTTCTGGCTAAATGGCTTGGGGTTTCCAAAAAAACTGTTCAGGCATGGGAAGGTGGTGTCAATATACCCAGTGGCCCGTCTGCCAGGTTGTTAGCTTTACTTGATAGTGGAAGTGTCTGCATAGATATGTTTCTTTTAGAAGGGAAATTGCCTCATAACCAAGACTAACTAGAAAGATTAATGACTGACATTCACAGAACACTGATAAACAGCATAATTCAGATAATACTGAATTTTTTGAACACTGATTCATGCTGACGATTTAATGATACGCTCGTTAACGTAAAAAATCGGTGATCATGAGATCACCGATTTTGAAAACTTATATATACTTAACTTGACGCTCTAAATGAATTTGTGAATTGGCGATGAGTTTACCTACTTAGAATGGCACTTCGGTTTCAATTCTTTCCCATAGTTCTTCCGGAATGAAAAATTCATCATCGTCTGACCTTTCTGGGATATCATCATAGGCTGTAGAATCATGTTCGCCCCTGAATTCACGTTGTTCTTCTTTGGAAAGTGTGTTGTAGTACTCCTGCATATCTGACCAGAAGCGGAGAGTACTGATAAAGTCCACAGGGAATCCACTGTCATCACATACATAATCGCCGTTATCATAGGGGCTGTTGCCATTTCTGACCCACATATGAAGTAGGTGACGTTCCTCGCTGGTCATATCCTTAAATCTGCGTTCATATTCTTTGAGCTCTGCTGCAAGTATTATCTGGCATTCAAGCGATACATTCTTATTGAACTTCATTCTGTGCCTCCTTTATGTAAAATTTCTTTGGATCAAAATCTTTTCCTTTTTCAGTTTCATAATACTCAAGGTATGGAGCGTAGGAGCGTAGCAAAGTAGTAGTAGCATTCCCAGTTATTTCTGATGTTATGAAGATATTCTTGGCCTGAGTAAATGTATTCTTTTTGAAAGCGTTTCTCATATCTCTAGCTCGGATTGCATTCTCATCACCAAATAATAATGAGGAATACTTTTTTAGCAACTTTTCAATAGACCTTACCCCCAACCTCTTCATCTGCAGTGACAGGAACAGCGCATCATCATGACCGTAGAAAGTTATCATTTCAAGTCTTTCAGACAGATATACGCTTAATGTTTCAGCTATATATTGAGAGAAATAGACCTTGTTAGGTTTCCGTCTTGATCTGATGGTGAGGCAGTTGTGTTCCATATCAATATCAGTAATGTTTAAATCTACACATTCAGAAGACTTCATGCCAATTCCGATGATAAGTGTAAGAATAGCAGTGTCACGGCTTCGTAGCTTATTTTGGTACCTTATCATGCCATCACTTGGAAGGTTCCCTTTGGAAACATATTCAAGCAGCTTAAGATTATCCTGCATATCCGATCCAGGAGGAGGATTCGGTGAAGTAATCGGCCTGTTAACCTTTAAAAGGGGATTGTAAATAATAAATCCTTTTTGAAAGTAGTAGTCAAAGAAAGAGGAAAGTACACAGAGCTTTCTTTTAAGAGTATAGCCGGAAGACACCTTTGGTTTTCCTTTGACAGTAGCAGATCTTACGTACTCAACATATTCTTCAATAACTTCCGGAGAAATCTTGCTAAGATCAGAGAGCTTCATACTATTTATAGTAAATGAAGTAGTTCCTAGGTAATCGAAAAATTCATTAAGATCTAAAGCATATGCATAGTACGAACTTGCCTTGAAAGTGTACTTCTTATCATTAAAGAACCTTCTGGCAAATTCTGGCATATGCTCATCGATCATTCTGTTTGCTTTGTTAAGTTGGATTTGATCTTTAGATAATTTATCCATAGATAAATTATAGAATGCAACTATGACCATGAACAGTGAAGAGGTTAGCGCAACTATTTTGGACCTTTTTAAAACCTAAAGTTGCGTTAAATTCTTCAATTAAGGTAGGGAAGGTGTTTTCCTGTATCTTTAACTATTCGCAAAACGCGAGTTTTACGAAGTGTAGCCAACTTTGACCCGGGTCGCGTGAATCCGCACCAGTGCTGTCTTTGAGTACAATCAAGTGCTCACTTATCTTGTAACCCTTGATTTTATAATATTTTAGCTGTTTATATTATGCTCTTGTGTTATACTGAACTACATGAAAACATTAAAAAAACCTTTTGAAAACTTACTTAAAACATTTGCTTTCCTAGTTGCAGGATATTTTTTCATTCGTGTATTTTTAGCCTTCTTTGGCTTGCAGTTCAGAGCCTGGATCAATGTTATATGGGTTGTGACCACTGGTCTTACATTTGTTGCAGGACTTATACAAAAAGCATCTAAAACTGAAGACAAAAAAGTACAATTAGGAATTTCATCTGTGTTTTTGTTTGGCTTACTTATGATATGTATGCCAATTCTTCCCTATATTTTAGCTAGTGAAATTATAGAAGTTGTTCCACTTAAAGAAGATGTTATTGAAATGGATGGACATAAACTTATTGCTAGTCACAATTTAGGCTTTATGGATCCTGAGATGAATTTCTATGAATACAAGAACTTTATGTTTTCAGGCGTTCATTGTGTATATCATGGCTGGGGATATGACACTGACCAAAACGGTGAAATATACCTTTATTGGGACGAAGAAACAATCTACGATGTAAATGAAATCTTAGACTGATTATAACTACATTGAAATTTTCTATATTATCTATAATACTTAGCGATGGCTATGCAAGACCGCATAACCATCGCTCTTTTTTGTCATAAGATTTTTTAGATTATTATCCGATATATAGTAGTGACTAAGTTTGATTTGAACCTTACTCTTCTGTTTTTATAGATTTAATATCCACCAACTACCAATGCGCTTTTGCAAAAAGGAACTGGGACTATATGGATATGTTGAAAAAATTTTGGTCATTAGTTTTACCAAAGAATCCAAAAGAAATAAATGATATTGTTGATATGGCCAATATGTCCAGCATTAAGGCTATGAGCATTTTTACAGCTATTGTAGAAAGCCTTGTAATGATGCGTTATCTGATCATATATCGCGAAAATCTATATTTTAATCTTACTACAGCAGTCAATATAACAGTTGTCTTTTCGTGTGTTATATTAGCTACGTTGGCTGATCTTTTTATTCAGGGCAAAATTCATGGACATAAGTTGTCTGTGTTTATCGTGCTAATGTTTATAATAATCATATCCTTTTTTAGTATGTATACTTCTTATACTAACTATAAGGTGGGCAGGCAGATTCTTGTTTTGTTTGTAGCCAATGTCAGTATTATATCTTTCCTTCAGATAACACCTTTATATCATATGGTGCTATTGATTTTTGAATTTATCCTTCTGTATTCCATGTTATATTCCGTTGACGGAGCCAAAAATATTGTATTTATAAACGCGTTTTCTTATCTCATAGTAATTTTGATCTTATGTGTTGTTAGTTATCACCGGAAAAATGATTCGGTTATTGCGACCTACGAGGCCAGACAACGTGCTGAAGATTTCTATATAAAATCATCTGAAGATCAGCTCACAGGTCTCATGAACAGATTCGCACTTGATTCTATCAAGATCAAGAAAGGCTTAACTTTCTGCGTTGCAATGACTGATATTGACCTGTTTAAGACTTACAATGATAAGTACGGACATCTAAAAGGCGATGAAGTCATTAAAATGGCTGCCTCTAATCTCCTTGAGATATTCAGGAAAAAAGACTGCTTCCGTTATGGCGGCGATGAGTTCCTGATCCTAACTACAAAGATGACCGAAGTTACCTTTAAGCAAAAGATGTCAATTTGGGAAAATAAAGTTATGGAAACCGGGGTTGAGGGAATTGATACACCTATAAGAATTAGTTATGGTGTTGCCTGCGGAATCGTATATTCTAAAGAAGATCTCATGGCTCTTATCAAAAAAGCTGATGATAAGCTATATAGCATAAAATCTGTAAGACATACTTCATCTGAAGATAGATAATTTCAGCCAATATAAAATGCCTCAGGTAATTAAATTACCCGGGGCATATTTTTTTCGATCATTTGGAAAGACCTGATAAAAACTGTCTGGTCCTCTCCTCTTTCGGATTCTCTATGAGGTCTTTTGCAGGACCTTTTTCAACTATAACTCCATCATCCATGAATATGGCTATATCAGCCACGTCTCTGGCAAAAGACATCTCGTGAGTTACGATGATCATTGTTGTCTTCTGGTCTGCAAGATTACGGATTACTTTAAGAACTTCTCCTGTAAGCTCAGGATCAAGAGCTGATGTAGGCTCGTCAAAGCACAGTATATCGGGCTTAAGGGCAAGTGCTCTTGCTATAGCAACTCTTTGCTGCTGGCCGCCTGAAAGCTGGTGTGGATAGTTATCCATGCGGTCCGAAAGTCCCATCTGATCAAGAAGCTCTTTGCCATGCTTTATGATCTGAACCTTCTGACTGTTATCAGCGTTAAGGAGCGGCGCAAGAGTTACATTTTCAAGCGCTGTATACTGAGGGAAAAGGTTGAACTGCTGGAAAACAAGGCCAAAGTGAAGTCTGTTTCTTCTAAGTTCCTCGGCATTTGTTACAGGTTTTGCGCCATCAAAGAGCTGCTTTCCCTTAACAGTGATCGTTCCAGCATCAGCAGTCTCAAGGAAATTGAGGCATCTAAGGAGGGTTGTTTTACCGCTTCCTGAAGATCCTATTATGGATATGACCTGTCCATCCTCAAGATCAAAGCTTATTCCCTTTAAGATCTGTGTATTATCAAATTTCTTTTTTAAATCTCTAACTTCTAAAATTGGCATATTGTTATTGAATTCCTATTATGAATTATGTTGATTTCATATATATTGCCGTTAGGGTTTTATGAACTAACTGGTTTTATTTGAATGTTTATTTTATGATTTTGCTTCAAGTAGTTTGGGTAATAGATTATTTCTGAAATAACTATCATTATTTGAAATAGCTCAGCTTCTTTTCAATATATCCAAACAGGCATGTCAGAAGTCCGCTGAATATAAGGTAGAAAGCGCCTGTGTAGAATAACGGCCAGATTATACCACTACTCTTGATAAAGGCCTGTCCATTCCAGATGATCTCATATACGGCGATTACCCTGGCAAGAGATGTATCTTTTACAAGAGTGATGACTTCGTTTGAAATAGGCGGAACGATTCTTTTTATAACCTGAAGAAGGATAACTTTAAAGAAGATCTGCTTCTTGGTCATACCAAGGACCTGACCGGCTTCATACTGGCCTGCAGGAATAGACTGGATGCCGCCTCTGTATATTTCTGAGAAATAGCATGCGTAGTTGATAACGAATGCCACAAGGGCTGCAATGAATCTACCTGTTGTGCTTGTGCCCCATACATTTATTCCAAGGAATATTCCAGGGCCATAATACATGACAAGGAGCTGCAGCATAAGCGGCGTTCCACGGATTATCCATATGATAAATCTTACGGGATATTTAATTATAGCGGCCTTGCTCATTGATCCAAAGCAGATAAAAAGGCCAAGAGGAAGGGAAAAAACAAGTGTAAGTGCAAATAACTTGATAGTCCCTAAAAAGCCCTCTAAAAGGGATAAAGTTACTGTATAGAACATGGATGCCTGCTCCTTATTTCTGCTCTACAAGCGCATCCTGTACGCCGTATGTCTTAGCAACTTCCTGCATAGAGCCATCTGCATAATATGCTTTGAGCTGGTCATTTATATATGCAGCAAGGTCTGAACCTTTGCGGCAACCGATACCATATTCTTCAGTTGTAAGTTCTACTGTGTGTGTAAGATCTGCATAGCTTGTGCCGGCGCCAACCATAGCTCCAGCCATGAGAAGGTCGATGATGCAGGCTCCGGATGTTCCTGCTGCAACTTCCATTACAGCATCTGCCTGAGATGTAACAGATGTGTAGTCAAAACCGTTATCAATAGCTGCCTGTTCACCGGCAGATCCTGACTCAACTGCAAAGCTAAGTCCCTTAACATCGTTTACAGTCTTATAAGAATCGGCATCAGCATTTGGAACTACAACTACCTGCGCGTTGTTAAGATATGCGTTTGTACATTCCATAGCGCTTGTAACTTCGCTTGTAAGAGTCATTCCGTTCCAAACAACGTCTATAGACTTGTTCTCAAGCTCAAGGATCTTGTTGTCCCAGTCGATCTCTACGAATTCAACTTCTACGCCAAGAGATTCGCCAACCTTTTTGGCCATATCAGCATCAAAACCGATCCAGTTACCGTTTTCATCCTTGTAATCCATAGGAGCAAAATCTGTGATTCCTACGATAAGTGTTCCTTTATTCTTGATATATTCAACGTCGCTTTCTGCGTCTTTCTTTGCATTTCCACATGCAGTCATGCCAATAACCATAGTAAGTACAAGTAAAGAAGCCATAAGTTTTTTCTTCATAATATTAATTTTCCTCCAGGGGTATTTTTAATGTGATAATCTTTTACCACTCTACCATACTAAAGCATAGTTGGCAATACTCTATTTTCATTTGGTCAAAATATCTGGTTTTTGATCAAAACTTCTCTTTCTGAAGCTCTACGTATGCATAAAAAGACACAGCCTGCTAAATTAAACAAGCTGTGTCTTACTCATTTTAAATGAACATGTTCATAATATATATGCTCTTTTCACATCTCTATTTCTTATATCTGTCATGAAACACTTGGATTTGTATTAATTTCAGTCTTTTCAAATTCTAATATATAGTGGATTCTGATCACTTCCCTGATAATACAAAAGATTCCTATGTCAATCAAAAGAGCTTTTCCGCCGAAAATCACTGCAACTACAAAGAAAAAAACAATAAGCCCATTGATTACGTCCCAGGTTTTCTTCACGTTGTCATCAAATGCGGAGTCTAATTTGTTTATTGCAATAGTTTCAGATAAGAATTCTATCAGAAGGATTACAGCATGTATTACAAATAATAAATCCAAATCAGAGTAGTATCTATAGTGTTCATTATCTATAATCCAATATAACCAAACTTTATAAATAAACTCAATAAAGCATAATCCTGCAAAAATATTAAAGTACATGCTTGGATTTGTATTATGATATTCTGATTTATAGTTCTGTAAAACATAATTGGAAAACATTAGTATTATACAGATCTTCAACAGATCCAAAATGTATATCCAAAAGGAATGTCCTATTTCTGCGAGGATTATGAATGCAAAGATAGCAATACTTATCGGAATATAGAATGCGTATATTTTAGGTATATACTTGGTCATTTCTTAACTTTCTGCCCCCATCTTAACTAGTCTTTCAAATTTAAGTATGCAGCGGATTCGCAAAAATTCTCTAAAGATACATAAAAATCCTATAATGTATATTAATGCAAGCACTTTGACGATCAGTATTACAATAATGAAAAAAATGATTATACAATTAGTTAAGATCCATGATCTATTTTCATTATCGTCAAAAGTAGCATCTAATTTGTATATAGCAATATTTTCAGATAAATATTCTGCTATAAATAAAAACAGATATATGTATGATATTAGTTGGCTTCCAAAATATAGTTTTCCATGTAAACAGATTGTAATAACAAACTCCAGAAAGCAAAAGCCTGAAAAAAATAAAAAGTACTTACTTGGATTATTGTCAGCATCTTCAATGTTATAATTTTTTAGAACATAGTAAGAAAACAGCAATATTACGCATATTTTCACCAGATCAATTATGTAACCAAAAAACACATGGCCTATTCCTGTAATGCTACCAAAAATAAATAAAGCAAAACTAACAGGAACATAGAAAGCATATATTTTAGGTATATACTTTAATATATTTTTATCAATAAAATTAACTAGTTTCATTTCTTGATTTTTTGCCCCCGCCTTAATGTGACCTGAATCATTCCATCCTCTACTGATACCCAATCAAACTGGGGTTCATATATCCAGTTTTTATTCGCATCAACAATACCGTATTGGCCTTTATCGTTTTGTACAACAGCAATAGGTTCTGTTTCATTTTCATGGCTGCTATTAACAATGCATGAAATTTCAATATATTTATACTCACAATCTAGTAACTGTTCTCCATTTGTATCAACAAGTCCATACATACCAGTTGATTCATCTTTAATAACGCCCAAAACGTCTTTGCTTTCGCCTGTATTTACTTTGGTTCCAAGGTACTCCCCAGCTGCGTTATATTCTTTCATAATATTTGTTGCCCAAAATAATACGGTACCATTAGAGTTTGATTTGCATTTTGAACAGATAAAATCGGTATCTAATACTTTTATTCCATCATAAATAATAGTTCCATAGTTATCACTAACGATGGCTATTAAGGTTTTTCCATTAAATGTAGATATGCTAATATCATAGTTATTAACTAATTCATAAATCAACTGACCATTGCAATCTATGACACTATCACAATTTTGATCAGAATATTTGCATGCTTTAAAAATGCCGTTTCCTAAATATTCCAGATTGTCACATTTGATTTCTACAGGTTCGCTATTAGATGATAATATGACCCAATTACTGATATCATATGGAAAAAACAGGATATCTGCATCGTATGCATAATAATAATCAGAATTTTCATCGGTTTCAGATAGTTTATATTTTTGAGGCTTTATGACTGTTTTATTATCGTAATCAACTATTCCAACGCAGTCATCTTCTGTAATAACAATGTAATTATCTTCCCTATCATTGTTTGTATTATAGTTTCTTATTATTTCTTTATATTCAAAATCGATATAGATATTTCCAAAGCAGTCTATTAGGCCTCTTTTTCCATCTACCTCAGCAATAATGTAATCATCACTATACAGCCATGTATCTAAATAATCATATTGCGAATCAGCTAGTTTATTACCATCTTTATCACAGATATAATACTTTCCATTATTGTCTTCAATAATAAAGAAAGATGGTATATCGCTATCATCTGAAGGCTCTATACAATTTATATATTTGAAACTTTCGCTCAGAACATTATTGCATGAATAATCCAAAAACATATAATTACCATTACTGTCTTTAGTAATAAGTCTTTCAGAACTTTCATCTATATCAATAGATTCGTATGTTGGCTCAAGTAGTACGTTTCCATTTATATCACATACCCCGTAATTGTGTCCGGCATCATCTTTTTTATCAAAAGATATAAAATTACCAAAATCGCAAATATCAGTGTAATCCGTATCTAGAATCATGTTTCCACTGAAATCATAAGCTCCGTAGTATTCGATATTATCTTTATATATCGTAACTTCAATATAATTATTGTTAATGTAGATCTCAGAAAAATTCGGTTCTATGATCCACTCATAATCAAGATTCATCACGCCCGTACCGCTATTACTTCTAAGAATCAGAAAACCATTATCAACGCAGTAGGTATCTATTTTGTAATATTCAGGTTCTACTATCCAGTTACCAAATTTATCTGTAATTCCATATTTGCCGTTATAGCCGTTGATATCAGGATTCAACAATATAATATTACCATCACCAAGAAGGCATGAATCATTTTGGTACTCATTTGGAATATAGTCATCCATAGATACATAAAATGCATATATTGCAAAATCTTTAGGTGAATTATAGAAAAAATCCCACCAAAAGGAACTGATATAGTTATCAGTGGATAAAGTATCAGAATCATTGTTAGTTTCAAAATTATAACTTCCGCTCTGACTATTATAAAAGTTGCTTTTCTCGCTCCAATTATTAGTATATGTGTACGTTACTGTATTATTGCCATGAATATCCAAGGGTTCTGTACTCTTATGAGAACAAATAATATTTCCTTCCGTATCCAGAACATATCTGGTTTCACCTTTGTTGCAGGAATTTAGGTAGATGAAAATTGCAGAGATTATTACTGCAGCAATTAAGAATCCCCCTAGAATTTTTAGATCTTCTTTTAACCTTTTTTCATACGTTGACATAGTTATTCCCCAATAACTTTTCTATAAATTTAAGCTCGTTAATTTTACCTTAAATAGATGATTATGGCAAATCGAAGATAAATCCGTAGAAATAGGCTAATGTATTACAAAAAATTGCCTGACAAACAGATAGAGATAGAAAATTAAAAAGACGATGGGGTCAAAACGCTTACCCATCGTCTCTTATCTTCTGTTGTTCTTATCTTCTATTGTTCTTATCTTCTTAATTTCTGCCTTTGCTGAGCTATAAAGTTAAGTCTCTTAGTGATCTTGTCCCTTATAAAGCTCTGGCTGTCCTCTTTTACAAGGAAGTACATGTAGGAGTCAAGGACTACGGACTGAGGAAGGCCGCGGCCGACTAATTTGAAGTTGCGGAAGCCTCTTTTTATGTAATCATTCATCTGTTCCTTGGAGATGAAGGCGGGCTTATTCTTGCAGTCTTCGAAGGTCTTCTTTTCCTGTCTGTTGGGACATGGGAAGGGTCTTGCGACTTCGTATTGGAGCTGCTTCATGGCTTCATCGCGGTAATGTTCGAGACGTTTGGGACAGTTTGGAAAGCAGATCTCGTCAACGAGTATTTCTACGCGGTCTGCCATTGGTTCTAGCTCTTTAAGGACGTCCTCGTTATGATTCATGTCATAATCAAGAACGACCATAAAATAATCTTTATTAAGCTCTGAATAGAGCTTTTCTGGATCTGTGATTCTCTTTGTTGTAGATGAAATGAATTTAAAATTTGGATAGTTCTTTCTAAGATAGCCTTCAAGGATCTGCGTGTTAACAAGAACCTGATTCTTGCCATTGTCAGCAATGTGCATAATCAGATTGCAGAAAGTATCATCGAGATGTTTCTCTTCTATAAGAGGATTGGTCCAGGTGAAGCGGACCGGAACATTTTTAGAATTATAGAGCTTGATGATATTTTCAATCTCGTTTTTGGGGCAAAAGCCAAGAACAGTTCTGCCACCATTCCATATTGCTCCCGGGAATGTGCCGTAAACACTACCAACACGGTAATTATCGTAGAAGCAATCCGGATATTCCTTCATAACATCAATAAGAGTGCTGTTCAGGTCTCTGAACACACTAAACCCTGGCAGGTGCCAGTAAATATAATCATTCATTCCCCCAAATCTTCCCTTCTCTTTTTTTTAGAGTAACCCAAATCAAAAAAACGATATGCAAACATTATACAACAAAGAACGGTGTTTGGGGCAAACAAATGTCATAAAATGTACAAAAACATGTACCAAAAAGCTAGTATATCCATCAATATTACTTATAACATTGTTTAACAGACATAAATAATGAGCGAAAGCACATAACAAGAGCAATTATAGAATCAATCAAAATTACTTATACTTCGTATATTTTTGAAATGAGAAACAGACAATCAAGTATTTTCATAAAGCTAATAACCTTCATACTTTCAAAATCAAATGTTCAGTGAGACTAATCACTCCTTATACTTACAAAATTCAAAGCTCAGCATGGTTATATCATCAAACTGCGGTGCTCCAGCAACAAATTCGTCTATATCTGCTCTTATTGCTGGCAGCAGATTTTCAGGATCTTTATCCATATTGTTATTAAGGAAGTCAGTGAGTCTCTTCATGCCGTACAGCTCATTATCAGCGTTTGTAGCTTCTGTGACGCCGTCAGTGTACTGATACAGGCGATCTCCGGGTTCCATTTTGAAGGAACCTGTCTTATAGACCATATCTTCCATTCCTGCAAGGACAAAGCCTGCCTTGATCTTCATTTCCTCATAGACATACTTGCCATCTTCACCTTTGTGCATGATAAACGGGTGCTCATGGCCTGCGTTGGCGTATCTGACTTCGCCTGTTCTTAGGTCTATAACAGCTTCGTATGCAGTAATGAACATGCCGCCTTCGTTGGATTCGCACAGGATAGAATTTACTTCTTCGAAGATGCTGGACGGATCAGTATCTGGCTTCGTATGGTCTTTGATCAAAGTCTTACCGATCACCATGAAAAGAGCTGCGGGTACGCCCTTACCGGATACGTCAGCTACTACCATGGCAAGGTGATCTTCATCAACATAGAAGAAATCATAGAAGTCACCGCCGACTTCCTTTGCAGGATGCATGGTCGCGTATATCTTATATTCAGCTTTTTCTGAATATACAGGGAAAATAGATGGCAGCATACTTGCCTGGATCTGAGTTGCGACGTTAAGCTCCGTACCGATCCTTTCTTTTTCAGCAGTAGCATATTTTACGTCTTCCATGTAGGTCTTAAGGTCATCCTGCATCTCATTAAATCTTTCTGCAAGCTGTCCGACTTCGTCGCCGCTTTCAACGGGAATTTTTATGTCGAAGTTACCTTTACCGATAGCCTTAACGTTTTTGGCAAGTGCCTGCATCGGACGTGTGATGGTTCCTGATACTGCGAAGGATACCATGATCAGGATGATACCGATTACTGCAAAATATATGATGAAAAGCTTATTGATATCAAAGAGGCGCTTTTGCATTTCTTCCTGTGACGTGGCTGTCATCATGTCGCTTTGCTCCTTGGCATGATCTGCGGGAAGGGTTACTTCTGAAGTATTTATACTTGCGCAGAATATCCATCCTGTCTCTTCAAGTTTGGAAAAAGCAACATAGCTATTTTCATCTTCATAGACAGTTTCTACGATTCCGCTTGTTTTACCGGAAAGAGCCTTTATAAAGTCATCATTATCAAAATGATTATTGATATCCGGGTCAAAAGACGCTTCATCCATATCCTTATGAGCTATAAAGTTGTAATTATCATCAAGGATAAAACATGCGCCTGTATCGCCTACTTTCATGGACATGACATCATCGATCAGATCCTGGAGGGCAACATCAGATGCAACAACTCCTGCTCTATTGCCACTTGCATCATCATAGGTCATAGCTGCTGTAATACAAGTATTGCCATAAGAATCAAGATATGTCGGAAGCCATACCAAAGTACCGGGAGTATTCATTGCTTCTATATACCAGTCACGTGCTCTTGGGTCGTAATCAGGATTGAACTGATTGGATCTTGAATATCTGTAGGAAATGCCGCTTTGGGTGCCAATGTATATGTTATTGAGTATTTCAGTATTTTCAAGAAATGGAGCAAACATATATTCGCAATTAGACAATATCAGGACTTCTTTTTGAATTTCAGGCGTTTCTTCAATACCTTTAACAAGGAAATACTTAGAAGAAGCTTCTCCCATAACTGTTTCGTCAGGGGCAGGAATATCTTTTCCCACAAAATTGGAAGAATCAGTATACAGACTGCTGGTATATTCAGCTGACTCAGTAACTATTCTGTTAACAGAGTAAAACTTCTCGTTAGCGGCCTGGGCCTGCTTTTCAACGATCATTACAAGATAATTATTGGCCTGATCAAGCAAGGACTCCTTGGCAATCGTAGACGAATTAAGGCCAAGTGTTATGTTGGTCTGTTCGAATTCGTCGACCATGGAATTCATGAAATAGGCTGATGCTCCAAATATGATAAGTAGTGACCCGAGGGACATTACCATTATTACAAGGAGAATCTTGATACTGATCTTCATATTCTTAAACATAGGAGTCCTCCTGATTTGAGGCTGTTATCTTCGATATTGATTATCTGACAATATATCTTTAGATATCCTGATGTCTTATTGTCTAAATTCTGACTTCAGATATACAGATATCTGATTATCTATCCTGGTGCTGGTTCAGGGCTGTAAGTAATATCTCTTCAATAAAATCTTCGTAGGCAATGCCCATAATCTCAGCTTCTTTGGGCATTAGAGAATATCTTTTAAGGCCGGGAACTGCATTTATTTCAAGTACATATGGCTTTGAGTCTTCATGGGACACCATAAAATCAACTCTTGCAAGGCCTCTTGCATAGGTGATGTTCCAGACTTTTCGCGCTACTCTTAATATTTCATCTTCTGTATCCTTATCCAGTCTGGCAGCAGTCGCATCATAGTTGCCGGTAAATACTATAAGTTCAGGGGCATCCGGATCAGATTTATTAAGGTCAAGGTCCTGACCTTCTACTACTGGAAGAGAGATGATCTCGCCTTTACTTTCATATATACCTGCTGTATAGAATTTACCTTTTACGTATTTTTCCAAAAGGATCGGATCGTCGTATTTGAAGATGTCATCAATCTTTGAAAGTTCGCCTTCGTTTTGTATCAGGGCAATTCCGAAGCTTCCGCCTTGTGTGGGGGCTTTGGCTACAAAGGGGTATCCAAATGAATCAAAATCAAAGTTTTTGTTGTCGTAGTCTTCTTTTTCCAAAATCTCCCACTTGGGAGTTCTGATGTTATATTTATCGAAAAGCGATTTGCACAGTATCTTGTCGTTAATAAGGCTCGCTGCTCGAAGGCCGCTCCCTGTATAGGGAATATTCTCGTGTTCCAGCATCCCCTGAAGCGTGCCATCGCCATGGCCCTTGCCCTGAGTGCAGACAAAAACAACATCAGTGTCAGCAGCCTTTATGGTCGCCATTATGTCATGACCAAATTCTATGAGCTTAGTGGTATAGCCGCGTGAATTAAGGGCGTCAGCTATATCATGAGCATTTTTCGCAGAAGCGAACCTCTCCTCGGAAGTTCCGCCGTATACAATACTTACATTCATACTGTGCCTCTATTAAAAGAATATTTGACCATTACTTGATCTGTACTATCTTTTATATGATCATGATCTAATATGTATTAGCTTCATAAAGCTACGTAGAACCTTAACTTTATCTTCTGTTTGCACTACTGACATTTCCGATTATCATGAACATAATCGCTGCACAAAGGAATATGATTCCCAGCACCCTGATTCCTGCCTGATAACCTATCACGATGGCAAATGCAAATACAAACGGGCCTATCATCTCAAGCATCTTCTTGGTAAAAGAAAGGACAGACAGCGATTTGGATGCGCCAAGCTTTTTAATAGCAGGAAGATCAAGGTAATAATTGTTCTGAACGCCAAAACCAAAGCTGTCAGCAAGTCCAAGAAGCCCTGCACCTGCAAAGGCGAGGATAAATCCTGATCCAATGCCGGGAAGGAACAAAGATATTGCGATCATTACGCTGTAAACAACATTTATTTTCTTTAATGATCTTCCGTTACCTGTAAGAAGCACAGAAAGTAGCGGACCTGCATATACTATTATCATTCCATATATAAGCTGCGCTCTACCTACATCCGTGGTACTTCCGCCTATGCTCTGGAAATATAGCGGCAGGTAATAGCTAAGGTAGGATGCAGCTATACTTGCAGGAGCTATCATTAGTATTACGAATATGATTGCCTGAAGCTTGTCTGTAAATCCGAGCGGGACTTCTTTAGACGTATCACTAATATCAGCTTCCTTATGTGGCAGAACGGCGTTTTCAAGCCTGATTATGAATAGAGATGTCGTGATCGTAAGAACTGCAGAAATATAAAATACGATTCTGTAGCCGAATATATCTGCCAGTATGGCGCCAAGAGCTGAACCGCAGTTCATACCTGCGTAGATACCTGCATTCAAGAGGGCAAAGCCAAGAAGTTGCTGTTTTGAATCTTTGCCAAACAAAGATAGATTTCTAAGCGTCATCCAGCAAAGCCCATATCCAAGACCAACTACAGCTCTTGAAAGGATAAACATCAAAAGATTCCCTGATATAGCTGAAAGGAAGGTGCCTAAAGCTACCAGTATAAGACCTGATATAAAGGGGAGCTTCCAGCCTTTTTTCTCAAGGATAATGGTCGTGATAAAAATGGCCGAGCATGTAAGAAGGGTCTCTGCCGACTGAGGAAGGCCTGCCGCTGCGTTGGCTGAAATAAATGAGATGGGATTTATGAGCTCTTTGGCCATGGTGGGAATAAAGGCAGATGACAGCCTTGATGCAAAGTAAAACAAAAATGAAATCTGCCTTATATAATATAAAGATGAGATCATGCCGTCTGAATCATCGGCTTTAGTTTCTGACGAGACTTCCTGTTTAAAGCTCTTTTGCATATTTCTTTTGATGATCTGCAGGATCAAAAGGACCATCTCAACTGAGAAAAAAACAGATGTGATCAAAACCGTGATAAGATTAAGCGCAATGCTTTTTATCACACTGATATTATGATCATAGTTTACGATAAAGCTTATACGTCTTCCTTTGCTGAAAGGATAAGTATGTTCATCATAAACATCATAAGTAGCTTTCGTGCCGATGAGGGATGCATCAGATGAATGAACAACATTCATATCCTCATCAAGTATCATGATATCCGTTATCGTATCATTTAAAAGATGGGGAAGGCTTCTATCAAGCTCATCTTCTGAGATTTTTTCAATTCGAGTAATATTATTTCTGATCTCAGTATATGTCTGATAATTGATCATCTGATTACGAACAGATAATATTTCAAAGAAAAAAGCCACCTGAATAATGACAAGAACAGTTATGAGCATGGCATTGATGTTAGCAGCTTCCAGCTGTCCTTCAATGTTGAAAACAGGTCCCTTTGCACAGAAAATAGCCATAGCAAGGACTGCTATAGCTGTCAGAACGATAAGAATACTGAAGGGTACTGACGTATATTCTGAAGGTTCATTAAAATTAAGAACCCACAAAAATACGGCAACCAGTATTATTGTAAATGCTGATCCGGCAAATAAATAGGCTCTGATCTTATTCATATTATGCGCATTTTGAAAATTAGTGATTTAAATTATATTGAGAATATCTGAAAATCCTGTTACTTCAAAAATGTCTTTAACAGCATCGCATACATTTTTGATATACATTTTGCCCTGCTTGTTCATAGCCTTCTGAGCTGAAAGCAAAACTCTGAGGCCTGCGGAAGAAATATACTCTACATTTGTCATATCAAAGGTAAGCTCTGTAGAATTTCCAAGTTTTTCCTTAAGAACTGCCTCAAGCTGTGGAGCTGTCGTGGTATCAATTCTTCCATCGAGAGTTACATTCATCTTTCCACCATCATTTGTCGCATTAATATCCAGCATCTTTTCCTCCTTCAATCAATATGAAATATTAATTGCCTTAACTAGTATATCGGCTAAATTTGAAGAACAATCAGACCGAAATAAACATATGTAAAGTTTCATTTTCAAGATAGCACAAGTTTTCGGAAAAAGATCTTTTCACAAAGAAAAGGATAACAAATGAATATTTTGAAAAAAATCAAAAATGTTCTCTTTCCTGAAAGAAATGAAGAGATCTATAATCTGTTTGATCATAGCAACATGGCATCTTTAAGGGTCATGAGCCTTCTTACTGTTGCCGTTGAAAGTGTTTCTTTGATCCATTTACTTTTTCATAATGTAGACTATTTAAACTTTGATCTTACAGTGATCATACTTACAACAATTATTGTCATTAATCTTATAACAGCTATTAGTACGGATCTGTTTTTGAAAAAAAGGATCAAAGGACATAATATCGCTGTGATCATAGCAGTGTTCACCATTACTGCCATGACTTGTTTTTCAATGTTTGTATCATATATGAATTATATTGCCGGAAGACAGATCATCATATTTTATGCAGTAAACGTCTGTCTTATCAGCTTTATTCATATAACTCCGCTGTTCCAGCTTATTTTCATCCTGGTGGAACATTCTATTTTCTATGCGATCTTATATAACTATGATGGTGCAAAAGGCATAATAGTGCCTAATGTCATCATCTATATGCTAATAATTCTCGTGGCGAGTCAGATCAGTTTCTATAGAGTGCTTAATTTTGCATCTTCGACCTACACTGCCAAAGTTATGGCTGAAGAATTTGCACTAAAGTCTTCTCAGGACCAGCTTACAGGTCTTATGAACAGATATGCGCTTGATAATATTCCGAATATTGAAAATCCAGTAAGATGTCAGATCGCAATGTCAGATATCGACCATTTCAAGGCATTTAATGAAAAGTATGGTCATATCAAAGGCGATGAAGTTCTCAAAGCAACTGCATCGGCTCTTCTTGATGTATTCAGAAAAAAAGACTGTTACCGCTATGGAGGCGACGAATTCCTGATAGTCGCTATCAATCTTACTGAAGATACATTCCGGGACAGGCTGGCACTTTGGGAGAAAAAATTGTCAGTTACCAGGATCGAAAATATAGATGAACCTGTAAAAGTCAACTTCGGCGTTGCATCAGGCATAATCCATAACAAAGAAGAAATATTCAAGCTTATCAAAGAAGCCGATGAAAAGCTTAATACGATAAAGTCAATGCGCTATCACAGTTCATAAAACTTTGGCTACAGCCTTTTCAATGGCATCAACATCATAAGGCTTGGTAATATGCGCATTCATTCCTGCTTTAAGCGCTTTCTGTATATCTTCTTCAAAGGCATTACCCGTCATTGCTATGATCGGGATCTTTTTATCTCCCTCTCTATTACTGTTTCTAATGAGCCTCGTCGCCTCATATCCATCTACATCAGGCATCATAATGTCCATAAGAATCAGATCATAAGTGTTTTCTGGCTCATTCAGGAACCTGTCTACAAGTTTTCTGCCATCAGGCTCTACTATGACTTTGGCTCCCAGATCAACAAGTATCTCAGATAAAAGCTCCCTGTTAAGATCGTTATCTTCTGCAGCCAGGATATTAAGCCCTTTTAAGATCCCTTTATAGGAAGGCGATTCTAATACAACAGGCCTTTCATCAAACCCGCATGAAACCTCGCATGTCAGCATCATAGGGATCATTACCGTAAAAGTCGTGCCAACACCAAGACTACTTTCAAAAGTAATGGTTCCCTCCATCATTTCTATCATGTTTTTGATAAGAGCAAGTCCCAGCCCTGTACCGCCGGGATCAGCGATACCGCTTTGCTGCTCTCTTTTAAATGGTGTGAAAAGAGTTTTCTGAAACTCCTCAGACATTCCGCGTCCATTGTCACTTACTTCAAACGTAACATCTACAAATCCGCATCTTGACGATTCTTTGTCCTTAACAGTAAGTGTAATATCGCCGCCATTATCCGTATATTTACATGAATTGGACAAAAGATTCAGAAGTATTTGTTTGATATAGTTTTCATCTGCACAGACTGTTTTGTTTTGTAGCTGATCTATATTTACAGAAAACCTTTGATTCTTTGAATGTACCTGAGATATTATCATCTCTTTAATGTCATTTATGCACTGGTCCAGGTCAAAGACATCATTTTTAAGCTTTATGGTTCCGGATTCGATCTTATTAAGATCAAGAACGTCCTGGATGATATCAAGCATATAATCACTTGATTTAAGAATCTTCCCAGCCTGATCATGGACCTTCTGGGCATTAAAAGAATGGTTCTTTATAAGAGTTGCAAATCCGATTATGGCATTAAGAGGCGAGCGAATATCGTGGGACATTCGCGAGATGAATTCCTGCTGGACAAGATTTTGGTGCTTGATCTCGTCAAGCTGGTTCTTTAGCTCTTCATTTTCTCTTTTTAAGGCTTCAACACTGTTATTCATATTCACGTGCAAAGCTCCTCAGGAATCTTCAAGATTTTAGTTATTTTTAAATGTATGAAGTCTGAGTAATAGCCACATAAAAATATCGTTAATGCGATTATATATATATCATATCACGAACTATTCTTGTGTTAAAATATTATATAAAGGATTTGCGATTTATCTTTAATCGCTAAAGTTTTCTACATGGACGTTCGTTTTTTTATTTGCAGGGGGAATCTAATGCAGAATAATATCGCTTCAGATAATCTGAAATATTACCAGGAAATGGATAAAGAAAATATACAAAAATTCAGGGAGGTTCTTGCGACTCTACCTGATTTTTGCAAGTCTTATTTTAGATCTATTGCTGAGAATACCGCAGTAAGAACCAGACTTGGATACGCATATGACATAAGGATCTTCTTTGAATTCCTGCACGAGACCAATTCAGCTTTAAAAGGAATAGACATTAAGGATTTTAAGATTGAGATCCTTGATATGATAACAAGAGATGACCTTGAAGAATACCTTGAATACGTATCCTTGTACGACAAGAACGGCAAGGAATTCTCTAATACAGAAAATGGCAAGAAAAGAAAGATCGCTGCCATTAGATCCATGTACAATTACTTCTTCAAAACAGACAGAATCCAGACCAACGCTCCATCCAAGATCAACACACCAAAGTCTCATGAAAAAGCTATCATAAGACTTGAACCCAATGAAGTTAAACAGATGCTGGACGTTGTTGAAGACGGCAACAAACTCACTAAAGCCCAAAAGAAGTTCCATGATAAGACCAAAGTACGCGATACTGCTATCGTTACTCTCCTTCTCGGAACCGGAATCCGTGTATCTGAGTGCGTAGGCCTTGATATCGAAGATATAGATTTTAATACTAACGGTATACGAATCCACCGAAAAGGCGGTAATGAATCTATCGTTTACTTTGGCGAAGAAGTTGAGGAAGCATTGAAAGCTTACTTGTCACAGCGTAATCTCATCGTCGCTAACTCAGGCCACGAAGAAGCACTGTTCCTCTCTTTGCAGAACCGCAGGATCACAGTAAGAGCTGTTGAAAACCTCGTGAAAAAATACGCTTCAAACGTAACTACACTTAAGAAGATAACGCCCCATAAACTCCGTAGTACTTTCGGCACTAACCTCTATAACGAAACCGGTGACATCTACCTTGTAGCAGACGTCTTAGGCCACAAAGACGTAAACACCACCCGTAAACATTATGCAGCTCAAAGTGACGCCAACAGACGCCACGCTGCCAAGATGGTGCACTTGCGAGATACTGATAGTACCGAAGATAGTGATAATTACGAAGATAACTCCAAACACAACGACATCTTCGATTTCTAAATCATCTGAAATTTTGCATATATAAAATTGCACGATAACTTTGAACATTCCAGAGGGTGGCAGTTAATAAATGATTTGAGTGTCTTTGAAAATTATATTAAATTCAAGAGCTTGATAGATGGAATGATATATTCTGTTTGGGATTTATTTGTCTGAGCGAAGCGAGTTTATAAATCCCGGAATATATCATTCCAGATATCATGCCTTGAATTTTATATAATTTTCACGACACTCAAATCATTTATTAACTGCCACCCTCTGGAATGCA
>JAEEGH010008709.1_pt1 | contig 23885 bp, 17 predicted proteins | sample 9134181 | NCBI WGS metagenome assembly JAEEGH01 (sample SAMN16246544, study PRJNA631951) | gut metagenome | biome: gut microbiome; feature: rumen; material: DP-attached | host: Bos | place: Iran: Karaj | collected 2018-10
TGAAAGAATCCCCTGTTTATGCCGGACTCCGGTACTTTCTTTTCTGTCTTATAAAGCTGAACGTATGCGTTTTGTTTGATGCCTGATTCCTCCTGCCGGTATGATGATTTTTTTTTCAGAACGGTGATTTTTCCCTGTGAAAACCGGAATGAGCAGAATCCAGGATCTGTAACAAGTCTGACGTCTGAGACTGCACTGTTCAGACTTTTCAGCAGCGTTTTTTTATAGTTTTGAATCGTTTTTCAGAACTTGTGGCAAATTCAGAATTTTTGGGAATTAGTTTTTGTTTATGTCAAAGGTTGATACTTCAAAATATCCTTCGGGTTCCAAATCATACTATGCTCCGGGTCAGAGCAGGGAGATTCCCCATGACTATAAGGCTGAACAGTCGTTGCTCGGTTGTCTGCTTCTTGATAATAATGCCTGGGATCAGGTCGCCGGTACTATTCGCAAGGAGGATTTCTACGACTTTCCTCACCAGGCTATTTTTGAGGCCTGTGAGAGAATTGCAGCATCAAGAAAAAATATTGATCTGATCACGCTGCAGTCTGAACTTGATTCTGCAGATCTTCTTGAAAAGGTTGGCGGTCAGGAATACATTACGGCACTTGCGGATCTTGTTCCGTCATCAGCTTCCGTGAGCAGCTATGCCAGTGTCGTCAAGGATCGTTCAGTCAAGCGGCAGGTTCTGGACTGCTGTCGCAGTTTGTCCGATTTTGTTTATGAAAACAAAGGTGTAACGGGTGATGAAATTCTTCACAAGGCGGAGAATTCCTTTTTCGAGATTTCTGAAAATTCTCTGAACAATGATTCTGTGGGACCTAGACCTATTAAGGATATAGTAATGGAAACCATGAATCATATTCAGGAAAATATGAAACTTCGAATGAACGGAGGCAATGGTATAACAGGCATACCTTCCGGTTTTCATGCACTTGATGAAAAAACCAGCGGATTTCATCCCGGTGAAATGATTGTTCTTGCCGCCCGGCCTTCCATGGGCAAAACAACCCTGGGCATGAATTTTGTGGAAAATGCCTTTCTTGATCCGAATAACCACAAACCTGTTGTTGTTTTCTCTCTTGAAATGCCGGCGTGGCAGATTGTTCTCAGAATGTTAAGTTCACTGTCCGATATCAAACTGCAGAGGCTGAGCAAGGGAGAGCAGCTTACAGGTGAGGAACTGGCCAAGCTCAGCAGGGCGGTGAGTGTGATAAAACAGCCTGATCGCATGAATATGCTTTTTATTGATGATCAGACAGGCCTTTCCCCAAGTGATGTGAGGGTAAGGGCAAAAGCCATAAGCAAGAACTACGGCGGGATAAGCATGATTTTGATAGATTACCTCCAGCACATGTCAATTCCCGGATATGGAACAGACAAACTTCATGAGGTTTCTGAAATATCCCGCTCACTTAAGCAGCTGGCCATGGAATTAAAAATACCGGTGATAGCTCTTGCCCAGCTCAGTCGAAATCTGGAAAATCGACCTGACAAGCATCCGCAAAATTCTGATTTGAGAGAATCCGGAGCCATAGAGCAGGATGCGGATCTGATTATGTTCATATATCGTGATGAATACTATCACAAGGACAGCAAAAAAAAGGGTATTGCGGAGGTTATTATTGGAAAACAGCGTAACGGACCGACAGGAACTGTTGAACTGATTTTTGAAAGTGAATATTCCCGCTTTTCAAATTATGCCAGTAATTATGATTCTCCTGAGGTTCAGCCCCGTCCTTCTGATGTAGGCAAGTATGGCGGCACGCCGCAGTAAATTCCACTTGCTGCCACAAGTTTTTTGCATGGAGTCTGTATGCAGTCTGTAAAATCGATAATTAATCTGGATGCCTTAATTCACAACATAGGTGTGATAAAGAGCAAACTGAACGGATCTAAAATTGTTGCCGTGGTTAAGGCAAACGCCTATGGGCACGGTCTTGTTCAGATAGCCAAAACCCTGAGCAGTCATGTGGAGGCCTATGCTGTTGCCCGCATAGAGGAGGCACTGAGTCTTCGCAGTGCCGGAATTGTAAAGCCGATTATTCTGCTGGAGGGCTTTTTCAATGAGGCCGATATTCCTGTAATAGTAGCCAATAATTTTGAGGTGGCTCTTCACAGCTTTCAGCTGCTGGAGCAGGTGGAGCGGGCGGAAATCCCTTCACCTGTAAAATGCTGGCTGAAACTGGATACCGGCATGCACCGTCTCGGAGTTGGACCGGATGAGGCGGATGAGTTTTATAACCGCATGATGTCCTGCGGCAATATTGCGAAGCCCTTCGGACTGATATCTCATCTGTGTACGGCTGATGAACCAGAAAAGAGTGATTACACTGAAAGACAGATCAGAATTTTCAGAGACTTTGAGCATGCTCACCCGGGCATGCATACCGCTCTGGCCAATTCAGCTGGTATATTTTCCTGGCCGGAATCCCGTACCGACTGGGTAAGACCCGGGATTATTCTTTACGGTGTTTCACCTTATGAGGATCGCACGGGTAAGGATCTCGGCCTGAGACCGGTAATGACTCTCACCAGCAATCTGATAGCGGTCCGCCGGCTCAGAAAGGGTGAAAAGGTGGGCTACGGCATATCCTACGAGGCAGAGCGGGACACAACTCTTGGTATTGTTGCCATGGGCTACGGAGACGGTTATCCGCGGCAGACGCCGAACGGCACTCCGATCTGGATTAACGGCAGATTTGCATATACTGCCGGACATGTATGCATGGACATGATGTTTGTTGATCTTGGGCCGGATTCAGAAGACTGTGTCGGCGACGAAGTGGAACTGTGGGGTGAACATCTTCCTGTTGAAATAATTGCCGGAAAGGTAGGAACAATTCCCTACGAACTTGTGCTTAAGCTTACAAGCCGGGTAGAGTTCGTGTATCGCGGCGGAAATTCTGACGGCGGCGCATTCTGCTGATCTGAAAGGCTGATTTTCGCATAATCCGACTTCCGGAGCGGAGTTTAAAGGGAATAATGATGAACATGAAACTGTTACCTAATCAGATAAGCTGCTACAGAGAGATTGTTTTCAGCAATCTGGCGTTTGTAGACAAAACCATGTTTATAAGAAAACTGGAGGAACAGCATGTCAAGGTTCCTCTTTTTCTCCGTCCCAGAAGATTTGGCAAAACTCTTTTTACTGATGTCCTGTCAGAGTACTATGATATTGATACCGTCGGAGATTTTGAACGTCTGTTCGGCGGTACAGACATAGGAAAAAATCCGACTGAACAAAGAAATTCCTATTACATTCTCAGGTTTGACTTTTCCGGTATTGACTCTGCACATCTTGAAAAAAACTTTTTCGAGACGGTTAAAAATCAGCTGGAGGTTTTCTGTTCAAAATACAGCTCGTTAAATCTGACAGTAAATGAAAATTCAGTCAGCTCTGCATCGCTTCTTGAAGAGCTTGTTACTTCGTTTATTGTAAAACGGCCACGGAAAACAGATCAGATCTTTGTTGTTATCGATGAATACGACAACTTTGCCAATGATGTACTGGCTACAGATGTTGAACTCTTCAAATCTATGACTTCAGCCGAGGGATTTGTCAAAAATTTCTATGCAAAACTTAAGGCCCTGTCCGGCAGTTCACAGTCCGCCATCGGAAGATTTTTCGTAACCGGTGTTTCCTCAATAGTGCTCAGCTCTCTGACGACCGGATTCAATGCCGTTAATATATCCTGGGATCCGTATTTTCATGAAATGGCGGGATTTACGGAGAATGAACTGCGTGAACTTATCCGTCAGACAGTAGACATGAGTCAGTTTGAAGGAAGTTTTACGACAGATGAATTGATTGGCAGGATGAAACTGTATTTTGACGGCTATACATTTTGCAGGAAGAGTGAAAATCATCTCTACAACTCCTCCATGTGTATCAACTATCTGAGCAGAGTTCTGGCGGAGCGGGAACTTACCAGTGAGTACGGGGATTTCAACGTAAATACTGATGTTGATAAATTCTCCATGCTGATGGATCTGATAAATGAAGAGGATCGCATAAAAATCATCAGATACATTGCAAGGACTGCGGAGGATAACATCGACGGATATATTCATGGAACTCTTGCGGAAAATCTCAACATAAACAGAAAAAGGAAATACAACTTCAGAGAAGGTGTATCCATGCTGTTTTATCTCGGCTATCTGACATTCTTCTATGATGAAGAAAATGAGGAAACTGTTTTCAGAGTACCGAATCTGAGTTACAGGAAGATGTTCATGGAATACTATCTCTCTCTGTTTTTCAGAAAGGGTGTTCTGACAGGTGATTTCAGAAATCTGAGTCGTCTGGAGAGAACCGGGGATATAACTCCGTTTATCAGTTACCTTGATGAAATCATAACAGGTGTTCTTCCGGATAATGAAAGCGATGTGAATGAACGGGTGATCGTATCCCTGGCAGGAGAGGTTCTGCTGACTAATCTGAGACATTGCTGTTCATATGTGGAGTATGTGATCAGAATAAACGGCAGAAAAACCAGGGAAAGAGCAGATCTTGTGGTAATCAATGAACACAGGAACAGACCGTCATTTTTAATCGAATTAAATATCTGCGGGAGACGGCAGATCTCGATGAGAGGACAAAAGAGAAAAATATAGAGGAGAAAAGGAGGAGTGTACCTATAAATTGTGGGTTTTTAGCATAGGTGATATAATCTCCTAAGTTTAGGAGATTAACCGTGAAATCTGACGAGCTAAAAAAAGCAGCCATAAAGGCTAAACAAGACTTGAGCGATGAATTAGATCAATTTATCGAAAAAATCGATAAAGCAACTGATGATCCAGATAACTTTATCACCATGACTCAGTTAGAACAGGAATGGAGACAATTATCTCTAAAAACCCACAAAATTTATTCAGATGTGGTTTCAGATGCGTTGTCAGCAATCGACACTAAGGAGTTGTGTGCTGCAAAAAAAGAGAATTCCTCAAGGAAGGAATAAGACTAAAGCATAAAGAAAAAAGGTCTAAGACAATTCTTACACTTGAGGGTCAGGTAACATTTTCAAGAGCTGTGTACGTTCCTACCGATAAGGAAAGTGCTGAGTTATTACTTGAACTGCACGGACTGAAAACCGTTGCACCACTTGATATAGCACTTGGTTTGAACAATCTCCCATTCAAGATCTCTGTAGCAATGATGCTTGATATAGCGAGACGTTCAATAAATGCTCATTCATATGAAGAGCTTCAGAGCAGTTATCTTAAAGATTGGCATATAAAGATCAGTGACGACCAGATCAGAGTAGTAACAAACTATTTGGGAAGGATAGTATACGAGCATGATTGTCTTCAGAGAGAAGAGGCACTGGAGCATCTGAAGAAAGGAGTGAGTAAGCATGGAGTCAAATCAGGAGAACTCTATGTGGAGATGGACGGTGCAATGTTTAACACTCGCTACCAGGAAAACGGTTCAACGTGGAAAGAAAACAAACTTGGACTGGTCTTCAGTAGCAGGAATGTCACTCACTTTAAAACAGCGAAAGGCAAAGAATACCATAAGATCCTGTCCAGAGAATATATCAGTTTTGTAGGAAGTGCAGACACATTCAAAGAGCATCTCTACGCCGTTGCATTAAGAAACGGGCTTGAAGAACATAAGAAAATCATCGTCCTTAGTGATGGAGCAGCATGGATAAAAGGTTTTATTGCAGATTTTTGTCAGGGACTTGATGCTATACAGATACTGGATTACACGCATCTTAAGGAGAACATTTTCAAGTTTGCCAATACATTCATCAGAGGGAAGAAAGTCAAACACACATGGGCCGAAGCACTCAAAGAGCTGGTAAAGAACGGAAAGGTAGACGAAGCAATAAAGATGGCAGAGCCATACAAGGATTGTAAGAAACCTGGAATTCCTAACATATACAGTTATCTGGTGAATAATCGAGATTGCATAAATTATCCTGAATATGTGAAGAACAACTACTTCATTGGTAGCGGAGCAATCGAGAGCGGGAACAGGAGTACAATGCAGGAGCGATTAAAACTTCCTGGAATGCGTTGGGATATTCAAACGGCTCAGTACGTACTCGCATTAAAAATGAAATATGATAGCGGTCTGTGGGATTCATTAGTGGTTCCACTGGTGTACAAACATTTTGGTCTTGTTTCACCGTACTGATCAAAAAAAAATCGAAACCCACATTTTTTAGGTACACTCAAAAGGAGTGAAGCCCGGGAGCAGATCAGCCGGTATATGAATGACGACATGCTGAAGGAGATATCGAATCTGCAGAGGTACATAATAATCTACGCCTATCGCAAACTGATCTGGGAGAAGTGCTGATGGCAGAATACTATACCCGGTATTTTTTTCAGTTTCGGGTTCAGGACTTCAGATTCTCTTTTTTCTGCATGAAAGAACCGACCGGTCTTCAGAATTCACCGTTTTCCATGAAGCACCGATCAGTTTCCGCAGGACATAATGTCCTGGTCTCAAAGAGAATTTCTGAGTATTTCAAGAACTCCGTCCCTGTCAACAGGAACCAGGGAGTCCTTCAGTGATGACCAGCACTCTGGTATGTGATCAGCCATTTTTTCAAAGTGCTCATCTGTAACGCCAACTTCCGACAGCTTTGAAGGAATACCAATACTGGTGAAGAATTCTGCTGTTCTGTCGATGGCCATTTCTGCGGCCTTCATAGTGTCACTTTCTGTGATATTCCATACGTTTCTGCCATATTGAGCAAATTTTGGTGCTGTTTCCCTGTTCAGACTGTATCTCATCCAGTGAGGGGTGATTATGGCAAGCCCGACTCCGTGGGTAATATCATGGAATGCACTTATCTCGTGCTCAATGGCATGGCACGGCCATGTACTCGGAGTGCGACCTATGCACAGCAGATTGCAGCATCCGAAGGAACTGGCCATAAGTAGCTGTGCACGGGCTTCGTAGTTATCTGGTTCATTTATGGCTATCGGAGTCATTGTTATAACTGTTCTCAGCATGGCTTCGCACATTCCGTCGGTTAGAATATTTCCGTCTTTGACAAAATACTGTTCGAAAGTGTGAGACATTATGTCGGCAGCTCCGGCCGCGGTATGCCATGCAGGTACCGAGTATGTAAGCGTCGGATCGCAGAAGGATGCATACGGGGTGAGCGCAGGATGGATGATTGCTCTTTTTTCGCTGGTTTCAAGATTTGTTATTACTCCGCCGGCATCATATTCACTGCCTGTTGCTGCCAGGGTGATGATATCAACTACAGGCAGAGCTTTTGTTATTTTTGAAGTGTCCAGAACCAGATCCCACGGATCTCCGTCATAAAATGCTCCGCAGGCAATATTTTTTGTGCAGTCCAGGACGCTTCCTCCTCCGATGGCAAGAAGAATATCTATTTTCTCTTTTTTACAGACTGTAACTCCGTCTCTTACAGATGTAATCCTCGGATTTGGTTCAATGCCGGAAAGTTCAAATAAGGTAAAATCCCGGAGCATTTTTTTGACCGAGTCAAGAAGTCCGCTTTTAACAATGCTGCCACCGCCGTAGGTTATAAGAATTCTGGAGCCGAGAGGTTTTAATACCTGAGGAAGTTCAGACAGTCTGTCTTTTCCGAATATCAGTTTTGCAGGAAGATAAAGATCAAAGTTATGCATAGGGATTCCTTTGGAGATTGATATCATCTTATTCAAAATTGTTGAGAACTAGAAATATGGCAGCGGATTATGAGCTTCATGTTTTCGTAATTTCCCGTCTTCATAATCTGATCTTATTCGGCTGACGTCAATAATTCCGTTTCTGTATTTTGATGCTATCTCCAATAATTATGTAAGAGTACAGCCGTCTGGAGACGGGAACTGACTGATCCGGTTTTATTTCGCTGCTGGAAAAGAGGAGAGGAAGACTGATAAAGGAAAGAGAATAACAGGATCTGCAGAATCAGGGAAAAGAAAACTCCGGCCGTGTCAGCCGGAGCACAAGGTAAAACAGTGCGGACTAGAATCCCTGGAAGTGCTCCATTTTTTCTTCGCCGTCTCCAACCTCGCGGTGGAATCTGCAGGATTTCTTTCCTTCAAGCTTTTCCTTTTCTGTGGGTTCCTGACAGTGCATATAAAAGAAAGGCTCATCCCGCCATTCTGCCTTAGGAAACTGAATTATGATGACATTGTCTTCTGTTTTATACAGTGAAGTCTGTATCTTGACATCGGAAACACCATAAAGAATTATCATAATTACGATGAATACAAAGAGCTTGTAGAACATGATAGGAAATCCTTTTCCGCTGGAAGAGATAAAATCTTAACTGTCTTATTATACCCCATGGTCATGTCCAATAAAAGTCATGAGATGTTCAATGTAAACTCTGAACTCCTGACAGGGTTTTGTTTTATTAAACAGACACATTTTTTTTACCCTGGTTTGTTATAAAATTTAAAATAAGAAATACGCTAAAGTAACCATAAAGTTTATCAAAAGTTGATTTTACAGGTTCTGATGTTAATGATATTTCTAATATGAAATTTGTCAGTTATTGCTCTTGAATGTAATGTTATACAATGTGACAATAAAAGTGCGGATTGGTAATTCACAGTAACAGACATATAAGAGGAGTTGATGTATGCACAAGGGTTTTGATCTGATAAATCCTGACGTTGAACAATGGAATCTCAGAGTCGGAGAAAGTCACCCTGAGATCCCTTTTGTTAAGCTGAAGGAGGGTAAAAAGAATATCATCTTTCTGGATATAGACGGAGTGATTCAGCCTTACGACAATAATTACCGCTTTGGTCATTCCCCCGATCTCACAATGGAAAAACTTCGAAAAGAATTCGATCCGAAATTAGTGGACGAGGGTGATCGCTGGGATATCCTTGCTGCATATTATGACTGGGATGAGGTTGCACTGGCCAGGGTTGCAAAACTTTGCAGACACAGCGTGCATACATTGTTCTGCACTCATCCTGGATAGGCTCCAGCAGTCTTGAACGCCTGAAGCTGTTTTTTGAATTTCACGGTATGGGTGATTACGTGCTGGATGTCTGTCATAAATGTGATCCCGAAGAAACCGGCGCAAGAGAACGGGAACTTGGATACTGGATCGGTGATAAAGAAGCGATTATTCTAAAATGGCTAGATGATCATGCCGGGGAGGTGCAGAACTATATTGTCATCGATGACTACGATATGTCCTGGACATTTGGATCAAGATTTATCCGTACGAGTGACTATATGACAGACATTGATTACCAGGTAGCAAGATCAGTCCTGAACAGATGGATGAGGTACCGTCAGTATGACGAAGAAACAATCTGTATTGGCGAAACTTTTATAAGATACAGGATAGCTGAAATAGGAACAGTAAAGATGCTCTTTTTTACCACTGAATTTACTGAGCATCTGATGCAAAAAGTAAGTTTTGACATGTGGATTAAAAATATCCGGATATTGATCTTGATTCTCAAGGGCAAGTATTTCAGCCGCGAGCGAAAGGAAGAATACAGTGATATTGACTATCTCTGCTGGTGCTGGCCGACAGACAGTTACTATGAAAACAGAAGCGATACCCTGGAATGTGTGAGGATAGGCTACTCAGATAGCAGACTCAGTAGAAACATGTCCATGCAGGTGCTTAGAGCAGGAAGATCAAAATCTGAACGTTTTTTTGCCGAGGATTCAGAAGAAAACAGGGATGCCTGTGAGATCGGTGAGAAACTCACAGAGAATTTCGGAAAGCATAAGATGGAAAGAGACTCGAGTTGGTATTAAAAAGTTCCGCTTCAGTGCGTGCAGCACCGGTATCTTTTTTCGAAATGAATCCCCGGAGAATACTACATAACTGAGGTACGCCGGATCTGTTTCAGGAACAGTACGGACTTTATCAGGATCTGAAAATCTCAAAATCTAAAACAGGCATCTGTTTATCTGTTTGCCCTTCTTTCTTGATCAGATCTCTGAAATAAAATAAACTAGAGTGACTGTTTTTTGCAAGTATAAGTCAGAACAGAAGTTTATTTTTTCAGACTGCGCCGGTTTGCATAATACTCTGTATGTGCAGATCAGGACAGTGTTTTGATTACTGTTTCAGCTGCGGTGCATTTTAAAGCGGATAAAGCTGAAATTTTCTTTGCCTGGCTGTGAACTGAACGCGTATTGCTCCGGTCTGTACAGTGTCTGGAAATTTTCTGTTGCTTTTTTATTAGTTGATCTTGAAGGAACCTATGCCTCAGTTTATCTATACAATGAACCGTGTGGGAAAGATAGTACCTCCCAAACGTCAGATTCTTAAGAATATTTCTCTTTCTTTTTATCCCGGCGCCAAAATTGGCGTTCTGGGTCTTAACGGTGCAGGTAAATCCACACTGATAAAAATCATGGCAGGACTTGATAAGGAAATTGAAGGTGAGGCCATTCCTTATCCCGGAATTAAAATAGGATACCTTCCTCAGGAGCCTGTTTTCGATCAGGAAAAGTCGGTTCGGGAAACTGTGGAGGAGGCATTCAGTGAAATTACAGCTGCTCTCAGACGCCTTGATGAAATTTATGCCGCCTATGCCGAGCCTGACGCTGATTTTGACAAGCTTGCCAGGGAACAGGCCGATCTGGAGGCAAAGATAGAGGCTGCAGACGGCCATAATATTTCAAATCAGATGGACGTTGCTGCAGAGGCTCTGCGTCTTCCTGACTGGGATGCAAAAATTAAAAATCTTTCCGGTGGTGAAAGAAGACGTGTCGCCATCTGCCGTCTCCTGCTGGAAAAGCCGGACATGCTGCTGCTGGACGAGCCTACAAACCATCTTGATGCCGAGTCTGTTGCATGGCTTGAGCATTTTCTTCATGATTACGAGGGTACTGTTGTTGCCGTTACTCACGACAGATATTTTCTTGATAATGTGGCGGGATGGATCCTTGAACTTGATCGCGGCGAGGGCATCCCGTGGGAAGGCGACTATTCCAGCTGGCTGGAGCAGAAGGAAAACCGTCTCAGAATTGAGGCAAATACCGAATCCGCCAGAAAAAAATCCATAGAGAAGGAACTTGAATGGGTTCGCCAGAATCCAAAGGGAAGACACGCCAAGAACAAGGCCCGTCTTGCAAGGTTTGAAGAGCTCAACAATGTCGAATATCAGAAGCGTAATGAAACCAATGAACTTTACATACCTGCAGGTCCGCGTCTCGGCGACAAGGTTATAGAGATCAGAAACCTGTGCAAGAGCTACGGTGATCGCAGACTGATAGACGATCTGAGCTTTACGGTTCCGAAGGGTGCAATTGTAGGTATAATCGGACCGAACGGAGCAGGCAAGTCAACTCTGTTCAGAATGCTTACCGGTCAGGAAAAGCCTGACAGCGGAACTGTGGAGATTGGTGATACCGTGGTTCTTGCTGCGGTGGAGCAGTTCAGAGATCACATGGACAACTCCAAGACCGTGTTTGAAGAGGTTGCACAGGGCAGGGATATTATCAAAATCGGCAATTATGAAATTCAGAGCCGTTCATATATCGGCAAATTCAATTTCAGAGGAACAGATCAGCAGAAAATTGTTGGAAACCTTTCCGGCGGTGAAAGAGGTCGTCTGCATCTGGCCAAACTGCTTCAGGCCGGCGGCAATGTTCTGCTGCTGGACGAACCGACAAACGATCTCGATGTTGAAACGCTTCGTGCTCTTGAAAACGCTCTGCTTGAATTTCCTGGCAGTGCCATGGTTATTTCTCATGATCGCTGGTTCCTGGATCGTATTGCAACCCATATTCTTGACTATCAGGATGACGGCAGAATAACCTTCTTCGAAGGCAACTTCTCTGAATATGAGGACTGGAAGGTTAAGACCTACGGTGAGGATTCAGTTAAGCCAAAGCGTTCAAAATATGTGAAAATTAATTAGGAGTTTCTTTTATATGAAATCTTCGATGACTAAAATTATTGCTTCTGCTTTTTTTGCTGCGGTTCTTGCAGGATGTGCTTCAACTCCGTCATCTGTTTCTGATGACAGCGGTGTCGCCGCTGACTACAATCCGTCTCTTGCCATGACTGTTGCAGCAAATTCCATTGATTCCTGGCCTTTCAGTCCGATTAAGTTTGCATACAAACTGGGCGGAAGTACCGGCACCGATTCCAAGGGTGTCTGGTCCAGATCCATAGGCGAGGCAACTGTGCAGCGTTTTGAGACTCTCGGCATGACCTATGTTGAATCCGAGGCCGAGGCTGATTATCTTATTACCACCACTCTGATGGGTGAAGGTGACGATGCGTCCAAACTCTTTTCAAATATCGATGTGGGAGTAAAGGCTCAGCAGAAGGGCAGTGTGGGTATTTCTGTTCTTGATCGTCTTACCAACAGGGTTGTGTGGGAAGGTCTGATTGAAGCATACAGCGATTTCCCTATAGCCACTGCTTCCCAGCGTCAGTTTGCCGCAAGGCAGCTTATCGAGCAGCTTACAATGCGCCTGCCGAAGGTTGACTGAGCTGATCTCCGCCGTTGCATAAATCCGTTCTCTTCAGCCGTCAGTTATTCTGATCCGGACTTTGAGTGAGCGGATTTTTAATGTGATAAGCCATGAACTGAGTTTGATCTGAATTCCGCTGAATGAAATTCGGATCCTGTTAAAGATAGATACGTGAACAGTTTTTCCGGCGTACAGCTTAAGGCTGGCTGAATACATACGCTTCCGGTCATAAACATCACGCATAAGAATTGAGGGAAATTGTGCAGGTTATTGAATCTGAAAAGCTTGTTTCCGTTTTTGCCGGATTTGATGTTGGCTCAACCACTGTAAAGGCAGTGGCCGTTTCGACGAACGGGGAGATTTTATATCGAAATTACCAGAGACATTTTTCCCGGGTAAGAGAAACTGCTACAGTTATTCTTGAAGATATCTACAACAGATTTTCCGGTTATGACATAGCTCTCGGTTTTACCGGATCCGGAGCTCTTTCTCTTGCCGGAGATGCCGGAATTCGGTTTTTTCAGGAGGTTATAGCCTGCAATCATGTGATCCGTGAACGGTATCCCGATGCTGATGCTGTTATAGAGCTTGGCGGAGAGGATGCAAAGCTGACCTTCATGGGAGCAAGTCTGGATCAGCGCATGAATGAAACCTGTGCCGGAGGTACCGGTGCATTTATTGATCAGATGGCTTCGTTTTTAAGAACTGATGCCATGGGACTTAATGAGCTGGCTCTTAAACACAGGTCGATCTATCCCATAGCGTCGAGATGCGGTGTGTTTGCGAAGACTGATATCATGCCTCTCATTAATGACGGCTGTCCAAGAGAGGACATTGCAGCTTCAATTCTTCAGGCTGTAGTCAATCAGACCATCAGCGGACTTGCCCGGGACAGAACCATTGAAGGCAAGGTGGTTTTTCTCGGGGGCCCCATCTATTTTCTATCTGCCCTGAGACAGCTCTTTACCGAAACTCTTAAAAAACTGACAGAGGCTGTTTTCCCGGAAGACGGACAGTATTTTGTGGCAATCGGAACTGCTCTGATGCTGAAGAAGTGCAGTCCGGGAGCAGATGATATCGGCAGAGTCATAGATCTGCTCAAATCAGATACCGGAACTGATACCATAGCCAGGCTGCCGCCGCTTTTTGCAGATCGCCAGGTATACAGACAGTTTGTGCAGAAGCATAAAAACGCTTCTGTCATCCGTAAGCCGCTGGCTGGTGCTCACGGCAGAGCGTGGCTTGGAATCGACAGCGGATCAACAACTATCAAGGCGTGTCTTGTTTCCGACAGCGGTGAACTGCTGTATGAATACTACGGCTCCAACAAGGGTAATCCGCTTCATGCCGCCCTTAATATCCTGAAGGAGATTTATGAGACCAAATCTTCTGATCTGGAGATAGCCGGCGGAGCGGCAACTGGCTATGGAAGTGCTCTTCTGACAGCTGCTCTGCACCTTGATTATGATGAGGTGGAGACAGTGGCTCATTTTACGGCTGCAAGATTTTTTGATCCCGATGTTTCGTTTATTATGGATATAGGCGGTCAGGATATTAAATGTCTCTATATCAGAAACGGAGCCATTCACAGGATCCAGCTTAATGAGGCCTGCTCAGCCGGGTGCGGATCATTTATTGAGAATTTTGCCGGCTCCCTCAATATGTCCCTCAGGGATTTCATTGAACGTGCACTTTTTGCCAGAGCTCCGGTAGATCTTGGCACCAGATGTACAGTTTTTATGAATTCAAAGGTCAAGGAGGCTCAGAAGGAGGGTGTTGATGTAGCCGATATTGCTGCCGGTCTTTCCTACTCCGTGATCCGAAATGCCTGCTACAAGGTGATGAAGCTTACAGATATTGCACAGCTCGGCAGTCATGTAGTGGTGCAGGGCGGAGCTTTCCTTAATGACACTCTGCTCAGGGTTCTTGAGAACCATCTTGGAATACCGGTTACACGTCCTGAAATTTCCGGTCTGATGGGAGCCTTCGGTGCAGCTCTGATATCCAGAGACAGAGCAGATGCAGAGAAGAAAACTTCTCTTATCGGGTTGAATGAAATTGCCTCCTTCAGTGTGAAAACAGCATCTGTAAGATGCGGTCGCTGCAGCAATGCATGTCTGCTGACAATTTCAAAATTTGCTGATCACAGAAGATTTATTACCGGCAACCGCTGTGAAAAGGGCGGTGATCACCGTGTACCTTCTGCTCTCAATCTTTTCTCCTTCCGTGAAAAGCGTCTGTTTGATGATTACCGTCCTCTTGAGCAGGATGAGGCTTTCCGCGGTGTTATCGGCATTCCCCGGGCTCTCAATATATATGAAAACTACCCTCTGTGGTTCACAGTGTTTACAAATCTCGGTTTCAGGGTTGTTCTGTCCGAGCCTTCAACTAAAAAACTTTTCTATAAGGGGTATGATTCAATTCCGTCTCAGTCCGTATGTTATCCTGCAAAGCTGGCACATGGTCATGTGGTTTCCCTGATAGAGAAGGGCGTAAAAAATATTTTCATGCCGTGCATTTCTCATGAAAAAATCGGAGAGGGTTCAACCTGCGGTGATTTCAACTGTCCTGTGGTGGCCGGATATCCGGAACTTCTGGCAAAAAATATCAGTGCAGTAGAGGACGAGAATATAAATTTCATTCATGAATTTCTGCCGGTGGATGAAACAGCTCTTCCGCTTCGATTAAGCAAAATTCCTCTGTTTTCATCTATTTCGAAGAATGAAATCGCTGCGGCAGTAAAGGACGGTCTTGAGGAACTGGAGAACTTCCGCCGTGATATCAGAAAGGCAGGAGAGCAGGCTCTTGAAGATCTGAAGGCTACGGGACGTCTCGGCATAATACTGGCGGGACATCCGTATCATATAGATCCTGAAATTCACCACGGCATTGCTGATTTTATCGCCTCCACAGGTACAGCTGTACTGACAGCTGACTCTGTTTCTCATTTAACAGATGATCCGGACAGCCTCAGGGTTATAAATCAGTGGGCCTATCATTCCAGAATGTACCGTGCGGGAGAACTGCTTTCAGCCTACGACAATAACATTTCGGTGCTTCAGCTGGTTTCCTTTGGCTGCGGACTGGATGCAGTAACCTCTGATCAGATGGAGGAGCTGCTGGAACGCAATCATCGTCTGTATGCCCAGATTAAGATTGATGAGGGCATGAACCTGGGTCCTGCCAGAATACGCGTAAGATCTCTTATTGCGGCCATGAAGGAGAGACTCCGGAATGGATGCGGAGATCAGACTCCGTCGCATAGTCCTGAAATACCAAAATTTACCGAGGATATGAAGAAAACCCATACACTGCTGGTTCCACAGATGTCTCCGGTTCATTTCCAGTTTATGGAGACTGCATTTGAGGCCGAAGGGTATAAGATCAGACTTCTTCCATCCTTTGATCATGATGCAGTGGAGACAGGCATCAGATATGTCAATAATGATGCCTGCTTCCCTGCAATAGCCGTTGTTGGTCAGCTGATCCAGGCCCTTCAGTCCGGCAATTTTGATCTTCACCGGGTGGCTCTGCTAATTTCTCAGACTGGTGGCGGATGTCGTGCCACCAATTATGTGGGCTTTCTGCGAAAGGCTCTTAATGATTCAGGTATGGGTTATATTCCGATTATTCCCATATCAACCAATGTGGATCCTAACAGTCCCGGCTTCAAGATGTCCAAACTGATGGTAAAGCGGGTTCTTATTGGTATGCAGTACGGTGACATGTTGGCAAGAATGATTAATCGCATGGAGCCTTATGAGAAGGTTCCGGGTTCTGTCAGAGAGATGGAAAGAAAGTGGGCGGTAAAAATCAAGGAGAATCTCCGAAATCCAAGTCTGATCCGGTTTAACATCAATGTATGGAAGATGGTTCGGGATTTTGATCGCATCGAACTTGTAACTGAGGAGAGACGTCCCCGTGTTGGTATTGTTGGTGAAATTCTTCTCAAGTATCATCCTGATGCCAATCATCATGTGGCTGATCTGATCCGCTCGGAAAACTGCGAGGTGGTTTCTACTGACATACAGACATTTTTCCTGTACTGCATGTATGATCATGTGTTCAACTATCAGTATCTTGACGGAAGCCGAAAAAACAGCCGTACAGCAAATTTTGCAATCAGATTTGTGGAGTTTCTTTCTCTCTCTCAGCGAATGGCCCTGCGTTCCAGCAGGCACTTTGATGCACCGGCAAAGTTAAAGGAACTTCGCCGGGAGGTCAGGGACATTGTATCTCTCGGACATCAGTCCGGTGAAGGATGGCTGCTGGCTGCTGAAATGGCCCATATGCTGGATCAGGGTATACGGAACATACTCTGCATACAGCCATTCGGATGTCTGCCAAACCACATTACAGGAAAGGGGCTTATCAAAACATTTCGCAGACTGTATCCTGATGCCAATATTACCGCCCTGGATTATGATCCTGGAACAAGCGAGACCAATCAGATTAACCGTATCAAACTGATGCTGAGCAATGCCAGGTAGTTTTAATCGGGATTAACTGCTGTTGCAGCTTTAAGAACTGCGTCTCTTGCCCTGATTATTACCTCTGTTCCGGCTCCAGATCTTACAGCCTCCTGACTCAGTATCCTTCTGAAGCTGCGGGCACCCGGCAGTCCGGTATAGAGATCAAGAATGTGGCGGGTTATATGACTTAGCTTCCCTCCGTTTTTTACATACCGTTCAGCATAGGGAAGCAGAAGCTCTATTACCTCGTCTCTTGTTTCAACCGGATTTTTTCCTTCCTGGAAAATTTCCGTGTCCACCCGGCTGAGCATAAACGGAGCCTGATAGGCTGCTCTTCCCACCATAACTCCGTCTGCCTTTCTGAGGTGCTCCTTTGCCTGCTCCAGATTTGTTATTCCGCCATTGACGGATATGAAAAGCTCCGGAAAATCTCTTTTAACGCGGTAGACTCTTTCGTAGTCAAGGGGAGGAATATCTCTGTTTTCCTTTGGTGAAAGTCCCTCAAGCCAGGCTTTTCTTGCATGAATAATCAGATGATCACATCCTGCTTTTTTCTGAGTTTCAATAAAGTCTGAGAGAAACTCGTAGGAGTCCAGATTGTCGATGCCGATCCGGCACTTGATTGTGACAGGTATGTCCACGGTATCCTTCATGGCTTTGAAGCAGTCTGCCACGAGATCTGCTTTTGCCATGAGAGCAGCTCCGAAGCCTCCGTTCTGGACACGATCTGATGGGCATCCCACATTAAGGTTAATTTCACTGTACCCTCTCTCCTCCGCCATTTTTGCACATCTGGCCAGATCTGACGGACTGCTGCCCCCAAGCTGAAGGGCAAGAGGCAGTTCCTCCTCATTGTATTCCAGCATGTCCTTTTTACTGAAGATAATGGCACCGGTAGTAATCATTTCGGTGTATAGCATGGTTCGCCGGGTCATAAGTCTCCAGAAATACAGACAGTGTCTGTCTGTCCAGTCAAGCATTGGAGCTGAGGAGAATCGGTTTGCAGTGTAGCCTTGCATTGCTGTTCCCTTAATTTGAAAAACTCATCCTTTACTGTATTTTGCCTAAATGTTCATGAATGTTTGCATGAGCTGTGTCAGTACCAGTACAGAGTGAGCGTGCAGAAACTGTTTAATCGCAGTTTGAGATTTATGCTGAGACATCAGTTATTTTCCCTTCAGTTTCTCGAAGAACAGCTCACCGTATGCATAAACGATAATGTACCTGTGAAGGTTCGGTTTCCTTCAGTCTGTCGTCAGTCATGTACTCTGCCAGCTGTTCTCTTGCAGTTCTTTGTACTTTACTGATATTTCTTTTGCGGGTTGATTCACTGTGGACAGCCTTTTCGCGGATGTATTTGAATTCAATCAGAAATAAAGTCATTTTTTCTTGGCGTATCGTGTTATCAAAGTGTTGTTGCAAAAAATGAGATTTTCTTCTTAAAAGATCATCATAATTTAGACTCATTTGAATTTGTGGAATTGGCATCCAGTATCTTGATAAGTGTCATATTCCAGTCATTTTTGTAAGGATAACACTCAAAAAATAAAGTATAATTTCCTGCTAAAATCACTTCTCTTGGAATTTCAAATGGAAAAATATTGTCAATATCAGGCTTAATCTCCCAAACATATGGTCCAAATTTTACTGATGGAAAATTACCTGAATCCGGTATGTTTGATGCCCTGATAATCATTATTTTTCTGCCATAGGAAAACTGAGGTATTGGGTATTGATTGCCGTTTTTATGACAAACACCATCTGTTTCAATTTTGTTTATTACAACAATATTATCTTTGTCACCATTTCTAAACAGATAAAAATCAGCAAATTCCTCGACTAAATTATATGGCAGGGTACCACGAAGATATTTATTATAATTGTCTGAATTTAATTTTCCTCCTACCCAAAATGTATCGTTCAGACTTATGTTAATGTTTGGCATCATGACATTAATGGTTGCTAAAAAAAGAATGAATATACAGGCGTTTCTTATGATACAAGATGGTTTTTCCTTATGTGAAACTGCATCTGCATCATTCACTGTATTATCTGTGTTGTTTAAATTTGATAAAGAACAGGTGGATAATACCAAGAACAATTCCAACCAGAACGAAAAACATAAAAAAGCAACTATTCTCCACAGATCAATGGCAAGAAAGTTAATTGATATTGGAACGAATGCCGAAAGCAGAATAGTTAAGGCGACAGTTAAAGTACACACACCTTGCTTTAACATAAATCGTATAACAATAAAAAAAAGTATAAAACTAGGAAGGGTCAGAAATATATGCGCAAAAATAAAATTATCAAAACTTCCAAGTATTTCTGTGATTCGTCCAGAGATGAGTTTGAATATAGACTCGTGCTGCTCCGTAAATTGCTGTAAAAGCATTTCAATTTCAGGAGAATGCCTGTTTTCAAAAAAATTGTAAAAGGCTTCAGGTGTAATTTTAGAAAAGGTTACATACAGTGTCGTAACAGTAAAGACAGTGGCTAAAAGGAAAGTTTTCTTAAATTTGATTTGATTGCATACTAATTCACTCAGCAGAAACGGAAGGTAAAAAAATAGAATTTCTTCATGAATGAAACTACAGATACAGGCAATAACGAATGCAAAAATATGGCATCTCAATAATGAAAATACCATAATCCAGACCAAACAGCAAAAGACGTAAATATCAAGATATCCTTTTAGAGCAATCAGGTTTTTAAAAAAATATGATGACAGCAGAGCGAATGTAGCTACAAAAGCCAAAAAAGTGTTGGCTTTGTTTTTATGCGTTACAATTATGAAACATAGCACAACGCCAACCAAAAATAAGTAAAGCAGAATGTTATGAATGTATCCTATATAATCCTGGCGTGTTATATCTGTTTGTGATAATTGATTAAACCATGAATATATTTGTCCGGGAAGTGCTCGTTTAAAAATTCCATAATCGTAATTATAGTACAAGTTGAAATTAGCATAAGAATCAATTATATCAATGTTAAATAATTTAAACTGTAAAATGCCCCAAAAGAACAAAAATATAGCCAGTATAAATTTTGAATAATTCATTTTTGTCATTTGGATGTTCCTTGCTTTTTGAACGTATTTGAACCTTTTAAAGTGAGTGACGATGTATGGGATTTAAGATAAATTTGACTGTCATTTAGCCGGATAATTAGGGTGTAGCCAACAGTTGGATTCAGTACTTTTTTGAATGTTCTTAATATCTTTGTTTTAGAACTCTTATTAAGTTTACTGCGTTTGCAAAGTATTTCAGAAGTCATGGATTGTTAAATTTAAATGCTATACGAGATTATGAGGAAATCCTCGATGCTGTCAACGATTACATCTACTCTTACTGCATAAAAAATAGGCTCTGTTATGGAATAGTGTTGTTCCAGAAATAAACACGATAAATCATAAAGTTATATGAGCGAAAAATTTTACTTTTTTAAGTTAAAAAATATAAATACTATATGAAACGTATTGAGTTTCTGTGGAATCAACACTTTTGCTGAACAGAGCCAAAAAATATACTAAAAACATATACTGAAACTCTTTGATTATCTGAAAGATAACTAATGAACAACTATTATTATGGGGCAAAAGCAAAATTCTCAGAGATATTAAGGATTGCTTTTGCCCCAATTTTTTAACAGATGCAGAAATGACTCCGTTAAGTTTGAAAGTGAATTAGTTATTCAGCATCGTTGCCTGCAGAATTCTCCTGCCCGTCCTCTTTCTTTTCCGGGAAGATTACACTTGCAAGGATACCCAATCCAAGAGTTGCAACAATTACTATCATTGAGACTATATTTGAAATCTCCAAATCTGGTCTTTCTGCAATTCCGCAGCAGGAATTGTATATAAGCTTGACACCGATGAATACCAGCAGAACAATAACAGCCTTCTCAAGGTGGCACAGGAACTTGGTAAGCGATTCAAGAACAAAGTACAGGGATCTGAGACCGAGTATTGCAAAAATCATGGCACTGTAAATAATCAGCGGCTCCTTACTGACAGCAATTACGGCAGGAACAGAATCAAAGGAAAAAGACAGATCGCTCAGCTCCACAACACCGAGACAGAGAAAGAGAGGGGTAGCGTAGAACAGACCGTTTCTCTTCAATGTTATCGACTGGTTCTCAGGCAGAGCCTTCAGTTCTTCAACAGTTGATTTTCCAAGGAAGAATGAATGACCGTTCAGTTTTGGCCACATAGGGAAAAGGCTCTTTGTGAATTTATAAGCCTTATGGGTTGAGTAATCCTCGATTTCATCCTCGTCATCGCCGCTTTGCTTAAACATAACAAAAGCGGTGTACAGGACGAAGAGACCGAAAAGTATTTCAACGCCGTGACCGAATGAAAGAAGAAATGTACCAACACCTACAAAAATGGCTCTGAAAAATATGGCTCCGAGAATTCCGTAGTAGAGCACGCGGTGTCTCATACCCTTGGGTATTTTGAACCATGTGAAAATCGCCATGATTGCGAAGAGGTTGTCCACCGAGAGGGATTTTTCCAGAACATATCCTGAGAAGAACAGAGACGCCACATCACTGTTGAAGTGCCAGTAGAGGAATCCTCCAAAGCAGAGGGATATGAAGATCCAGAACACCGACCACAGACATGCTGATTTAAAAGAAACCTCGCGATCATCATTGTGGCATACCAGATCAATTATGAGACACAGTATAACCGTGACTGCAAATATAACTATAGTACCTGTTTCAAAAGTATTCGGTAAACCTTCGGTCATGTTTTGTTATTTCCTTTATATAAAGTGTAACTGCAGATATCCGGAATCCTGAGTCAGGATATCATGGAGAACCTGCTCCAAACTGACAACTGCCTAGAGTGAATTAATGAGGTCACATTATGTCTTAATCAGTATGATTTGTCAAATTCCAGGAATTTTGCCGGGCGATATTCGGTTTTTGTTGTGCTGCCAGGCATACCGGGTATGATTGTATGACAACCGGTGAGTTGCTGACTGCGAATTTTATGAAAACAACTGCGTAAAGGCTGTAATTATGTATTGCCTCTTTAAAAAATCCTGAGAAATTTTGCAACCTGCTTCAAACTTTGATCTTGCATCATTGTCGCTGAATTGACAAGATTTTTTTACCGTAAGTATAATGATTCCGCTTAACGGAGTTTACCTGACTGAGAGCCGGGAATTCAGTGACTGTCTTGATTCTTTCAAACTGCCCGTGTTGATTTTGTCGATACCGGTTTGACTGATTTTGTGTACGGGATAGGATGTCAGGCTGTTCATCTTTCTTTCATTGTGTATTTTTCGGAATGAAGTGACGGCATTCGTTAAGACTTGAGTTTGCCGGAGAGTTTTGAGTCTGCTGAAGACCGGGCGGAAGGAACTCTATGGCAGGGTTCGGTTTAAAATTATAAGTAAATATAGCAGGAGTTTGTTATGCCTATTAATTTGTCAAAAGGTCAGAAAGTCAGTCTGACAAAAAATAATCCTGGTCTGTCCAAGATTACCGTAGGTCTTGGCTGGGATGTAAATGCGTTTGATTCAGGTGTTGATTTTGATCTGGATGCGTCTGTTTTTCTGACTGATGCAAGTGGCAAGTGCACCTCTGATTCCGATTTTATTTTTTACGGCAATCTCAAGCATAGCAGCGGCTGCGTTGAGCATAAGGGTGACAACCGTACCGGTTCCGGTGACGGTGATGACGAGCAGATTGATGTAGATCTGAGCAAGGTTCCTGAAAATCTTTCAAAGATTGCATTCACTGTAACCATCTATGAAGCAGACAAGAGAAAGCAGAATTTCGGCATGGTTTCAAATTCTTACTGCAGAATCGTTGATCAGACAACCAATGAGGAACTGGTTCGCTTTGATCTTGGCGAGGACTTCTCCATTGAAACAGCTGTGGTTGTAGGTGAACTCTACAAAAATAACGGTGAGTGGAAGTTCAATGCCATCGGAAGCGGTTTCCAGGGCGGTCTTGGCGCACTCTGTGCACACTACGGTATTGACGCAGAATAGAGAAACGGGGGGGATTTTCCCTTCTCTGTTAACAGCATCGGTTGTTTCAGGGTGAGTCATGGCGCTGCAGGAGCGATCTTTTCAGTCGGAGTATCAGACTGTAACTGACAGTGACTGAAGTCCTGTAATTTTTTCGTGTTTCTGATATCCGGATCGAATGCTTTGTCATCCTGGTTCTGCTGATTGTTCACGGTTCGACAGTCGGTGAAATCAGCGCAGTTTTGATATTTTTCGCGTCTGAATCCGGTGTGTGGAATTTTTTTTGCTGTTCCTGTGTCCGGTTTTTTATTGCCGGCATTGTGATACAGCAACATAGTTTGGGAGTGATCTGAATGTCGGTAAAACTTCAAAAAGGACAGAAGGTAAGTCTGACAAAAACTGGCAGTGCAGGGTTGTCAAAGATTGTTGTCGGACTCGGCTGGGACGAGGTTGAGCAGGAGAAAAAAGGATTTTTTTCTTTTGGCGGCGGTAAGCAGGACATTGACTGCGACGCATTTGCTCTTATGCTCACCGGTGGCAAACTGAAAAACAGCGAGGATGTCGTTTACTTTGGCAATCTGAAGCACAGAAGCGGTTCCGTAAAGCATATGGGTGACAATCTTACAGGTGCCGGTGACGGTGATGACGAGCAGATTGTAATTGATTTGAATTCTGTTCCAGCAGATTATGATCGCATTGTTATAGCAGTAAATATTTACAGTGCCGTTTCCCGCAAGCAGCATTTCGGTATGATCAAGAATGCTTTTATCCGTCTTGTTGATGCAAGGGATAACAACGAAATGTGCATATATAATCTGACTGAAAATTATTCCGGAATGACAGCAATGATTTTTGGTGAGGTTTATCGTTATAACGGTGAATGGAAGTTTAATGCCATGGGGCAGGGTACGAATGACGGTTCAATAAGGGAACTTTCTGCCCGCTATTCCTGAGTTCCCCGGATGTCCGTTTATTTTGGAGGCTTCAGACAGGCCTCTTTTTTTTGCTCTGAACTTT
>JAEEGH010008710.1_pt1 | contig 23885 bp, 20 predicted proteins | sample 9134181 | NCBI WGS metagenome assembly JAEEGH01 (sample SAMN16246544, study PRJNA631951) | gut metagenome | biome: gut microbiome; feature: rumen; material: DP-attached | host: Bos | place: Iran: Karaj | collected 2018-10
TGCCGTTCTGGATATACAAGCCATTGCGATTCGTGGTGCTTACCTTGCGGCCGTAGATGTCATAGATGGTTTCTGAGGCAGCCTTTTCTTCTGTCTGAGTAATGGTTTCTATGCCTGTAGAGTTGTCATCGTAGATCCAGAACTCTAATGGATAAGTTCTGGAATAAGGCAGGAACATACATCCATCTTTATACTCTTGATAGAAATAGAAAAAAATACAATCATCTGCTTTAAAATCCTTGATGGAGAATTTTTCTTCGAAAGTCTTAACTGCATTGACTGCAGTATTACTGAGATTTAATGATTTCGAATCAGGTTCATGATCGAAACAATTAAGAGTCATAGTGATTTTGTTGTCCTTTTGTGGCGCTAAGACTTTGACCTTGAATTTTACGGTGACTTCATTCACATTCGGAACGCGGTGTATTTCGCCATCGGTAACTTTCTTGCCATTGTACAGCACTTCAGGTTCCCCGACGACGCAACAGCATGGTTCGGTGCCAGTAACCTCAACTACAGTCTTGGTAACACCTGGCTGGTATATTGCATTCTTCCATTCAGTATTGCCCGCTGTGATGTCTTTATAGACGAATGAGACTGTATATTTGCCATTCTTGAGGATTTCCTCATAATTGAAACCATAATCATAAGAAACATTTGTGAATGGTTGTGTTTCATGCTCATACGTAAACAGATATGTAAATGGTATGATGTACTCATTGGACTCGTTCTTGAATTTATAGCCGATGGAATATTCGTGGGCAACATATCCTGGGTATATCAGGTCGAAATCCCCACCAGATACTGAAGCGTTTATGTCTCTTGTTATTACATCTGATTTCTTAGCTTCACTTCGATCCTCATTACTTACATAAAAATCGCATGACTTATAGACAATCAACGGGAATTCTCCTTCTGAACCTTCTACATAAGGTGTGTTTGATGGTTTCATATTGAAAATGGCTTGCTGTCCTCCATTATACAGACATTCCTCATACGATGCTTCATCATTTGCAGAGAGAAGGAAGTAGCCGTCATCGTATCCTCCCCATCCCCAGTTGAAATGGAAAAGATTGCCATCCGCCATATAGCCATCGCAAACATATGCATGGGCCTCAAAAAGTTTTCGACCAGAACAGACCAATGGCATTCCCTTGCTGAGATTGTCATACACCATATTCTCCCATACGTCATCATCATAGTGATTACGGTATTCCAGACGAATATCCTTGTCATAACTGAAGTTTCTGACAAGTGCATTAACAACATAGGATAAATCTGTTCCTGAGCCACTTGGAGCGTAGGTCATATTGATGGCTACTCCGCAGTCATACATGAGTTGTGCGATAGCAAGTTTCCGTTCTTCAGTTTCACCCCCGTAATATACAGGAACAATCTTATCCCATTTGTATTTACTTTGGGTGAAGTCTCTTGATATAGTTACTAGTTCATCCAAATAGTTGCCATCCTCATCAAAACCGGTCGTGGTAAACCATTGGTATTCAGACTTGCCATAGCCTCTCTTTGGCCATTGCCACATTCCCATAACCTGTGCCATTGCCGTTGCAACACAGCCAGTAGGAGTTTCCTTGCCTTGTACGGTCGGACATAGCAAATTGTATGGAGCCCGTTGGTTCCATTTTATATCGCCAAGCAAAGGTTCGATGTCTTTCTTGACTTTTGATGATACGTATTTCCTGCCTTTGGCAGAATAGTTGGATATTGAAACATCATACTGACTTAGCCACCACTTCATATTATCGGGCAGCTTGTCGTAATCGAAGCTATTGCCTTCAACCACACCAAGCACGGCAGGCATACAATCATCGGCACTAAGAATCAGGTAGCCTTCCTCATTGCCTTTGTTGAAAACATAATAGGTGTTGTTCCCATTGAAAGTTGATGTGTAGGTCAGTTGCAAGGATGATTTGTCGGTTGCAAACCCCTTTGCCTGGCTATTTGTTGTGTTCATACGGGCCAACGCCTCCTCGGGAGTCAGTTGAACGGCGAACGTCTTACAAGCCATAAGTAATGCTATGGCGCTTAAAGTCAGTTTTGCGTACATTAGAGTCTTAGTTTTGAAAATGGTTAAATCGATTGCAAAAATAATGATTTTATTTTATATGCGCAAATATATTGTTAAAAAATTTTTAATATTGTCCGGTAGCCCTTGGCGGTGGTGGAGGACTCTAACCCCGACTTGCGTCGGTGAGGGTGGAAAGTAAATGGGGAGTAAATGAAACCAGTAAATTAAGACCAGTAAATTATAATTTTTAAAATTATTTTTCCGAGTTCTTAATTTCCCCAGCGGCGGATGCCGCGTGTAATTTACTGACCATAATTTTCTTCTAATTTACTTTCCACCCCACCTTCTGCGCAAGCGCCCCATTTGCATGTAGCTGTATAAACGGGAAGCCCGCCATCCATTAAGGGTGACGGGCTTTATCCTTGTTACGGCTCAATCGTGATGATACTGAGCTTGTTGTCTTTAGTAGCCATGTAGAGCTTATTTTTTCTCTTCAGTATCATATCCACTTCCTTGCTGAGTAACGTTGCCTTGCCATTTTTTATGAACCAAAGTTCCTCGTAATCTATGCCTCCACGCAGCAGGGCGTAATCTTTGGTGTGACCGATGCAGTAGAAAGTGTTGCGCTTGGATGAGATGAACTCGGGCTTGGCAGGCTTGATGTCAACGAGGAAACCGCTGGTGGTGAGTACGGGACGTGAGTCGCTTGATACGTTGACGGCAGTAAAAGAACCATCGGTTTTGTCGCGCTTGAAGAGATAGTCGGTGAGTGCGTATTTGATATATCCTCCGCCCTCGGTAGTATCAACCTCGGCAACATCCACCTGTTGCGTGGCGAGGTCGAAGATAACCTCACGGGTCTGGGATAGCATATGGAGTTTGCCGTCGATGATGGTAGAGGCCGTGATAGGTCTTTTCTTTTCCTTATCCCATTCCTTGAGGAATAGCTGGTGACCGTCTGTTGCGCTGAATGCTGCCACGTATGGGTGTTCTCTTGGACTCATGCCTCTTGAGCCGTACATGCCCATTGCGAGGTTTATCATATATACGGTGTCGCCTCTGAGGAATACGTCGGAGCGTGTTGCCTTGACTTGAAGGGGAGTATTCCAAAGTTCGTTCATGTCATCGTCGAAACAGCGTATGGTGTTGCGGTCGGCATAGTAGTTGCGGCCGTCGCGGCGTGCGATGCCAGAGGTGAGTCCGCTGATTTGGGTATGTTCAGGGTACATGAAGAGTGAACGGTTGAATGGGCGTTCGGATTCTTCCTCTAACTTTGCATATTCCACTGGTTGATAGTAGTTGCGTGAGCCGACAAGAGTTCCCATTGATGCACCTCGCGGACCATAATACACACCGCTGAGTATTCCTCCGATGAGAGTGCCTTTGTCGGTTATGGTGGTCTTTGATTCCAGTTGTTTCAGTTCTCCAGTAGCCCAGTTGATGCGGCACAGGTCGTTTGCAACCATGAAATCGCTGTTCTCATCGATGGTGTAGTTGTAGCTTATGCCCTGAGTCATTCCCATCTTGAAGCTCCACTGCTTCTTGCCTGTTTCTAAGGATAGTACATCGATACTTGAGCCGATACCCCCTGAGTGCATAATGATATTGTCATTGAGGATTCGGACGAATCGCCCCCTTGTGCTCCAGATTTTTTTGCCAGTGTTTAGGTCCAAACGGACTGCATTGTTTGAGTCAAAACGAAGGAGATTGGGACGTGAACCGGAAAGGAGGTAGAAGTAACGGCCGCGTTCGTATTTCTTGTAGAACACTTTTTGCATATCTGGGAGGTGATATACGGTGTATTCTAATTTCTTGTAGAGAAGATTCTTGGTCTTGGGGTCAATGTTGTTGAATGATATGTATTCGTCGTTGTCGTTTACACCTATTCCTATCAAATCCTCGGGAGTATCGATGACCTGTGTAGGGAAGTTGAGAGGTTCGTTGCTGACAGTTATTTTGCCAGCGTGCGGATTGTCTGTTGTCTGTGCAAAGACAGAATTCAGGACGAATGCAAGAGATACCGTAAGTATGGACGTTCGCTTCATTTTTTTATGTTGATACGATTTGAATCTAAATTAATTGGTTGCAAAATTAGCAAAAACAATCAATAATCACAAGAAAAATTTTTATTTTTTATATTTGTGTATTGTTTTGCGGGGATATTTCTTTATGTTTTTGTGAAAAATGTTGGAGGTTACGGAAATAAACCTTATCTTTGCGCCTGTGAAACCTGTGCCGAGGCAAAGGAGAATTTATAATCTTACCTACTGTCATTTTATGCAATATTTCATTTCTGAAGACAAAAGTTTTGAATTTGTTGTAACTGAGGATATTACAAAAGATTTCGGTCTGCATAACCATACCGAGCATTATGTGATTTCATTCATCACAAAGGGCGAGGCAATGCTCTTATACAATAATGTAAGCGTAATTCTAAAGAAAGACGATACATTCATCGTGCGTCCGTATATGCCTCATTCTGTTAAGGTGGAAGCAGATACGCAGATTCTGTCACTCTGCATAAACAAAGAATGGTTTTATTCTGAGTCTGCCAACGAAATTAGCCAGAAAGTAAGTGCAAAGTTCGATGAGATCTCGGCAGAAAACGGTTTTGATAACATAATTAAATCGGAGCTGACCGACGCCATCGGACTGATTGCGGAGAGTATAGGCGACGAGCGTTACAAATTGTCAGAAGACATTCAGAGGGTTGCCGACAAGATAGCTCAGAAATCATCAGATATATACTTGCTCGACCAGCTTTCGGAAGATGTTTACATAAGCAAATATCACTTGATCAGAAAGTTCAAGTCGAAAATCGGACTGACGCCTCATCAGTTAATGATTCAGGTAAGAGTGCGAAATGCGCAGAAGGAACTTGCCCTTGGCGGTCGGCTGATTGATGCCGCCTTAGACAACGGTTTCTACGATTCGAGCCATTTCGACAGGTGTTTCAAGAAGATTGTGGGCATCTCGCCGTCGGAATATCAGAGAAAAATACGCGACATCTGAAAATCAGCAATTTTATACAAGCATAATACTTTCCATTTTCGTAATTTTGCAGCGTTAAATCATTAAACAGTTACACAAAATGGAAATTTTTGAAAAGTTTGACAAAGGGAAACTGGCCTTGCCCGAAAGAGTGGTAGATTTCAACAGTCTGAAATGGAACGAGCACCCAACATTCGAGGGTGTGGCTCTGAAACACATTGTAACAGCAAGGGATAGTGGCGGTCTTTTCAGCTATCATCTGGTAAGAATTGCGCCAAACTGCAAAATCGGGTTGCACACTCATGAAACGCAACTCGAAACGCACGAGGTTGTAGCCGGTAGCGGAATCTGTCTTAACAACGGCAAATCTATTGACTACGCACCAGGCGTAATATCAATAATGCCTGCAAAAATAGAGCACGAAGTAATAGCTGGCAACGAAGGGCTTTATCTCTTTGCCAAGTTCATGCCCGCCCTCTGCTGATATTCAGATACCGAGAGTCGAAACATATAGACGCGGAGGCTGCGAGCACCGTAGGTGCGTTACCTAAAAGGGCGGTGCGTAAGCGCCGTTGATACAGATTGAGATAATTAATAGAGCGCTGTAAGTGCGATACCTATAATAAGTGTTGCACCTATGGCGCTCTAATTAGTATAAACCCTTCATATAACAGCCCTTACGGACTGCCCTATTAGGTGTCGGGCTTACAGCCCTCGAAGGGTAAGGTCAAGTGAAAATGGAAAATGGAAAATTGTTCGCAAGCTCACCAAGCTAAAGCAAGTGAAAATTAATGAGGTATTAATGTGGTATTAATGCGATATTACATGTCTCACTCCGTGAGGAAACATTAATTGGACGTTAATTAGGACATTAATTGAAACATTAATATTCCGACCGTATAGGTCGAAAAATTCGTTTAATTCGATAAATTCGTTGTTTAACTATTCAAAAAAAACAGCAAATACAAATTATCATAACTTAAACATCATTAATTCCTCAACGAAATTCAACGATAGTTCGGAAATTATTTCTAATTTTGCGCCAAGTTCAAAAAACATGGATATCAAAAATATGAAATACAATATATTCAGAATAGTATTTTTATGTCTGTTACAGACGGTTACACTCACACATCTTCATGCCCAGATCAGTATTGTAGATGCTGAGGACGGAAAACCATTGGCTGGAGTGTATCTTTACGACGAGAACACTAACTGCATAGCCGTGAGCGATAAGGACGGCAAGGTGGGGAAACTGTCTGGTAAGGTAACGGCAAGTCTTATGGGCTACGAGGCCGTTACGGTTGATGCCTCTACCTTCACAGGTAAGATTGAGATGAAATCCAAGTGGACTAATCTGCCCGAACTGGTGGTGAAAAAGAAGGATTATGCCAAGATGTCGGGCGTGTTCCGTGATATTTTCCGCAATAATGGTTCAACGGTAATCTACCGCGAGGGTATCGTGGATTATTACCTTAGCAAGAAAAAGAAAAAATTCATACGCAGAGTACGTGCTTGCCGTCAATGGGAGTTGGCAGACATCCGTAAGCTTTCCACAAAGGAACTTGCCGCCAAGGGCATTTCGCTTTGGGGCTCAGGATCAACAAACCTTTCAAAAGTCCATACCCTTAATAACATAGAGGAAACGGAAAGCAAAGGCGACACCACCACCTACAAAACAAAATACAAAGGTAAGGAATTGGAAGATGTTATCATGGAAATCAAGATGCCGAAACAGGGATTGGTGCGTCAAGTCGTTGACAATTCAAAATTCCTAAAGAATGACACATCCAAATACTGGGGCAGCACATACATCACGAAACAGAACATTAACGACTGGGGCTTGCGTAACGATACAACAGACACAAAATCAATAACATCACTCGTAGCACTTCATAAAATTTTTGTCGGAGAGTTTCAGTATGACAAGGAGTCAAGGCCAATAGGTGTTGATGTGATAAAGGATTTTGTAGTTACAGGCTTAGAATTCCTTACCAACGAAGAGGCAAAGGCGGAAATGAAAGAAAAGGAAATCGCTCGTGATTTCAAGATGTCTGATGTCTTGCCGGAAATAAACTACAATAGGGAAAAGGAAACAAAGAATCTTGTTGAAACCGATTTTTGGGAATATTAGGCAACTCCACATAATCAGCCATAAGGCAAGATAGCGCCCTGAAGGGGATAAGCATTTATTTCTATTAGGGCTTTTGCCCTTACAGGGCGAATACACTAACTGCTTTATACACAGGGTGTTGCCCTATGCTATGTGCAGACCTTGCCCTTTCAGGGCGCATGTCAGCATGATGCGGATAATTTCACGTTAATGCCGCATTAATTTTATGCTTTTAACCACAGATATTATTCGCAAAGCTCATCAAGCTAAAGCAAGTCGGGATTGTAGGGGGATATTAATCACGAGCGTAAGCCAGCCACTTGCGTAGCTTGTTGAGCTTTGCGAAAAATCCCTTAAATCTGTGTTCAAAAAAATATTAATGTTAGATTAACGTTTTAATTTATGTCATAATTAACGTTTCGCCGTAAGGCTTTTTTCTTACAACATTAATTGGACGCTAATTGAGACATTAATTAAACATTAATTTTTCTGGAAACCTGGTATTAGTAGTTTGCGTTAAACTAATTCATTTTCTTGGAGGAAGGAATCAAGTTTTACGACTCCCTTCTCTGTGCAAATACCACGAAGTAAGGTACATACAAAACTTACAAATACCTCGTGCATGTCATATTGGGAAAAATCTTCCTGTGTGCGGAAGATGATAGAGAACTGACGGCCGACCTTTGAGATAAACTCATAGTTTACCTCTGAACGGAAATAGCCTTCTTTAACGCCACGAGCAAAGACAGCCATCGTCTTCTCCTGATTGCATTTCTCTATATCGCGGAATTCATCCGTGAGTCCTGGATAGAATTTCAAATCGCTAAAGAACAGAGGATTGGTCTTGGAATAACGTTCTGTCTGTATCTTGAAATGCTCGATGATAAGGTCCATGACATCATTATTCCTTGCCTTGAATTCATCCATCACGGCCTGATGTTCTTCCATGGACAGTCTGAGCACGTCAATAAGCAACGCCTCCTTGTTCTGGTAAGTCTCATAGAGAGTGCGCTTGCTCATCTTCAGAGCAGACGCAAGATCGTCCATCTTCACGGCACGAATGCCATGAAGACGGAAAGCCTCACGCGCCATTGGCAATATTGTAGCTTTCAGTTGTTGACGACGATCTAATACTTCCATTTACCCACCCAGGCCCTCCCCAAGGGAGGGATGCGATATAGTAGTTAAACGTTTATTTATAACGCTAAGACGCAGAGACACAGAGAAATTATAACTTTGCAACTTGGCGTCTTTGCGTTCAATTATTTATTGTAAGTAGCCCAGCCCTCCTTGAACGAAAGAATGTATAAAACATCCTTCCCTTTGGGAAGGCTTGGTTAGGCTTCTTAGAATGGCAGGTCATCTGCAGACTCACCTGCTGCCTCCTGCTGTGGAGGGAATGGTGCTGCTGGATTTGCATCAGCTGCAGAAGCGTCAGCCATTGGAGCTGCAACACTCTGCATTGGTGCAGGCTGAGCAATAGGAGCTGCGTTTGGATCAACGAGACGAACGTCGAAAGCACGGATATCAGTAAACCAGCGACCGTTCCACTCATGAGCATCAATATCAAAGGCAACGAGGACATTCTGACCAACCTGGATGTTGAAACGCTGAAGGCGGTCTGCGCCAAAGACAGTAAACACGAGATGACGTGGATACTGGCCCTCTTGATACTCAATTACGAACTCCTGTGACTTCCAGTCGCCACGGGCACTTGTGCCACTACGCTCAGGAAGAGCTGCTATTACTTTACCTTGTAATTCCATTATTTTTTATTGTTGTTTTTGATTTAAAATCTATTTAAAGGTTGCAGAAAAAGACAATTCTACAAATTGATGCCGTTTTCGTCTGCGAAATTACTAAAATATTTTTAAAATCGACAACTTTATTGGGAATATTTTTTCAAATAACACAAAAGTTTTGTATCTTTGTAGGCAATTTAACACATTTGAACATTAAGTGATGATAAAATAATAACTTGAAACGATTTGTGATGTCATTTTAGTTGGCAACGGCTCATCTTTCTGGCTGTTTTGAATTCTCTCATCAGTCATGTAGCCCGCTACACTCCTTCTTCATGAATCCAAAACTTCTCAGAAATCTGAGGTTAAATCGTCCCAATTATTTTTTCATCATCACTATGAAACAAAACAAATCATACAAGACTATGAGATTTTCAATTTCAAGCACTGCTCTAAACAGCAAACTAAACATTCTGAGCAAAGTCATTAGTCCAAAGAACAGCATCAGCATTCTTGAATGCTTTCTCTTTGAAGTACAAGACGGGAAACTCATCCTTACAGCTTCAGACAACTCTAATATGATGAAATGCACCGTTGACCTGAACGAACATGATGTCAACGGTTCATTCTGCGTACCTAACAGAATTATGCTAACGGCAGTAAAGGAACTTGCCGACCAGCCACTCGTATTCGACGTAAACCTCGACGATTGCAGCATACAGATGAACTATCAGAACGGTTCATATAAGATTTACGGTCAGAAAGCCGATGAATATCCACGTCTCAAGGCACTTGAGGGCGAGGCTACAACCACTACAATCCCTGCTGAGGTTCTTGCAAACAATATCAACCGCACTATCTTCGCAACTGCACAGGACGAGTTGAGAATGGTGATGAACGGTCTTTACTTCGACCTTACAGAGGACTATATGGCTATAGTTGCATCTGACGGTCACAAGCTCGTAAGAAACCGCATCTACAGCTGCAAGACTGAGATTCCATCATCTTTCATCCTGCCAAAGAAGCCTGCAAACCTTCTTCGCTCTGTGCTCGGCGCTGGCGAATATGACGTTACAATCAGCTTCAACCAGACAAATGCAGAGATTCACTTCGCTGACGGTATGCTCTCATGCCGCCTCATCGAGGGAAGATATCCAAACTATAACAGCGTTATTCCAAAGGACAATCCTAACACCTTGACTCTTGACCGCAAGGCACTCGTAAGCGCAATACGAAGAGTAATGCCATTTGCAAGCGAGAGCACACAGCTCATCAAGCTTCGTCTGGAGTTCAACTCACTTGAAATCAACGCTGAGGACCACGATTTCGCAACAAGCGCACGTGAGACAATAGCATGTGAGTATGGCGGTATGCCTATGAGCATCGGCTTCAAGGGCGGCGCTCTGTACGAGATCTGTAACAACATCTCTTCTGACGAAATCGTCATCGAGCTTGCAGACCCAGGCAGGGCAGGTCTTATCAGTCCTTCACAGCAGCCAGAGGGTGAGGATATCCTCATGTTGATTATGCCAATGCTCCTTAACGACTAATCTGGGATGAAACTCAACTTGACAAAGCCTCTCATCATCTTTGATCTTGAGACCACAGGACTGGACATAAGCAAGGATAGAATCATCCAGATCTCATACATCAAGGCGATGCCTGACGGTACGGAGACACGCAGGAACTATATGGTGAACCCTGAGTGCAAGCTGCCGCCTATGATTACTGAGATAACAAGCATCACCGATGAGATGCTGGCAGACAAGCCTACGTTCAAGGAACTTGCAGGGACACTCGTCAAGGATTTTGAGGGATGCGACTTCGCAGGTTTCAACTCCAACAGGTTTGACGTGCCTATGCTTGCCGAGGAGATGCTACGCGCAGGACAGTCAATAGACTTCTCCAAGTGCCGCCTCATCGACGTGCAGACTATCTTCCACAAGATGGAGCGCCGTAACCTTGCAGCAGCATATAAGTTCTACTGCGGAAGAAAGATGGAGGACGACTTCCAGGCACACCTCGCCGATCAGGACACAGAGGCTACATGGAAGGTTCTTCAGGCACAGCTCGACATGTACGACCCTGCCAAGCAGGAAGAGGAAGACCGCAAACTGGAGAACAACATGGACGTGCTCAATGAGTTCTCACGTCAGAACGACAATGTGGACTTCGCAGGCAGAATGGTATGGGGCGACGTGAAAGGTCCTGACGGCAAGCCACTTCTCGACAAGAACGGCAAGCCAAGGAAGCAGGAGGTTTTCAATTTCGGTAAATACAAAGGCATGGCAGTTGCCGATGTCCTTCGCAGAGACCCAGGCTACTACTCTTGGATGATTGGCGGTGATTTCCCGCTTGAGACCAAGCAGTGGATGACGCGAATAAAGATGCGCGAAATCTATACAGTAAAGAATTAAAAGTGCATTTCAAGACATATCATAATACATTCAACATCCGTACCATCGTAGTTCTTGCGATGGTATGGTTGTGTAATGCCTTTTCGTTCGCTCAGGAGTTCAAGGCTAAGTTCACGATAAATCACAATGCGATACAGCTTGCCGACGAGACTATATACGACAAGATGAAGGAGACTATGGAGGAGTTCTTCAACAACAGACAATGGACAAACCTCCACTTCAAGGAGAACGAGCGCATTAACGCGAACTTCAACATCACGGTGAAGAAACTCTCCGGGGACTACACATGGGGATGCACCGCCACTATTCAGGCGACACGCCCTGTATATAACAGTTCCTATACTACTGTTTTCTATAACAACACCGACCAGAACTTCGACTTCCAGTTCACGCAGTTTGACCAGGTAGAGTTCAACGAAGAAAATATCGACAACCAGTTGACGGCTCTCCTCGCCTATTATGCCTATCTCCTTATCGGACTTGACCTTGACACCTTCGCGCCAAACGGAGGTGAGGAGGTATTGCAGAGATGTATGAACCTCACTAACAACGCCCAGAATCTCGAATATCCTGGTTGGAAGGCTTTCGACAACTCACGGAACCGCTTTGCCATAATCAATGATTATCTCGACGGGGCAATGGCACCTTTCCGTCAGTTGCAGTACAACTACTATCGCAAGGGACTTGACGAGATGGCAAACAATGCGGAGCGAGGTCGCACGGAGATAAGCACCGCTATTCAGGAGAATCTGAAGAAGGCACACGAAGACAGGCCTCTTTCCATGCTTCCACAGATATGGACAGACTACAAGAAAGAAGAGCTTGCCAACATATATAAAGGAAAAGGCACTCAGAAGGAGAAGGAGTCGGTGTATGATATTCTCTTCAGTATCAATGCCTCACAAAACAATACGTGGGAGAAGATAAAACAATAGTTCAATGCTTAAAGAATTACATATAAGAAACTTCGCTCTTATTGACAGTCTGGACATTGATTTTGAATCAGGCTTCTCAGTCATCACAGGTGAGACGGGTGCGGGTAAGAGTATCGTGCTTGGTGCCATCGGACTGCTCATGGGACAGCGTGCCGATACAAAGGCTATCAAGACCGGCGCACAGAAATGTAGTATCGAAGCACATTTCAATCTCTCTGCATACGACATGAAGGATTGGTTTGATGAGAATGAGATAGACTACGATGCCGATGACTGCATAATACGTCGCGAACTGACGGCATCGGGTAAGAGTCGTGGTTTCATCAATGATACTCCTGCCACCGTTCATCAGATGAAGGAACTTGGCGAGATGCTCATGGATGTTCATTCACAGCATCAGAATCTTTTGTTGCAAAAGGAAGACTTCCAGCTGAACACCATCGATATCATCGCCCACAACACCAAAGAACGCGAGGCATACACGAAGGCTTTCCACGAACTTCACGCTGCAGAGAAGGCTCTTGCCGAACTGAAAGACAGCATTTCCGAGAACCAGAAGAATGAGGACTTCATGCGATTCCAATTGGAGGAACTTACGGCTGCAAAGCTTGTGGAGGGCGAGCAGGAGGAACTGGAACAGGAACAGGATAGCGCATCGCATACGGAGGAAATAAAATCTGCGCTTTATGCAGCTGACACTCTTTTGAATGGTGACAGCAACGACATAATAGGCAATCTCAAGCAGGTTTGCGGTAGCATAGAAAGCATCACGAGAGTATTCCCACAGGTAGAGGAACTGTCGGAAAGACTTGAAAGTGCATATATCGAGATTAAGGACATCGCATCCGACATCAGCAGCGCACTTGACGATGTGGAGTTCGACCCAAAGCGTCTCGAATACATAAATGACCGTCTCGACACGTTCTACTCTCTTGAGAAGAAATACTCAAAGAGCACAGTTGAGGAACTGATAGAGGAACGCGACCGTCTGCAACGTGCCATTGATGCCATTGACAATTCCGATGAGGAACTGAAGGAGCAGTCAGCCAAGGTTGCATCACTCAGGAAAGAGGCCCAGCAACTTGCGGAGGTTCTTACCAAGACACGCACCAAGGCAGCCAAGACCGTTGAGGAGGAGATTCACAAGCGCCTCACAGCACTCGGAATGCCAAACGTGCAGTTTGCCGTTGAGCTTACCTGCAACAAAAGCGATGACTCATCGCACCTCACAAAGGATGGTCAGGACAAGATAGCGTTCATGTTCTCTGCCAACAAGGGCATGGAATTACGCCCTGTTTCGCAAGTGGCATCGGGAGGTGAGATTGCACGTGTGATGTTGTCTCTGAAGGCGATGATAAGCGGTGCGGTGAAGTTGCCGACCATCATCTTCGATGAGATTGACACAGGCGTAAGCGGTAAGATGGCTGAGAAGATGGCAGAGATAATGAAAGAAATGGGTGAGGCAAACCGTCAGGTAATCAGCATCACGCATCTGCCACAGATTGCCTCAAAGGGCACTTGCCACTATAAAGTGGAGAAACATGACACGGAAAGCGGTACGACCTCTCTCATGCGCCGTCTCAACGATGATGAGCGTATTCAGGAAATTGCCCAGATGTTGAGCGGTGAGAACATCACCGAGGCAGCACTTACGAATGCAAAGGAACTGCTGAAAAGATAAATAAAAAAGGTAAAATGTAAATGACAAAATGAAAAAAATCACTATATTCATCACTCTTCTGCTCATGCCTTTCATGGCAATGGCACAATCTTCTGCCGTAAAAAAGGCGGCAAAGAGCATGTTCAAACTCACTACATTCGATGCAAACGGAAATCTGCTACATACTGGCTATGGTGCTTTCGTAGATGCTAACGGCACATGTCTTGCCACATGGGAGGCATTTATCGGTGCATCAAAAGCGAATATCATAGACGCTCAAGGCAGGAAATATGACGTGGATTGTCTGATAGGTGCAAACGAGATTTACAACGTGTCAAAATTCAAGGTTGTGGTTCCAGAAGAAAAGAAGATGGCTATCACACCTATCACCATCGCACAGACAAAGATCGAGGCTGGTAATGACAGTTGGTTTATTGAATATGACATCAAGAACCCTGTAATAAAGAAGTATCAGCCATCAAAGGTGGAGTTATTCCAGAACGACCTGCCATACTATATCTATGAGCAGACAGCACCAGACGAGCTTGCAGGTTCACCTTTCCTGAACAACAACGGTGAGTTGCTCGGTTTGATGCAACCTGCCAAGAAGCGCACAGATATATATTGCCCAAGTGCACAGTATGCTATGTCGATGACCGTAAGCGGCTTTACTTCAAAGCAGGCCACTATGCGCCTCACGCAGATGCGCGTTGCACTTCCGGATAATTTCGACCAGGCAGTCGTTGCGCTCTTCATGAATCAGGGCAGCAATGCAAACGACAATATCTTAGGTATGGCGGATGAGTTCATCAGCAAATTCCCAACAGCATCAGAGGGTTACAACTCAAAGGCACTCTATCTGACAGATAAGGGGCAGTTTGCCGAGGCTGCTAAAGTTATGGAAGAAGGTATTGAGAAATGCGAGAAGAAGGACGAGCCTCACTTCGACTACTCAAAACTCATTTTTAACAAACTGCTTTACAGCAATGACAGCACATTTACCGACTGGACTCTCGATAAGGCCATTGCAGAGGTTGATGCAGCTATGGGCGTAAATCCATTGCCTGTATATAACCTTCACAAGGGTAAGATTCTCTACACAGCCAAGAGATACGATGAGGCATACAACATCTTCCTCGACGTTTCAAAGACAAATATGAGAAGCGCAGAGTGTTTCTACAATGCCTCTCTCTGTCTTCAGGCGAATAACGCTCCAAAGGAAAAGGTTGTTGAAATGCTGGATAGTGCCATAGCATGCCTTCCACAACCATACAAAGCAGATGCTGCTCCATTCCTTATGATTCGTGGCAAATACCTTGACGATAATGGTATGTACCGTAAGGCTGTAGCCGACTATAACGAATATGAGAAGCTCATGGGAAAGATGCTGAACGGTAAATTCTTCTACCTCAAGGAACAGGCAGAATTAAAGGCAAAGTTATATCAGCCAGCCCTTGATGACATTGACAAGGCAATCTCCCTTGCTCCAAATGAACAGCTCTACTATGCCGAGAAGGCTATGCTTCAGGTAAGGGTGAACAAGATTGACGAGGGTATGGCAACTGCTCAACTCTGTATGACCCGCTTCCCTGACTATGGTGACGGTCATGCCGTTTACGGTCTCGCACAAATACTAAAGGGCAAGAAGAAAGAGGGAATGTCAACCCTTGAGAAGGCAAAGGAGCTCGGTTCGGATATGGCAGAGCCACTTATTGAGAAGTACTCAAAGTAAATTATTGAGGTATTAAGGAGTACAACAAATAATAAAATAAGGAATGGAAATCAAGAAGTCTGAATTCAAGATAAGTTCGGCAAAGATATCTCAATGCCCAAAGGACAGCCTTATGGAGTTTGCCTTCATAGGTAGAAGTAATGTGGGCAAGTCAAGTCTTATCAATATGCTTTGCAACCATAAGAACCTTGCAAAGACATCTGCAACTCCTGGCAAGACACTTCTCATAAACCACTTTCTCATCGAGTCAAAACCATCCACCAGTACCCAACGCCCAACACCTACCACCCAACAATGGTATATCATCGACCTTCCCGGATATGGTTTTGCCAAGCGCTCAAAGAAAGTGCAGGATGATATCGAGAATATGATTTCCGCATATATCCTCCAGCGTGAGCAGTTGGCAAACGTGTTCCTTCTCATCGACATCAGGCACGATCCGCAAAAAATCGACCGTGAGTTCATGGATTGGTTAGGCGAGAATGGTGTTCCTTTCTCTATCGTATTCACGAAAGCCGACAAACTCGGTCCTGTGAAGGCACGTCAGAATGCGGAGAAATATATGAAGACTCTCCTTGACGTATGGGAGGAACTTCCACCTTATTTTATTACATCTTCAGAGAAGAAACAAGGACGTGATGAGGTTCTTGACTATATTGAGGAAATACTTAACCAGACCCACCCCCAGCCCCTCCCATAAAGGGTAGTTCGATGTTGATAACATCGGAGTATGTGTCGGGGGAGGAGATCCACTTTTCTGTGAACGAATGTACGGTCTATTCCTTATAAATCATTACATTAGCAATCTCCGTTTACCACCTCTACGGGATTAATACATACTACTCCCCTCCCTTTATGGGAAGTCCGATGTTGATAACATCGGAGTATGTGTCGGGGGGCAAGGGGGTGGGTCTTTCTATGCAACCATTACTTGACGTACAAAATATCAGCAAGCGATTCGGAGAGAGGATTCTCTTCGAAAACATCTCTTTCTCCATAGGTGAAGGGCAGCGTATCGGACTAATAGCTCAGAACGGTACAGGCAAGACTACACTTCTCTCCATGCTCTGCGGTGAAGAGAGTTGCGATTCTGGTGAAATTATTTTCCGAAACGGCATACGAGTAGGCTATCTCCGTCAGGAGCCAAAGTTCCCAGAAGGTGCCACGGTAATGGAGGCTTGTTTCTCAGGTGTGGATAAGGATGACGACGCACAACTGAAGGCGAAGCAGATTCTCACCCAGCTACGAATACGTGATTTCGACCAGCCGATGTCACAGTTAAGCGGCGGTCAACAGAAACGTGTGGCTCTTGCTCAGGCTCTTATCTCTAATCCCGACCTTCTCATTCTTGATGAGCCCACCAACCACCTTGACCTCGAAATGGTGGTATGGCTTGAAGGTTTCCAAACACGAGGGAACCGCACCTTGCTGATGGTTACACACGACCGATACTTTCTCGACAATGTGTGTTCCGTAATCCTAGAACTCGACAACCGCACCATCTATTCATATCGAGGCTCTTATTCCTATTATCTTGAGAAAAGGCAGGAACGCATAGATGCGATGCGTGCCAACATTGAGCACGCCAACAACCTCTACCGTCGCGAACTTGAATGGATGCGCCGACAACCACAGGCACGAGGACACAAAGCACGCTATCGTGAGGAGGCTTTCTATGAACTTGAGAAGGTTGCAAAACAACGAATAGAAGAACGACAGATACGTCTGAAGGCATCTACCGTATATATCGGCTCAAAGATATTTGAGTGTCAATATGTATCAAAGTCATTCCCTGCACGAGAAGGTGACCCAACATCCGAAGGAAAGACGATACTCGACAATTTCTATTACAACTTTGCCCGTTTCGAGAAGATGGGCATAGTGGGTAATAACGGTACTGGAAAATCAACCTTCCTCAAGCTACTTCTCGGACTTGAGCCTGTAGATGCAGGTAAGTTTGATATAGGCGAGACTGTCAAATTCGGCTATTTCTCTCAGGAAGGACTTCAGTTTGATGAGTCGCAGAAGGTGATTGATGTCATACGCGACATAGCCGACTATATAGACCTCGGACAAGGACGACATCTCACGGCTTCGCAGTTTCTTCAGCATTTCCTTTTCACCCCAGAGCAACAATACAACTATGTGTATAAGCTCTCAGGTGGCGAGAAACGTAAGCTCTATCTCTGTACCGTGCTAATGAGGAATCCGAACTTCCTCGTACTCGATGAGCCAACAAACGACCTCGACATTAAAACGCTTCAGATACTTGAGGAATATCTTCAGGACTTCCCCGGATGTGTAATCGTGGTAAGTCACGACCGTTACTTCATGGATAAGGTTGTGGACCATCTTCTCGTTTTCCAAGGCGAGGGCAAGATTAAGGACTTCCCAGGCAACTACACCCAGTATCGTGAATGGCAGAAGCTACAGCCAAAGGACGAAGCCCCAACGCCTACAACCCAACAGCCTACCCCAACAAAGGGCGGTCCTCGCGATCCAAACGCGGCCCCACAGAAGAGAAGGCTCACTTATAAGGAACGTCAGGAGTTCTCACAATTAGAAAAGGACATTGAGGCACTTACTGCCGAGAAAACAGATATTGAAAATGCTCTCAGTTCCGGCACAATTGATGTTGAGAAAATCACAGAACTCAGCAAACGACTGCCTATTCTCAACGAGGAACTTGACGAAAAGGAAATGCGATGGCTTGAACTTTCGGAATTTGCGTAGTTTTTAATCATTAACTCCGTCATACCTACCTACAATCAGGAAGTATGACGGAGTTATTCTTTTCCGCATTTATTATCCTTTATTTCTTTACAATCGTGTCATTGGCAGCAGCAGAAGCGGTATCTTCTACAACCGAGAACTCTGATGCCGGTACTGTATCTCCAAGTTCTTCATCATTCGAAGTGTTCTCTGAATTTCTTGAGATACACGAGCTTAGGCATACTGCGCTAGCAATATAGAGGAAAGCTGCCAAAAAGAACATATTACGATTCTTCATTCTATCAATAAAATTATAAAACATTTACGAGAAAAAAACGCGGGAACGATTCTACATCGTGCCCGCGTCATTTCTTTTTTACCGTTCGGTAGTTATGCTTACTGCTGTGCATTTGCAGTATCAACAGCAGCTGTATCAGCTGTATCAACAGCAGTTGTATCCTCTACAGGAGCCTCAGCTGGCTTGTTACCATCACCACAAGATGCGAAAGAGATTGCAGCCATAGCTACGAACATAAAAACTAATTTCTTCATTTTCTTTGCTTTTTTAAAACTGTAAAACAATCTTTGTTTATTAAAACACTGCAAAGGTAAGTATTTTTTCAATACCAACAACATTTTTTTACGATTTTTTTTACCCCGTTTTTGTAACTTTTTTGCAACTCGCTGACTTTCTGATATTTACAAATTGCAAACAAACGTTAAAGTTTTACTTTAACCAGAAAAAGGTGGAATTTTAACACTTTTACGGTGTTCGCGCACACATTTTTCTTTCCGCCAAAATATAGAATCTATGAATAGTTACACTACAAATAGTCAAATTTCTTCTTAATTGTTATTTTTATTTCTTAACTTTGCAATCAAATTAGTATTTCTTATTATATATAAGGTATAAAGAATGATTGATACTTCCGCATTTCAAGGAAAGACCGCCGCATATTACACATTAGGCTGCAAACTCAACTTCTCTGAGACATCCACCTTTGGGCAGATGCTTCAGGATATGGGTGTGCGTACCGTTGAGAAAGGAGAGAAAGCCGATATCTGCCTAATAAACACCTGTTCGGTGACAGAAGTGGCTGACAGCAAATGCCGTCAGGCAATAAGAAAGATGGTAAAGCAGAATCCGGGAGCATTTGTTGTCGTAACCGGCTGTTATGCCCAGCTTGAAGCCGAGACGGTTGCAAAGATTGAAGGTGTAAGTCTTGTACTTGGAAGTAACGAGAAAGCAAATCTCATTGACTACCTCTCAAATGCATGGAGCGGTATAAATCATAAATCCGAAGATAATATAGCGGAATATCATGCGGTAAAGACAAAGGAGATAAAAACCTTCCAGCATTCATGCTCACGAGGTAACCGCACACGCTATTTCCTCAAGGTACAGGATGGCTGCAACTATTTCTGCACATACTGTACTATACCATTCGCTCGCGGAAATTCAAGAAATCCAAGCATCGAGAGTCTGGTAGAACAAGCACGAAAAGCAGCAGCCGAGGGTGGCAAAGAGATTGTCATCACAGGCGTAAACATTGGTGATTTCGGTCAGACAACAGGAGAACGCTTCATTGACCTCGTAAAGGCACTTGACAGTATCGAGGAGATAAAACGCTATCGCATTTCGAGTTTAGAGCCAGACCTTATCGACAAGGAACTGATAGAATATTGTGCCAAGAGCCGTGCTTTCATGCCTCATTTCCACATACCTCTCCAGAGCGGTTCTGCCTCGGTTCTGAAACTAATGCATCGCCACTATGACTCGGCACTCTTTGCAGAGAAGATACGCCTCATCAAGCAACTTATGCCCGATGCATTCCTGGGCATAGACGTAATGGTGGGCACTCGTGGTGAGACTCCTGAGTATTTCGAGGAAACATACAATCTGCTTAACGAACTGCCAGTCACTCAGCTTCACGTATTCCCTTATTCTGAGCGCCCAGGCACGGCAGCCCTGAAGATTCCATACGTGGTAAGCGCCCAAGACAAGAAACAGCGCAGCCAGCGATTGCTCGACCTATCAGAGCAGAAGACACAGGATTTCTACGCATCATATATAGGAACAGAGGCTGAGGTGCTGTTTGAGAAAGCCCCTCGCGGAAAGGCCATGCACGGTTTTACGGCAAACTATATCCGTGTGGAACTTCCTGCAAGCAAGGCAAAAGAAGAATACGACAACGAGATAATGCGTGTCAAGCTCAAAGGATTCAATAGAGACAAGTCTGCTTTAATATGTGAGGTGATATGAAAAGAGTTTCCATCGTCATACTCAACTGGAATGGTACGCACATGATGCGTAACTATCTCCCGACCGTCATCCAGAATACTCCAGAGGCTGAGATCATTATTGCCGACAATGCCTCAACAGATGATTCCATAAAGATGTTAGCTGAGGAATTTCCCGACATCCGCACTATCATTCTTGACAAGAACTATGGCTTTGCAGAGGGATACAACCGAGCCTTGCAGCAAGTGGATAGCGAATATTACGTCCTTCTCAATTCTGATGTTGACGTACCCGAAGGGTGGCTTACTCCCCTACTCTCTTTTATGGACTCACACCCAGAGGCTTGCGCTTGTCAGCCTAAACTTCACGCCATCAAAGAAAGGGACAGATTTGAATATGCTGGTGCAGCTGGAGGTTTCCTTGACAAATACGGTTATCCTTTCTGTCGTGGAAGGATTTTTGAGACAGTAGAGAAAGACAACGGACAGTATGACGGCAATCACGAAATCCTCTGGGCAACAGGTGCTTGCATGATGATTCGTTCAAAGGACTATTGGGCTGTCGGCGGACTTGATGGCCGTTTCTTTGCCCATAGCGAGGAGATAGACCTCTGTTGGCGACTGCGCCTTATGGGCAGGAAGATTTTCTGCATTAGCGATAGTATTGCATATCATCTTGGTGGTGGTACTCTGCCCAAGGGGAATCCTCGCAAGACATTCCTGAATTTCCGCAACAACCTCACGATGCTCTACAAGAACCTGCCCGACAATGAGCTATCCCATGTTATGCGCGTGCGTTTCTTCCTCGACTGGCTTGCCGCATTCCAAATGCTTATTCTCGGAAGGAGTTGGGGAGATTTCAAGGCTGTGTATAAAGCAAGAAAGGAGTTTTCCCGTTGGAAGCATGACTTCGATTCTGACAGAAAGAGGATACAAGCAAGCAAGAAGACCGATGATATCCCAGAACGCATCTCGAAGAGCATTCTATGGCAATACTACGCCAAAGGGAAGAAAACCTTTATTAATTTATAAAATGAATAATGAACAAGTCCGACCGCTATAACCATATTCTTGACTATTTCCGTCAACAGCCACGCCCTACCACAGAATTGGAGTTCCAGACAACATACCAACTTCTTGTGGCTGTGGTACTCTCTGCACAATGTACAGACAAGCGCGTGAATATGGTAACTCCGGCACTCTTTCACGATTTCCCTACCGTACAGACTATGGCAGATGCTGACGAAGGCGAGATATTCGAATATATCAAAAGCATCTCCTATCCAAATGCAAAGGCGCATCACCTCGTAGAGGCAGCACGCATTATCGTAAATGAATATAACGGAGAAGTTCCTTCAGATATGGATTTACTGCTCCGACTCCCAGGTGTGGGCAGAAAGACCGCCAATGTGATACAGGCAGTTGCATTCGGCAAGGCTGCTATGGCTGTTGACACCCATATCTATCGTGTTTCACATCGCTTAGGCTTAGTACGTAAGACCGATAATAACCCCTACAAAGTAGAGCTTGAGCTAAAGAAAAATATTCCTGAAGAAGACATCCCCGATGCCCATCATTGGCTTCTGCTTCATGGTAGATATATCTGCACAAGTCTCAAACCCAAATGTGACAAATGCCCTTTTTATGACATTTGCCCAAAGCTACTGGAGAACAGCAAACTAAGGTAATTACGAATTACTAATTACGAATTCCTTGAATTGTTTATGACCACAGATTGCACAGATAAAACGGATTTTTTCGCTTACGCTCATGATTGACATCTGTGACTTGCTTTAGCTTGATGAGCTATGCGAATAAATCCTGAAAATCTGTGGTCAATAAAAAAAAGAAACGGATGTATCTGATGTATTTGAAAGGAAAAACTTGCGTCTTTAGGAAAGCAAATCGGGACTAAAATTTCAATAATTTCAATAATTTCAATAAAAAAAGGACACGTACATCATCACTTAATAAAGGAAATCATCCGGGAAGGTATGCCCAAATTTAATTGAAATTATTGAAATAATTGAAATTTGCCTAATCGCATTAATAAAGTTGCAACTCCTATTCAATTCCCAAGCAAATCCCTTGCAAGTCCCATTTTTCGCCTATTCTAAGGAACGGACCTGGAACGGCTTTATAACGGTATTACAACGGACCTACTATTATGGCATAAACAGACAACAAGGATTTTCCCTGAAAAAAAGATTTTTAGAACAACTCTGCAACTCGTCACCCGTTGCGTTGTAATGCTTTATCTATCAAAGAGTTGTAGCGGTGATTCATTTTAAAACACTCGTCACCCACTCATCACCCTCGCGCTTGTATTGATTTGATATTGAGCAATATACAGAGAAATTTCACTCATCACCCGAAAATCGTAGAAAAGTGGTGACGAGTGAATAAACCTTCTATATCACACATTCTCAACAAGATACAAAGATCTGGGTGATGAGTGGGTGACGAGTGGAATCAAATGAATCACCGCTGTAACAATAAGAGCCACAATAACTTGCGGCGTTTCGGGTGACGAGTTGCAGAGTTATGTAAAAATTCTTTTTTTCAGAGTAAAAAACTCCCACGCCCTCTATGCGATACTGCATACGTTCAGGTGCATTTCCGTGTATAGAAAGTCCACTGCCGTCAGCCTCACCTGAAATTCCCGCAAAGGACATAACAAGACGTGCTGGGTCGTTATAACCGCCCGCAAATCGGCTTGCTTCCTCCATGGAAAGCATAACTCCACCTGTCAGCACGGAAGGATTTACCGTTGCTTCCTTGTTTACACGAGGACGCACTACAACCTCCGTCAGTTCGGTATTGTTTTCTCGCAATTGGATATCTATAACCACCTCCTTGACACCTGCCACGAGTACCTCCTTCACCACGTTTGGTTCATAGCCCATGTAAGATGTTTCGAGAGTGTAACGTCCAGATTGTGGAATGTCGATGCGAAAGTTACCTTCAAGATCGACAACGGAGCCTATCCCGGTTTCAACAACCTTTACTGTGGCGCCAATAAGTTTTTCACCACTAATGGCATCTGTCACAGTTCCTCGCACAGTCTGTGCCTGCATACTCACTCCACCACATATTGTCAAAATGGTGGCAAGAATCAGATTCATCTTTGTTTTCATAATATATTCGTTTGAACGGATATCAATTTAATGTCCTTTCAGGGCATCAATGATTTTGTCAATCTTCTCTTTGGTGATGTGTTGTATTACTACGATATGAGCAGATTCTCCACCAAAGTTTTCATCATTTTTCTTGTGAAAGCGTGCCTTCAACACTGAGTATTACGTGATGATGCCAC
>JAEEGH010008712.1_pt1 | contig 23882 bp, 20 predicted proteins | sample 9134181 | NCBI WGS metagenome assembly JAEEGH01 (sample SAMN16246544, study PRJNA631951) | gut metagenome | biome: gut microbiome; feature: rumen; material: DP-attached | host: Bos | place: Iran: Karaj | collected 2018-10
TCGACATCGACTCCAACGGTATCCTGAACGTGAGCGCTAAGGACAAGGCTACGGGCAAGACCCAGAGCATCCGCATCGAAGCTTCCTCAGGCTTGACCGACGCTGAAATCGAGCGCATGAAGAACGAAGCCCAGGCCAACGCCGAAGCCGACAAAAAGGAACGCGAGCGCATCGACAAGTTGAACCAAGCCGACAGCATCATCTTCCAGACCGAGAAGCAGCTGAAGGAATACGGCGACAAGCTGCCTGCCGACAAGAAGGCAGAAATCGAGGCTGCCCTCGGCAAGTTGAAGACCGCTCACCAAGCCCAAGACATCGCCGGCATTGACGCTGCCATGGCCGAGATGAACGCCATGTGGCAGAAGGCCAGCGAGGAGATGTACAAGAACGCCGGTGCCCAAGGCGGCCCGCAAGGCGGCTTCGACCCGAACAACATGGGCGGTGGCTTCCAAGGCGGCAACCCGAACCAAGGCTCGCAGAACGGCGGCGGTGATGACACTGTCACGGATGCTGACTTTGAGGAGGTAAAATAAAACTAACCGCCAACAATAACCAAAAATAAGCAAAAAGGTGTAATCCAATGGGTTACACCTTTTTTATTTTCTCATTTTTTTCGTTTTTTATGCTTGTATATCGGATTTTTATTGTATATTTGCGACATATTTGCAACATGACTTAATGAGTGATAAAGTGCAACTTATCATCTCTTATCAAGGAACCCTTTCTTCAAGAACTCGGCAAGTGGGATGTGAATAATGCCCTCATACTTGCTGGAATCCATGAATGGGGTCATCGAAATCACGTATTTTGGGTAGTTGTCGTTAATCTTCTGTAGGTTCCCAAATTCTCTCTCGAAAGTGGACTCTTCGGTGATGAGATAGGAGGCCTGAACGTAGATGGTGTCATCTCCCTTCGTCCCCACGAAGTCAATCTCTGTTGCATACATCTGCCCGACATTGACTTTATACCCCAATCGTATGAGGTGCTGATAAACTAGGTTTTCAACGATCTTCTCGATGTCATTGGCTCGTCTTCCGCCCGTAACGTAATTACGAAGCCCTACGTCGCCAAAGTAATATTTGTCGTTGCTCTCCAGCAACTTTTTTCCATGTAAGTTGTAGCGAGTGACATTTTGTATGAGAAATGCCTCAGCAGTTGCCTTCAAATATTTAAGGATGAGGTTTTTGGAAACTACATTCTTGCTTGACGTCATATAGTTCTGGATGTTCGTTGCCGACAGTGGTTTGCCGATATTGTCGCCGACATATTTTATCAGATTCTCCAGAAAAGGAACATTCCGCACTTTTTTTCGGCTAACGATATCCTTTACCAAAATGGTGTTATAAACACCTTGCAGATACTGTCGCACGACCTCGGGGTCATCCAATCCCATAGGCCGAAGTCCCGGCAGTCCTCCATAGTTGATATACTTTCGGAGGGCATCGTCATTGTCTTCCAGATTATGGAAAACCAGGAACTCTCCATAGCTGAGACCCTGAACAAAGATTTCAATATACCTGCCTGAAAGCAGCGTCGCCAAATCGCTTGAAAGTGTATCCGAATTGCTGCCAGTAATGATGATGTCAATATCTGGACTATCATAATAATTCCTAAGTCCTCGTTCAAATTCATCTATTTCTTGAACCTCGTCGATAAGGATATAAGTATGCTTTCCTGGTTCCTTATGCTCTTCAATATAAGCCACCAAATCCTTGTAATTCTCGATGAAATCGAAGGCAGTTTTTTCCTTGTCGACGTAGATGACACACGCGTCTTCTTGCTGCTTCCTTTGAACAAGTTCCTTCATAACATAGCTTTTGCCGACGCGTCGTTGGCCCGTCAGTACAATCAAGATGCCAGTCCCAAGCAACTTTTCCACTTTTGAGTAGTAATTGGGTCTTGAAATCAGTTCCATACCACATTATTTTTATTGCGCAAAAATAGTATAATTTTGTTGACTACGATGAACAAAATGAAAACTTTTCAAATATTGTTCATTATAATGAACGAATTTATGCTGCCTCGCATTCTTAAATGGTTATGCGTTTTCGAAAAACGTTCAACTATACTATCAAAAAAGGTGTAATCCGAAAGGATTACGCCTTTTTTTGTGTACATTTAATTGCACTGCCAAATAAGCACGCTAAAACCCGCTTAATTGGAAATCAACGGATATTAGAGTGATTTATAATAATATACAACGGAAAAATAAGAACGACATCAATATGCGTTCACTATTTATGTGCTGGGTTATTATGGGGCTAAGGGGATGATGAGGAAGTTGATGAATAGCGATAAGTCTCTAACCAACACAATTTGCCTAGTAGCATTGCCTATATCCGTGTTGCATATATTATTGATTTATAATAATTTGAAAAGAATTATATATACAATTTGTTATTTATGTTGTAAATAAATATACGAAAATTTTTAACAAAGTTTAACAAGTTTTCTTGCAATGCTTCCAATCCAACTCCCTACTTTTGCTGCAAATTCAAAACTCAAACCTATGAACATTAAAGACGAAATCAGAAAAGCATGTAAAGACATGAAAGAGGACAACATTCAAGAATCCTTTAAAAACATCGCAGAAACACTATTGAAGAATTTTTGTCTCCAATGTGGAGATAAGAAGTATTACTTTGCTGAAATCGAGTTTTACTATTATGATAAGGAAAAGTTCAATAAAGTTTGGAACGAGAGAACATACCCTCGGGATGATAGAAAAGCGGGAGATTTGTTCTTCCATTATAGTGGTTTCGACATCTGTTTTGATAGTAGTTTTAAAGATGGCAAATTTGGCGGCATATTGATTAGAAGTTTGATTGATGTTACCAAAACAGACAACAAGTTTGTAACAGGACCATTGCTTTGTGTAAACGAGGTATTAAATGCTTGCTCTAAGGCAAAGAAATGGCTCGAAATAGAAGAACTTACTGATGAAGAGAAGCAATCCCAAAACAGAGATTGTGTTATCAGCGAACCTGTCTCAAGATATGGCATTTCATACAATGACGCGGGAGAAACACAAGATGTTCTTTGGTGTTTCTTTGATCAACGAATGCTTGACGAAAACAATCAGAAGAATAAATATGCAAAGTCTTCATGGAATTTTGTGAAAAAGGAAGCTAAAGATATTACGAGATATTATCATAGATTCGATTAAAATGATTACCGACAACCTCACCACCGCAGTGTATTTCTCCGACCTTCTGCCAAAGAAATGCCCAACCTTGAATCAGCACATTGCTGAAGTATTGGAAGCAAACGGGATTCCGTATGCCTACCTTTCGGAAACCAAGGACATCTGGTGCCGCGATTTCATGCCCATCCAGATTGCAGAAGACCGTTTTGTTTCCTATAAGTACACACCTAATTATCTGCAAGATAAAACAGGTCTTCGTCTTCAAACCAATCCCGAAGCGGTGCTTCAAGCCCAACAGAATCGTCTGACCCATGTGATGCAAAATGCTGTCAAAGTTGACCTGATTCTGGATGGTGGCAATGTCGTGAAATGCGACAACATCATTGTGATGACGGAAAAGGTCTTTGCCGAAAACAAAGACAAAACCCGCGCCGAAGTGGATAGGATCCTGAAGGATGCTTTCCAATGCGATGTACTGTATTTGCCCTGGGACCACCAAGAGACCTTTGGCCACAGCGACGGAATCGTCCATTTTGCAAGTGAAGGCAAAGTTCTAATAACAAACTTCGATGATATTTCACCTCATTATTACTCACGTTTCCGTGTGGCATTGGAAAAACACTTTGAAGTGATTCCTTTGTATTACAAAACAAAGAAGATTCACGCTCGTAGTTGGGCATACATCAATTTCTTGCAGATAGGCAAGCTTATTCTTGTGCCTCAGCTTGGGCTTGAAGAAGATGGGCAAGCTCTTGAACAAATCAGCAATGCGATGCCTGACTGTGAGGTTTTAGGCATCCCTGCATTGGAAGCTGTCAGAAGAGGAGGAGGCCTTAACTGTATTTCATGGAACACCACGACCTAATAGGACAACATCTTTGAAGAATCAATTATTGGGCAAACCAATATCCCGCATGGCTACGAATCTGCACGGGAGAAGCTTCTACCAACTAAGCCGCCACTGTCGCGGCTTTTTTCATTTGCACTGCCCCACAAACCAAGAAAACACCCTCAAACTATCAGCATCCGTCTTGAACATGTATTCGGGATGCCATTGCACGGCACAGACGAAACGCTTGCCTACCATTTTTACGGCTTCGATGAGGCCATCTGGAGATTCGGCCATGGGGATCAAATCCTTGCCAAGGTCTTTGATGGCTTGGTGGTGTAGCGTGTTCACTTCTAAGGTATCTTTGCCTAATAGCGTCCTTAGGTCGCCACTCAACGAGACTTTATGCGTTGGAACGCCGTAGGGCTTACCTTGCCTGTGGATGATATCCGAAGGATGCTGCGAGGGAAGATCCTGCCAAAGCGTGCCGCCAAGAAATGCATTGATGAACTGAAGACCACGGCAGATGCCAAGAATGGGTTTGTCGGCTTGCAGCACCTTCGACAGCAACAGCATTTCCAACTTGTCGCGTTCCGGGCTGGGAACGACGGTTCCAGTAGTATCTTTCATTCCATAAAGCTCCGGCGCGACATCCTGGCCGCCCGTAAACAGAAATCCGTCGCAGGTTTCCACAATGCGATCTGCATCAGCTTCTGACATTTCAATAGGCAGGACGACAGGAACGCCTCCAGCCGCCTTGATGCCATCTAGATAATCCGGCAGCATCCAAACACTCTTACGCTGCGCATCCCAAAGCGGCGTGACGCCTATAATCGGTGACTTGCTCATAAGTCTTTCATTAAAGCTGCAAAGATACTTATACTTTCGCTTTTTTTGTTGTTAATTCCATTTTTTCTATTTTTGCCCCTTTATTAAACAACAAAAACTAACTACTACTATGACACGCTATATTTTTGTGACGGGAGGCGTGGTTTCCTCTCTTGGTAAAGGCATTATCTCGGCCAACATTGGCAAACTACTACAAGCCCGCGGCTACACCATCACCATACAGAAAATCGATCCCTATATCAATATTGACCCAGGGACGCTCAACCCATACGAGCACGGCGAGTGCTATGTGACCGTCGATGGCACCGAGACCGACCTTGACCTCGGCCACTACGAACGCTTCACAGGCATCCGCACCACTCAGGCCAACTCGGTGACCACGGGTAAGATCTACAAGACCGTCATAGACAAGGAACGCCACGGCGACTACCTCGGCAAGACCATACAAGTGGTACCTCACATCACCGACGAGATCAAACACCGCATCATGCAAAACACTGATGTCGACTTTGTCATCCAAGAGATTGGCGGCACCATAGGTGACATCGAAGCGGCCCCCTTCCTCGAAGCCATCCGTCAGCTGAAATGGGAACTCGGCAACCGCGCTGTCAGCGTACACCTTACCTATATCCCTTACCTTAAGGCTGCCGATGAATTGAAGACGAAGCCCACCCAACATTCGGTGAAAGAGCTGCAAGCCGCTGGTATCCAACCCGACGTGCTTGTGCTGCGCACCGAGAAACACCTCTCCGATGGCGTCCGTCAGAAGGTGGCCTCTTTCTGCAATGTCGACCTCGAATGCGTGGTGCAGAGCGAAGACCTGCCGAGCATCTACGAGGTGCCTGTCAACATGCAACGCCAAGGCCTTGATGCCGCCCTGCTGCGCAAATTCGGCTTGCCGGTAGGAGAGACCCCAAAGATGGAAGGCTGGCATCGGTTTCTCGAACTGCAACGCACGTCCACCCAAGAGGTGCATGTGGGGTTGGTGGGCAAATACGACCTCCAAGACGCATACAAGAGTATCCGTGAGAGTCTGGTTTTGGCAGGAATCTACAACCATGTGAAGGTAAAGATCGACTTTATCAACAGTGAGAACATCACCAAGGAGAACGTTGCAGAGCAACTCTCTGGCGTGGCAGGCATCTTGGTATGCCCTGGATTCGGCCAACGTGGCATCGAAGGCAAGATTGTCGCTGTGGAGTATGCGCGTGTCAACAACCTGCCCGCTTTTGGCGTTTGTCTCGGCATGCAGATGATGGTCATCGAGTTCGCCCGCAACGTGTTGGGGTATAAAGACGCCAACTCGAGTGAGATGGATGCCAATACCCCGCACAATGTCATCGACATGATGGAGGAGCAGAAGACCATTACTAACCTGGGAGGCACCATGCGTTTGGGTGCCTACGGTTGCAACCTACGCGAAGGCAGTCGTGTGGCCGAGATCTACGGCACTCCACAAATCAGCGAACGCCATCGCCACAGATACGAGTTCAACAACCTTTATAAAGACGAATACGAGAGAAATGGCATGAAGTGCGTTGGCGTGAACCCTGAGAGCGATTTGGTCGAGATTGTCGAGATTCCTAACCATCGTTGGTTCATCGGCACCCAGTTCCATCCCGAGTATTCTAGTACAGTTCTGCATCCGCATCCCTTATTCATGAGTTTCATCAAAGAAATCGCCCAATGAGATCCCCTTTTAAACAGAAACGTCTCCTCTTCCTAGTCGCCTTTTTGGCTATCGTGGTGCCGCTTTTCGCCATCTCATACGGCCATAACCTCAACCGTACCCTGCGAGTGCTGCGCAATGAGTTGGAAGCCGACCATCGGCAAATTGACAAGAACCGCGAACGCCTTACCGAGGACTATGAGAAGCAGCGCCAAAAGATGATCGACGTGATGAAGCAGAGCGATGAACTCTCGCTGATGCTGTATTCACAGAAGCAAGGTTTCACCTTCGATGTGAGCTACGCCTTGCAGAATGTCGCAAAAAAATACAACGAGTTCAACCAAGACCGAGGGCCTTTCGACCATATCGTCAGCAACCTCAATGTGGAGATGGAACGCTATGCTCGTCTCATCGAGTCGCTGCGCCGTCTCCCTCCCGAACTCGACACCATCGTTGGTATCCCCGATAGCCTTCTCTTCCACTACGACACACTCAATCCGCTGTATTTCAGCGTGGCGCATCTTGAACTAGACGAGGAGGTCAAGGCCATGGCAGACTCGCTTTCCATGATACCTTTCGTGCTTGACCAACAAGGCGAGGCGGACCGCGAACAGTGCATCTTCTACGCTGGCGAGTTGCTTAAGATGTATGCTGAGACTAAAGCGGTGGTGGTGGCCGACAGCATCCACTACTATGAGACTTTCTTGCGCCTGAAGGAGACCTACGACTATGCGCACGACTACTATCAAGTGTTGCAAAACCGTATCTTTGTGGAGGGACAGACTCCGTGGTACGCCATCCTGCAGCGTCCTGGGTATTATTGGAGACAAGCCATGGAAGATGCGGGCGAGAAATATGATCTCACCTCCCTTTCGTCTTTGTTTCAAAAGGGTAGTCTAGAACGCTCGTCCGACACAGGTTGGGAATATTCACTCCAAGTGTTCATTATCGTCCTGTTTGTCGTTGAGTTGCTGGTCATTTGGCTCGTGGTCTCGCTGCTGCTCATCCCCGTGTTCCGTTATGTCAAGCCGTTGAAGGATGTCGTAGTCAAGGAGCATCGGCGTTACATTTCGCTGCTGATTGCCATTCTTGTCACCATCATTGTGAATTCATTTATCGGTGGCGATGGTCTGCTCCATATCGCTGCCAGCCTCACCAAGACCTTCTTGTGGTTGTTGGCGGCCATCCTCCTCGCGTTGCTATTAAGGTTGAAACCCAAACAGGTGAAATATGGCGTCAGACTGTATCTACCTACGTTCTGTATGGCGTTGGCGGTCATCGGGTTCCGTGTGGTCTTCATGCCCAATACGCTGATGAATTTCATCTTCCCGCCTGTGCTGGTGGCCTTCTTCGTCTGGCAACTCTTCGCTTGTCTGCGCAACGCCAAGAAAGTCAATCGCATCGACCGTTTCTTGGGTTGGTTCTCGCTAGTGGTGACAGGTGCCGCTTTGGGTGTGGCCATCGCTGGCTACATCTTTGCCTCGCTGCTCATCTTGGTGTGGTGGTACTTCCAATTGGCCACCATCCATGCCATTTATACTATCCTCAAGCTTATCGTGCAATACCGTGAGAAACGGATGAAACCCCGCATCAATGACTACCGATCGAGAATCAATTTCATTTCGGGTCCCGGCAAGGAGACTTTGATGTTTGGTGCCACTTGGTTTTACGATTTGGTCAAGGATGTGGTGCTACCCGTGATGGGTCTGCTGTCTATTCCGTTCTGTCTCCATCTGGCCTTGGATGTGTTCGATTTCGAGGATTTGTATAACAATATCTATCACCACAACTTCGTCCAGTTGGTCAATGACAGCGGTGCGGATACCTTCAGGCTTTCGTTCCATGGAATCCTCATTCTCATCTGCCTGTTCTTTGTGTTCCGCTATATCAACCGCGCTTTGCATGCCATCTGGCAGCAAATCCGTTATGCGATCTTCATGAAGAAACACAATCGCAAGACCATCCGTAACAACGAGATTAACCTTTCGTTGGGCAACAGCATCATCAGTGTTTTGGTGTGGTTTACTTATGTCGTTGTCATTGTCTTGACGCTACATATCCCGACCAGTTCGTTGAGTCTTGTGGCTGGCGGTCTCTCTGCAGGTATTGGTTTTGCCCTCAAGGATACCCTCAACAACTTCATCTATGGCATTCAGCTGATGTCGGGCCGCCTGCGTATCGGCGACTGGATTGTATGTGACGGCATTCGTGGTAAGGTCACCCACATAGGCTACCAGAGCACGGAGATTGAGACCATCGATGGCGCTGAGATGTCATTCCTCAACGCCACGTTGTTCGCCAAGAACTTCAGCAATCTCACACGCAACCATGGCTATGAGTTCGTCAAGATCACGGTAGGTGTGGCCTATGGCACCGACATCCAGCGTGTCCGTGAACTGTTGGGCGAAGCCTTACAGACGCTGCAGGCCAAGGACGCTTTTGGTCGCGATATCGTGGACTCGAAGCGAGGCATCACCGTCTCTTTGGAGGAGATGGACGACAGTGCGGTCACCATTGCCGTGAAGCAGCAGGTGCTTGTGGCAGAACGCATCGGTTATATTGATCGAGCAAAAGAATTGATTTACAATACTTTGAACGAGAACGGCATCTCGATTCCTTTCCCGCAATGCGATGTACATCTGGTTCAGGAAGAATAAGATGATTGTAAAACAATCAGACGAGAAGTGTCAGTTGAAATAAAAGATAATATACTTGTAACCATGACCAATGACCATGACTATGACTGCATCAACCCATATTGAAAGCCATAGAAAGCGTGTTGAAGACCGCCATCCTATTTACTCCACATGCAGTGTGGGGGGTGTCAAAATCATAGTCATGGTCATGGTCATAATCCGTAAATCAAAAGAACTTGCAGTTTAGTATTGAACAAAAAAGAAACTCTAAAACCCTGTGAATATGAAAAAGTTACTTTTATTATTACCCATGATGGCATTTGCCATTGGCTTATCGGCTCAGAAAAATGTGCCGCTTGACCAGATTCGCGATGGTTGGCAATCGAAGAATCTCGAGGTGAATGTGAATGGCACACAGCAGGCCAATATCCTGCAATTGGTCGCCGCCTTCCAGCAAGGCTGGCCTACCTATTCGGGTGGTGAACTGTTGAAGTTTGCAAAGTCCCAGGAAAAGTATGACAATACCGATAAGGTGGTCGACTTGAAGAATGGTTTCGTGAGGTATTCGGAGGACGATCCCGAAGCGGAATCCGACGAGTATCTGGAGGCTTGTGTGTGGAACCGTAAAAACGGCCACAAGCTTTTGGCCATTACCATGTTTCATATGACACCGTCGGAATTGGTGCTGATCTGTTTTTACGACTACGATCTGGCGTCGCAAACACTAAAGCCCGAAAAGAGTCTCGCCAACTTGTTCACGCCCTCGTTCCCTAGCTATCGTTATAGGGCGTGGCTACCCCAAAAAGGCAAGAACCTCGTTGTGGAGGAATTCTTCGGAGCCATTACCATTAAGCATACTTATGGCTGGGATGGAATGCAACCGACAAATCCTCAAGTCACCATTGACCGGTTGGACGAATGCCAAGCCCTGTTTAACGAGGATTATTATGGCAATTTTAGTGCCCAGTTCTCCCAATATGCCATGATGGACATCGACCATGACGGAGTGCCAGAGTTGTTGTTGCAATCTGAAGATGAGTCCACTCGTGCAGCTTTTAGCGTAGCACTGACCATCAATTTACTTGCGGGCGAAAACGGCGTGCGTTTCTTGTCGTTTTATAAAAACGCTGTGTGCCACTCTGGCAGTTGTGGTGCTTTGTGCCTGTCGAGCGTTTATGTCTTGTTGAGTGAGAGTTCTCCCAAGTCTTATCTCCGTGACGAGTCGGAATGGGATTACCAGCTTGATGATTATGGAGAAAGCGTTTACACCTTGGATGGAAAGGAGATTTCGAAGGAAGAGGGCGAAGCGATGATTCGTCAGTTGGGCGAGCCATTCGAGCCCAAACTGAAGTGGACGAAGTTGGCGGTGGAATGACCCCTTGCCATTGACTTTGGCAGGTAGGCAGAAAAGTTGTACTTTTGCAGCCCAAAACATTTTTGAAATGAAGAAAAACCTGATCATAATTGCTGTAATCCTATTCTTGGCTTCTTGTGGCGAAAAACAGCCGCAAGTGACACCCACGCCGAATGACAAACCGAAGAAAACCGTGACGGTGCCGCAGTTCAATGCCGACTCTGCCTACCAGTATGTGGCACGCCAAACGGAATTCGGTCCCCGTGTGCCTGAGACGCAAGCCCATGCCGACTGTGCAGCGTGGCTCATCACCCAACTTGACCAGTTTGCCGACACGGTTATTGTGCAAAGTTTCCGTGCACGTCTTTTCAACGGCAAGGGTGTGGATGGCAAGAATCTCGTTGGCGTTTTCAACCCTCAAGCCAAGAAGCGCATCGTGCTATGTGCCCACTGGGATTCACGTCCTTTTGCCGATCACGACCCTGACGCAGCCAATACCCGTAAACCCATCGACGGTGCTAATGATGGCGCTAGCGGTGTCGGCGTATTGCTCGAATGTGCACGTCAGTTTAAACTGCAGTCCTTGCCCGAAAACCTTGGCGTCGACATCGTCCTCTTCGATCTTGAGGACTATGGCCCGCACCAGGAAGAAGCCGAGAAATATCATGACGACCGAGTCAACTTTTGGGCTTTGGGCTCGCAATATTGGTCGAAGATGCCGCATGTCTATGGCTATAAGGCTTACTACGGCATCTTATTGGACATGGTGGGTGGCGCCAACCCCAACTTCCCGAAAGAGTATTATTCTCAAGGCTATGCTGCTTGGGTGAGCAATAAGGTGTGGCGCAGGGCTTTTGATCTTGGCTACCGTCCGCAGTTCAGCAATGAACTTGGAACGATGATCAGTGATGACCATATCCCGATGAACGAAATCGCGGGCATACCCACTATCGACATCATAGACCTGCATCCAGAGAGCAGCAATGAGTGTTTCCCTGAGGTGTGGCACACCTTGAATGACAACCTTGAAAACATTGACAAGACCACTCTCGGCATGGTGGGCGACGTGTTGCTCCATGTGGTGTATGAGGAATAATAGGAGAATAAAGTTGCGTTTTTGTAAATTTTCCTATCTTTGCCCTATAAATCATAGAACAATTTACCTATTTATTCACTAAAACCTAACAATTATGAAGAAATTATTGCTCGTCTTGGTTGCAGTCTTGGGCATGTCCTTTGCTGCCAACGCACAAAACATCGGTGGTCGCTTCGGTGGCGTAGGAACGGCACACGCTGCTGGTTTTGGTGCTGAACTTTCTTACCAGCATTATGTTGCGAATGCCAACCGCTTGGAATTAGACCTCGGTTTCAGTCGCAGCAATGACAATTACATCAATTTTGCCATTGCGTACCATTGGGTAATGCCCATTGCTGGTGACTTCAGCTGGTTCATCGGTCCTGCCGTTAATCTTGGCTACTGCAACAACCATAATTTTGGATTGGCAGCTGGCGTTCAAGGCGGTGCAGAATGGAATCCGAAAAATGCACCCATTCAATTGGCGATTGATTTTCGTCCAGTGTATGAGTTCCTTTTGCCGGAGCATTGCGCCTACAACGGTTTTGGTTATGGTGGTGCCTTCAGCGTCCGTTACAGGATTCACTAATAACCCAACATACGCATGAAAAAAGGCCGCAGTTACGCGGCCTTTTTCGTTATATGTCATGGGTCAATGCCCTTTGATAAATTCGTCCAATTCCCGTTTCGACGATTCGTAGGTGAACACCTCATTCATCAAGTAGTATCTGTTCGGATCTGCACAAAAACCGTAGGCAAACTTGGCGAACTCTAGTTTGTTGCTTTCAAAGGAGAACAGTTTACAGATGTCGGCGATTTGTCGTGCCGTCATCGGGTTGCTACTGATGATTTGCTTGGCGACGGTTAGTTTCGAACTGTCGAACGACTCCTTGGAGATTAACTGGTAAGCCTCATCATAATCATGGGGGTTCATGCCGTAGGGCATAGGTGGCATAGGCGGTTCGACGATGGGAATCTCAGGTTGCTGGGTAATCAGATCCTGGGTCACCTCTGGTCTGACATGGGCTTGTGTTGTCTCCAACCCGTAGAGTTTGCCGTTTTGCACAATGCTCAAAACCTGTGATTGGTGTAGGTCGATGAACTGTCCAATGCAACTTTGCTGTTGATTGTCGAGTTCAACGCGGATGTAGTAGTTGTCATCCACTAAGTTGCGGATGCAGATGGAACGTGTCGGTTGCTCGTTTTGCAACACGTCATCGACATAAAGCCAGAAACGATGGTTAAGGTTGCGGGGCGAAGTCACGGTCAAGGAGATGTTGGCTTGATGTCCGCCGCCATGTTTGGACCTTACCTTGATGCCTTGCGCCATGCTGGGCAGGGTCAAGAATAAAACTAGGGCAAATAATAGGTGTTTTTTCATATCATTTTGTGTTAGGTAGAGAAGGTATGCACACCGTCTCTACAATATTATTATGCAATAATCATTCCACGATGAATTTTTTGGTCACAAGACTTCCGCCTAGCATTTGCACGGTGTAGATGCCGGCGGGCCAACGGCTCACGTCAATGGTGCGTTGGTCTTCAACGGTGAAAGCGGCTACAATTTGTCCTTGCATGTTGAGCACCATCACGCTTACGGCACCTTTGTCGTAATCGGTGCGCAAGGTGACATGGTCTTTTGCGGGGTTGGGATAGATCTCAGCGTTGAAAGCGGGTGCGATATGGTTTTCATGGATGCCAACCAAAAGATTCTCATCGTTGCTGAAACTGACGATCTTGCCTGCTACGCGTAGCACCGGGTTGTCGGGGGCAGCGCATTCAGTGCAGGTGATGCCATCGACACAGTCAGGGTGGTTGGGATGGCAGTAGTCGAGATAGGTCGGGTCGAACTGGTAGGTCAGCTCGGCTTGTCCGTCAGCAAGGTATTCCGTCAGGTCGAAGTCCCACACCATGCCGATGCTACCTGGGCACCAACCGCTACGGGGGTAGGTCCAAGTGCCGCTTTGGGGCTGGCACCCTGCGGGGTTGGGTGTGCAAGCACGCCACAAATGCTGGTCGAACTTGTTTTGTCCGTTCACAAAAATGTGGTGTGTGGCCTCATAAAACTCGGCGGCGTTACCCGAGTTGTAGGTGTTGTTGGTGCCGCTGCTCCAGTTGTGCCCAGTGGTGGTCATTTTCAGCAAGGCTGCTTGTGCTTGGTCGCTGAAGGTGTAGTTGACTACGGGAACAGGTTGCAGGTTGGCGTAGTCGCCGAAAGCAAAGGTGCCAAACCAGATCTCATCCACGTCGGCATAGAGGTAGTCAGGCGTGCCTTTGGTGAAACTGAAGATAAGGTTCGGATTGTAGCCCGAACCGTTCCAAGACTCCATATAAAACTCTAGTTCTACCAACCCCTGCAACTGAGAGGTGTAGTCGCTCACATCTATATCGTCTTCGCATTGTACACCGAAAGGAGTGATGTAACGGAACAACTCCATCCACTCACCGCGGTAATTACGAACTTTAATGCCTCCTACGCGGTCGTAAGTGTCACAGTTCCCGTTTAGGCAGTTGTGGTCGTAATGGGCCATGATTTCATTGAAAGCGCCCACGTGTGAAGGCAAGGCGTATTCGCCTTTGGCGCTGTGGTGCGTCGGGTCGCAAATGAGGTCGCCATGAATAGTCATCACGTCCAAATGGTTTTCGATGTCGTTGGTCACCTCGAAGCGGTTCGAGAAGGTCGTTGTCTTGTCGCCGCTTTGTGTCACGCTGACGCTCATTTCAAAGTCGCCAAAACCGCTTGGTGTCCAAAAACCATAGTAATAGCCGTTGTCGGGGTCGTCGGGATAGTCGGTCTGCAGAGCGATGTATTCACCATTAATAGAGGCGTGAACCTCGGTGAACTTGATGACTTCTGGATGCTCGATATAGGTTGAGACAACAATCATGATGGGGTGAATAGCATCCAAATAGACTTTGGTTCCGTCGTAGGGACGGCGTATCTTCACTTCGGGTTCGTAGGCGTACGGGTCGACCACTTCAAAACTCTTTACTACATCGGGGGCGGGCAGCCAATTTCCGTCGCCAGATTGTGTGGCTTTCAGTTTCACGATGCCAGTCTCGCCAGTTAGAGTCAGCACATTGCCGTTGATGGTAGCAGGACCTTCCATCATCTCGAAGGAGACAGGAAGACCCGACGAAGCGGTGGCTTCAAGTGTAATCGGATCGTTGAATGTCAGTTGGTTGGGGATGTCTGCCATCTCAATGAGTTGGGCGTTGCCATCGGGTTGCTGGCGCACGAGGAGGTTGTCGAAGCCGCCTGTGCCACCTTGCGAGTGGAAGAATATGGCGTCCCATACTTGGTAGTCGTTTTTGTCGTCCGAGCCAGGGGTGAGGTTCATGCACACGTTGGTGCAGCCGGCCATTTGGAGCCATTCGCCCTCGCATCCAGGTTTCACGAACACTGTGACTGCACCTGCACCATTGTAAGCCGTGAAGTCGAACGACATCTTGTAACGGGTCCAACCGCCTTCCTCATAATCGAAGGGGATGTCGGAGCCGTCGGGCAAGCACACCTTGGCGTGACCGCTGTCGCCTTGGCTCTTGATGAAGAGATAAACGCCCCCGTCAGGGTCGGTCATGCCAGGCAGGACGTGACCGTCGCCATTGCTGTCGAAGCCCACGCCGAAGAAAGATCCCCACCAGGTGCGGTTCATGTCTATCTCAAGGTCCATAATGCCACCGTTCTGGAAATTGAAGTTGAAGTTGTCGGAGGCCTTGCGCGTGGCCGTGCGGCCTACGCCGGAACCGCCGTAGGGATACCAAATGGCGAGGCTCTCGTCGGGCGCCATGTCGGAGCCGCAGACATACGAAACATCGAAGTCCTGCGAAGAGGTGGCGGTTTGATAATGCGTCATCCAGCCGTCTTGGCCGTTGAGGTTTTGCGAGCCTTCGGTGAGGTTGTTGAAGTCGTAAAGGCATTCCACTTGGGCCGTTCCCATGATAGTCAATAGGAACATCGCAACGAGTAGGGTTAGTTTTTTCATTTTCGTTGGAGTTTTATTTGGGGACAAAAATAAAAAAAACCATGAAATAATTTGCAAGTTTGTGAAAATGCTCTAATTTTGTGGTGTCAAAAAATCCATTTTAACATGAAAACCATACGTTTTATTCTTGTTTTCAACTTCTTTGTTGCTTGTTTTTGCTCGTGCAGCACCGATGTTGAACTGTATGCCGAATACAAGGACGTACCCGTTGTTTATTGCTTGCTCAATCCTCGGGTTGATACAAATTATGTAAAGATTACTCGCGCCTTTTGCGGTACAAATGAAGACCCCATCAACGCTAACGAGGTGGCTTTGATTTATGATTCGAGCAACTATCCGTGTAAGTTGGATGCTCGCATTATCGAGTTGGAGAGCAGGAATGGCAGTTCCTACGAACCTACTGGCCGTGTGATTGTGCTTGACACGATGACAATCCACAACAAGGAGGAGGGCACTTTTTATGCCCCCGACCAGTTGGTGTACTACACCGTTGAGCCCTTCAATGCGGGTACCGAGGGAACCCATTATAAATACCGCCTTATGGTGATTAAGCCTGATGGCGATACGCTCACAGCCTTGACAGGTTTGGTGGGCAATGAGGAGTTTGAGATTATCACGAATGGATTTTCGTTCGAAGAGCAAGAAACCGATGCCATGAACAGAATCATGTTTCGTGCCGATGGCGTGGCGGCTCTTTATGAAGTCTCTGTGCAGTTTAACTATCGTGAGCAATTGGAAGGCCATCAGATGAGATGCAAAAATGTGAATAGGTCATTTGGGGTGCGATCGATTGAAGAATTCCAAAAGGTGGAAGGAAGTGAAAACGCCTATTTTTTGGGATTCTCGGCCAACTGGCTGTTCAATGCCCTAGCCAATGCCATTGGCGGTGATACTGTTGTCGATGCCAACCATCCTAATGTGGTGCGTTATTTCGACAATTTTGAGGTCTCTATCAACGCCGCTGGCGAGGATTTGTATTATTTTTATTTGGTCACCCAAGCCAACCAAAGCAATATGGCTGGTTTCATCTCCGACTATTCCAACATAACGGGAGGACGGGGCCTGTTCTCGTCGCGTACGCAAATCAAAAAGAACTGCAGACTGTCGAGTCGAACCTTGAGAAGCCTTTATGGCAAGTCGTCATGGGGTTTTGTGGAACAATAAATGTCCAAAAATTCGATACTGTTCGAAAAAATGCTATTTTTGCAGTTTCTAATCAAATGAATATGACAATGAAAAAACTCTTTTTATCCCTGTCGGTATTGGCTGTTGTATTAGTTTTCAACGCTTGTTCTACCGACGTGGATCTCTATGCTGACTATAAGGACACCCCAGTCATTTACGGACTTCTAGATGCTTCTGTGGATACCAACTATATTCGCATCAACAGAGCCTTCTCGGGCAGCAACGAGAACCATATCGATGCCACCGAAGTGGCCTTGATTGAGGACTCGTGCAACTATCCTGGCAAACTGAAAGCCTATATTGTCAAATATAGGAATGCCTACGGCAACACCTATCAGTCGACTGGCGACACGATTTTGCTCGACACCATCACCATCGACAACAAGGAAGAGGGTGTGTTTTATGCGCCCAAGCAGAAGGTCTATTTTACCGATAAGCCTTTTTCGGTGAACAATGGAAGCACGAAATACAAATATAAGCTTTTCGTTCACAAAGGCAACGACACCATCACTTCCGAAACGGGCGTTGTCGGTGGTGAGGACTTCAAGATCATCACCCAATCGCTTGGCTTCGTGGCAGAGGAAAGCAACCGCTCGGGACGAATCCTGTTCACGGAAGCCGATAACGCTGTCTTCTATGATGTGAAGATGTCGTTCTATTATAGGGAATCTCACAATGGCGGTCCCTTCGTCAACAAGGAAGTGAACTACAGGTTTGGCGTCAAGAGTGCAGATGAGTTGAACAAGGAAAGCACCATGTTCTATGTCACCTACTCAGAAAATGCCTTGTTTACCTTGCTGAAGGACGCTATTGGCTCTGATACGGTGGTCGACCCCAATCATCCCCATGTGGTGCGGTATTTCGATGCAAAACCCATGAGAATCACTTTGGCTGCCGGAGGCGACGAGTTGTATAACTACATTCAGGTGAACCAACAGTCTGGTTTCTCGCAAAGCATCCCCGACTATACCAACATCAGCGGTGGACGCGGTGTGTTCTCGTCGCGCGTCAACCTGGCTCAAGATGTCAGAATCTCGCCGCGCACCCAGTCCGATCTATATGGCATCAGTGCTTGGGGATTCCAGCAGCAATAACAATTCAAACGGCTTTTTCCATGATTCGTTCTATGACAGGCTACGGCATCGCCGAGCAGACTTACAATACAAAAAAAATTGTAGTTGAAATCAAAACACTCAACAGTAAGCAACTTGACCTCCAGGTGAAGTTGCCCAACGAACTGCGGTTTGCAGAACTCGACTTCCGCAACAGAATCGGAACCAAGATGCAGCGAGGCAAAGTCGATGTGGTCATCACTGTTGCTGACACAGACCTGACGCAGTCCTACCATATCGATCCCGACATCGTTAAGGCCTATAAGGAACAGATGGAATCCATTTCGGTCCAACTCGGCATCGCCCCTGCACAAGACATGGCGACTTTGTTGTTTAGGATGCCGGGCATATTTAATGTCCCCGTTGAGAACTACGACGAGGCTTTTGTCGCCAAGGTGGGAGATGTCCTTGACCAAGCCCTTGACATTGTCGACGGATTTCGCATCCAGGAAGGAAACACACTGAAGCAGGATCTGCTGCACCGAGTGGCGCTGATTCTTGACCTGCTTGGTCAGGTGGAACCTTACGAGAAGAGTCGTCACGAAGTCATCAAGCAACGGATTAAGAAGAATCTCAGTGAGCTGACTTCATCTGGTCAATATGACGAGAACCGCTTCGAGCAAGAGTTGATCTATTATTTGGAGAAACTTGACATCACTGAGGAAAAGGTGCGTCTGCGTCAGCATTGCAACTACTTCAACGAGAGTTGCGACGATGACCAGGCAGGCAAGAAACTTGGTTTTATCGCCCAGGAGATGGGCCGTGAAATCAATACCCTTGGTTCGAAAGCTAATGAGGTGAATATCCAAAAGATTGTCGTCAAGATGAAGGACGAATTGGAAAAGATAAAAGAGCAAGTTTGTAATATTTTGTAATAGCCTTTGGCTTTTGGCCTCTGGCAGTCACATCCCCAAGTTGTCATTGCGGGCTCGGACACGCAATCTCCTAATAAAGGGTTGGTGCTGCCAAGAGCCAGTAGCCAGCAACAATAAAACAACAACTATGAAAGGAAAACTTCTAATCTTCAGTGCCCCATCGGGTTCGGGCAAGACCACCTTGCTGAATCACGTCATGGCCAACATCCCTGAGATGGCGTTCTCGGTATCTGCCACCACCCGTCCGCCCCGTGGCGAGGAGGTGAACGGTCGCGAGTACTATTTCCTCACTATGGAAGAGTTCAAGCAGCGCGTCGAGAATGGCGAGTTCCTGGAATGGGAGGAGGTCTATCCCGGCCGTTGCTATGGCACCTTGCTCTCTGTCGTGGCACAAATGCAAGAAGAAGGCAAGCACGTGGCCTTCGACGTGGATGTGTGCGGTGGCGTGAACATCAAGAACCACTATGGCGACCAAGCCTTGTCGGTCTTCATCCAGGCCCCTTCAGTTGAAGTGTTGCGCCAACGTCTCATCAATCGCGGCACCGACTCGATGGAAGAGATTGAAAACCGTGTCGCCAAGGCCGAATGGGAGACTGAGTTTGCCCAAGGCAAGTTCGACCGCACCATCATCAACGATGACCTTGAGACTGCCAAGCGCGAGATTCTTGAGGTGGTCACCAACTTCCTTAACGACTACCCCATGGAGGAACTAAACCCATAGTCCCATAGTCTCGCGTCTCGCGTCAGATAAAACAACATGAAAAAAATAGGCATTTATTCAGGTTCGTTTAATCCTATCCATCATGGTCACGTGATGCTGGCCAGTTATTTGGTAGAGTTTTCCGACTTGGATGAACTTTGGTTTGTGGTTTCTCCGCAAAACCCTTTGAAGAAAAAGGAGGACCTGCTTGACGATGACGAGCGTCTCAAGATGGTCCAGCTTGCCATCGGCGACGACCCGCGCATCCATGTCAGCGATGTGGAGATGCACCTGCCTACGCCGTCCTATACCATTAATACTTTAACCGCCCTCTCGGAGCAGTACCCCGACGGTGAGTTCGTCTTCATATGCGGCATGGATAGTCTGCAAAACCTCAAGAATTGGCGTGAATACCAGAAGATACTTGATAACTATGAGTTGCTGGTGTTCCCTCGCGAGGGTTACGATGGGGGCGAGTTGGTTAGTTATCCCTCCGTTACAGTGCTGAAGACCCCGATTTTGGAGATTTCATCCACTTTTATCCGTCAATGTGTGAAGGAAGGGCGTGATGTGCGGCATTTTATGCCGGAAAAGGCCTTCCAATACATGAAGGAACAGCGGTTTTACGAGTAAGAAAAAGACCTCTTATAGATTCCCTTTGGGAATGGAGTATCTTCAATAGTTAATTAGCGGCGGCTAAAAGAGCTTACCTACTGTAAACGTCTCAAGCCGCCGCAAATAATACTAACGACAATTTCCATTCCCGTAGGGAATCTCAACCAATCAAATTTGTCAGGTCTATAAATTCATGCACCGAAAGTTGTTCGGGGCGTTTGTTGAAGACCTCGTTGTCAATGATTTCGGGGCGGAGCATCGAGCGCAGCGAGTTGCGCATGGTCTTGCGTCGTTGGTTGAAGGCCTGCTTGACGATGCTCACAAACAGTTTCTCATCGCAGCCCAAGTCGGTCGTGGCATTGCGACGCATTTTGATGACTGCTGATTTCACCTTCGGTGGCGGGTTGAAGACATTTTCATGTACGGTGAAGAGGTAGTCGATGTCGTACCAAGCCTGCATCAGCACGCTCAAGATGCCATAGGTCTTGCTGCCTTCCTTGGCGGCCATTCTTTCGGCCATTTCCTTCTGCACCATGCCTACCACTTCCACGACTTGCTCTTTGTATTTCAGCACTTGGAAGAAAATTTGACTACTGATGTTGTAGGGGAAATTCCCGATGATGGCTATGTTTTGTTGCCCGAATTGGTTGAGGTCGGTGCGCAGAAAATCACCTTCGATAAGACGCTCGCCGAGCATAGGGAAATGCTCTTGCAGGTAGGCGATGGACTCCTTGTCGATTTCGATGACGTGGAATTTGTCTAGGATGTTCTGCACCAAGTATTGGGTCAACACGCCAGTGCCAGCACCTACCTCAATGACGCTCTCCACGTCGAGTGACAGCTGCTCCACAATGCGTTGGGCGATATTCTGGTCGGTCAGAAAATGCTGGCCTAATGCCTTCTTGGGTCTAACATCATACATTGTCATTCATTTATTTAACTACAGATTTGACAGATTTTGCCGATTCATTTCCAAAAATGCGAGTCGCAAGCTCCTGGTTGTTACAGATGTACAATCTACTGATGGCAGTAATCTGTACCCATTGGCACTTGTGCCTCTAAATTTCATTGTCGGAAATCTGTTTCATCTGTATAATCTGTAGTTTATTACATTTTTCTGTAGTTCTTCTTCGCTTGAGCAGTATAGATACTCGTCGGATATTCGTCAATCAACTTCTCGTAATGCTGTTTTGCCGATTCCTTGTCCTTCAACTCGTTTTGTTCGATCATGGCGGCATGCATCAAGGCAGCGTCGGCCATGTAACTGTCGGGAGATTGCTCCACGATTTGCAGAAACAGTTGTTCAGCAGTGCCGAATTCTTTGCGTCTCTCTTCTATCTCGGCTTTGCGGAACAGGGCATGCGGTTTGCTTACGTAGTTTCCCGTGGCGATGATGTCGTCAAGAAGGGCGACGGCTTCGTCTTCGCGCTGTTGGTAGATTCTGTAGTCAGCGCGGGCTAAGCGGTTGAGTTCTGTGCCGGTGGTGTCCACTTCAAGATTGTCCTTAATGACCAAAGAGAGCGTCATGGCGTCGTTAGCGATGAGTTTTGAGGTGGCGGCTTTTAGAACATTCAGTTGGCTTTGGGCCCATTCGTATTCGCCTATGAAATATCGCAGCTGTGCATTCTTGAAACGGGCTTCATGGCCGAGGGGTTCTTCCTTTAGGCTCTTGTCGACTTGGCTATAGAGCAGAGTTGCTTCCCACACTTCGTCTTTTCGGAGGTAGATGTCGGCAAGCTTAAGCTTGAGTTCGGCCTTGTCCTGTTTGCTTCCCACCGTCTCAAGGGTCTTCGAGAGCAGTTCGATGGCTTCTTCAGAGCGGTCTAGTTGGTAGGCCATGATGTCGGCATGGGTTAATGTGAGTTTTGTCAGGTCATTGGTACCGACATCATTGTAGGCCTCGTCGATGCGTTTTGAAAGTCTTTCGTATGCCTTTGTGTCTTTGTTGTTTGCTGTTTGGAGTTTCATGTAATCGGCTTTGATGGTGCCGCAGAGCGCTTGCCCATAGTAGGGACTGCTCTTTCCTTTCTCCATAATGTAGGAATAGCCTTGTTTGGCGATGTCGAACTGCTTGTTGTTCAGGCAGATGCCGGATAGGTTGTTGATTTGTCCATCTTGGTCGTGGGTCTTGCGGTCGATGCTTTGGCTTTGTGCCAAGGCGATATCGTAGTCTTCTTGCTGCAGGGCAAACCAAACGAGGAGTTGGGCGAGTTCTAGGTTGTCGGGTTTTTCTTGAGTCCGTTTCAGCAGGGCAATGCGCAATTCATCTGAGATGCTGTTGTTTACGTCGTAGAACATCATGGTCTGCAGGCGATTGCGAATGTTGTTGTATTGTCCTGGATGGATTTCAAGTTCCATAAAATAATACAGGAATGCTTTTTGGTAGTCAGCGGTCGCTTGGTAGATGTAGGCTTGGTCCATGTAGAAGGTCTCTTTGCCGTCTAACAGGGTGTTGCCTTTCTCAAGGACGGCTAAAGCCATTTCGTACAGGTTTCTTCCTTGTAAGGCGTAGCTGAGGTTGCGGATGGTAGGGGAGTGGTCGGGAAGATCTTTGGTGAGTTCCTTGAATTGCTTGTTGGCCTTGTCGTCCTTGCCTTGTTGGAGGTAGACGTATATGAGGTCAACAACAGCCTTATAATAGCTTGGATTCTGTTTGGAAAATGATTTGAGTTCGCGCTCTGCCTTGTCGTAGTCTTTCATGGCCAACAGGCATTCTATGTATTGCTGGAAATAATGCGACATTTCTGTTTTGTCGTATAGTTTCCAAAAGAGGTCCTTTGCTTGTTCGTATTCTTGGTCGCGGAAGAACTGGTTGGCCAGTTGTTCGTCGATCTGGACTTGTTCTTTCTGCTGTGCGTCCAGGCGCTTGCCCTTAGGCGTCTTTTCGATTTGGGCATTTGCTTGTAGGGCAAAGACGATACTGAAGAGGAGCGATATGATGCGAATGCGTTTCATGCTAGCGACTCACTTTTTGCCTTTGAGGGTGTTCAGTTCGTTTTGGCAGGCGTCAAATCTGTCTTTAAAATAGTTCACTTGGTTGTTCAGCAGTTCGGCATGTTGTGTCTCGTCATCGAGATAAACTGCAGCCAACGAATCAGACAGGTAGTGGCTTGAAATGTCGTTGCTGAGGCATTCAAGCCTATAGAGCGTTGAGTCGATGTCGGTTTTGATGGAAGGTTGTGTCGTCTTGAACTGCTCTAGATATGCCTTGGTCAGTTGTAGGTCTTGGAAGGCTTCGTCAATGGCTTCTGGATGCATGTATTGCAAAAGGGAGTCGCAGATGATAAAGTCGTGTTCAAGAGAAGCGAATTCGTTGGCCTTAATTTGTTCAAGTTTTTTGCTGTTGGCCTGTAGTTGCTTTTTGAGGGCCTCGATTTTTTCAAGGTCAGTCTTGGGTGTCGTCTGGCAACCGACGAACAGCAGTGCTACGAGCATAACTTTTAGGAAAGAGCATATTCTGGAAATCATGGTCTCTTTTTTGATTAATGCGCAAAGATACGCATTTTGGCGGAAACACTCTTGTCGAGACATAAAAAATCCCGACCATCGTGATGGTGGTCGGGACAAAACGGTATGCTATGAATACGATTACTCAGTGATTTGTCCTTCAACAGGAACAATGTTGACGAAGGATCTGCCTTCTTTCTTCTTTTGGAATTCCACGATGCCGTCGCACAAGGCATACAACGTATGGTCCTTGCCCATGCCGACATTCTTGCCAGGATAGTGCCTGGTGCCGCGCTGACGGACAATGATGTTGCCAGCGATGGCGGCTTGTCCACCGAAAAGTTTCACTCCGAGTCGCTTACTAGCTGACTCACGACCGTTCTCGGAACTACCTACACCTTTTTT
>JAEEGH010008713.1_pt1 | contig 23877 bp, 16 predicted proteins | sample 9134181 | NCBI WGS metagenome assembly JAEEGH01 (sample SAMN16246544, study PRJNA631951) | gut metagenome | biome: gut microbiome; feature: rumen; material: DP-attached | host: Bos | place: Iran: Karaj | collected 2018-10
GAGCTTTTGAAGAAGCTCCACTTCATCGTCGCAAAGTGCCTTGTGGAGAATCCCAAGTTCACAAAGGCGATCTCACCGTTCGTGCTTTTCGAGCGCGACCTCTCGAAAGAATCCTTCAGCTTCCCTTACGTTAAGAAGCACTATGCGGGCAGGAAGACCGACCGCGAGTGCCGACTGATCGCGTACGAACTGTCTTCCATGATGCAGCTCATCATCTGCCGCAAGGAAGATATCAAGCGCGACTTCGGCATCGACCTCGATAACGCGAAAGAACTCAAGAAATATATCGATATGAGGATCGACCTCCTGCTGGCATGAAATACATTTTTGACTTAAGATCCATCCCTTCTTCCATGCTCGAAAAGTGCGGCGGCAAAGCATCGTCGCTGTCTTTGATGATGCAGAACCTGAAGATGAACATACCTTCCGGATACGTTATCACCGCGGATGCTTTCAGGGACGGAAAGATAACAGAAGAGGCAAACGCTGAACTTAATTCGGTGATCGCGAAGCTGGACCGCCTTAAGACTTATGCAGTCAGGTCTTCCGCGATCGGCGAAGACGGTGCGGGCAATTCATTTGCAGGACAGTATGAGACATTGACCGATCTGATGGTGCCCGCGATCAGGGAAGCTGTTAATCAAGTCGCCGCCTCTGCCCAAAATGCGCGCGTCGAGAACTATAAGGCTCAGAACGATATCTCAAGCGAAGGCATCGGCGTCGTGATCCAGGAGTTCATTAAGGCTGACTATGCGGGCGTCATATTCACCTCCGATGCCCTGACCGGCAAAGACGATTACATCATCGGCAACTACGTTCATGGAGAGGGCGAGAAGCTCGTGTCAGGCGCGGAGAACGCCGAAGAATTCAGAATCGGCGCGCTGGAGTATTCCTATGAAGGCAATCCGGAGCTCTCCCCTTACGCAAAAACCTTGCGCAGATACAGCCTCGCGATACGCTTTTTCTACGGTGTTCCGATGGATATCGAATGGTGCATAAAGGGCCGCAGAGTCTATATCCTGCAGGCGCGCCCGATAACGACGCTGACAAGGCTCAATGTTAAGAACTACGATGTGAACGGCACCCGTTCCGGCTCAAAGCTACTTACAAAGACCAATGTCGGCGAGATCTTTATGAAGCCCGTAAGCCCCATGACCTTCAGCGTTCTGGAGAAGATCAATGAATTTCTGGGACTCCCCTGCTGGCTCGAGAACGTCTGCGGTCAGGCATACATGAACATATCGGTCATGTGCTCTCTGATGGTGAGCTTCGGAAGGTCCCGCGAGAAGGCCTATGAGACCGTAAAAGACTTAGTCGGCGGCATTCCAGAAGGCTGTGAGATCCCAATATCGCCGTTCGACAAAAAGGCCTTCAGGAAGAATTTCCTGCACCTCTTATTCCCTAAGGAAAAGTCTAAGCTCACAAAGAAGCAGAAACACGAGATGGTGGCTGATCTCCACGGCATTTCAGAAGGGCTCATGGAGCAGATTAAAACTATCGGTTCGAGCGCTGAGCTGATGGCATTCTGGGACGATGTCCTGCAGCCTAAGTTAAATGACGGCCTCGCTTCGATCCTTGCAGAGAGCGGGACGTCGCTGGTGCCCCTTTTCTCGCTGCGCAAGAAGATCACTGAGATCGCCGGCGAAGACATGGCTAACCGCCTGCTGGGCGGCTCACTCGGCATTATCGAATGCATGAAGCCGACACTTCTTTTGGAAGACGTCGCATCAGGCAAGATGACCCGCGAGGATTACATCCGCGAATGCGGCCACAGATCCGCTGACGAGATGGAGCTCATGTCTCCCAGGCCTTACGAGGATCCTTCATTCATCGATAATCTGCTCAAGGACCGCGCTGCCAATACCGCCAGCCTCCGCGCGATGCAGGAGCGCCAGAAAGCCTCCTACGAAGAGGCTCTCGCCGAATTCAAGGAGAAATACCCTTCCAGGCGCAAGTGGATCGACAAAGAGATCGGAAAGTTTATCCATGCGAATGCTTTTCGCGAGGACATAAGGAGCAAAGGCGTCCGCATCTTCTGCGTCTTCAGGCAGTACTGCCTTAAGGCGGGCGAACTTAACGGCATCGGCGAAAACATCTTCATGCTGGGCTACAAGGAGATGTTCGCGCTCCTTAAGGGCGATAAGACCGCCGTCTCATACATCCCTGCCCGCAAAGAGACTTTTGAAAGATACCTCTCCTACCCTGGCTTCCCCGGCGTGATCATAGGCAGGTTTGACCCGGATAAGTGGCTGGCAGACCCTGACAGGAGATACGATTATTACGTAAGCGGCCGTCCTTCCGGCGCAGCTGCCACCTCCGATTCAGCCACCGCCTCCGATTCGGCTGTCACCTCCGATTTGGCTGCCACCGACGTCAAAGGTTTTGCGGGCGCTGCTGGCGTCGTCACCGGCAAAGTCCGTGTGATAAATGACGTATCGCGCATCGACGAACTTAACGAAGGCGAGATCCTCGTTACCCGCGCCACCAATATCGGCTGGACAGTCGCGTTCCACAAGGTCTCCGCGATCGTCACGGACATCGGCGCGCCCCTGTCCCACGCCGCGATCGTCGCCCGTGAATTCGGCATTCCGGCCGTTGTCGGCTGCTCTAATGCGACCACGGTGCTTAAGACCGGTGATGTCGTTACCGTCGACGGCGGAGAAGGCACTGTGACTATCGTTGACCGCAGTGCCGAATGACGGGCGGATCATCTCACTATCGCAAACGCCCTTTTTTAAGGTCGAAAATTACAGAAAACGGCGTTTTTCTATCGCAAACGGCATTTTTTCGAGCAAATGCGATAGAAACAGGGCCACTCGACATAAAATGCGATAGCGACTGGGCCGTACTTGAAGCGCCGCCGGAACAATGCACCTCCCCCCTCTGCAACATTCTCACCCTGAAGTCTGTTTTAATGGCATAAAGACATATAAAAAGTTTTTGTGATACTATAACTTGAAGGAAAAAAAGGGAGAGGACATCTATGATAGATTTCTATAACGCGTTTATCTCGTACAAGCATGCCCCGCTGGACATCAAGATCGCTGAGCATGTTCAAAAGCAGCTCGAGCATTTCCACGTGCCGCACAGCCTTAAGGGCAAGATCCGGCATGAGAAGATCACGAGGATCTTCCGCGACAAGGATGAGCTCCCCATCACGAGCGACCTTACGGAGACCCTTACCAATGCACTCGAAAAGTCCGAGTACCTGATCGTTATCTGCTCGACCAACACCAAGGAATCCATGTGGGTCAAAAGAGAGATCCAGACATTCCTTAAGACACATACAAAAGACAAGATCTTCACTGTTCTCTGCGACGGTGAGCCGCAGGACGTAATCCCGGAAGAGCTTACGACCGGCGAGAAGGAGATCATTGATTCGAACGGTTTCCCTCATCTGATAAATGTTCCCGTAGAGCCGCTCTCCTGCGACTACAGGCTCCAGAGAGCCAGGGCAGACAGGGAAGAACTTCCCAGGCTTGCGGCAGGACTCCTCGGCTGCTCATACGATGAACTCCAGAGAAGAAGAAGACAGTACAGATTAAGACGTGCGGGAGCGATCGTGGCAGCTGCATTTGCAGGCGTGCTTGCTTTCGGCGGCTACATGCTCTACAGCAGGATGCAGATCAATAAGGCTTATTTGGAGTCCTTACGGACCAGATCCGTCTATCTTGCCAACGAATCACGTCAGCTGCTCGATGACGGCAAGAGGGCCGATGCGATCCAGCTGGCTCTGGCAGCTCTCCCTTCAAATAAGAAAGATAAGACTCCCGTTACGGCGCCTGCGCTCCGCGCGATCTCTGACGCAACCGGAGCATATACATCCAACCGCGGAGTGGATTTCACGCCGGCATGGAACTATAAGTGCAAATATGCCGTTAAGACCAGCATCGTGTCTGATGATCTGTCCTATCTCGGTGCTCTTGATGATGCAGGCAATATCTACTGCTGGAATACCGAGACAAGGGAGCTTGTTTTCGAGAAAGCCTGCGTTGAAGAACCGGTAAGGATCGATATTCCGAACAAAGAAACGTTTGTAATCACTTTCAGCCACAAGGTCGAGGCCTATAACATTCCTTCCGGTAAGCACATGTGGACATATACGCCGGAATCCGGTTCATCGATCTTAAAGAATTATATCCATTTCACTGTAAGCGATGTTTTCCTTTATGTGGGCAGCTGCGAGATCGCAAAGTTCTCCTTAAGAGACGGTGCCGTTAAGGAAACGTATCAGCTGAAAGAGAAGACGCTTCTTAACAGCGTCTTCAATCCTGCAGTATCGCCTGACGGTAAGAAGATCGCTTATTCCGATGACAATCTGACCGCAGAAGACAGCATAAAGATCCATATCTATGACGTTGAGACCAAGAAGGACCAGTCTTACGATATCAAGGCCAAGTATCTTGAGAAGCTGACGTTTGTAGATAACAACAACCTTTGTGCCATCTCAACCATGGATTTCGTCAACACATCTGTTTCTTACAGCCTGGATTACCGTATTCTCAAGACCGCAACGAAGACATTCAGCTTCTTCGGTACCAACTCGAACAAGAGATGGTCACAAGACCTGGTCTATACCGACGTCTCCATGGGTTCTGACATACGTGCTCTCCCTTCACGCAATGCGGTGCTCTGCTATGTAGGCAATGCAGTCGGTATCTTTGATCTGGAGACCGGAAATGAGCTCAATAAATACATAACCAGCAGTTCCGTCATCACTTCGGGTGACTTTAACGAAGACGGATATCCGGAATTCATCTTAAGGCACGGCGAATATGTTTATGCCGCAAATTCAAAGAACAATGACCTGGCTTCTTACAACGTGCTCTGCAATAACATTACTTCAGGCGCGATCGGAAACGTCATCTATGCAGTCTCCCAGTATGATACGGACATCATAAGCTATAACCGCAGCATTCAGGATGACGAGTGGAAGCCCGTAAAGGTTCCTTCAGAGTATTCGATGGGCTCAACCTCACAGACATTCGATTCGAACGAGGACTATCTCGTCTCCGCCGCTTTGATCGCAAACGATGACACGACCTATGTCAGAGTCAGCATAATCGACCTCAACACCGGCAAGCTTTCTTATACGGAAGATCTTGCTGATGTCGATGTCAGCATAACCAACTTTGACGTTGAATATCTGGAAGGCGAATTCTACCTGTTGCTCGAAAAGTCGGTCTATCAGATCGATCCGGACAAGGACAAAATAACCCAGATCAACTCTGAACTGGATTTCGGAACGGTAAGATCAGCAGGCAAGCTGTTTGCCACTGAAAAAGATTACAGTTCGGACAAATTACTGGTTAAGATCAGCAATTACGACGGTTCGGATAAGGATGAGTTTGACGTTCCGGGCAAATGGGAAGATTTTGTAGGGTACAACAATTTCAATGTTGTCTACTGCAAGAGCCTTAATAAGGCATTCATCTTCGTCGTCGACAAGTTATTTGCCGTTGATATGAAGTCCATGGATTACGACGAGGTCGATCTCCCGGACAACTGGGATTTCACCAAGGTCCGCGGCTACTATGTAACCGTAAATGAAGACAGCTCCCGTGTGCTTATATCCGACGGCAACACTGTCCTTGTTACGGACGCATCCCTCAAGGAGCAGTTTACTATCAGCCGCAACGGTACCGCCGTTGACTGTGCCGCCTTCAAGGGTGACCGCATCTATATCGTCGGAGACGGTTATATCTCTGTTTACGGTAATAAGAAGGGCGAGCTCATAACCAAGAATGATATGAAGTATTTCACAGAAGGCTTCAGGTCAAAGGCATGGTTCGATGACAAAGCTAACCAGCTTTACATACAGTCTGATTACATAATCTTCATCTACGATCTGGACACCATGTATGAGGTCGCATGCATTGAGAACGTCTACTGCTATCACAAGGCTACAGACAGATTCTATGTATACTCCTACCGCGGATCCAGAGACGTTCATCCGGGATACATAAAGCATTACAGCGTTGAAGATCTTGTCGAGAAGGCCAAGAGGATCCTCGGTGACACACCTCTTGATGAGGCAACAAAATCCAAGTACGGACTTTGATGTTACTGTAATGCAGGCCCTGTTTTAGGGGGTAACAATTATATAAAAACGCCATTTTATATAATTGCCGGCCCTTTTTAGGGGGCATGTATTATAGCCGGTTCAGAAACGTGCTTTCTTAGGCCTCCATTTGCAAGATGTCAAATCGTACGTTTTGGAGGGCGAAAAAAGTACGATTTCACCCGTTGCAACTTGCAAGCCTTATTTTCGTACGTTTTTGGCATCGAAAAACGTACGATTCTACCCTTTGCAATTTTCCCGGCAGGATTTTAGTCAGGAAGATCAGAACGGCTTGTAGGACTTGTCCATGATGTCTTTGTTGATGATGTAGATATCATGCTCGTCATCGGCTCTGACGGCTATGTAATCGCCGACTCTGCCTGAATAGTACTTATCCTCTGTCCAGGCCGTGAAGAGCTTTACGGGCTGCGTCAGGGGCTGTGCGAAGATGATGGATGAACCGAGCGATCTTACTGTCTTTGCAAAGGGCAGAACATACTTGATCTCACCCGTGCCGGAATTCCTGATCCTCGGCTCGTATTCGAAATCTCTCGTATATACGAAATTCGTGAATTCATAGCTGCTCTTGACCTTCTGCTCGGAGATCGGATAGATCTCGCCTTCAACGCCGATCATGAGATATGCTTCTTCGTCGATAACGGTGTCGACGTCTCCTTCAAGAGTTCTGATGTTGATATGCGTTCCGACAGGGAAAACATCGGCAAGCCTTACCGTGCCCATCGTCTGCTGGATCTTCGAATAGCGTCTCATTCTCGATGTATCGAGAGTCGTATCCTTTGCATAGATAACAAGATATGTATCGTAATAGAGAGCGAGTCTCTCCCTGATGAGATCCTTCGCGGGCTTTGTAAGAAGTTCGGGCTTGATCGTACCGCCGGCCTTCAGGATGTGGCCGCCGCCGCCGCCCATTCCGTCAGCCAAGAATGCCGCGAGCTCATTTGCATAGACTTCCTTGGAGCAGCTTCTTACTGAGAACTTAACTTCATAAGCGTTTACGTAGAATGCGACGCAGACGTCTACGCCTTCGGTCTCAAGCGCGAAATCACTGATGACACCCAGGATGGAAGGATCACAGGGCTCAGCCTCGATTACCAGATATTTGTTGCTGTCGTAATATTCATAATTAAGGATCGCTTTTCCCGTGATCTGAAGCTCGTTCAAAGAGATGTTGGAGTTGCTCATCTCAGTTACGATAGCCTTGTTGAAATTCAGGGAATCGAGCATATCCCGGTCGATAGGGTGCGATACTTCCGAGAGCCTGTTGGTGTCGGTATAAAGGCCGTAATAAAGCGCCGTTGCGACGAACTTATTCTCGTTCGGATCGTATCCTTCTTCCCTCAGCATCTTCCATACGACTGTAGAGCAGCTGCCAAGTTCGTTGTTGATGTTCGAGAGTATATCGTCCGTCTCGACCAGCTTTCTGTGGTGGTCTATTATCGCAACCTTTTTAGCTTCGGTCTTGGTAACGTTCTTCTCACCATACTGGCAGTCGACCGTGATCAGCAAGTCAGGCTTCTCTTCGGTACTTATAAAGGGCACATACTCGATCGGGATCTCAAGCTTCTTGACCATGATGGTAAGATTGCTCTTTTTGATCTCATTGCGGCCTCTGTAGATAAATCTGACATCTCTGCCGTTCTTCTCGAAAAACCACTTCAACGCAAAACCGGATGCAATTGCATCAGCGTCAGGATTGTCGTGACACTGAATTACAATGTTCTTAAATCTTAATAAGTCTTTTAATCGCATGCGCCCACCATGTTTGTAGCTTTGTCTAAGCATTTTATCAGAATTCTTGGTCAACTTCATTACAAGAATAAGACTTATTGTTTCCGACAGGTCTTTTTCGAAGTGTTCGAAAAGGTCATCTTGAGCCTGCAAACGCTTTAAAACAGGCTCTTTCAGGGCAACAAGGCGCTTAAGATCCCGTAATTGAGGCAATTTCTTCTGGGGGGCGGACGTGGTATAATAAATATGTTGCAGGGTAATTAGTTATTCGCGCTCTGCAGCCGCGACGCTCCTCCAAGAGCGGGGTTACTAATGATAAGAACCTTGGAATCTCATCATGAATGACAAAGAAGGACGGGCTGATGCCCGTATGGTTTGCTGTTCGTGAAAGGAGGTTCTTTTTTATGTCTCACGACAGTGATTTCGATTATTACGAGAACATGGCTCATTGGAGTTTCGATGAGTATGGTATCCATGAGGAATGCCTGACAGACTGGGATCTTTACGGGCTTCTCAAAGGTCTTGCGAGGCCGGATTCGCGCATACTCGATCTCGGCACCGCCGGCGGCGAGAAGGTCCTGGAATACTACCCTGACTGTGCTGAGATCTTAGGCACGGATTACTCTCCGAACATGGTAGAGACTGCACGCGTTAATCTTGCAAAGAGCGGCCGGAAGAACATCTCATTTAAGGTCATGGACAACCTCAAAATGGATGTGCCTGACGATCACTTCGACATCGTAACGGCGCGCCACACGATAACGGACCCTGTGCAGATCCTTAAGTGCTTAAAGCCCGGCGGGCACCTTCTCATAAGGGGCGTCGACAAGTATGACTGCTGGAACTTAAAGCTCATCATGGGCGGCGGCCAGGGTTATAACGATCCCGTGCCGGTCAGCATCACAGATTACGAGAATGTCTTAAGAGCGGGATTTGCGGACGTGGAACTCGTGCCGATCCACACGCGCGAGTATTTCAGGGACAAGGAGACATTCAAGGCATTCCTTGAGACCGTTCCGATCCTGATGGATGACTCAATAGAAGGCGGACCTTTGGACGAGGGCCTGCTCGACGAATACATCTCTAAGAACACCGTTAACGGCCACATCGTTCTTTACAGAAGGTATTACGGCCTTTCTGCAAGAAAGCCTTAGATCTGAAAGTAAATATTCCCGCGCAGCCGGGCTAACTGTTCCGTTTGCGACAACAAAAGTGCCATTCACGACACTTATGATTTTGACGCCTCTTCGCCTGATAGTATGACGTTGTCAAAAGCAAAACCCAATTCGAAAAGCGAGGAAAACAGTTATGGAATACGTAAAAGGCACAGACATCGGCACACTCTCAAGATTCTCTTTGAAGAGAATTGCAAACGGCAAGTTAGAGATCCACGAGAGCTTAAAAGGCGTTCTCTCATATGAAGTCTTAAGCGGCATGCTTGAAGAAGCAAAGACAGATTTTGTCGACGCTTACGGCAAGACTATAAAGGATATGCCTTCGGCACAGATCTTTGTGATGACAAAGAAGATCAATAAGAAGAAGTACATCATCGGTCTTACGGAGATAAAGAGGATCGCAGGCACACCTTCAGACAAGAAGGGGTTAGAGCGCTGGCTGGAAGATTCAAGAGACAGCCTTGTTGAGGGCAGAAGATTTTTCGCAGACGGCTTTGAGAAGGAACTGGCTTATTTCGACCATTCCATGATCGACCACTTAAGAAGCTCTGTCGGCTCAGGACAGGCACATGAAGCTGAATATCAGGATAAGCTCATCTCAAGAGTCAAGTATAAGAAGATACTCGGGATCAACATCACGAGGTTTGCACTTTTCATCGCAATGCTCATCCTCTGGAGCGTCGTTTTTAAGAACGTCGGCTTAGGACTCTGCTTTGCTATCTGCTTTATCGGAAGCTTCACAGTAGTCACAAACAAGAGCCAGTCTGAAGAAAAAGACCTCGTTAAGGAGTAACCAATAAACAGGACAGAATCCTTTTGACAATATAAGTGCCGGCATTTGCTAAGCGATTTACTGTTTTCCGCAAAGCATTTGCCGGCACAAAATTTTTAAATTTAAGAGTTCTCAGTTCCCGGTTGTCTCAGCTGCAACGGTTCCTCTCGGCTTGTTGTCTGTCGGGATATGAACATCACCGCCGCTCTTTCTGCTTCTGAGAACCTTGATGATGGCCTGGTTATCGATGGGAGCGTCCTTCTCATCCTTCAAAGGCTTCTTGCCTTCGAAAACGCTTCCCGGTACCTTGGCGCAGTAATTTGTAATGCAGACCTTATACTTGGTCTTCTGGTCTTTGACATCGACCTTGGTGCCGTCGCTCAAAGTGATGCTTACGACTTCGATAACAGGCTCTTCCTCGGTTCCGTTGTTCTTGTATTCGAAGGTAAGGCCTGACATCTGGTCGCCGTAGTCACCGTTGGCAAAACCGTTGGCGATCTGCTTTGCGAGCTCTTCACCGGTCAGTTCATAGACCAGCAGGGCGTAATCCTGTGATGCGACCGCATAGATATCGCCTGCAGATACCTGATAAAGACCGCCGTCGGGAGTGATGAGGTCCTTATTCATTCCGCCGCAGTTGTGGAAAGCTGCGACAACGCCCTGTCCCTTCATGCTCTCGAGGATAAGGCCAGTAAGGAAGTTGCCGGCTGTGGTGGTGCGTCCGCTGATAATGGCTGATCTCTCAACGTTGGCATCGATATAACCCAATGCTTCGTTCATGGCATCGCTCGTGGAATCAACGGCCGTGCGGGAGATAGCAAGAACATCCGGATCGAAATTCTCGGAATTTGCGGAAGTGTCATAGAGAGCTTCTGCGGAATCCATGATGGATACATAAGTCATGTATTCGATCTTTACCGTTCCGTCGCTCTTAAGTACGAATGTAGCGTGTGCATAGCCCTTTGCGTCGCTCTCGGCCTGCATATAAGCTACGCCGTTCTCTGTATTGCCGTATACTCCGCTGTTTGTAAGGCCTCCGACTACGAGATCGACATCTGCCGGATCCATGGCAGCAGCAACAGTATCTGCAGCGCAGTGTGCCACTACGACCGTAATTAACGGATTCTCGGCTGCCTTGATCTCCTTGACGCGCTTTGCAAATTCAGCGAGGTCCTCATGGATCTCAAACTGGTCCATGTTATTAGATACGACCTGGGAAGAGACGTCAGAGATATATCCGATCAGCGCAATGCGTGCGCCTGCCTTCTCGACGATTACATAGTCTTTGGTAAAGAGCGATCTGCTCTTGTTGCTCGTGTTGTAGAGGTTGGATGCGATTACGGGGATCGTCGGGTTGCCCGTAAATTCACCGAGCTCATATGACGGTATGGTAGCAGAACCGTCTGTTGCAAATCTTGTGGCATCCCACTCGAAATCACCGGTTCCGAGAGTTACGGCATCGTAACCCATCTTGTCGAATGCGGCTCTGAGAGCTGCACCTTCGGAGAGGTTGGAGATCGGATCGCCCTTATAGATATCACCTGCATCAACAAGCAGGACATCGTCATAATCACCTGAAGTCCTTGCATCGCTGAAGGCCTTTGCCATATAAGCAAGTCTGTACTGATATGTCATCTTGTCTCCGGAGGAAGAATCGATGAGCTTACCCTGGATATCGCTTGTGCCGTAGACCGATATTCTCTTCTCACGCACAGCCTTAGTCTCAGCTGTCGTCTCGACTGTCTGCTCCGATGCCGCGGTCTCTGAAATGACCGGGTCCTTATAGACGTAGAATATAGTGCCTGCGATAAGCATTACCATTACAGACAGTAATGTTACCGTGAATATTATAGCTTTAGTGTTGTTTACTTTAGACATCAGTTTTCTCCTGAAAAATAATCCAAGATATAATAATTTATATTTTTTGAGTGTTCAACCATAAAAAAGTGACAATCCTGCAACACTAAGCAGTTATGATAGGCCTCCGGACCTTGTTTCCAATCCGCGAAAAACCGTCAATAAAACAAAGCAGGAGCCGTTAAGCTCCTGCCCTGCTTTGGCTGTACAGCCGGAACGCGGTAAGGGATTATATTCCGAAGTACAGTTCTCTATATTCTTCCGTGAAAGGAACGATCTTATTGTCATGGATGCAGTAAATGACATCGCAGAGCTTCTCAAGATAGTCGTGCTGATGGCTTGTAAGAAGGATCGTTTTGCCTTCACTCTTAAGGCGCTCCAATATGTCCGTGATCTCATGGTTGGTCTTATAATCAAGCGCATTATAAGGCTCATCCAGGATTATGACCGTCTGATTCTCCATCATCGCCTGGCAGATGCCGAGCTTCTGCTTCATGCCCATTGAATACTTCTTAACGGGCGTTCTGTCTTCGGGATCAAGACCGACCATCTTCATGGATTCCTTGATCTCTTTCTCGCCGATCCTGTTGTTGATCTCGGCCAAAAGCTTCAGGTTGCGGAAACCTGAGATATATTCGATGTAGCCGGGTTCATTGATCAGTATTCCGACATCGGCGGGAAAATCAACCTGGTCGCCGAGAGTATCGCCGTTTACCGTTACCTTGCCCGAATCGCAGGGCAAAAGGCCTGTCAGGAGCTGGAACAGCACCGATTTGCCGCTGCCGTTCTCACCGACAAAACCGACGGTCATTCCTTTCGCGATCTCCAAAGAGACATCCCTGTATATTGTCTTGCCGCCAAAAGCTTTAGATACGTTTTCCAATTTAATTGCTGATTCCATGAGAACTTCTCTCCTTTAAATGTTTATTTGTATTGAAAAGGACAATGATCAGTATCATTTCCAGAACTGCCATGAGAACAAAGCTAAGGCTCCCCTTGGCGCCTATTTCCAGCAGCTGGTAAAGCGAGCCTTTTCCTATCGGATTTACGGCCGGCAGCACAAAGCCTATGAAGATAAACGCTATTGTTATGAGGTAGGAAGCAATGGTGCTGTTCGTAAGCTTAAATAAGATCTTGTCGATCGCGTAGAACAGGAACCACTCCATACCCCTGAACAGAACGCTTAAGACGCCGAAGGCTATTACTCTTCCGGTGTTCAGGTCATAAAATGCCGATAGTTCGAGGAGCGTGTTGTCCAGATCGTTTGTAAGAACCGTGGCGGATATGAACGATACGGCCACAACGATCAGGACGTTTATTGCAACGAACCGGAGTTCGCTTACGGCTTTTTCCTTTTCCCATTTCCCGCGCTTTCCGTATCTGATCAGGGCAAAGAGATTTCTTTCCTTTATCTCGTTTTCCCATTCCATGTTTACGAAGAACAGCGAAAACATGATCGGCGCGATGTAGAACAGCAATTCAACGACATTGAACTGCAGGTACGAGAAGCCCTTCAAAAGCTGCCAGGTAAAGGCTTCGCTGCCGTTAAGGCTCATGGTGAATGCGAGACCTATGTAAACAAGATAAAAGGCGCCCGTTATCGCAGGATGCGAATAGAGATTGCGGGTATATTTTCTGCGTTCGCCGGAACGGTTGGAATTGTGCCTTACGGCGGACTTAAACAGGACATATATAACTATGGCCATTACGAGTCCGTATGCCGGAAGAGACCATGGATTGCCGCCGATCAGGCCGTGATGGAAGATGAAATAATCATTGAAGAAGAGGTATTTGAATACGCCTTCATCAAGCCCTGTCACAAAGCCGGTGAATGTGTTTATAAGGATAACTGCCGTGCATATTGCAAAGCCTTTCCTGCCGAAGATCTCGAAGATCAGGGCTGCAGCAATGCAGATAAATGAGATGCCGGCATAAAGATATGCCGTTACCATAACTATTGCCAGAACAGAGTTCGGGATGATGCCGGCCAAGGCATAAATGACTTCGAAATTGCTGTAGAACGGACCCTCTGATGACACCAGGCTGTAGCAGGTATCAGGTGCCAGTCTTGAAATGCCGGCAGCCAGCGGTATCAGCAGGTGTAAAACAGTAAGGATAAAGAGGCTTATAAGTCTCGTTAAGATGACAGATCCGTAATACCTTACAAGAGACCTGTACCGTATCTTTGCAATCTCCAAAACGGATTTGATCCGGATCGCCGAATCTATGATCAGATAGAACAGCAGCGCATACATCAGGTAATAGTGATCCGTGATGCAGCAGAGCAGATATTCGGAAAGATTAAGTCCCGCGCCCGCCGCTTCGACCAGGTGTGTGCCGCACATGTATGCGTAAACACATAAGAGGATGATCGCTGCGATCCTGTTATTCCTTGGAAATAGATTGTTTCTAATTCCTGACATTAACATTTTCTTTCTTTCTCCTGATAATGAGAATGATCGCCATGGTGATAACGATATAAGTGAGACAACCGATCAGATAATTATGTACGTGCATGCAGGAAGGCGAGAGCCTGTTCAGTACATAAGTCGTCATAATGCTGTACATCGGCAGGTTGAGAAGCGAGGTTATAAGGTTCTCCGCCATGCAGTATACGAAGGGTCCCAAGACGGAAACAAACAGATTGTCCGTATGAAGGGCCAGGAGGTTTCCGAATAATACGAAAAGCGTTGCCACAACGCCCTTGTAAAAACACCATGCCAGGCCGAAGAGATAGGGGTGATTGACCTCATATTCGCCGAACACATAATCGAATAACCGGTTTTCCGTAACCAGCGTCTCGGGTGTCATGTTAAGAGAAATGCACAAGGTTGCGTAATAGGCGACAAGTACGACCAGAACGGTACAGACCGCAGCCGCAAGGAAATGAGTCAACAAATAACGCTTTCTCCCCGCTCTTACGGAAGCATACCTGAGAAAGCCTTTCCTGTTTATGAAATAGAAGAAAGGCGTAAATGCCAGGCATACTGCCAGAGGCAGGAAGAAATCCACATAATCACAAGCTTCGATCCAGATCTCTATCCTGTTGCAGACTGCAGTATTCTTAACTGTTATAAAGCAAAAAACTGTAAGGGCTGCCGTCAATAACAGCAGCAATATCAAGGATGGAATAATGAATTTCTTTATTGAACGAATCAGATATCTCATGGATTTCCCCCTATAAGAATTTTGTAGAATTCAGCCATTCGGGGAAATCTTAATATTGCAGGTTTATCGCCAAATAAAATCTGCCTTAAATCTATCTTAAATCGTCTGTTTTTTAAGACTTATCGTGAATACTGTTCCTTTACCGGAAACACTTTTTACATCGATCCTGCCGCCGTGAAGCAGTACGATCTCCTTTGCAATGGCAAGCCCTAAACCTGTTCCTTCCGTCTTGCCGGAACCGGTACCGCGGTAGTATCTGTCAAATATATGCGGCATGTCTTTTGCCGGCATTCCCTTGCCGTTGTCAGAGATGCGGATGATTATATTACCGTCCTCTTCCGCAACTGATATCTTTACTTCAACATCTTTATCGTTATGTACGAAAGCATTGCATATGATGTTCGTGATGCAGCGCTCCATAAGTTTTACGTCGATCTCGCATTTGGCCGCACAGTATTTATCTAACTGTATCTGCTTGTCGTGCACATAATAAGTTGAAGCGTTGCTGATGCACTTTTCGATAAAATCAATGATGTCAACGCTCTCAAGAACGGGCGTTACCTTCCCTTCTATTAAGGAGTTGCTGGTCTTCAGATCGTCGACCAGTTCCTTGATCCTTTCTTCCGACTTGAGCATCTGTCCGGCATAATTCCTGATCTCAGCAGGAGAGTATTCATAATCCTGATCGTAAAGAAGCTCTGAATAGCCCTTTATCGTCGATAACGGAGTCTTTATGTCGTGTGAGATATTCACTATCCATTCCGCTCTTAAGGCATCGTTCTGTTTCAGGATCGCTTCTAAGTTTTCGACGCTCTCGAAAACGTTCTCAAAAAGCTTGTTGTTAGCACTGCTGCGGCGGGTTATCTTCTCACCTTTCTGGATCTTATCGATGTCCTCAATGATGTCGCCGACAGGGTTTGTGATCTTTCTCGAGAACACGATGGCAGAGAACAGAACCGCTAATCCGGTAACGACAGATATAACAAGAATGCACCCGATGATGATAAACGCGATCTCGCCTGTGGCATTATACGTGTACTTGGTAACAAGCCGGCTGTCACATCCCAATAAGACTGCATATCCGTCTGCTTCAGGAATATCGGACATATAAACCGTATAATTCCCCAGCCTGTTTGAATTCAGGACTGCGTTTGTTAATTCGATCAGACTGTATTTTGAAGGAAGATCTCCCTTGGTATTATCTTCAAATACAACGTTGCCGGACCCGTCTATTACCTGCAGCCAGACGTCGTGATGCTGCAAGCGCTCTTTGCCTTCGGCGTTAAGCTCTATTCCTGCTTCCGCAAAACTGATGTGCGGCTTTATGTTGTAGACCAGATACTGGGGCATATCGTTATCTGCCGAACGTCCCAGGAAGAATAAGACAAAACATAAAATACCCGAAATAACGATCGAAGCCGTTACCGCAACAATGATGATCTTTAAGTATGTTTTGATTATCTGTCTCTTCATGATCTGCAATTATTCATCCGACGAACATATATCCCCTGCCCTTTACAGTTCTTATGAACTTGGGATCGGACGGGTCTTCCTCGATCTTCTCGCGCAGATTATGGATATGGACCATAACGGTATTGTCGTAACCCTGATAATCCATGTTCCATACGCTGCTTAAGAGCTTATCCTTGCTGAGCGTAATGTTCCTGTTTATTATCAGGAACTCTAAGAGCGAATATTCTTTTGCAGTTAAGAAGACTTCTGCGCCATCTTTAAAGAGGAGCTTCTTCTCAAAATCCAAAACAAAGCTGCCGAAAGAATACCGGTTATCATTAGCACCCTTATCGTCATAGTAAGACTGGCGCTTTAACATTGCCGTTATCTTGGCCAAAAGCTCCTTCGGGCTGAAGGGCTTTGTAATGTACTCATCCCCGCCCATCGCATAGGATATGAGCTTATCCGACTCATCAGATCTCGCAGACAGAAAGATAATGGGAACCATCGATCTCTCCCTTATCCTCTTGCAGATCTCATAGCCGTCAAAATCAGGAAGCATTACATCCAGGACGATAAGGTCCGGTTCTGTCTCGCTTACCTTAAAGATCGCCTCATTGCCTGAACCTGCCTTAAACACCTTGCTGTAGCCTTCTTTATTAAGGACAGTCTCTATCAGAGAGCTGATGCTCTCATCGTCATCAACTAACAATATCTTCTTGTTTAAATAGCCGTTTGGTGTCATAAATCCCCTAGAAATACAGATATTTCCCAAGCCATAACAACCGTCCAAATCCCCATTCGAACAGCACCATTATAACATTAGTTTCAGGAAGATTTATCAGGCTTTCCTAGCGAGCTCCAAGTCCATTGTGTCCGTGATCGTAATCGTGCCGCCGGCTTCATTTATCGCGTTTTCGATCTTAGCGAAAAACTCGTTCCGGATAGACTCTTCGATCGCAATGTGATCGGAATAAGTACCGAGCAGCTCTAAGTATTCCTTTGCAGTAAACACGCGCTCACGGTAGAACATCGCGTGCTTAATGTCTGTAAAGCCGTATTTTCCCGCAATTGCAGCGAGCTCTATCGCCTTGTCCTCAGTAAACTCGGTCCTCGGTTTGCTCTCTTTCTTATGGAACTTGTTATAGTATTCGACATAATAAGAGTCGATCTTTGCCGCCAACTCAGGCTCGTTCTTGCAGGTATAAGGGCGGTTTGCAAAGCGCGCGAAAACGCCTCCGCTCTTAAGTATCTCAAATACTTTTCTGTATCCGATCTCTTCAGGCACCCAGTGGAAAGCAGTAGCAGAAAACACCAGATCAAAGCTGTCCTTCGGAAGCTCTGCATCTTCAAACTTGCCCGTGATCACGGAGAACTTCGGATAGTCCTTAAACTTTTCTCTTAATGCCTTCGAGAAATTCTCTCCATACTCTACGCTTACAAGTTCGCAGCCTTTCTGCAAGACCGGCAAAGTAGCCTGTCCGCTGCCGCTTCCGACCTCAACAACTCTCGAATCTTCGCCTATAGAGATGTAGTCGAAGATCGTCTGATAGAGCTCCGGAGTGTACCCGGGGCGCATCTTCTCATACTTCGATACGACGGTATCGAACGTTCCTTCCAAACCTTTAATGTGAACCATACATATTCCTCCTATATCCCCGAATTCAAAAGGGAGAATATCTTATCACATGATCAGGTTTTATCAACACCGGATTTGATCTTCAGGATTAACCGTCTATCACGAAATTCTCGAGTTCATCGAACTCATCATCCATGAATTCAAATTCGAAAATATGCTCGCCGTCAAATGTCTGCTCCAGATACGTCACCAGGTATCTTCCCAGATCGATCCTCGGCTTTCCGAGCTTAGCCTTTACGTCCTTCGCAGTTACTTTGCCGTAGACAGCCTTAAGGTCAGGAAGCATGAACTTCACGATCTTATCCAAGTGCGCCGCATAGTTCTGCGCAAACAGCCTTACGTTGTTCTTGTCGTTATCATCAGGCTCTTGATCGACAGCGAAAACAATGCCCTTAAAATCGCATTCAAACCGCTCGCTTTCCCCGTTGTAGGCAAATTCTACAGGTTCATCGGCAAAAGGAATCTTTGGCTTATCTTCTTCAAGAACAAGCGTGCCGACATTCTTCTTTACCAAGATCGGATATTTCTTATCACCGACAGTAACATACTCTGCCTTAGGGCAGCATACGACATTTATACCCTTCAGATTTGCGAAGCCTTTCTTAAATACTATTTCAGTCAGATTTTCGCAATCGATGATATAGACCTTTTTGTTCTTGGGCAGATCGCTCTCATAGATCAGCGATGTAAGTCCGCCCATTCCATTAATATCATCAGCCTTTTGAATGTGATCAGGGATTACCAGGCTCTTGATGCTGTCGCACCTGCAGGTAATATCCGCTTCTATCTTTTTCAGTTTCTTTCCAAACTCTATCTTTTCAAGCTTTACACAACCGTAGAAAACTGCAAACTCCATTTTCTTTAAAGAATTCGGCAGATCGGCTTTCCTAAGGTTTTTACACTCTGAGAAGGCTTGATTCTCAATGGTCTCAAGACCTTCAGAAAATATGACTTCCTCCAGGTTTTCCATCTTCATAAAAGCTTCTCCTGAGATCGTCTTAACAGATGAGGGAATAGTGACCGTCTTAACACTCTTGCACTTATAAAACGCCCGTTGCCCTATTATCACAATGCCATCAGGAATCACGACATGTTCGCCATTTCCGGAGTATTTAGACAGGGTCAGTCCATCCGGGTTTTTCTTTGTTACAAATTCGTTGGCGTCGATCATGGTCTTCTCTCCTTCGAATATTTTTAGATTTCTATATCTTTCAAAATACCGTTTATCTGCATCCGCTTTCCAATATCGTGATCGTCTTGTTATCACAATCGATCTCGGTCAGTGCGCCCGTCGGCAGCACCGTCATAGGAACGCGGTGAATGAAGTCGACATTCTCGATTATCACCATGTCAGTTCTGCCGATCTCGGTGTTTATGACCTTCAGCAGGATCTCTTCCATCTTCTCATTAAGAGGGCCTGTCAGAATCGCTTTTGCCTTATCAAAAGCGCCCGATGCGGCATAGGAACTGAGCTGGTGATATGCGGTAAAATCGCTCTCGGAATTAAATGCCATTCCGTGCTCGATCGCTATTATCGAATCTTCCCACATCTCTTTGGAAGGATAGTACTTCGTTCCCATTATCTGCCATAAGGGACCGCCGCAGACGGATATCAGTCTGCCCTGCACTTTGCCTTCGCCCTGTAAGACTTTATAACCGGTGTTCTCCGTCCACTCTATCTCGTCGCCTGATGTCGCCGTCCAATTGGTATTGGTATATCTCTCACAAGGTTTTATCTCACCGATTACATCGCCCGTGAAAAGTGTCTTCCTTATCGCCTCTTCAGTATATTTATCAAGGCTTCCGGGCTGCGCTATTGGGTTAAGGACATTTGGTCCGTAATATGCTCTTACGCCTGCATACATGAAGACCGCAAGCCATGAAGCAATATCGGAATAGCCCATGAAGACCTTCGGATTATCATGTATCACCTGAGGATCGATATAGGGCAGGACCCTGTATGATTCATTGCCGCCCATGATGCATATGATGCCTTTTACCTCATCGTTTTCGAGCGCCCACATCAGGTCTTCCGCGCGCTTCCCGGGATGATCATAAATGAATTGGGACCCCATCAATGCATGAGGGGTCTCAATCACTTTAACGCTAAATATTTCTTCTAAACGGGACTTGCCTGTCTTATATCTTGCGAGCATATCCGGATCGCCGGCACGGCCGCCGGAGATCGAGATCAATGCAATGGTATCACCGGCGCAAAGCCTTTTTGGTACGATCAGGTCTCTCACTGTTTTTGCTGAAGAATCAGTTCACTTTCTTTTTTCTGTTCTTCATTAAGATTACAGCAACTGCACCTGCTCCTGCAAGCAGTACCAATGCCGTTCCGGCAATTGCAAAGACCACCGGCGGGATCTGTGTATCCTGATGCAATTCCTCGGTCACAGGGGCTTCTGCGGGCTTCTCTGCCTTGGTGAAAACAGCAGTAAACATTGCGTCTTCTAAAGTTGCCGGAAGCTCATCGCCTGCGCCGTATGTATTCGTACCGTCGGTCCAGCCGTCGAAAGTATATGTGAACAGCTCTGTCTCTTCCTTGACCGGCGTTGTACCTGTATATGAAGGAGCATCACCGAAAGGAACCTGGACAGACGTGAGCTCTGATCCGTCGTCGTTCCTGAACTTAACAGTATATTTCTTGTATTCCGGTGCTGCCGTGTTCTTTCCTTCGGGAAGCGTATCCATGGGATCGTTCATGGTTATGTGATGCATCGCGAAGCACTTTTCAGGACACTTAGAGAAATCACCGTTAGCAGGCCAGTCGTTCAGATCGTCGGTCTTGGTGGGTCTCATATAGAAAGGTGACCAGAATTTCTCTTTATATTTCGCGGTCGTCGGATCTTCGTTGTCGTTATCGATCCACATAGGCTCTATTCCGTACCATTCGCCGTCCGCATAAACTTCTATCCAGGCGTGAGGTCCCGGAGGAGTTCCGTAATAATCCGTGGCATAACCGCGTATAAGATATGCATCAACGCCGACACACTTCAGAAGCGTATATGAGAGAGTCGAATAATCGTGACATACGCCGGCCTTGAAATATAAGCATGCATCAAGAGAGGTGCCGGTATATTGAGAGACATCCGTCATCTCACACTTCATGTTGAGCAATACACATTCGGTTACCTTCTCGATCTTTTCCTTGTCGGTTGCATTATCAGGAATGTTCATAGAAGCGACGAGGCTGTCGATCTTCCCGCGGGTATCTTTATCATATTTGGTGTAGTCGATATTGTTATCTTTCCAGAACTGTTCCAGCTTATCGTCCACAAAGAGCTCCGTATAGCAATCGAAAGAAACGCACTCCAGGTCCTTTAATTCATAAAGAACATCCAGCTTATCGGCACCTGTAGGAAGGCCGATATAACTCAGATACGGAAGGTCTTTTAAGAATGTGATGTCCTCTACGTATGTGCCATAGAGATTAATGTTCTCAAGATCCTTCATATATGCTGTTATGTATCTGGTATCGCTGTCTCTTAGGTTGCAGCATTCGAGACTGAGCTCATCAACATGAGAGCACTCCTTGCAGAAATCCTGATAGTCATCAATTCGCTGTCCGATAAGCATCAGACATTCCAGATCTTTAAGTTTGCTGTACTCCGCGCGGCAAAAACCTGTTATACCGTCAAGTGACAGTGTCTTAAGACTCTCGAGATTTACGATCTCCTCATAGTGTTCGACTTTATTCAGCGAGAAATAAAGAGTGTCTATGTCCTTATTATTTACGCCTGAAAAGTCTACTTCACACCAGCCAAGGCTCATGTAAATATATCTTGAACTTGAAAGATTATTGAAGAACTCCTTATCCAGTTTAAGGCCGTTCGCGTAGATGTAGATATGCTCGATATTAGGGCACTTCGTCATCAGCATTATTGCATCCTCGATCTTCTTATTGCACGAATATTCCGTTACGGCAACACCGTGCACGCAAGCGAGCTCATCGGGATCGTCCTTCATTTTAGAAAGCTGTTCGAGAGTAACGTTCGCGTAATCGATCCCGTCAGCCCTGACCTTTATTCCATTCAGTACAAAACCTGAAATTATAGTAACGATCAATAAGACCGATAATATTCTTCTTCCCATAGACCCTCCTTAACAAACGCATTGTTTTCGCAGGTTTACTGTTATAAACCACCGTTAGTTTACTCCAGTAAACCAAACATGTCAAGGAAAATTTAAAGAGCATTTCTCAAGGGCTGAACATGCGAAAAGAAACGTTTTATACGCGCAAAAGGATCTATTAAAATATTGGGATTTTTAGGCGTGCTTCTTTTTCCTGACAGCGAGAACTGTGACAACTACTGCTGCTGCAATAATAGCAGCGCTGATTCCGAGTAAGAGATTCCTGTCTTCCGTCTTATACTTCGAGACGGTGATGTCGAGCGTCACGATGTTGCTTGCCAGATCCGTCTTAAAGTCGCCGTTACACTGTTCGGAAAAGACCTTGATCTTGTAGTTTCCGGGCGTCAGTTCTGCCGGAACATTGAGTGCGGCTTTGCCAGAATCTGCTGCGTCAGGAGAGGTATTGTCGACGATGTTTCCGTAGTAAAGAAGTCTACCTTCAGAGTCCTCGATCATCGCTGAGATGTATTCATTCTCGCCTGAAGAAGCGCCCTGGTATCTGAGCTTTACCGCGCCGTCATTCAGGACCGTTTTAGAGCCTGCAACGGAAGCTTCGAAAACAGGTCTATTGTCGTCTTTTATCGTGAGCTTCCAGTCGCTGCCGGCAAAAGATCCGACTTCCTTCATTGCATCCGGCCCGGGCACGCCTGAAGTCTTGCCGCCTTCGGCAGGTGATGTGAAAAGCACTTTTGAAGTGTCGATATTCATCGCAGGACGCACTGCGAAAATGAAGTTATTAACGTTGCCGCCTCTTACGAAAACGTTGCCGGCATTAAAAACATTCGCCGCATTTTTGGCGTCGCCGGGGGTCCTCAGCCACCACGCGCCCGACATGTCGGGACTCGTCATGGCACGCTTGCTCTTAGTGTATTCGGTGTTAAGCGCGACGCGCGTGCCGCCCTTGTCCTTCCAGTCCGTGGGGAATCCCAATTCCGGATCGATTACCTCATAAATGGATAAAAGATAGACCTTGTCATAGGTATCGGCACCTGCCTCAGAGCCCTTCGCACCGTCCTCATTCACGACGAGGGATTCAAGTACTGCACCCTGCTCCTGTGTTGTGAATGCCTTATCAAGGAATTTGCCATTGAGCCACTTTCTCAAGGAACAATTTTCCCATGTGACTGTTTCAGCAGATGAATTATATTCGACGCAATCAAGGTTCTTATCTGACACGACAAAAAGGTTTCCGTCATTTGCGAGAACCCTCCACTTTACGGGCTCCTTGTTGCTGTCTGTCGCATCTTCGCTCTTAACGGACTGCCAGTAGTTTCCGAAATAAATATTGCTCTCCATCGCGCCCGTAATATGGGCCGTTCCGCTCATGATCTCTTTGCCGGAATTGTCATTTGGGACGGACTCTGCGCGGAGCGTTTTTTGGAATGCCGAAAACGGCAGTAATCCTGCCATCACGACTGCAGCCATTCTCACTAATGCTTTGCGCATGCGCTTTCTCCGTTAATCCCCGCAAGGTATTCCCAAACCTACTGAACCATTATAACACCTGCGCGGCCTCCCTTACGCATGCCAAGTAAAAAGTCCTTTGCAACCAGTTAATAAGTCTTAGATATAGTTACCGTACGACGTCTATACCGCCAATAGAAAAGCTTCCTTCAACTAGTTAATCAATCCTGCAGTCACTTCCGGTACGACGTTGAAGATGCCAAGTAAAATGGCTTTTGCAACTAGTTAATTTGCCGAAGGCAAATTACTGTTCGTACGTTGCAAAAGCCATTATATCTTGGCGCTCCAAGCAGGAGTCGAACCCGCATCAACGGTACCGGAAACCGCTATTCTATCCGTTAGACTATTGGAGCTTTTTTCGGACTAATTATACTTTATCTCCTTCTGAATTGTCAGCAGGAGT
>JAEEGH010008716.1_pt1 | contig 23871 bp, 25 predicted proteins | sample 9134181 | NCBI WGS metagenome assembly JAEEGH01 (sample SAMN16246544, study PRJNA631951) | gut metagenome | biome: gut microbiome; feature: rumen; material: DP-attached | host: Bos | place: Iran: Karaj | collected 2018-10
CTTCGCCCTCTCCTCAAGCTCTTTTTCATACTGTTGCCTTGTCTTAAGGGTGATCTTGTCCTCCTGGGAAGCCATCTCCAGAGCGTGCTTCTCATTAAGGTGCCTCTCCAGCTCATTAACGCGCTGGGAAAGGTCTTTTTCAAACTCCCTGTCCCTTATCTGCTTAACAATGCTGCTAAGCTCTGTATCATCAACGGTAAATGCCTGACCACAATGTGGACACTTAAGCTCTGCCATATCTCTCCTCCAAGGTAAAAATCTGTGCTATCACACCCATCCATTATACCATGGCACCTGATTTTTGTTGTTAATTAAGGACCAAAAGTCTATAATAGTAGGGACCGTCAAAGGAGCGGTATTTATGGATAATATAGGAATAGTTTTTGGATGTTTTATACCTTTTCATAAAGGTCACGAATCCCTTGTGAAAAGAGCTCTCGAAGAGAACGACAGGATGATCATCGCCGTGTGCGGATATCAGGAGGACAGGGGCAAGGATTTCCTTCCTTTTACAGTGCGTCATAAGCTGGTAAGGGAGATGTTCCGCGACAATCCCCGGGTTACCGTGGCACTTATCGATGACAAGAAGATCGGCCTTGATGGCACTTTTACCCACGAGAACTGGGTAGCATGGGGAAAAGAGCTTTTTGCGTCAGCAGGGATCGACCCTGACAGCGCACACTTTAACTGGTATACCGGCGAGCCTTCATATGTTGAGAAGCTGGGACCAATTTATCCCGACCACACCTTTAACCTCGTGGACAGAACAGTTGTAAATGTCAGCGGAACACAGATACGAAACGATCCCATGAATCTGTCTGATGATATAAGTGTTGTTTTTAGAAATTACCTGAACAAAACAGGAAAACTTGAGGAGGATCCCATGAATCCAATAATTGACAGCTTACTTGAAACCGACCTGTACAAATTTTCAATGGGACAGGCCATTTACCACAACTTCCCTGATTACACCACAACCTGGACTTTCAGATGCCGTAACAAGGACGTGAAGTTCACCCAGGAAATGGTTGATGAGATCAAGAGGCAGATTTATCTTTACTGCGACCTCAACTTTACTGAGGATGAGCTCAACTACCTCGCAAGTGTTAAGTGGATCAAAAAGTCATACATCGATTTCCTTCGTTTATGGCACCCACGCTACGAGGACTTCACAATTGGCACAGACGCTGAGTGCGGACTTGCAATTGAGACCAACGGAACATGGCTCAACACATCGATGTACGAGATCCCTACTCTTGCCATCGTCAACGAAGTTTACTTCAGAATGGCTTATGACTATGAAGAGCTCATGGACTCCTTTGAGGAGAAACTTGATGCGAAGATAGCTCTTTTAACAGATGGAACATACAAGCTGGGCGCATTCTCAGAGTTCGGATTAAGGAGAAGATTATCAGCAGAGGCTCAGGAGCTTGCAGTACTTAAGCTTAAGCAGGCCAAGCTCAACGGCTCAACATTTGTTGGAACATCAAACGTTCTCCTTGCCAAGAAGCTGGGCGTTAACCCTGTTGGAACCATGGCTCACGAGTGGATCATGTGCGTAGGCCAGGGCAATCACAAGCACAACCCGGCGTACTCCAACTGGTATGCTCTTGACTACTGGGTAAAGGAATACGGAATCCTGAACGGAACAGCTCTTACCGATGCAATCACAACAGACTGCTTCCTTCGCGACTTCCAGCTGACATTCTCAACTCTCTTCTCCGGTGTACGTCATGATTCAGGCGACCCGATCGAGTGGGGCGAGAAGATGATCGCACATTACGAAAGCCTTGGAATCAATCCTAAGACAAAGACACTGCTCTTTAGTGACAGCCTTGATTTCAAGCGTGCCAACGACATTCATGCACACTTTGACGGACGTGCCAAGGTTGCATTCGGAATCGGAACATACATTGCCAACGACACCAAGGTTCCCGCTCTCAACATCGTCATGAAGACCACAGCCTGCAACGGCCAGGATGTTGCCAAAGTCTCCGACGTAGAGGGCAAGGGAATGTGCAAGAACCCCGAGTACGTGGATTATTTACAGCGTTGCATTGACTGGCGAATGAATAATGAAGTAACCTGAAGGTATTGACAGGTCGACCTGTTGACGCCATACATAATATATCCCCCACCCATACGTCGGTTGAGCCAAGCGCGTTTTTTACTAGTATGGCTGTGGAATATATCATGTATGGCTGTTACTGGTGATATGTACAATGTTTTGTGTTACATATGCAAGCTAAAGGATGACAATTTTTAGGGAGACAAGACTATGTTCGAATATAAGATTGATGCCAGCAAGGAAATAGATAATATCGTTGCTTGGATACAAAAATGGTTTGAGGAGAATGGGCCAAAGGCTGATGCTGTTATAGGATTGTCAGGAGGAAAGGACTCAACGATAGTTTGTGCTTTGCTATGCAAAGCATTGGGAAAAGAAAGGGTTGTTGGAGTTCTGATGCCGAATGGTGAGCAGAAAGACATTTCAGATTCTCAGAAGGTTGCAGAGATACTGGGGATTAGAAATTATACAGTTAATATTAAGGGAGCGTTTGATGGCGAGATTGAGGCGCTGAAAGCTGCCGGAGTTGAGCCCGGGAAGGATGCGATAATCAATACTCCTCCTCGCCTTAGGATGACTACTCTTTATGCGATTGCTCAGTCACTTCCAAATGGCGGAAGGGTTACAAATACATGCAATAAGTCTGAGGATTATGTTGGATATTCAACAAAGTACGGCGATGCAGCCGGAGATTTCAGCCCATGCGCAGATTACACAGTAACTGAAATGCTCCAGATTGGCGATGCCCTTGGACTTCCCACAAAGCTCATCCACAAGACTCCATCTGATGGACTTTCAGGCATGTCAGATGAGGACAAGCTGGGCTTCACCTACGCTGCTCTTGATGAGTACATTCTTACAGGCGTTTGCGAAGACGAGGAACTGAAAGCAAGAATCGACAGGCTGCACGTCCTCAATCTTCACAAGCTTAAGACTATTCCCACCTATACAAGGTAATTTTTACTTAAAACAATCAGGAATTTCTTTTATTCCCCTTGCCATACAAAGGGCTGACGATGGCCCTTCGAAGGTGAGGGGATTTCCATTTATGTCGGTAACACTGCATCCCGCCTCCATGGCGATAAGAGCTGCTGCCGCATAGTCCCAGAGCTGGAGCTTCATCTCAAAATAAAGTCCGCATCTTCCAATCGCAACACAACACATATCCCAGGCAGCTGTCCCCGATCTTCTAAGATCTACACATAATGGAAGCAGCTCTTTTGCCAAATCAAAGGATCTGTCCCTGTACTCCGCATAATATGGAGCCGTGCCAAAAAGCGCAAGGCTGTCAGAAAGCGGCGCATCGGACGACATTATCTTTTCGCCGTTCATATACGCTCCCTCTCCTGCTGTTGCGTAAAAAATCATGTCATCATAGGGATTGTAGATCACAGCCATATAGGGCTTGCCGTCCTTAAGAAGCCCCACGGACACAACGGACGGCCTGTACTCATAGATGAAATTGGATGTACCATCAATCGGGTCTATCACAAAGCAGTATCCACTTTTCATCTTAGCCTGGAACACATCCTGCCCGTCCTCTTCTCCCAAAAACTCGGCTTCAGGAAGAATCTCTTTTAGCTTCTCCACAAGAAACTTCTGAACCTTCTCATCCGTTTCGGTGCAGAAATTGGCGTGTCCGGCCTTTTCCATGATTTTCGGCCTTTTGGCGCTTGTCATTATCTTTCCTGCATCTTTTGTGATTTGCATTATATCTTCTATCTTCATGTTAATTCCCTTTTGTAAAACCAGTTCAGATTTTTAGTCAAATTTTTTTAACAGAAATCCGGTGGCGGTAAGGATCGCACCAACTACCACCATTATCACGCCGGTTATTACATTTTTAGTGCCGGTAGGGGTGATTCCATCAATATACAAATGTTTGTAGTACATAGGCTCATACTTAATGGCTACTTCCGAACCCACAGTCAGCTCTTTCTTGGTTTCCACTGTCACTGTATCTTCGTAGGTATCAATCTTGTAATCGATTGTCGCAAGATATTTAGATCCCGAAGCCTTCACATCAGTAACTATTCCAGTGCAATCTTCTGTGCACTTGGCATTTTTCTTGTTGGTTTGCGCACTTATGCCAAATATGAAATATAGCCCGACAAGCGCAACGAATATACCTGCCACAATTGCAATTCCTGTACGTTGTTTACTCTTTCTTTCTCTTCCTAACTTTGTAGTCATATTCATCCTCCATTCTGCCCCACAGCCAGACTGTCCAAGCTGTGGAATGCCCTAGTTGAATTTGTCCTTTATTCCATAATACCATGAATAAAAATCCATTTCTTCTGTTAATCCGATAATCTGGCAAATCTATTATCTCTGTATAATAAAAAGCTCTTACGCCACCCGAAAATCATCGCTGCCATGGAGACCATTTTCGGCTCCAACAAGGCCCAGGGCCATCTTCCGGTAAACGTACCTGAAGTCGTAGAAAACACCGATGGTACCCTTAGTTTTGGAAGTACATATCTGTATGAAAGAGGCTTTGGAATTACAGATTGATGCCATTTTATAAAAGCTTTAGACATAGTTTAGACAATTAAGAGAATTTTCAGAAAACAGGCTCTTTTTGTAATGTTTGTGTAATGCCTCCTTTGTTACAGTTAAATAGTAATAACCCCGCTTCTGGATTCAAATGGATATTGCGGCTACTTAAGGCTCGCAGATCTTCTTGAATTCGAAATTATCGGAAAATAACTCATACTCCCTCATAAAAGAAGCAGAGGAAGATGTTCTTAAATGAACATCTTCCTCTGCTGCATTTTTTCCTCTATTCAGCTATCAGCCAAGTGCCTGTGCGATATCGGCAATCAGGTCTTCCTTGTCTTCAAGTCCGCAGCTCATGCGTACAAGACCTGCAGGGATACCTGCCTCAAGGAGCTGCTCATCTGTCATCTGTCTGTGAGTTGATGTTGCCGGGTTAAGGCAGCATGTTCTTGCATCAGCAACGTGAGTCTCAATAGCTGCGAGCTTAAGCTTCTTCATGAAGCTCTCTGCTGCGCTTCTTCCCCCCTTAAGTTCGAAGGAAACGACTCCGCAGCCGCCGTTTGGCATGTACTTCTTTGAAAGCTCATGATATGGGTCAGACTCAAGTCCGGGATAACTTACCTTGGCAACTTCCTCTCTGCCCTCAAGGAACTTGGCAACCGCAAGACCATTCTCAACGTGACGTGGCATGCGTACATGAAGTGACTCAAGTCCGAGATTCAAAAGAAATGCATTCTGCGGTGACTGTATGCATCCAAAGTCACGCATAAGCTGGGCTGTAGCCTTTGTTATGAACGCACCCTCTTTTCCAAACTTCTCTGCATATACAATTCCATGATATGAATCATCAGGCTGAGTAAGTCCCGGGAATTTGTCCGCATGAGCCATCCAGTCAAAGTTTCCGGAATCAACGATAGCACCGCCAACGCCTGCTCCGTGGCCATCCATGTACTTGGTGGTTGAATGAGTAACAATATCTGCGCCCCACTCAATCGGTCTGCAGTTAACAGGTGTAGGGAAAGTATTGTCCACAATAAGCGGAACCCCATGTCTGTGAGCCGCATTTGCAAACTTCTCAATATCAAGCACAGTAAGTGCCGGATTGGCAATAGTCTCACCAAACACAGCTCTTGTGTTGTCCTTAAACGCTGCATCCAATTCCTCATCTGAAGCAGTAGGTGACACAAATGTCACCTCAATTCCCATCTTAGCCATAGTTACAGCAATAAGATTGAATGTTCCTCCGTAAATTGAGGAAGAAGCTACGATGTGGCTTCCGCACTCGCATATATTAAACAGTGCAAAAAAGTTCGCTGCCTGTCCCGAAGAAGTAAGCATAGCTGCACAGCCTCCTTCAAGAGCTGCGATCTTAGCTGCCACATGATCGTTAGTCGGATTCTGAAGTCTTGTATAGAAATACCCACTGGCCTCCAGGTCAAAGAGCTTTCCCATATCTTCACTGGTATCATATTTAAATGTTGTCGACTGTATGATCGGTATCTGCCTTGGCTCACCATTTCCCGGTGTGTATCCCGCCTGCACACATCTTGTGCCAATTCCCTGCTGACTCATATATCCTGATCCTCCATAATGTGTCTTTTTCTAACTATCATACTCCACTCTTTAACACATTAAAAGCAAAAAGTGACACCTGCCACGGGGACGGTTCTTTTGGCACACATGCCAAAGGGGACGGTTCTTTTGGCACACAACCTGCCAAAAGAACCGTCCCCGTGGCACTTACTAGCTCCTTTCTTTTTTAAATTGCAGCGAATCCCTTTTCAAGATCAGCAATAATATCATCGATATGCTCAGTTCCAATTGACAATCTTATTGTGCTCTGGGTGATTCCCTGATCCTTAAGCTCATCATCATTGAGCTGTGAATGTGTTGTAGTAGCAGGGTGGATAACAAGGCTCTTTACGTCTGCAACATTTGCAAGAAGTGAAAAGATTTCCAGGTTATCTATAAACTTCCAGGCAGCCTCTTTTCCGCCCTTGATCTCAAATGTAAAGATTGATGCACCTCCATTCGGGAAGTATTTCTCATAAAGTGCATGATCAGGATGATCAGCAATTGAAGGATGATTAACCTTCTCCACCTTTGGATGATTCTTAAGGAACTCTACAACCTTCTTGGTGTTCTCAGCATGTCTGTCAAGACGAAGTGAAAGTGTCTCAACTCCCTGAAGAAGAAGGAATGCATTGAAAGGAGAAATTGTTGCACCTGTATCTCTCAAAAGGATAGCCCTGATATATGTTACGAAGGCAGCCGGTCCTACAGCGTCATAGAAAGAAACTCCGTGATAGCTTGGGTTAGGATCTGCAATGTTAGGATACTTTCCGCTCTCCTTCCAGTTGAACTTACCTGACTCAACAATGATTCCACCAAGAGTTGTGCCGTGTCCGCCGATGAACTTTGTTGCTGAGTGAACTACGATATCTGCGCCGTGCTCAATAGGTCTGATGAGATATGGTGTTCCAAATGTATTGTCAATTACAAGTGGAAGTCCATGCTTGTGTGCGATCTCTGCGATAGCATCAATATCAGGAATATCACTGTTAGGATTTCCAAGTGTCTCAAGATAGATCGCTCTTGTATTATCCTTGATAGCACCCTCAACCTCACTTAAGTTATGTGCATCTACAAATGTTGTTGTAACACCGTACTGAGGAAGTGTGTGCGCAAGAAGGTTGTAACTTCCGCCGTAAATTGTCTTCTGCGCTACGATATGTCCGCCATTTGCTGCAAGTGCTTCGATCGTGTATGTGATAGCTGCTGCCCCGGATGCAACTGCAAGTGCTGCGCTTCCGCCTTCAAGGGCTGCAAGTCTCTTTTCCAGAACGTCCTGAGTAGAGTTTGTAAGTCTTCCGTAAATATTTCCTGCATCTGCAAGTCCAAATCTGTCAGCAGCGTGCTGGCTGTTTCTGAAAACGTAAGAGGTTGTCTGATAGATAGGCACTGCTCTTGCGTCTGTTGCCGGATCCGGCTGTTCCTGTCCCACATGTAACTGTAATGTCTCAAACCTGTAATTACTCATTTCATCATCCTCCTAAGTTTTAGTCTCTTTTTCATATTTGTCGATCACGCCTTGCGCTGTACGTATCTTCTATAAACGATTATGCATGGAACAAGCCCTGGCGTAAAATACATGAACTTTATAGCCTGGTATAAGCTAAACCTATCGCCTCAAAAGCCTGCCAAAAGAACCGTCCCCATGGCAGGCTGCCAAAAGAACCGTCCCCGTGGCAGGTGGCGCGTCGGTGGGACAAAAAATAGTTCCAAGGAATAAACTCCTTGGAACTACTATGTCTACAACAGTATATTACAGCAAATGCGCTCTAAGCTCCTCGCCGCTCATAGATGAAAGATATGCAGGTGGGATATCGAGCATTGTCTTGCAGCCCTTAGCGCCTTCGCCATGGAGTTTGAAGGCTGCTCTTGCTACTGCTACGAGAACGCTTGTTGTGAACTCTGGGTTGGAATCAAGCTTTAAGCTGTACTCGATGATGTGGTTATGCTCTTTGTCGGCACCGGTCTTGCCACTTCTGAATACAAAGCCGCCGTGAGCCATTCCGCTGTGGTTTTTAAGAAGCTCCTCTTCGCTGATGAAATGAACAGTTGTGTCATAATCAGCGAAATAGTTAGGCATCTCCTTGATCTCTTTCTCTACAGCTGCTGCATCTGCGCCGTCCTCAAGGACTACGAAGCATTCTCTTGTGTGCTTGTCGCGTGTTGTAAGCTCTGGGTTCTTGCCACTTCTTACTGCTTCAAGAGCGCTCTCTACAGGAATAGTGTACTGCTTGGCGTTCTTAACACCCTTGATGCGTCTGATGGCATCGGAGTGTCCCTGGGATACGCCCTTGCCCCAGAATGTATAGTCATTGCCGTCTGGAAGAATTGCATTGGAATAAACTCTTGCAAGAGAGAACATTCCCGGATCCCATCCGCAGGAAATAACTGCGACTTTGCCTGCTTCCGAAGCTGCAGCGTCAACATTTGCGAAGTGCTCAGGGATTCTTGCATGGGTATCAAAGCTGTCTACTACGTTAAAGAGCTTTGCATACTCAGGGGTCTGCACAGGAAGATCAGTTGCGCTTCCGCCGCACAGGATCATGACATCGATCTTGTCCTTATAATCTGCCACGTCATTAACTGAAACAACCGGCACTCCGGCAGTCCTGATCTTGAGAGAAGCAGGATCTCTTCTTGTGAAAACAGCCACAAGCTCCATGTCGGGAGCAGCTGCAACTGCAAGTTCTACGCCTTTTCCCAGGTTACCGTAACCAAGGATACCAATTCTGATACTCATTTATTTTCCTCCTCCAAATCTACAAAACATATGCAATTATCGTGTATTATACATCAAAAAATGATATACTAAAAGAAAAAATAAAGGGGGTTCCTCTCATGTTAAGCGAGTACACCAAGATACCAGCGTCTATGAATTCCAATGTGGCCCTTAAGATCATTCCCGGCCACTATGCTACCACACATTCACACATAACCAATTACATGGAAATTGGTACCATGAAGACCCGTTGCAGCGAGGCCCATGGTGTAGCCACTATTCTTGCTATGCACTATACCATTTCCACCCCTGTAGATACAATTGTGTGTGCTGATGGTACAGAAGTAATCGGAACATACCTGGCAGAAGAGCTCACAAGAGCCGGCGTTCTTAACTACAACGCCCACAGAACAGTATATGTCATTGCTCCTGAGTACACATCCAATGGCCAGATCATTTTCCGCGACAATCTCCAGCTCGCAATAAGAGGCAAGCACGTGCTTCTGCTTATGGGCTCACTTACAACAGGAAGAACTCTGGACAGACTCATTGAGGGTGTTCGCTATTACGGAGCCAACGTTTCCGGCGCCTGCGCTATCTTCAGTGCGGTAAAAGAGGTTGATGGCATCCCGGTAATCTCTGTATTCCATCCAGAGGATATCCCTAATTACGAGTCATACTCACCTACAGACTGCCCTCTTTGCAAGAGCGGCAAACCAATCGACGCGCTGGTTAACAGTTTCGGATACAGTGAACTAAAATAAAACAAGCATCAGACAGGGTTGGCACTGATCCGGCGCCAACCCTTTTTTAAGTTAAACGGAGGAAAAAATGGGAAAAAAGTCAATTAAAGAGGACAAGAACGTTTATTTCATGGCCAGAGAAGAAGCCGGCCTTACAAGGGCCCAGGCCAGCGAGCTTATCGGAACCATAAGCGAGAGCCGCCTTGAGAAGCTTGAGACGGAAAAAACAGCTATCATCCCTGAGGACGTTGTGGATATGGCAAGAGCTTACAAAAAGCCTGAACTTTGCAACTACTACTGCACTCACGAATGCCGCATCGGAAAAGACTCTGTTCCTGAGGTTAAGAGTTCCAGCCTTTCCGAAATCGTTCTGGGCATGCTGGCAGCTCTCAATTCTCTCGATGCACAGAAGAACCGTCTCATCGACATCACTGCTGACGGCATAATCTCAGACGATGAGCTTCCTGATTTTGTAAATATTCAAAAACAGCTTGATCAGATAGATCTTACCGTAGAAGCGCTTAAACTCTGGGTTGCGAGCACTATCGCCGATGGCAAGATTGACAAATCCAAATTAAATTCATTTAAAAATTAAATTAATATAATATTTCTCTATACTAGATTTATGGCACTCCATTTTATGTTATGCTCAATATAGCACTTATTATTGATGGAGAAATCGTTTATGCCACCTGCTAAGGATGATAGTCAGGAAAGTAGACGGATCGCAGAGTATGTGATCAACCATATAGATTCTGCCATTGAGAACGGCTGGGTGAAGGTATATTACCAGCCGGTTATTCGCACGCTCACAGGGCAGCTCTGCGGTGCCGAGTCCTTAGCAAGATGGATAGATCCAGAGGTGGGCTTCCTTACCCCAGATAAGTTTATTGGTGCATTGGAAGCCAGCCGTCAGATAGACAAACTGGACTGCTTCATAGTAGAGAGAGTCTGTGAAGACATCTCAAACCGTCTCCAAAACGGCCTTGATGCAGTTCCGGTATCAGTGAATTTTTCCAGACTAGATTTTGAAGCAAAAGACATGCTCAAAGTCCTTGAAGATGCTGTAGAAAAGTACGACATTCCCAGGGATTATATACACGTGGAAATAACCGAGAGCATGATCGTTTCTGACGCTGCCCTTATGACCAGAATGATCGAAAGCTTCAGAAGCACAGGCTACGAAGTCTGGATGGACGATTTTGGAAGCGGATACTCATCTCTTACCCTTCTTAAGGACTACAATTTCGATACCCTCAAGATGGACATGGAGTTCCTGCGCTCATTTACTGACAAGTCAAAAGCCATCATGACTTCCACCATAACCATGGCCAAAAACATAGAGATCAAGACCCTTGCAGAAGGCGTAGAAACCGCTGAGCAGGTCGAATTCCTAAAATCCATTGGTTGTGGAAAGCTTCAGGGTTATTATTATGGAAAACCTATGCCAATCGATGATTTCTTTGCCCACATAAAGGAATCCGGAATCACCATAGAACCAAGAAAGTGGCACCACTTCTATCAGTCAGCCAGCTTTGCAGCAAAATACACAGAAGAACCTCTGGCACTTATAGAGGACAACGGCAAAGAATTCAGAACTCTTTTCATGAACGATGCCTACAAGCGCCAGGTTTACGATAAGAACTATAGCCTTGAGGAAGCGGACAAAATCACATACCGTTCCGACTCTGCAATAATCAATAAGTACCGTGAATTTGCCAATACCATAGAGCGCACCAAGAGCCTTGAGACTTTCTACTACACCAATAACGGCAACATTTTCCGCCTGAAGGGAAAAGAGATTGTCCACAATGGAGATTGTCATCTTATAAAGACCTCAATACATAATATTTCTGCTGATCAGACCCTGACAAAGAAAAACAGTCTTGACATAAGACTTCGGGAAATAAACCACCTGTTTGAGGTTGTTTTGCAGTTTAATCCGGAAAAAGACACTGTTTCTCCTCTACTTGGCCGCTATAACTATATTGAAGGCGCATCAGGTCTTGCACCCGACAACAGCCACTACCAGTCCAAAACAGACAGATTCATGAAGGAATTTGTAGCCTCAGCCGATAGGGATAAATTTATCGCATTCACAGACACCTCCAATATGGTTGAGCGCATTAACGCTACCGGAAAAGGACACATTGCCAACATCTTCCGCATAAAGCAGTCGGATGGCAATTACAAGTGGAAAGAGATCTCCATCCTTATGATCCCGGGAACCAACGAAAAAGAGTTCCTGTTGTGCATAAAGGATACCGCTGACGACACTAAAGAATTCCTTGAAGGCTCACGAAACATATTTAATCCAAGTGAGCTTGGACTTGATGCTGCAAACGTTGAAATCTACTCCAAGATGTGGGAGAACACCGTAAACAACTCCACAATCAAGTTCTTCTGGAAGGACAAGAACAGAAGATTTAAGGGCGCCAGCAAGGCCTTCCTTGATTTCTACGGCTTTACCATTGATGATATTCTGGGAAAAGACGATGAGGACATGGGATGGCATGTTGACGGCAAGATATACAGAGACGATGAGCTTGATGTTCTTAGCAAAGGCTCCGTAATTCAAAACGTTCCGGGACAATGCATTGTAAAAGGTATTGTGCACAACATCATGTGCTTCAAGAGCCCTCTGTATGAAGATGGCCAGATCATCGGACTTATGGGATATTTCATTGATGTAGACGAGGAGATGTCCCGTGTTGACAATCTTTACAAAACTAAGCGAATCGACCCTGTAACAGAGCTTATGAATTCTCCCGCTATGAGAGAAGCCCTGGCAGATTATGCGAGCATGCATGAAGAAACCGGCCAGAATTACGGACTGATACTGCTTAATAATGAAAAATACGAGCGCATCAAATCTGACTACGGCGAAGAGTTTTCCAACGCGCTTCTTAAGAAGATGGGACAGGAAATCGTTGAAATCACTGGTGCAAGCTGTGCTGTTGCCAGAACTATCGATTCAACCTTTGCTCTTCTTACCTACATAAGCGATAAGTCGGAACTTGAATTCATCGCCAAACAGGCAAAGGAAAAGCTTGAGGCAATAAAAGATCTTGATGGCAACAGTGTCACCGTCAAGATCAAAATGGGCTTAAATCTAAGGACTGATGAAGGCATAACCGATGAGAACATGTATCAGATGGTCCTTCAGAGCATGACCTGATATTATTTAATATTTAAGATTAGCAACTATTAACTCCCAAAGCTCAGTCGTTGGCTGCGGGTAGAAATGAACTCCATCCTCAGAGCATGGATACACCGTGGAACTGTTATTTATGTAGGAGTAAAGGTCGATGATCTTTACTCCTCTTTCTTCTGCCCAGGAGGTAAGTGAGTTGTTAAATTTCACCATCAGATCATTCACATAATATGTCCGGTCAAAATCGTTCGCGAGATACTCATCATCGGTAGGCCCAATCGTGCAGACCACAATTTTTTTGCCCTGTGCCAAAAGTGAATCATAATAAGCACCGTACTCACCGAAATCTCCGTGTTCATTACACCCCATCCAGGTGACAAGTGTGTCAAAATTATCCATGCCACAGTGTTCAATCCAGGAAATCATATCATTATACTGGGCGCAGTTCTTGCAGTACACAGTTATTCCGTTGTACTTTCCAGCCATAATCTCACTTTCCTCTTTATCAAACATGTCAACAGACCTGGAATCTCCAACAAAAAGCATCCTGCCATATCCCACTTGTTGAGGAGTCTGCGGAACCTTAACAGATCCACTTACAACCGAAGACACGCCAAGAAACACTGCTAATACTAATGCCAATACTTCTTCCATAAAATCTAATTCCTTTCCTAATGTTCTACTCTTTATTATAGCAAATTATGATATAATTAATACACAAAAACAACACAAAAGGGAGGCCCACGATCATGGTTAAAAACGAGCAGGAACTGCTGGAAGCCATCAAACACCAGCATCACATTACAAAAGAGATAACTGATACTCTGATAGAGCTGGATCAGCTCCCAAGCACAGGAACCCAGGTTTATCTCAATGACCTTCTCGTTGCTTTATATAAAAGAGTTGTAGACGTCTCAGACGACATCACTGTTGATGTCTTTGAGCAGAAAGTTATCAGTCCCCAGGAGTTCACAAGCTGGGTCGAGGACAACTTCACAACCTACTCTGCAGATCTGTTCAAAAAGACAATAGCAGAAAGCTAAATATATCGGCCAATTGTAGCATTTTTAGCGGCATGTCATAAACATGTCGCTTTTTTACTTGTATCTGTATTAGTGTTGCGCTACAATCATTAAGTACATACTTTTAAACAGAAAACATATGAGGAGGCTTTATTCATGAGATTAAGAAACGCTTTGGCAGTTGCTATGACCGCCATCACAGTGTTCTCACTGTCAACAACCGCTTACGCAGCGACCAACGAACTTACAGGATTGGAGGTAAGCGATGCAATAGCAGGCCAAAGACCTGTTGCCATCATGGTTGATAACGAAAAGAAGGCATTAGCACACTACGGAACTGCAGAAGCTGATGTTGTTTACGAGATGATGAACAGCACAGCAAACGGCCGCGTAACAAGACTTATGTGCCTGTACAAGGACTGGGCAGGACTTCAGCAGACAGGAAGTATCCGAAGCACAAGAACAACCAACGTAATTTTATCAGGTGAGTACAACGCCGTACTTGTTCATGACGGTGGCCCATTCTATATCAAGACATATCTGGCTCAGCCCTATGCAGCTAACTTAAGCGGCGGCTTCACAAGAGTTAAGAACGGCAAGCCTACAGAGTTTACCGAGTACGTATTTGGTTCAGAGCTTGTAAACAGATTTGCAAAGGCAGGTCTTTCAACCAACTATACAACCGCTCTTGAGAGAGGCACACACTTTGTATTTGGTGGTACAGATGATGAACTTGCAAGCAATCAGGTAGCCAACAACGTTGAGCTTAGCAGTGTATTCCCTCACAACAAGAGCAAACTCACATTCAACGCCGCAACAAGAACCTATGATTACTCCGAGTACGGCAGCGTTCACCAGGACGCAGAGGATGGACAGACCCTTACTTTCAAGAACGTCATCCTTCAGAGCGTATCATTCAACCAGCTTGATAAGAACGGTTATCTGACATACAACGTAATCGGCTCAGGAAGCGGATATTACATCACAAACGGCAAGGCAATTCCGATCACATGGTCCAAGGGAAGTGAGACAGGCTTTACTCACTACTACAACGCTCAGGGACAGGAGATCACAATCAACAGAGGTAAGACCTACATCGGTCTTGTACCTTCAGACTCATGGGATAAGGTTCAGCTCAACTAATAAAACCAGGAGGAAATCATGCCAAGAATTAATCTTTCAATCAGTCAGGAACTTTATGATCAGTTAGAAAAAGCAGCAAAGAAATCAAATATCACTGTTAACTATGTCATCAACGAGGCTCTTGAAGAAAAGTACGGCAAGAACACCTCTTACGATTACACACAGGCAATCAGCAACATGATCTCCGAGGCCAGAAAAATGGACAAGGATTTCACACTCGCTGACCTTCCAACCTTCTCATATGTTGCAGATGTCATTTCAGATTACAAGATCAAGGAATCCCCTGCAGCAGTAAGAGCACGCCTTGGCAAGATGTTCAACGAATCAGTCCGCAAGGGCACAGCCAAGGGCATTAAAAGAGCTACTGTAGAACGAGACGGCAAGGAAGAGCCCAAATTTGTTAACAGAGCTGCAGTATATGTAAATACCGGCAAGAAATAATTGCCCATAACAAAAAGCTCCTTTCCAAACGGAAAGGAGCTTTATTTATGCATATAAGTAAATTATCTTTCTTTTCCCCAGAAGAACAATCCCAGCATACCGGGTCCAACATGGGCGCCTGAGAAAGGCTCATGCTGACAGATCGTTATCTCCGCCGAAGGGTTAACCCCTTTAACAAGTTCTGCAAGGGCCTTGGCATCCTCAATGCAGTCGCCGTGAGAAATGCAGACTATGTTGTCACCATCTTCCATTCTCTTCTCTTTGTACTTATCAACAAGTCCGTTTATGGCATTTTTCCTGCCACGGGCTTTTCCGCTGGAAATAATGTGTCCTGTGCTGTCACCAAACAAAATCGGCTTAATATTGAGCATTGTTCCTATGCTTGCTGTGATTCCGCTAATTCTTCCGGTGTTCTTAAGGAAGTTAAGATCATCAACAGTGAAGTACTGACAAGCGTGAGGAACTGCATCGTCCAGGATCTGAGCAGCCTCTTTACTGGGAACTCCCTCTTTGCTAAGCTGTGCAGCCTTGATAGCAAGGATAGCATTTCCAAAGCCGCAGCCATGGGAATCAACGATGTGGACAAAGCTGCCCGGGTTTTCATCCATAAGCTCCTGTGCAGCAGCTATGGCAGCATTATATGTCCCGCTAATTCCGGAACTCATTGCAACATAGATAATGTCTTTTCCCTCTTTAACAAGCGGAGTAAAGCGCTCAAGGAAAAGATGTGTATTAAGAAGGCTTGTCTGGACCTTATCCCCGTTCTTGAGACCCTCATAAAAGGCATGTCCGTCAAAGTTATCTATATCTCCCTGATACGTGACCTGTTCCCCATTTACCACGTAGTTACAGGGAAGAATATTTATTCCTTCTGACAAGGATTTAGGAAGGTTTGCAGAACCATCTGCAAATACTAAAAATGACATATCCGTCCTCTTTCATTCTTGAAAATTATTATCATGCGTCAATCTATTATACACTATCAGCCGCTATAGTCACGTCATTATTTGTATAATTTTTCAATTATCCCCAAGTCTCATCATAAAGATAGAATATTCATCGTTCTGGAAATCAAGGTCAGGAGAATTTTCTCCACCGCCGTTGGTGCTCCTTTTTATTTCAGCGTAGAACTCTTCTCCCTGGTTTACTATGTCCATAAGAGAGACATCTACTCCGTTATCCTGCGCTATTTTACAAAAAGCGGACAATGGCTCCGCAAGCTTTCTTGTCTCAAGAAGCTTAGCCTTTAGTTCCTCGTCATGTTTTGCTTTATCTAAAAGGATCTCAAGTTTGTCAGCTATACTCATCGTGTTCACACTCCTTTCACTATAAAGGGTTAACATGTATCATTACATGTTTGACATTAGGATACTCTTTTTCCACATTGCTGTGCACATTTTCAGCAATCTCATGTGCTTCCACCAGTGTACTTTCACCTTTTGCGGCAATTTCCAGATCAATATAAATCTTATTTCCAAACTGCCTTGTATGCAAAAGATCTATTCTCTCAACCCCGGGCTGCTTTTCAACAAATGCCTTGAGGTTGTCCTCAAACTCTTTTCCGCAGGACGTATCAAGCATCTTGTCCAATGCGTCTTTTGAAATATCATACGCAACCTTCAGGATAAAAAGACATATAATAATGCTGGCAATTGGGTCCATTATTGGAAAGCCCAGCTTGGCAAGCCCTATACCGATAAAGGAACCAACGGAGGAAAACGCATCCGAGCGGTGGTGCCAGGCATCAGCTTTAAAAGCCGATGAGTCCATCTTTTTGGCATAATACATCGTGTACCAGAACATTGCTTCCTTAACGACGATGGACACAACAGCCGCAATAAGTGGCAGCATTGTGGGCACAGCCAGTTCTTCGCCGGATATAAGCTTTTGAACTCCTGCATATCCGATACCAAGTCCTGTCCCTGCCAGAATAAGTCCAAGGATCAGAGACGCAACGCATTCCAGCCTCTCATGACCGTAGGGATGCTCATCATCCTCCGGCTGCTTGGACATGAGTACGCCGACATAAGCTATCAATGTGGCGAAAACGTCAGATAGCGAGTGTACTGCATCTGAAACCATGGCACTGGAATTACCAACAAGACCAGCCACGAGTTTGAATCCGGCCAGAAAAACATTTCCCCAAATGCCTACGCGTGATACCTTTTTTACAATACGGGCTTCCTCCATGGCATTAACCCCCTTCATTGTAAATAATTATATAGTATGAAGTTCCTGCTGTGAACGAACTTTTTCCAGCTCTTTTCGCGTTTCTTCCAGAGCTTTGAGCATGCTCTCATTCCTGCTTGGAAACTCAAACATCTTCTGCAAATACCCCTGCTGCAATACAAGTTCCATACTCTTGGGATAAACAAGCTCGAAAACAAGAGCAATGTGCCCGATCAGATGCTCCGCCGGAGAATCCATGATGTCCCGGCTGACAGCGTGATGCTCTCTCACCTGCTCCATGACCTTATCAGATACGCCTGCATTTATCAGGACATCTCTTGTCACGTTATAGATCTCCTCCATGGGAGTTTCCACGTTGACCCTCAGGATATCGACCTTATCAGCATCCCTTAAGATATTGCAAAAGACAAGAGTCTCACCCTTTACAGATTCATCAATCCTATATTTGTTGTGCTGCCTGATAACTATCTCAAGCTCTTTGTCCCTGGACCTGTCATCAATATAGGCCGCAATCAGGTTATCGGGCCCAAACAAAAGATCCGCTCCAAATTCCGCGTGATCTACCGATTCAGAATCTATGAAAGTGTTATATCTTACAACCTGCTCAAATCTCCCAACGTCATGGAGCATTCCCGAAAGCCAAGCAAACTCCACATCTTCATCGGGAAGCCCAATTGATCTGGCAATCTGCTCGCAGTGATCTGCAACTCTGTATGTGTGTGCGATCTTAAGCGCGATCTTGGGATCCGTCGGATCATAATTTCTTGTGTAAGAAGCGAACTGCTCCCTAACTCTTTGTCTGTCTATTATCATTTCACTATACTCTCTGTCATCTTACTTATCATTTCCCAGTCAGTGCATCTGGTGAAGTTATCTCCGGGAAGCTCACTTTCCTTATTCCACGGCCTGTCAAAGACCATAACCTTAAGCTCCGGCAGATGATCAAAAAACTTGAACGCCAAGGGAGAATCCTCCACAGCCACATCGAATTTCATCTTATAGTAATCTTCCAGCTCCAGATTGAACTCACTGTTTTTAATAAAGGAATCCCTGCCATATTTATTAAGGCAAAAGAGCTTTACCCTCTCAAGGCCGTGTTCATCAAGCCACTGTCTCGATGCATCGTACGCACTAGAAGGGCGCCCTGTGATTATTGAAACGTCGTGCCCCTTATCAATCCATTCATTTATAACCTTTGAAGCACCGGGAGTCTCGTCATAGGAAAGAAGCACTTCAGGGCGATGACCCTCAAGCATCATCTTTTCATACTCATCATCAGTCAGGTCAAATGACTTCTGGAGATTGAAATTATGTACATCCTCATATGGAACTCTTTTGCCAAAGAGCCTTTCCACAATCACGGTAAATGCCTTGGCTGTCTCGCAAAGGCAGTCATCAAAATCAACGTAAAATCTCATCCTGTCTTAAGCCTTTCTTTTCTTGTCTTTTCTATAGCACTCCTGACAAACAGCATACTGGTAAGACCACTTGAGCTTTTTGCCGCAGCACTTGCAGGACTTCATGCTGAGCTTTTGCCTGTCAAGAATGGTAAATATCTTTTCCGAAATCTCTCTCTTGATCTCAAGGATGTCTGCAAGGTCTTCCTCGTCACCGAACAGCCTTATGAAAGAATAGAGAAAATCATACACAGCGCTGCAGGTTTCCAGGATCTGGAGCGCCTGTTTGTTACCAGGGTTCACCCCACGGCCGTCATACCTGTTCATTGTCTCTTCCAGGTCAACCTCACCATCGAATGCAACCGCGGTGTAGAACCGCTTAAATACTGCAAAAGTTTCCTCATTCTTTGGGTTCGCCGGTATACGGATAAAGCGCCTTATCAGCTCTCTGTCATCCTTGATGCTCTCAAGGGCTTTGGCAACAGTGATCTTCTCAAGTATATCGCCCTTGTCATAATAATCCTCGGCAGGTATCTGATTCCAGAGTTCGAGGATCGTCGAGATCTTGCCGTCCTTTTCAAGGAACTCCTCCGGAATGCTGATCATCGCCTTGTTTATTGGTATCGCATCGTAGAAAACAAGATATTTAATAATATCATAATCATAATATGACGTCACATAACCTACATCATATTTGCCAAAGCGGCCCGCGCGGCCAGCGATCTGCTTGATCTCGGAAACCGTCAGGGGACGCTCTCTGACACCGTCGTACTTAACAGTCTGTAAAAAGACAACTCGCCTGATAGGAAGGTTCATCCCCATTCCGATGGCATCCGTTGCCACAACAACATCTGTCTCACCATCGGCAAATTTACCCGCCTCTCTGTGTCTTACATCATATGGAAGGGAGCCATATATAATACTGCATCTAATGCCGCTGTCCTGAAGTTCTGCCGCAACGCCATGTACATCCTTGCGGGAAAAGACGATGAGTGCATCACCTTTTTTCACATCCTCAGGGAACCTGAAGTTGGAGGCCTCTTCATCCATCACAAGGGGAGTCTTCCTGTCGTGGTAGACAACTTCCACAGTGTCTTTGCAGCTCTTTATCATTCTGGTGAGGAGCTTCTCTGCATCTGGGGATGCACATATATGGATCTTCTTCGCGCGAAGTCCCAATATGGCTGCAGTCCATGAACCGCCTCTCTGGCTGTCAGCGACCATCTGTCCCTCGTCTATGATAGCCATGTCCCACTCTTCATTAAGGTTCAGCATCTCTATGGTTGATGACTGGTGAAAAGAGCCTGGAACCAGTATTCTCTCTTCTCCCGTTATCATGGAACATGGACACCAATTACTGTTCATGTTCTCATACTGTTCATAAGCAAGAAGCCTTAGTGGTGCGAGATATATTCCACTTGGCGCATCCATAAGCTCCTGGATCGCATCATAGGTCTTGCCCGAATTGGTGGGGCCTATATGAAGCACGAATTCTCTCTTCATCTGCCTCGCAAGTGGAAAGAGTGTTGTGTAATCATCAGGCGTAGAAGTCTGTATACTCTCGTAAAGAAGCTTCTTGGCCTCCATGACGCCTTTGATACGCTCAGCAGCTTTGGCGTATTTCGAATTGTGTGTGAGCTGCTCGTAGACAACCATCTCGTTGAGATGCGCTTTGACATACTCAACAATTTCTTTATCCCTCTTGGTTTCCCTGAGGTTTTCCATGATTATCTTGGTTCCAACCTTCTCATCGCAGGACATGGCAAAGTCCACCAAAGCCATGTTGTCGCAGTTCATGATGACCCCATAGATAACTCTGGCAACATCCGGAACCATGTTTTTTAACATAGGCCCGCTAAACTTCTTGGGAATATAATCACAGAATCTTCCCACGGTCGCACTGGAGATCTCCTGCTTCTGGGATCTGCCGTATGCGCCTTTTGACATCATAAAAAGCCTTCCTGTTGCAAGTTCATCCAGGAAGGCCTCGTAAACCGCTCTGAACACATCATCGGAATGCTTTCTCCAGTACTCAGAAAACTCTTTCTTGGAAAAAGCTTTTTCTGCAAGAAACTTCTTTTTCTTGTCCTTTTCTTTTTTTGCTTTAAACGGATTGTATCCTTTTTTTCTCATATTCTTGTTTTACAGTAATTATCAGTCTCCAAAGTACTGGATCTTCTCCACAACCTTGGTGGGCTCTTTAACCAGGCTGGCAAAAGCCTTTCCGTCACTCTGTTTGCCCACTATGCTTCCATAGTGCGTTGGAATGACATACTCCGGCTTGATCGTGTTAATAAGATCCGCAGCTCTTTTGATATCCATTGTGTATGTTCCGCCAATGGGAACAAGCGCAATATCGCAGTTAACCTTTTTGGCTTCTTTGGTAGCGCCGGTGTCCCCTGCTATATAAACGCGTTTACCATCTAAATTCAGAATATAGCCGACCCATTCAGCCCTTCTTGGGTGGAAAGGCTTAAGAGTGTTGTATGCAGGAATTGTCTCAAGTGAAAGACCGCTCAGCTCCTTGCTGTCATCCGGCTTAACGCCAACCACCTCTTTTACCTCTCGCTCAAGCTCCCTGGCATCATCGATCATGCTCTCAGGAGCAACAAGAATTGTAGATTCATTGATAACTTTCCTGATGTCCGCAACCGAAAAATGATCATAGTGCTGATGAGTGATAAGAACAAAATCAGCATCATTAGGCTTGTTTTTGATCTTGAAAGGATCGATGTAGATCACGCCCGGTCCGGCCTCTATCCTTATACTACTGTGTGTAAACACCTCTATCTTGTCCAGCATAATATTTCCCCCATTAAAAAACACCCCTTGCTTTTTGCAATACCTACTAAAAGTATATCACAAAAAGGCCCCTGACAAATGTCAGAGGCCTTGATCATTTTTCTTTATTTACTTGATCTCGTCTGTTGTTCCGTCTTTCTTTACAACCTCAAGTCTGCATCCAAGTCCGAATGCTGCAACAGCTCCGGCTATCAGTGCCCAAGGTGCTGCTGCAAGTCCGAGGATTCCGCCAACGATTCCGATATTAACCGGTACGCTGAAAACAACTTCATCGCCCTTCTTAATCTGGATCCTGTCAACGTTTCCTTCTTCAACTTTCTTTTTGAGCTTATCAACAGCATCCTTGATATCATCTCCGATATCCTTTACGTCAGGCTGGATGAGCTTGATTGCTGCATCAACATCTCCGTCGGTTTTAATGAGAGCTTCCTTTGCAACCTTGTACTCAACTCCGGTCTGCTCCATTACTTTTTCTACTGCTTCTAATGTGATATTCATAATTCAGTTCTCCTTTCAATACAAAGCTTTTTTCATATTTGCTTGTTGATGAATTCATTATATGGCTCTCACATCAGGGATTACATAATTGTTTCTGCGTATTCCGCGGGTATATTTTTCGTTTTTAGCAAAAAAGTTAACGTTTCAATGGAATTTTCATCCCTCTATAACTGAATACTGCATCAGCTCGTACTTAAGCCTTGTCCCTTCTGCTATGTTCTCAGGCAAAAGAGCCCTCGCAACAAGTTTCAGCTCATCTGATTCAATGTCTGTTCTGCGCAGATTTGCGTAGTCTCCGTCAATACTTTCAACAACGTAATACCAGGTTTCCATATTTTTTACCTCCTCAAAACAGACTAAGCTGTTCGTAATCACTGCTCCTAGCCAGCTCCGGCATAGGCTCAACTAACATTTCCATCGCGGCATTTGAATCCTTCAGATAGTCCGGGACATTTCCCTTATCAATCATGACCGGCATCCTGTCATGAACCGGTTTCATTGATGAATTTGCTGCGGTTGTCAGTATCACAAAAGAGTTCCTGTTCTCACTAAGATTATAAAAACCGGCAAGATATATGGGCTTCTCATCACCTCTTTTAAATATGAACTTCGTCTTGCTTGCATCCCATTCATAGAATCCGGCTGCGGGCAAAATACATCTCCTGTACCTGATACTGTCGGCAAACATTGTTTTCTCCGCTGCCGACTCAGCTCTTGCATTTATTATGAGCTTTTTGTCCCTTGAAGTTATGCCCCAGAATAAATCCTTCAGCGTGTAATCTTCATCCGCGCCCTTATTCCAGATGATTCCCGGCGTCGTCATTCCCGGAGTGACATCGCCTTTTCGGGTAGCTAGAGTTCCTCTTGAAAGATGCAGTTCATCCTCCACTTCTTCTGCAGTTTTGTCACTAAAAAAGTATCTGCCGCACAATTTCGCTACTCCTCTTATTTTACCTTATTGATTCTATAACCTACAACAGCGCCGACAATGCCTCCAAGGATATGGGACAGATTAGAAATATCATCCTGTAAGAAAACTCCCTCATACACCTGCTGCCCCAGAAAAACCACCGCAACAAGAATGAATGTCAACGGGATCTCGCCATTCTTAAAGCTGGTAAATGATGTCAAAAGGATGAATGCAAACACCACACCACTGGCACCACAAAGCGCCACATTCCAGAACAGGACGTAATTCACAACTCCGGTAACAAACGCGGTGATCACGATCACCTGAAGTATTCTCTTTGATCCATACTTCTCCTCGAGCATCGGTCCAAGCAGCAATATATACGAAGCATTCCCAATATAATGCCCCCATCCGCCATGTCCCAGCACATGCGTAAAGAATCTCACATACGTCAGCGGATTAGTCAATGCTGAATGGTACGTCATAAACAGGAGCTCATTGCTCACCCCCATCGTCAAATTTCCAAGCACCAAAACCGCCAGACTTATGAAAATGAACCCCAGTACCACAGGGGAATTGAATGTTATACGGAATTTTTTCACTTTTCTTTTGCTCCTAACTTACGCATTATTATTACAGGCTTAAAGCTCTTCGCTCGCCACGCAGCGGGTACTATTGTTCACACCTACAAGCCATATAATGCGTGTATGTGT
>JAEEGH010008719.1_pt1 | contig 23865 bp, 14 predicted proteins | sample 9134181 | NCBI WGS metagenome assembly JAEEGH01 (sample SAMN16246544, study PRJNA631951) | gut metagenome | biome: gut microbiome; feature: rumen; material: DP-attached | host: Bos | place: Iran: Karaj | collected 2018-10
AGGACAGCCTCGAGGAGAATTTTGAATATGCGGTGCGGGATCCGGGCAACACCTCCTACACGGAGGAGGTGCACGAGGACCATCTCGAGCGCATCGAGGACTCCTACCGGAACAATATCCAGAATTACCAGGATTCCCTTTACATCGCCAGGAAGCGACTCGAGGAGCTGAAAAAAGGCGGGAATGACGAGCAGATCTACGCGCCCTTCGACGGAGTGGTGACCTACCTGCGGGCGGATCTGGAAGGGTCGCAGACCAAGATCGATTCCACGGTGGTGACGGTCATGGACCCTTCGGAATGTTATTTTTTTGCGGATAAGCCGGAGATGGGGCAGTATCTGAGCGAGGGCCAGATCCTCACCCTGACGATAAATGGCGGACTGAGTGCGGGAGATTACCAGGTGGTGCCGGTTTTTGATGAGGATGCGGGGACGCTGAAGTTCAATTTCGCGGACGGCGGGGAGGATCTGTCCATCGCCGTCGGTACCAGAGGTTCGATCACGGTGGAGCTCGGAAAGCGGATGCATGTGCTGGCGGTCCCGGAGAAGGCGGTCCATCAGGCCGGGGATATCACCTACGTCTATGTGATCGATGAAAACGGCTACCGGATCGTCCGTCCGATCGAGACCGGACTCTACGGTGACTCCTATGTGGAGGTGGTCTCCGGACTCGAAGAGGGGGAGCGTGTTGCCGCATCGGCCAAGTGACGGCGCGATGGCGGGTCGCAGAAGCTCTCTTGCAGGAAGAAAGAAAACGGATTTGGAAGAAACCATGATAAATGCAGGAAAAAGGAAAAATCAGATAAGGAACTGCAAGTCGAAAGCAGCCGCGCTGCAGGCCCTCCTTCTGGCTGCGACGCTCCTTTCCGGCTGCGGGGCGCCGAAGGGGGCGGACCGGGCAGAGGATGCCCCGGCACTTACGAGCGCGGATATCGAGCTTGTGGAGCCGATCAGCGCCTCCATCGGGTCGGAGATCGCCACCTACCGCGACATCGTGACCTATGAGGTCCTGAGCGGCGTGGTGTACCCTGGCATCACGGAGTACGCCTTTGAGGAGGATGCCACGCTGAAAGGATATCTCCACTATCCGGGCGAGCAGGTGACGGCGGGTACGGTGCTCGCAGAGGCAAACGGAGACGCGCTCCGGGATACGATCGAAGGGCTGGAGCAGGAGATCGCGGATCTCGATCAGAGCTACCGGGACGACATGGAGGTCTATGAGGTCAGACGGCGGAATCTGACCGAAAGCATCGACCGGTACACGGAGGAAATGCTGAAGGAGGACGCCCAGGCGATCGCCTGCCAGCGGCTGATGTTCGACCGGGACCGCGTGGATCTGGAGGTGCAGAGCCGCAGCGCGCTCTACGATCTGGACCGCGCGTACAAGATGCGCCAGCTCAGCCACTTGCGGGAGCAGGATGCGGAGAACCGGATCACGGCGAAGGAAGGCGGCATCGTCGGCGCAGTGTCCCAGGCCGCAGAGGGGGACATGGTGCACAAGGAAAAATCCGTCGTGGCCACCGTCGATGAGACGGAGCGGTATTTTATCTGTGAATACAAGAATTCCCGGGAGATGTCCGAGGTGGTGCGGGCGTATATCTGCCTGCGCGGGCAGAAGTACGAGGTGGAATTCATCCCCTATACGCATGAGGAGTACAATGCGCTGATCAGCGCAGGGGAAGCGGTGCACAGCACCTTCCGGATCCTGGGCGATGCGGAGGAGATCCCGCTCGGTACCCCCGGCATTCTGGTGCTGATCACGGGAGAGGCCAAGGATGCGCTCTCGGTGTCCGCCAAGTCGATCCACCGGGACGAACTCGGATATTATGTCAACCGGCTAAACAACGGGGTCGTCGAAAAAGCCCATGTGACCAAGGGATACACGGACGGCAATTACACCCAGATTACCGAGGGACTTTCCTACGGGGACGAGATACAGCTGAACAGCTATCAGAGCTACGGAACCAAAACCGCAGTGCTGGGGCGCGGCGATTTTGAGACAAAATATACCAGCCTCGGGTATCTGGATTATCCCCGGGAGACCAGGATCACCGCGGATCTGGAGTATGGGAAGGTGACGCTGGTGGAGATGGTGGCGGAGAAAATGACCCGGGTCGCCAAAGGAGATGTGATCGCAAGGATCTCCGTGCAGGGGGACGAGATCGCGGTCGAGGAAAAGCAGCTGGCCCTCCGGCGGCTCTATGAGAAGCTGGCCGAGGTACAGGAGGATATCGATTATCAGATCGCCATCTGGGGACAGGGATCGGAGACCTACCAGCGCCTGATCAATTCCAGGGACAGCCTGAATACGCAGATCTCGCGTCTGCAGAAGACGATCTCCGAGATGGAGAGTTGCTATCGGATGACGGAGATCGTGGCGCCCGAAGATGGCCTGATCACGAAAGTCACTTCGCTTTCCGACGGAGCGGTGCTGCAGGAGGGGGATATTCTGGCCCTCATGGTGGATGAGTCCCTCTGCTACCTGCGTCTGCCGAATCCCAACGGAACCCTTAACTACGGCAATACCGTCTCCGTGCATTACATGGATGAGCAGGATGTGCTCTTTGAGACGGAAGGAAAAGTGGTGACCCTCGGATCCGGCGGCATGACGGCCTCCATGGCCGGCAACGAGGCCTATCTGGAGCTGCCGGAGGAGGATCTGCAATACATCCGCGAGAAGGTGGTCGCGGAGCATCCGAGCTCCTTCATGGAGTTCAGCTTTGGGATCGAAGGGCATTTTGATGTACAGAAAAATGTGGTGCTGGTACCCGTCAAGGCGGTCTTCCTGCTGGGGCAGCAGACCTGCGTGGCCGTGCAGGAAGCGGACGGAAGCGTCACGGTGACGTCCTTTATCGCGGGCGGAAGAGATGTCGAGTACTACTGGGCCGTGGAAGGCCTGGAGGAAGGTATGACAGTATGTTACGAGTAGGATTTCAGAAAATATGGCATCAGAAGTGGCTGTTTGCCTGCATGCTGCTGGGCAGCATCCTGCTGGTGGCTACGGCCTGTAGCTTTCCGATGTACCGGAACGCGGTCTTCAACCGCATGCTGCAGGATGAGATGAATTCCGTTCTGGAAGAGACCGGGAAATGGCCCATGGTGCTGGAGTATACCAATTCCGTCGGCAATCAGTCGGGCGTCGGAGCCATCGCCATCGCGGAAAAGATGGCATCGGAATCCTACGCGGAGCTGGGCCTTGCGAAGAAGGACACGCTGTATTATTACGCGATCTCCAGCGCGGACGCGGTGCCGGAGCTGGCCCGTGACCGGATCAAGACCATCAGTCTGCGGGTATCCTTCATCGGCGATCTGACGGACCATGTGAACCTGATCGACGGGGCGTTGTACTCCGAAACCGGGATCACGGAGGACGGCTGTCTGGAGGTGCTGATCGACGAGCGCTGCATGCTGATCAACAGTATCATCATCGGCGATACCTTCACCTTTGAGCAGCTTCACGATGAGAACGGAGATCCGGTCCGTGTCCGGGTCGTCGGTGTCTATACCAAAGCGGATCCCACGGAACCCTTCTGGCAGAAGGGAATGAATCTGTATACCAACAATCTGATGGTACGGGAGGATGTGTTCCGTCAGAAGTTCGCAACCACCTCGCTGCCGGGTTATACGATGGTCTGCAAGATCTATGATCTGGTGGATTACGAGGCCCTGGACGCCGGATATGTGAAGGAGTTGCTCCGGCGCACGGATTCCTTCATGGGAGACTCTCTGAATTCGATCCTGGTCAAGGATCCGGAGTATGTGGATACGCTGAAGTCCTACCAGACGAGAGAATCCCGGATCAACACGACGCTCTTTATCCTGCAGGTGCCCATCCTGCTGCTGCTGTGTGCGTTCCTTTTGATGATCTCCGGGCAGGTTTACGAGCTGGAGCGCAACGATATCTCCGTGCTGAAGAGTCGCGGCGCCTCGCGGAAGCAGATTTTTCTGCTCTATCTGCTGCAGAGCTCCGTGATGTCCCTGGGCGGTCTGCTGGTCGGTCTTCCCCTCGGAATGCTTTTTTGCCGGATTCTCGGCTCCGCCAGCAATTTCCTGGAGTTCCGGGTCCGCCGCTCTCTGGAGGTCCGGATCACCCTTGAGGTGCTCGCCTTTGCCTTCGGCGCGGCCCTGATCTCCGTCGGGATCATGAGTATTCCGGCCCTGAAGCACAGCAAGGTGACCATCGTCCATCTGAAGTCGCAGAAGGTGCAGAAGCGCCGCTCCTGGTGGGAGATTTCGTTCCTGGATCTGATTTTTCTGGGGATCAGCCTGTACGGATACTACAATTACTCGCGCAACACGGACCAGCTGATCGAGAGCGCACTGAAAAACGAAGCGCTGGATCCGCTCCTTTATGTGAGCTCCACGCTGTTCATCCTGGGCGCGGGGATGCTGCTGCTGCGTCTGCAGCCGCTGCTGGTGCGTCTGGTGTACCTGGTGCGCAGAAAATTCTGTGGTCCGGCCGCCTATGCGTCCTTCCTGGAGACCATGCGCAACGGGCGAAAGCAGCAGTACATCATGCTGTTTATGATCCTGACGGTGTCGCTGGGAATGTTTGATGCCGTCTCCGCGCGTACCATCCTGCAGAATACCAGGAACAATACGGAGTACCTGGATGCGGCATCGCTGCGGATCCAGGAGCAGTGGAGCGACAATTCGAACGCGGTGGCCATCGATCCGAGCATCGAATTCATGTATTTTGAGCCGGATTATGCGCGCTTCGCGGATTTTGAGGAGCCGGAGGTTTACAGCAAAGTCTACATCGACGACGCGTATATCCAGGTGACGCGCAAGGATCGCATTCACGCTACGCTGCTGGGAATCCACACGCGGGAATTCGGACAGATCACCTCGCTGGACGATTCGCTTCTGAGCGAGCCGTATTATCAGATGCTCAATGATCTCGCCCTGAAGCCCAAGGGGATCCTGATGAGCGCGAATTTCAAGGACAAGCTGGGGTACAAGGTCGGGGATCACATTACCTTCAAGAATTCCGGGGCGACCGAAGTCAGCGCGGATATCGTGGGATTTTTCGATTACTGGCCGACGTATGTGCCGGAGAGCCGCACGGTGGATGAAAATAATGAGACCTTCATCCAGCAGAATTACATGATCGTGGCGAATTACGCCTTCACCTTTGAAAAATTCGGACTGGCTCCGTACGAGGTGTGGATGAAGCTGAAAGACGGCGCGACCACGGACTTTTTCTACGACTGGGTGGAGCAGAAAAATATCAAGCTGAAGGGGTATGTGGACCGTTCGAAGGATCTGGAGGCCGTGACGGTGGATCCGCTGCTGCAGGGCATGAACGGAGTACTCACGATGAGCTTCATCGTGATGCTGATCCTGTGTGCGGTGGGATACCTGATCTACTGGATCCTGTCGATCCGCTCGCGGGAAATGATGCTTGGCGTCCTGCGTGCCTTCGGAATGCACAAGGATGAGCTGCTGCACATGCTGATCAATGAGCAGATTTTTTCGGGCGTGTATTCGATCGGCGCAGGCATCCTGATCGGAAATATCTCGTACCGGCTCTACGTTCCGATGCTGCAGATGGCGTATTCGACAACGAGTCAGGTGTTGCCGATGGTGATGATCACGCAGAGCTCTGACATGGCAAGGCTCTATACGGTGGTGGTACTGACGATGGTCGTCTGTCTGGCGGTTCTGGCGGGACTGATCTTCCATCTGAATATCACGAAGGCTCTGAAGCTGGGAGAGGAATAATGGGTGCTACGATCGAAGTAAAAAATCTGAACCGGATCTTCCGGGTGGGGATGCAGCAGTTCCAGGCGCTCACGGATATCAATGTATCGATTCCGGCCGATCATTTCGCGATCCTGCGGGGACGTTCGGGTTCCGGGAAAACGACGCTGATGAACCAGATCGGAGCGCTGGATACGCCGACAAGCGGAGAGATCCTGCTGGATGGCCGTAATCTGCTGGAGCTGTCGGAGCGGAAGCGCGAGGATCTGCGGCGGAAGGAATTCGGATTCGTATTCCAGTCGGTGTCGCTGATCCCGACGATGACCGCGTTTCAAAATGTGGAATTTGCAATGCGCATGGCGGGAATCCGCGGGGATTATCGTCCGCGTGTGGAGGAGACGCTGAAGATGGTCGGTCTGGGAAGCCGCATGAATCACATGCCGGCAGAGATGTCGGGCGGTGAGCAGCAGCGTGTGGCGATCGCCCGCGGGATCGCGCATCATCCGAGCATCCTGCTTGCGGATGAGCCGACCGCCGAGCTGGACAGTGCGATGGCGGCGGAAGTGACGCGGATCCTGAAGGAGATGACGCGGCGGGAGCATGTGACGGTGCTGATGACGACGCACGATGTCGGCCTGATGGATGCGGGGGATCTCGTGATCGAGCTGCAGGGCGGCAAGGTCCTGGGCATCACGGAAAATCCGCGGGAGTGACGCCCGGCAGATCAGTGGGCGGCCAGAATGATTTCTGCGAGTGACGCGTCCCTCGGGCGGCAACCCCGCCGGAATGGTGCAGGGGAAGGTACGAGTTCCGGTGCCTGTGGGAAGTATATGTCCGCTGACGGCGGGCTCGATCACTAGACTCGCTGCTGCTCATGCCAATGCAAGTGCCGTCCGGGCGAACTCGCTTCGCTCAGACAACGCCCGTCCGCCACTGCGCATTTCGCACCGCTCGCCAAGTGACGACCCGCATTTCGTCAGGCAGACATATATCTTCCCCAGGCACCTGGCCTGGTGCAGGGACAACTTGTATGATGGTTCTGCAAAGTATGTGAGCGTCTCGAGCGGCGGACAACCCCGGCTGCGGACCTGCGGGTCGTCACTTAGCAAGCAGTGCGTATCCCAGGAGGGAGCGCAGGGAAATCATTTCCCGGAGCGAGCGACTGACGGGATGCGTGCTGCGAGCTTAGTGATCGAGCCCGCCAGCAGCGGGGTTACCGCCGCTCGGGACGCGTCACTCGCATACAGAAAAAAGGAGTAATCATGCCAACGGAAACAAAGGAAAGCCCTCTCATGATCGAAGCCGAGGGCCTCGTCAAAATCTATAAGACCAAAGAACTCGAAGTCCTCGCTCTGCAGGGCCTCGACCTGGAAGTCCGCGAAGGGGAATTCACCGCCCTCATCGGCAACAGCGGAAGCGGCAAAAGTACCTTCCTCAACATGATCGGAGGACTTGACCGCCCCAGCGCCGGGAAGCTCGTGGTAGGTGGCAAGAATCTCTTCACCATGACCGAGCAGGAGCTCGTCGACTACAAGCGCGAGACGGTGGGCTTCGTGTGGCAGAACAATGCCAGGAACCTCTTCCCGTATCTCAATGCCCTGGAAAATGTCATGTTGCCCATGGATATCTCCGGAGCAAGAAAAAAGCGCCAGAAGGCGCTGGAACTTCTCGAGATGGTCGGTATGAGCAGCCACAAGAACGATAAACTCGGCACCCTCTCCGGAGGTGAACAGCAGAGAATCGCCATTGCCATCGCCCTGGCCAATTCGCCCAAGCTCCTCCTCGCCGACGAGCCGACCGGAAGTGTCGACTTTGCGACTGCGGACCTGATTTTTGACATCTTTACCGAACTCAACAAAAACGGACAGACCATCCTCGTCGTCACCCATGATATCTCCCTGAGCAAGAAGGTGCGCCGCGTCGTGGCCATCCGCGACGGCAAGATCTCCAGCGAGCGCATTTTGCGGGAAAGCTACAGCGACCGCATCAAGGAATCCTCCATCGACTGGAGAAACGAAGATACCCAGGAAGAATTCGTCGTCATGGACCGCGCGGGGCGTGTCCAGATCCCGAGAGAGATGCTCGATCACATGGGCCTCGCAGACAACAAGCTCGTCGTGGAGTACAAGGATGGCCAGGTCCTCCTCAAGGCGCCGGAAAAAACGGATAAGACGGATGCATCCTCCGGGGAGAACTCCTGACGGCTTACGCGTCCGCGGTCAGATCCGCGCTCGTTACGCGCACCATCTGCTGCAGGCCGGCGAGCGGGAGCTCCACCTGGTAGCCGACCTTGCCCGCGGAGAAGAAGATCGTCTCGAAACCGGCGGCACTTTCGTCGATGAACGTGGCGAACTGCTTTTTCATCCCGATCGGCGAACAGCCCCCGTGGACGTACCCGGTCAGCGGCAGCAGGTCCTTTTGCGGGATCATCTCGATCGACTTTTCGGAGGCGGCTTTGGCCGCCTTTTTCAGGTCCAGCTCCTCCGCAACCGGGATCATGAACACATAATATGTCCTGCTTTTTCCGATCGTCACCAGCGTCTTGAAGACCCTGCGCTCGTCCTCGCCCAGGAGATGCGCGATCTCTACGCCGTTCGTGGATGGCGTGTCTGCATAGCTGTGGCAGGTGTATTCGATTTTTTTCTGCTCCAGCAGCCGCTGGACATTTGTTTTTTCTTCTTTTTTTGCCATGAAAACCTCCGAGGATCATGAAAAATCCCCCGATCCGGGCTGCTATGTGCTTCTCCGGTCGGGGGATTGGCTTTAGATCCGGTGATAATTCTTGAACTCGCGGGGGGAAGAGCCGGTGACCTTGCGGAACGTGCGGTTGAAGGTGGCGATGCTCGCAAAGCCCGACTTGTAGCAAATATCCGTGGTCGTCAGACGTCCCTCCGAGAGCAGCGATTCCGCGAGACGAATGCGCTGGTAGTTGACATAACTCGAAAAACTCATCCCCATGACCGACTTGAAGGTCCGGGAGAAGTACGGAACGCTGAAGCCCGCCTGTTCGGCGATCATCGGGAGCGTCAGATCCTCCTGCAGATGCTCGCGTATGTAGGTGCAGGAAGCGTTGACCTTCTCGAGGGTGTCCACACTGTGCGAATGATTCATGGTATCCGCAGCGGCGCTCTCATCCAGATGTCTGGCCAGGAGAATGAAAATATCGTAGACCCGCTTGATCATCTCTACCCCGAAGAACGGTCCGCGGTCCTTGTGCGCCTGAATGATCTCCAGGATTTTGCCTCCGATGCCCTCCGTCACCTCGGGATATGCGTCATGCGAGAGGTGGTTGATCCTGCGGTAGGCGGTCAGATAGGGCAGGAAATCGAGAAATTCCGTGATCAGATTCAGCGAATACTGAAGTCCCACCAGCTTCAGATCCGGATTTTTCGTGATCTCATGGAGCTGTCCGGGCCAGAAGAAGGCCACATCCCCGGGTTCGAGCGTCACCTCGTTGCCGAGCACATTGACGATATGCGGCACCGAACGGTCTGCGTCCAGCGGAAGATAGGCCATCTCCACCACTTCATGCCAATGCATCGGATAGCGGGTCGGTGAATTGTAGCTGTTCACCATGTTGACGCCGTAATTGTATAAATCTACATTTTCATAGGTATTTCGGTTGTCCATAAGGGTATCATATTTTATTCGGCAATTGATTGCAAGCGTCATGGACAAATAATGAGAAGTTCGTGACAAACTCTAATTAGAGGCAGTATCCCTCACATGATAAAATATGCGAACATCATAGGCGTTTCCCGGTCTGCTGCACGGGAACAGTCCAAAAGAACACGATATGCGGCAATGGATTTGCTTTTGCATCATGGAGGGACATCTATGAAAAATGAAAAGGAAATTAAGCAGTTTCCGCTGACGAAGCTGCAATGGCTCTGGGCCAACATGAAAGGGCTCCGGGTCTTCTTTTTTCTCGGAATCCTCGGAACGGTTGTCTACAATATCATGCAGCTGACGGTTCCTTTTTTTGCGTCCCGCATCGTGGACATTTTCCTGACGGGAGAGAATGCCGCGGAGAACCTGATGACGCAGCGCGATCTCTTCTATATGCTGCTCGCGGGAATGGTCGGGATGACCTTTTTGCGGACGGTGATCGTGTACGTCGTCTGTATGGATTTTGAGAAGGTGTCGCAGGGCGTGCTGTACCGCCTGCGCAATATCCTGTTCCGGAAGATTGAGAAGCAGGATATGCAGTTCTACGCGACCTACCGGACGGGCGACCTGATGACGAGAGTCACCGGTGACCTCGACGCCGTGCGCCATATGATCGCATGGGTGGTCCGCATGATCGTGGAGGCTTTTTCCCTGATGGGCGCGACGATCATCTACTTCTGGTCGATGAACTGGAAGCTGGCCATCAGCCTGATGATCGTGGCTCCGTTCATCTTCCTGATCATCGTCCTGTTCCGCAACAATGTGGCGCCGAAGCACCGGCTGCTGCGTGAGAAGATGAGTGAGATGAACACGGCCGCGCAGGAAAATATCGCGGGCAACCGTGTGGTGAAGGCCTTCTCCAGGGAGCCGTACGAGATCGAAAAATTCGACCGCAAAAACCGTGACTATTCCGAGACCAACCGGGAAACGGCCATGACGTGGCTGCGGTATTTTCCGTTTATTGAGACCTTTGCGAACCTGATGCCGGTCGTCCTTTTGCTGGTGGGCGGTCTCTTTCTGATGCAGGGAGAGCTCACGATGGGCGAGTTCGTCGCATTTTCCGGACTGATCTGGGGTCTGGCCAACCCGATGCGCCAGCTCGGATCGATCATGAACGAATTCCAGCGCTTTTCCGCGGCTTCGGCCAAGATCATGGAGATCTATTATTCCGAGCCCCACATCGTGGATCCCGAGGATCCGGTACCCGTGGGGGAGCGGCTGCGCGGAGAAATCGAGTTCCGCCACGTGTCCTTCGAATACCTCGACGAGAATGCGCAGGGTGCCGTGCTGACAGACATCTCCTTCCATGCGAATCCGGGCGAGACCATCGCCATCATGGGAGAAACCGGCTGCGGCAAGACCACACTGGTGCATCTGATCCCGCGGTTCTACGATCCGTCCAACGGGCAGGTCCTGATCGACGGGGTGGAGACGAACCGGTACCGGCTGCACGATCTGCGGAAAAATATCGGCATGGCGACGCAGGATGTGCTGCTCTATTCCGATACGATCGACGGCAATATCGCATACGGCAACAGCCAACTTTCCCATCAGGACATCATCAAATTCGCCAAGTATTCGGCGGCCGCAAGCTTTATTTCCAAGATGCCCGACGGGTATGACACGGTCGTGGGCGAGCGCGGTGTGGGACTCTCCGGCGGACAGAAGCAGAGAATCTCCCTCGCCAGAGCGCTGGCGATCCGCCCGTCCATTCTGATCCTGGACGATACGACCTCGGCGGTGGACCTTGAGACCGAGAAGCAGATCCAGGAGAGTCTGAACAACTTGGATTTTCAGTGTACCAAGATCATCATCGCGCAGCGGATCTCGACGACCAAGAATGCGGATAAGATCCTGATCCTCCGCAACGGTCTGATCGAGGAGGCCGGGACGCACGAGGAGCTCCTGGCGAAGAAGGGATATTATTATCAGGCTGCAATGCTGCAGATGGGAGAGGAGGCGCTGGTTCATGGCTGAGAAGAAAGAAGAAAGAAAGCGTGCCTTCGGCCGCGCCCGTAAAAATACCTACAAAGAGGATGAAATCCTCGAAGAGCCGTTTAATTTCCGGCATCTGCTCCGCGCCGGCGTCTATGTGAAAAAATATGCAGGCAGGATGGTTTTTGCGCTTGCGCTGAGTATTCTGGGCGGTGTCACGGGCCTGTTTGCGCCGAAGATCACCCAGCATGCACTCGATGTGACCATTCCGCAGAAGGATGTTCACGGCCTGTATCTTCTGGTAGTCGCCAGCATCGGGATCTATGCCGTTGCGATGCTTTTTACCTGGCTGCGCTCCCGCATCATGATCCGGGTGGCCAACCATATCATCTATGATATCCGCAAGGATCTGTTCGAGCATCTGCAGGCGCTGCCGTTCCAGTACTACGATGACCGGCCCCACGGCAAGATCCTGATCCGTGTCGTCAACTATGTCAATTCCGTGGCGGATATGCTGACCAACGGACTGATCAACGTGGTGCTCGAGGTCATCAACCTGATTTTTATCGTGATCTTCATGTTTTCCGTGAATGTGCGGCTGAGTCTGGTGGTGCTGGCGGGTGTACCCGTGCTGATGGTCTTTATGCTCTATATCAAGAATAAGCAGCGTAAGGCCTGGCAGAGAGTCTCCAACAAGAACTCCAACCTGAATGCGTATCTGCAGGAAAACATCGTCGGCGCGCGCATTACGCAGATCTTTGCCAGAGAGGACGAGAACGCGAAGATTTTTGAAGGTCTGTCCAATGACAGCCGCAGCGCATGGCATGAGGCCGTGCTCTACAGCAACCTCGTCTGGCCGGGCATCGACGATATCTCGGTGGTGATCCGCGCGATGGTCTATCTGTGCGGACTGCTGCTCTTCGGAATCGGCCATACCTCGCTCGGTGTCATCGTGGCAATTACTTCCTACGCAGCGCGGTTCTGGCAGCCCATCATGAACCTGGGCAATATTTTCAACAATTTTATCAACAACATCGCGTATCTCGAGCGTATCTTTGAGACGCTGGATGAGCCGGTCGGTGTGGCAGACGCGCCGGATGCGACGCAGATGCCGCCGATCAAAGGCGCGGTGGAATTCAAGCACGTGAACTTCTCCTACGAAGCGGGCAAGCAGGTGCTGAAGGATGTCTCCTTCCGCGTGGAGCCCGGCGAGAGCGTGGCCCTGGTGGGACCCACCGGCGCGGGCAAGAGCACGATCGTCAATCTGATCTCCCGTTTCTACAATCTCGACAGCGGCGAGGTCCTGATCGACGGCGTGGATATCTCGAAGGTGACGCTGTCATCCCTTCGCTCGCAGATGGGGATCATGCTGCAGGACAGCTTCCTCTTCAGCGGAACGATCGAGGACAATATCCGCTACGGCAAGCTCGATGCGGACTTTGAGGAGATCCGGAAGGCGAGCATCACGGTCTGTGCGGACGAATTCATCATGCACATGCGCGGCGGTTATCGCACGGAGGTGCATGAGCGCGGCGACCTGCTCAGTCAGGGTCAGAAGCAGCTCATCAGCTTCGCGCGTACGCTCCTCTCGAATCCTGCGATCCTGGTGCTCGACGAGGCTACCTCCTCCATCGATGTCCAGACCGAGCGCAACCTGCAAAAGGGTCTGAACGCGATGCTGGAAGGACGTACTTCCTTTATCATCGCGCACCGTCTCTCGACGATCAAAAACTGCGACAAGATCATGTACATCGATGACGGCGGCATCGTAGAGTCCGGCACCCATGAGCAGCTCATGGCGCAGAGAGGATACTACTACCGGCTGTACACCGCCCAGATGGAAAATCTGGCCTGATGTAAAAGAGGGGTCGAAGCTTCAACGTTTGTCCCCCAGGCCCAAAGGAAATCTGTCGAAGGGTGCCCATCCTCACAAACTTTGCTCTGTGACCCGCGTCATAAACCCTGAACTCTCCGCAAAAGGAAAAAAGGGGTGGTGACGCGGGCCTTTTTGCGCGCCTGACCCGAGCAGTTTTCGGCGAGGGGTGCCAAAGCTTCAACGTTTGTCCCACAGGCCCAAAAAAAGTACTTTACAAATGAAACACAATGGGGTACGATAAGGAAAACGATTTCCGAAAGCGTTTTCCGACCTTCTGCAGGAAGACAAAATAGGAAGACAAAAGCAGGAAAACAAAGCAGGAAAACAAAGCTGGAAGACAAAACCAAGAATCCAAGAAAGGAGCGTTCATGACGACCATACGGGATGTGGCCAAGCGTGCCGGGGTGGCGGTGTCCACGGTTTCGAAGGTAGTGAACCATTACCCCAATATTTCCGAGGATACGATCCGCCGGGTGAATGAAGCGATCCGGGAGCTGAATTTCGTTCCGAATACCATCGCTTCCTCCCTTTCCTCCAAGCAGGCGGGCAGGATCGCATTCATGCTGAATCCGAACACGCAGACACAGGCCATCGATGAGATTACCATGCAGTACATGACCGGTGCACTGCTCAAGGCAGGGGAGCTTCATGTGGAGCTTTTGCCGGTATTTTTCTCCATGCTGGAGGACAAGTCCGTGGAGGAGGTCGAGACCTACCTGCATTCCCAGGGAGTCGGCGGCGTCGTGATCTGCGGCATGTCCAAGGATGATTATGTATTGCAGCGTCTGGTGGCGCGGGAGCACTTCAAGAATGTGCTGGTCGATGTCCCGATCGTGAATGCCAGTACCTCCTACATCAGCGTCGATCAGAAGCAGGCCCAGAAGGATGTGGCGCGCAAGACGATCATGGACAATCAGGGACCGAGCAGGGACGTGCTCTACATCTCCGGCAAGCAGAACGGTTACATTTCCGAGGAGCGACTGCAGGGAATGCTGGAGCTGGCGCGGGAACTGGACTTTAACCTGAGCGTCCACAGCGGTGAATTCAGCGAGCGCAGAGCCCGCGAGATCACGCTCAAGTACGGCGAGGTCAACGATGTCATCGTCTGTGCCTCCGACCTGATGGCCATCGGAGCCATGCGGGCCCTGACGGATATGGATGTGTTCCATCCGGTCTGCGGGTTCGACGGCATCACACTGATGGGATATGCCGGAAAACAGATGAATACCGTGCGTCAGAACTTTAAAGAGATCGCCGCCGAGGCGGTGAATGAAGTCGTAAAGCTCCTTGCGGGAGCAGAGGGCAGAGCCGTCATCATGCCGCATGAGCTGGTACGACTGGAATATCTGGATATCATAGTTTGATTCGGAAAGGAAGGTAAAAAATGAGCGAAAATCTGGAAAAGACCCTGTTAACCCAAAATGTCGAAGCGGAGCTGAAAAAGCAGGTGCAGGCAGATCACGGCAAGTCCATTGCGGACTGCACCGATCGTGAGCTGTATCTCTCGGTCCTCAGGCTGACCAAGGATCTGATGAAGTCCTCCACGGTAAATGCCGGCGAAAAGAAGGTCTATTACATCTCCATGGAATTCCTGATCGGCAAGCTTCTGAGCAACAACCTCATCAATCTCGGCATCTATGAGAAGTTAGACGAAGTGCTTAAGGCGAACGGACACTCGCTGGCAGCGCTTGAGGAGATCGAGCCCGAGCCCTCCCTGGGCAACGGCGGACTCGGCAGACTCGCAGCCTGCTTCCTGGATTCCATCGCAACCCTTGGCCTGCCCGGCGACGGCATCGGCCTGAACTACCATTTCGGCCTCTTCAAGCAGGTCTTCCAAAACCATGCCCAGACTGAGCGCCCTAACGACTGGATCGAGGATCAGAGCTGGCTGACGAAGACGGATGTCACCTACGAGATCCCCTTCGGCGACTGCAAGGTCATCTCCCGCATGTATGACATCGATGTGGTCGGCTACGAGAACGGCGTGAACAAGCTGCACCTGTTCGATGTGGAGACCGTCGACGAGAGCCTGGTCCGTCAGGGCATCACCTTTGACAAGACCGCCATCGCGAAAAACCTGACCCTGTTCCTGTATCCCGATGATTCCGACGCGGCGGGCAACCTGCTGCGCATCTACCAGGAATACTTCATGGTCAGCAACGGCGCGCGCCTGATCCTTCAGGAGATGAAGGAGAAAAAATACGACCTCCACGAGCTGCATAAGCATGTGGCGATCCAGATCAACGATACCCATCCGACGATGGTGATCCCCGAGCTGATCCGCATCCTTGTCGAGGAGAAGAACTTTGCGATGGAGGAAGCAATCGAGGTCGTCAGCAAGACCTGCGCCTACACGAACCACACCATCCTTGCGGAAGCTCTGGAAAAATGGCCGCTGTCCTACCTCGAGAAGGTGGTGCCCCAGCTGGTTCCGTACATCCAGGAGCTCCACAAGCGCATCGCTGCAAAATATACCGATCCGAAGGTACAGATCATCGACGATCAGGACCGCGTGCACATGGCGCACATCGACATCCATTACGGATATTCGATCAACGGCGTGGCTGCGATCCATACCGAGATCCTGAAGAATTCGGAGCTGAACGCGTTCTACAAGCTTTATCCCGAAAAATTCAACAACAAGACCAACGGCATCACCTTCCGCCGCTGGCTGGTGTCCTGCAACCACGAGCTGACCGCGCTCCTCAGGGAGAAGATCGGGGACGATTTCCTGAAAAATGCGGATGCGCTCGAAGGACTGCTGAAGTACAAGGAAGATGCGCAGACGCTCGATCAGATCGAGGCGGTCAAGCGCACCAAGAAGGAGCAGCTTTGCGCCTACATCAAGGAAAAGGAAGGCGTGGAGCTCGATCCCGATTCGATCTTTGACATCCAGTCCAAGCGTCTGCATGAGTACAAGCGCCAGCAGATGAACGCCCTTTACATCATCCACAAGTATCTGGAGATCAAGCGCGGCACCAAGCCGGTTCGCCCGCTGACCTTCCTCTTTGGTGCAAAGGCGGCGCCCGCCTACATCATCGCGCAGGACATCATCCACCTGCTGCTGTGCATGCAGGAGGTGATCAACAACGATCCCGAGGTCAGCCCTTACATGAAGCTGGTCTTCGTGGAAAATTACAATGTCAGCTACGCGGAAAAGATGATCCCCGCATGCGATATCTCCGAGCAGATCTCCCTGGCTTCGAAGGAAGCTTCCGGCACGGGTAACATGAAGTTCATGTTAAATGGCGCAGTGACCCTCGGAACCGCAGACGGCGCGAATGTGGAGATCGCACAGCTCGTCGGCAAGGACAATATCTTCGAGTTCGGTGTCAGCTCCGACGAGGTCATCGAGCATTACGCGAAGGCGGATTATGTCTCGAGAGAGTACTACCGCGGAAGCAAGACGATCCGCGAGGCGGTGGATTTCATCATCAGCGCGCAGCTTCTGAAGATCGGCGATCGCACCAGACTGGCGCGCCTGCGCAACGAACTGGTGAACAAGGACTGGTTCATGACGCTCATCGACCTCGAGGAGTACATCAAGGTCAAGGACGGCATGTTCGCCGCCTATGAGGACCGCGACCGCTGGAAGAAGATGATGCTGGTGAACATCGCCAAGGCCGGCTTCTTCTCCTCTGACCGCACCATCGCGGAGTACAACCGCGACATCTGGAAGCTGTCCTGATGGCAGATCCGGCACACGCAAAATAAAGAAAAAAAAGAAGCGGGAGGCATGTTACGTTACATGCCTCCCGCATTTTTTCTGTCCTGTCCGGAGCAATGCCGGCGTCAAAACTGTTTTTTTGTCTAGAGCTTTCAGAGCCTTTTTCGCCCGTAGCAGCGCCTTCAGGCCAGCGTCTTCAGATAGGGATCCACCTGAGAGAGCATATTATCCATGTCCTCGAAGAGGATGCTCTTGGTGGTGCCGAGCTCATTGGCTGCATCGATGCTCTGATTTACGGCTGCGTACTGTGCTTCCACACGATCGAGCGCCTGTGCGATGGTATCCACCTCGCCGGAGGTATTGCGTGCGGCGCTGCGGATGTTCTCCTGCACCTGTGAGGTGCTCTCGGAGACTTCCAGGATGCGATCGAAGGTCTCTTTCGCCGCCTGCACTTCCTGCAGATTTTCCTCCAGCGTCCGGTTGGTCTGGTCGATGCTGTCCGTCATCCGGGCATTTCCCGACTGAACCGTGGAGATGCTCCCCTGCACGGCGGAGACCAGCGTCTGGATCTGTGCCGCGAGATCCTTCACCTGCGTCGCCACGACGGCAAAGCCCTTTCCCGCTTCCCCGGCTCTGGCGGCTTCGATGGAAGCGTTCAGCGCCAGAATATTGGTGCGGGATGCGATGGCCGTGATCTGGTTCATGGATTCGGAGATGGATTCCACGGAAGCGCTGAAATCCGCGAAGATCTGACGGATCTCTTCCACGCTTTTCCGAATATCCCCGGAGCTGCTCTGCAGCTGATCCACCTTTTCCGTTGCTTCCTCGATGGACTGTGCGATATTGTCTTTGACCGAGTCAAATTCCCCGGCTGCTTCCTCCACCCCGGCCAGCGTGCCACGGAAGGAGTCGAGGGTGTCCCTGACCTGCTCGTCCAGCGCAAGCACATCCGTAAAAGTATCCTTGATGCCCTGAAGTGCTTCGAGAGAAGCCACTTCCTTTTTTACCAGCTCGGACTGGTAAGCCAGGACGCTGTCAGCGATGTGACGGATGGGGTAATAATCGTTTTTGACGGCAGGCGCTGCAGCGCTCTGCGCGATCTCGGTCTCATTTTTCTTTTTTCCAAACATGTGATCCCCTCCTTTTAGTCAAACACGATGCAGGACATCGACTGGTTGACGAACTGCGCGTCGCTGTGCTCTCCGTTGCCGACAAAGCCGCAATGGCAGCCGAGTCCGGACATCTGCTTCAGATAGGAGGTCATGAAGCCTTCCTGGGTGAAGAGCAGGTATCGGAATGCGCAGTTGACGGAGAAGATGCCGCCGATCCTGGAAAAATCACGGGAGATGGAGCGCAGGGTCTCGTCCACGATCGAGGGGATGTCCTGCAGATCCAGTATGGTGAGCACATCGGAGTCGTTCACCTGCCGGTAACAGCACAGGCCGTTCCCCTCGACTTCCTTCAGGGAGCTGATGCAGACCTCGCGGCCCGTGATCTTGCCAAAGGGATTCTTGAAAGTCTGCGTCGCGATCTCGCTCTCGGAGATCCCCAGAGTATCCATGTAAAGCTTCTTGGCGGAAACGCCGTTCAGCTCGCCCACATAGTAATTGGCGCGGTCGGTTTTGCTCGCGATCAGGCGCAGATCCTCTCTGGGACGATAGATATTTTCCTTATAGGAACGGATCTTGCCGGAGGTGTTCTTGCGAAGCGCGTAAGCATCGGCGTCTTCATAGACCTGCCCGCAGCAGGAGACCATGCCGTCGAAGGCGGTTCCGCCGGTGAGGCAGATATGATTCTTGCCGAGGATGGAATACATGGTGGTCAGTACCGCGGCATCATTGCCGGTGCACAGGTCGATGCAGGCGGTATCGTTCGCACCGGGCGCGATCTCGCGCATATGGCTTTGCAGCGTACCGATATCGCGGACCGGCATCGTGCTGACGCTGCGGAGTACGCCGGTCTTGACCTTCGCACCGTAAAATGCGGTGAGGGCCACGCCGCCTTCCTTGAGGGTCTTGCCGTAAAAATGCCCGGTGGTACCGATGCTGGGAACGCCCGGATACATGGCCTCGAGTTCACTGACATGCGTCCGGAAAAGATCCTTTTCGGAGATCATGACGATGAGGTCGGGCGAGCCGAGCTTGCCGGCGAATTCCTTCAGGTTCCCGGAATCGCTCTTGAAGTATTGTTGCTTCATGGAATGCCTCCTTTATTGTGTTTTGGAGCCCGGGTTATTCTGGAATACCTAAGCTGCGTAGACAGCCGTGCTCACGCATCATTATAACAGGCGGAAGGGGGCAGTGTCATGGGAAATAGAGAAAAAACACCGAAAAATAAAGGAAAATCGATTTACCTGCAGAGTAAAATTCCCGGCAGAAGAAAAAGCTTCCCGTCTCCGGCGGAGGAAGTCTGCTTTCGGTTAAAATGACAAAAAAATACTTAAAATTTGTAGAAAAATTACCTTTCCAAACGGATAATTCCTGCGTAAAATAGAAACAGGCCGCATGGAGCGACCGGAGCAAAACGGAAAGAGGGGAAACCGATGGGGATCACTTACGACGAGAAGCACCGTGTATTCAAGCTGGATACACCGAACAGCAGCTATATCATGCAGGTCGTGGGCAAGGAGAATTTTGTCGCTCATGTTTATTACGGAAGCCGCGTGGAGGATACCGATCTGGGATACCTTCTGAATCTCGGCAATCCGCCCGACGCGGTGGCGCGCACCGATCGTGAGCGGAGCTCCTTCATGGATAAATTCATGCATGAATTCCCCGGCAATCAGGTCGGAGACTACCGCGACAGCGCGCTGGAGATCGTGGACGGCAACGGCCACAGCGCCGTTCAGATGCTTTACCGCGGTCACCGCATCTATCGCGGCAAGCCGAAGCTTCACGGCGGGATGCCGGCGACCTTCGGAACCGAGGAGGACGCATGGACGCTGGAGCTTCGTATGGAGGATCCGACGCTGATGCTCCATTCCATCGCCTATTATTCCGTCTTTGACGGGATCGATGCGATCACGCGCAGCCAGACCTTCAAAAATGATGAAGACCGCCCGCTGACGCTCACCAAGGCGCTTACCTTCAGCATGGATATGTGGCAGGAGGATTACGAGCTTCTGACCCTGCACGGCTCCTGGGCGAGAGAGCGCCAGCTGGACCGCCGTCCGATCGGGTACGGCAAGACCTCCGTCGGCTCGCTCAAGGGGGAATCCTCCCATCAGGAGCACCCGTTTATGGCGCTTGTGTCGGAAAAAGCCACGCAGGAGAGCGGAAATGTCTACGGATTTTCCTTCGTCTGGTCCGGGAACTTCCTGGCCCAGGTGGAGAAGTCGCAGTTTGATCAGCTGCGCGTGCAGATGGGCATTCATCCGTCGAATTTTGCCTTTTCGCTCAATCCCGGCCAGGGCTTCCAGACACCGGAAGTGATCGCCGTCTTCTCCGACCGCGGACTGGGGCACATGACCCGCACCTTCCATGACGTGTTTCGCAACCACCTGATCCGCAGTCCCTATAAGGACAAAAAGCGCCCGGTCCTCATCAACAACTGGGAAGCTACTTATTTTGATTTCAATACGGAAAAGCTCTTAAGCATTGCCCGCGAAGCGAAAAAATGCGGGATCGAGATGCTTGTCATGGACGACGGCTGGTTCGGAAAGCGAGGCGATGACAATTCCAGCCTCGGCGACTGGACCGTCAATGAGGAGAAGCTCCCCGGCGGCCTGAAGTACCTCGTGGACGAGGTGAACAAGATCGGCCTGAAGTTCGGCATCTGGTTCGAGCCGGAGATGATCTCCCCGGAGTCCGAGCTGTACCGGCGTCACCCGGACTGGGCGATCGCGATCCCCGGCCGTGTGCCCACCCGTTCCCGCAACCAGTTTGTGCTGGATCTCACCCGGGACGAGGTGGTGGACTATGTATACGAGGCCGTGGCCTCGGTGCTGCGCAGCGCCAATGTGGAATATGTCAAATGGGATATGAACCGGCAGCTGACGGATCTCGGAAGCGCCGGGCTGGAGCCGGAACGTCAGGGAGAGCTTTCCTTCCGCTACGTGATGGCAGTGTACCATCTCCAGGAGAGACTCCTGCAGGAGTTCCCGAACCTTCTGCTGGAGAACTGCTCCGGCGGCGGGGGACGTTTTGACCCGGGCATGCTTTATTTCAGCCCGCAGATCTGGACCTCGGACGATACGGACGCGGTCGAGCGCCTCGGCATCCAGGAGGGGACGGCGCTGGTCTATCCGCTTTCTGCCATGGGGGCGCATGTATCAGACTGCCCGAATCATATCGTCGGACGCACGACGCCGTTTACCACCAGAGGGCATGTCGCCCTGGCGGGAACCTTCGGGTACGAGCTGGACATCACGAAGATCTCGCAGGCGGACCGCGAGGAGATCAAGGAGCAGGTGGCGATGTACCATCGGTACAATGACCTGGTGCGCTCCGGCGATTATTACCGGATCGCCTCCTATGCGGAGAATCATTTCTACGACTGCTATGAGGTCGTGGCGAAGGATCGGAGCGAAGCGCTGGTCACCTTCGTGCAGGTGCTCGGCCGTCCGAATCAAAAGGGACGCCTCATCCATATCCCGGGGCTCGATCCGGAGCGGACCTACCGTGTGGAGGGCGAGGACCTGACCCTGACCGGCCGCACCCTCGAGCGGGCGGGACTGTTTGTGCAGGATCTGCACGGGGATTTCCGGTCGCAGCTGATCCACATCGTGGCGGCAGACGGCGAATGAAATGGCAGCAACGAATCTGTTTTTCAATAAAAATATGAGGTAGGGAAAGATGGCAAAAGCAGTAAAACTGGCAGACATAGCAAAACCGCTGGGCGTCAGTGTGGTGACGGTATCGAAGGCCCTCTCGGGACAGAAGGGCGTCAGCGATGAGATGCGGGCCAAGATCGTAGAGCTCGCGGACAAGCTGGGATACGTTCAGCCCTCCGCCGCCAAGCGGGAACAGATCAGCCGCAGTCACAACATCGGGGTTCTGATCCAGGAGGATTATATCGAGCAGAGCGCTTCCTTCTACTGGAATCTGTACCAGCAGGTGGCACGGATCACGGTGGAAGCCGGGAGCTTTACCATGATGGAGGTGATCACCCGGCGGATGGAGGAGGAGATCCTGCTGCCCCGCCTCCTGCTCGAGCAGAAGGTCGACGGGCTGCTGATCATCGGCCCTGTCTCGGAGAATTACCTGATCGCCCTGAATGCGCAGGCGACGCCGCTGATGTACCTGGATTTTGCGGACCGGGAGCGGGGAAGTGATGCCGTGATCTCGGACAGCTTCTACGGCGCGGCGCTCATGACCGATTATCTGATCGCAAACGGACACCGCAAGATCGGCTTCGTTGGCACGGTGCTTGCGACCAATGCCATCACCGACCGTTATCTCGGCTATGTCAAATCCCTGATGGAACACGGACTGGAGCCTAAGCCGGAATGGGTGATCGACGATCGCGCGCAGACCGGCGGGGGGATCGAGGCGGATCGCTATCTGCAGCTTCCGAAGGAGCTGCCGACGGCGTTCTTCTGCAATTGTGATCTCACCGGAGGTCTTCTGATCCGCAAGCTTGCGTCGATCGGCCTGCGGGTGCCGGAAGATGTGTCGATCGTGGGCTTTGACAATTATATCTATCCCGGGATCTGTGATATCGAGATCACCTCCTATGATGTCAACACCACGGAGATGGCGCAGACGGCGGTGGATCATCTTCTGGCCAAGATCGAGGAGCGCCCGTACCGCAAGGGACAGGTGATGATCGAGGGGAGCCTCGTGGAAAAAGGCAGCGTACGGAAGCTGAAAAAATAAACCGGACGGGTGAAAAAAATAAGCAACAAAACGAAAAAAAGAGTTGACTAAAATTAAATGTGGGGTATACTTAACTTAAAGTTAGTTGTTTATTTAACTTAAATTTAAGTAAAACGAAATGTAGGTTCTTGCACAAGGCAGGGAGAAAGGCCGGACGCCGGCCGGATCTTTGCGCTCATCAGAGAAGGAGAAGAGTATGCCCAACGTAAAAATCATCGCACCCGCATTACCCAATATTCCCTGGCAGGAGAAGCCCGAAGGACTGAAGGGCGCCCCGGTCTGGAGATATACGGACAATCCGATCATCCGCCGCAACCCGGTCGAGGGCGTGGCCCGCATTTTCAACAGTGCGGTGGTTCCCTATGAGGGAGCTTACATTGGCGTTTTCCGCGGCGAGCAGACCAACGGGATCCCTTACGTATACCTTGGAAGAAGCAAGGACGGCATCTCCTGGGAATTTGATCCCAAGCCCATCCCCTTCAAGAATGAGAAGGGCGAAGATTTCATGCCCGTTTATGCTTACGATCCCCGCCTCGTGAAGGTGGAGGATACCTATTATGTGATCTGGTGCCAGGACTTCTTCGGCGCTGCGATCGGTATGGCGAAGACCACCGATTTCAAGACCTTCACCCGTCTGGAGAATCCGTTCCTGCCCTTCAACCGCAATGCGGTTCTCTTCCCGCGCAAGATTGACGGCAAGTTTATGCTGCTGAGCCGTCCCTCCGATTCCGGCCACACGCCCTTCGGTGATATTTTCCTTTCCGAGAGCCCGGATCTGGTCTACTGGGGAAAGCATCGCCATGTCATGAGCCGCGGCAACGAGTGGTGGGAGTCCCTGAAGATCGGCGGCGGCGCTGCGCCCATTGAGACGAGCGAGGGCTGGCTTCTTTTCTACCATGGGGTCAGCGGCACCTGCAACGGGTACGTCTATTCCATCGGCGGCGCGATCCTCGACATCAACGAGCCCAGCAAGGTGCTCTATCGCTGCGAGAACTTCCTCCTCACCCCGGAGACGGATTATGAGGAGCGCGGCTTTGTGCCCAATGTCACCTTCCCCTGCGCGACTTTGCAGGATCCGGAGACCGGACGCATCGCGATCTACTACGGCTGCGCGGACAGTTATGTATCCATGGCCTTCACCGAGATCGACGCGGGGGTCGGCTACACCAAGGAGCACAGCGTAACGAACGGAACCGACCC